>Ga0164243_10001137_pt1 | contig 45859 bp, 36 predicted proteins | sample OricompcompostOP_FD_108781 | JGI IMG/M metagenome (GOLD analysis project Ga0164243, IMG submission 108781) | Organic Plus compost microbial communities from Emeryville, California, USA - Original compost - Organic plus compost (OP) | ecosystem: Engineered > Solid waste > Mixed feedstock >...
AGCTCGCCCGACCACATCTCATCGAGGTTGATGAAGTGGGTGAGAACCGCGCCCAGAGGAGTTTGGTCGCCGTTCTGGGTGAACTCGTTCGAGTACTTGGTGTAGGCCCCGATCGCAGTCATGTTGACGCTGTCGGTGAGCGCTGCCTGCAGCTTGCCCGAGAACAGCGTGTGATCGGCGAACTTGCGCGGCTCGTAGCAGACATTGTCCGAATAATAGGACGGGAAGCCTGATGGCGGCGCGCCTTCGGTCGCCGAGGGAACCTGAGCGGTCAGGTCGATCTTCGGACGGCAGTTGGTGGCGTAGGTGTCATAGATGCCGCCGTCGCGCTCCGGAACCACGAAGCGATCGTCGATGATCGCGCCATAGATATTGTAGGCGCCGAGCGTGTAGACCTGCGCACCGGCCGCGGCGGCGCAGGGCTGCGGACCGATGCCGTTGGGATACTGCCCGGGGATCGGCTTCACGCAGCCGCCGGTGAAGAACAGCGCCACTTCGGGCGTTTCCTCGAGATCCTCCTCGCGGTGGCGCGCGGTCAGCAGCAGCGAGACGTCGGAAGTCGGTTCCCACAGCAGCTTGACCTGGCCCACGGCCTTGGTGCCGCCGCCGGTATGGCCGATGACGCAATCCTTCTTGCCCGAATCCGGCTGGAAATAGGGGATGGAACCTGCGAGTTCCGGCGTGCCCTGCTTGTCCATCATGCAGGTGAAGTCGAGCCGGTTGCCGAAACCGCGCTGCTTGTCGAAATGACCGAAGGCACGCAGCGACAGCGTCGGCGAAAGGCCGATATCGAAGGCGCCCGCGGCCTCCATGTGGTCGCGCGAGCCGTAGCCGAGGCTGACGAAGCCCGAACCGTCACCCTTCGGATCCTGGGTGAACAGCTTGATCGAACCAGCGATCGAGGCGTTGCCCGAGAGCGTGCTCTGCGGACCGCGGTTGACTTCCACCCGCACGACATCGGTGAAGTCGAGGTCGGACCCCGCCGTGGTCGAGTGATAGACGTCGTCGGTATAGATCGCGACGGCTGGCGGCACGGCCAGGCTCTGAACTGCATTCGCGCCCTGCTGAACGCCGCGCAGCGAGATCACCGGCGAACCGGCCGACTGCGAGTCGCCCGGCATGGTCAGCAGGTTCGGCACCACTGCGCCGAGCGTGCCGACATTGGTGACGTTCGCGGCTTCAAGCTGTTCGCTGGTCTGCGCCGTGATTGCGATCGGCGTGTCCTGGATGCTTTCTGCGACATAGCGCGCGGTGACGACGATCTCGCCAATCCCGCCCTCATCGGCTTGCGCCGTGTCATCTTGCGCCAGAGCCGGCTGGGCCAGAACGGCCAGACCAGCGAGGCAGCTGCCGGCGAGCAAGCGCCCGGCCGTCATCGCCGACAGGCGATACCCTACCCTGTTAATCATTGTTTTCCTTCCTCTCGCTTGGAAAAATAGCATGTGAGATCAAACTTGCGTGGAGGTCGCGCGCCGGACCGGCGTTCCCGGGGGACAAGATGTTTTGCCGACCTCTGAAAGATAACGTGATAATGACCCTCGGCTGAATCGACCATACGTTCGGCGCGCGAGCGCCTTTAGCCGGGCTTTCAGCGAATTTGGCGAACTAATGTACGTGATAAGTATATTGCTTCCGGGTCGTGACATTAATGCCACAGACACATCGCCCTGTTTCAGGAACGCCCTCAAATCCCCCGGAGGAAAGTGACGATCGCCGATAGGATCGTTCAGGCGCTCTCGCCCGAATCGCACCATCGCGATGTTCCGGTTGTCTAACCGGATAGCGTGACGATGTCAAGCATTAAATTCCATATAGGTAAAATATTTCGCCTCCGGGATCGCAGGGGAGGGCGCTGCGTCCGGATCGGCCTTTCCAATCGAACAGAAAACGGCCCGGACACTTCCATGTCCGGGCCGTACACGTTCATCCCTCGCCAGGCTGGGCGAATGGTCGAGTAACTCGAAAAGGGGTTAGCCTGCCTTCATGCGCTTGGCGGCGATCCGGCAGCCTTCCGACATCGCCTTGAGCTTGGCCCAGACGACCTCCTCATGCCCCACTCGCGAGCCGATGCCGCAATCGGTGCTGGCCTGGACATTCTCCATCCCCACCAGCTTCGCGTAGTTGCACAGACGCTCCGCCACCAGTTCCGGGTGCTCGACGAGGTCGGTGTAATGCCCGACGACTCCGGGGGCGATGATCTTGCCTTCGGGCAGCTTCACATCCTCGAACACGCGGTACTCATGCGCGTGGCGGACATTGCTCGCCTCGAAAGTGTAGCACTGCGCGTTGATCTTCAGCAGCTTGTCGACGATGTGCTTGAACTCGATGTCATGGACATGCGGGCGGTGGCCCGATCCCCAGCACATGTGGAAACGGATCTGCTCTTCCGGCAGCCCGCGTAGCGCGTGGTTGATGATCTCGACGCAAAAATCGAGGTGGCTCCGATATTCCTCCACGCTCCAATCGGGGTAGAACATCCAGGTCGTTGCGAATTCGGGCTCGTCCACCTGCAGGATGAAACCGGCATCGGTGATCGCCTTGTATTCCTCGCGCACGCAGTCGGCGACCGCGAACATATATTGGCGCTCGTCCTTGTAGTGGAAATTGTGGAAACCGGCGCCCAGGCTGAGTGGACCGAGCGCGGCGATGAAGCCTTCGACGTCGCTCTTGCCTTGGAGCGCGGTCTTCAGCGCCTCGATGTCCTTGCGGATCGCCTCCTGCCCCTCATAAGCGATCGGCCCGGTGCAGGCGCGGATCTTGTTACCGCGAAAGAAGCTGGTGACGACATTGCCGGGCGTGGCGAAGCCGGGGCGCTGCGGCCCGCCCGAGCCGGCGAACCACAGGCCGGATTCGTAGAAACCCGGGAAATCGCGCCGATCGCGCTCGGCCGTGAAGGCGCGCTTCGGTTCCAACCCTTCAGGCTTCTCGATCGATTCGTAGCCGGTGATGCGATCCCAGATATAGGCCGCATAGGTGCCGGGGTGCGATGCCTTCACATATTCGCCGTCATTGATGATATCGACGCCGCACTCGATCTGCTGCTGGACCACCCAATCGACCGCCTTGGGCAGTTCGACCGCGATCTCGGCCTCATGCTCGGCGGCGTTCGACAGCAGCCTGGAAAGGCTGTCCGGGAGCGGTAGATTGCCGCCATGGGTACTGAGAAAATAGTCCGTCGAACGCTTCATTTCCTGCAACCTCTCGGATGATGTGGGCGCGGGCGGCCCGGGATTTCTGCCTGCGCCGCAGCCGCCTTGCGCGGCGCCCGCAATGCGCATGGCGGGATAGATGGACCCATGGGGCGAAAATTGCCTGCAGCGGAAGAAAGTGAATAGGTCAACGGAAAGGCGCCGGCAGTCTGCTTGCCTGCGCGGCTGCTCCGAAAACCGGACCAGGCAGTCAGGAGGAAAGCGAGGAGGGCGCCAGGTAGATCGCGCGCTGGCAATGCGCGCAGCGCAGGTCCTCGGCGGGGAGGGGCGGCGCAGGCGCGATATGTGCGTGCCCGTCTTCGTGCCCGTGCGGGGGCAATGCCGGTCCGCCGCAGCAGGCGCAGCCGGAGGGATCGATCATCGCTTCGTATTGCGCGATCATGGCATCGGTCCATTCCCCGCCGCAAAACGGGCATTGGGGGCGGACCTGGTATTCATTGTTCGACATGGCCATCCGTGGTTTCAGTTGAACGCGCCGAGTTCGGCCCGTCGTGAGACGATGTAGGTTTCGTTGTTGAACCACAATCCGCCTTGTGCGCGCAGCACGTCCCGCGTCGCATCGACATAGAGGTTCCGGTTGAAGACCGCCTCCAGCCGGGCGTCTTCGATCTGCCCGACATAGGACGCCGCGTTCCATGCCGCCAGCAAAGTCGAGACGCCGATCTCGCGCTCCCCGACGATTTCGTTGGGGAGCATGCGGATCGAATATCGAAACAGCGCTTCGTCGTCGGTCAGCTCATGGAAATGATAATTCCGCGCATGGCTGCCCAGTTCCGCTCGCACCGCTTCCATCAGCTCGCGCCGGCCATGCTGGAACGGGTCCTCGTCCGGCCAGATCGCACGGACCACGTCGAGCCCCGGATCGTGGCCATAGGCGTGGACTCCCATCAGCCGCCCATTGGGCCGAAGGGCGCGCACCACCGGTGCGATTATCTGCCGCACCTTGAATTCGATCGGCGCCTTGGCCCGATAGGGATGCGAGAGCAGCGCGAAATCGAAATCCGCGCGGGCAAGCCCTCGCTGCGGAATGATCGAATCGAGCACGAAGCGCTGGTCGCGCCGATAGATGACGAGCACTGCCGGCGTCTGCTGCACGGGATAGCCGCTGGCCTGGCTGACCTCGACCTGCCAATTGCGATCGAGCACCGGTTGCAGGGATGCGATGGCTTCCTCGAATTCGCCGGCGGTCGAGCCGTCCAGCGCGACCTCGTGCCATACCATCGCGCTCGCCTTTATCGGAGAGGACGGCTTCAACCACGGCGCATCCAAATAATTGAGATTGGTGACGACCAGCACCGTCGCCGGATGCTCCTGAAACCGGTCGGGCATCTTCTCCAGCATCAGCCGGACATTCTCGATGCTGATCTCCTTGGCGACCACGTAGAAGGGCAGCCACGGGTAACGGCGATGCGCCCCGCGCAGCATGCGAGCAAGCGCTGTGCCGTCACCCGACCCGCCGTCGAACAGCCGGATCGCTGGCGGCTCGGGCTGCGCGAAATCAAGCTGCTCCAGCGCCCGGTCGGCAATCAAGTGCTTCTCCGAAGTCGTGTTGACGAACATCAGATAGCGCTGACGGTTATCGTAGAAGCGGAAGTTCTGGACCGGGCTCCGCGCCGCCTCGATCCCGCTGATCGCCGATCGCAGATTGGTTGCCGAAGGTCCGCCCTGCTGTGCGATGAAGTTGTGGACGCGGTTGACCGTCTGAATGGTGACGCGTCCACCCTGCTGCAGCCTGCTTACCAGCTTGCCGTCATTGACCGCCAGGCGACCGAACGTGGTCTGGGCGATCCTCAGGCGTTTGCAGGCTTCGTCTATTTGCGCAAGCAGGGTTTCGGCGTCAGTCATTCGTCAGCGCGGCATGGCCCAATTCATCGGCGGTGGGCCCCATTCTTCCAAGGGCGGCCCCAGCTTGAAAAGACGGCGTGCATTCCCGCCGAGCACCAGCGTCTTCTGTTCGTAAGTGAGTTCGTCCGAATAGAGTATGTAGTTGAGATTCTCGCTATAGGAAATGCCGCGCTTGCGCGGGCGGTCGCCCTTGGGGAGGTCGGCGCTGCGCAGACGGGTATAGTCGCTGCCCCACATGATGCGTTCATAGCCGAAGGCATCGAACATGCGGTGCAGATTTGGCCAGACGTCCTTGTAGGGGAAATTCTCTTCCGAAAGCAGCGGCGCGCCGCACAGCTTCACATAGACATTGGGATATTTGGCCAGTTCCAGCAGGTCCTCGAACGGCCCCCAGCTCATCGTCTCGGGCGGCGAAACCGGGTGCTGCGCAACGCCGATATGGTCGACGATCAGGGTCAGGTTCGGGTGCCTTTCGGCGACGGGGCCGATATTCTTGCAGCCGCCATGGGTCGAGTTGAACAGGGGCAGGCCGACTTCATCGGCGGTCTTGTAGATGATGTCGAACACGCCCTGTTCGAATTCGGGCCGCATCACCGCGGTCATGAAATCGCCGACCAGGCAGCGGCCCGCCACCATGTCGGGATGCGCAGCGATCCGGCGCACTTCCGCTTCCAGGTCGGGGTGGGTGTGGAAGAAGGTATGTACGCCGGGGAAACGCCCGGGATAGCGCTGATTGCCGAGCTCGATGAAGGCGTCGCTCGTCACCGCGAGTGCAGCATCGACACCGGCGGCATCCATTGCCTCGCGCGCCAGTTCCACCTGCCAGAGAGACATCTGCTCCTTGATGCTCTCATCCGGCGGCCGGCCCACTGTGGGCTCGTGAATCTGCGCGTCGATGATCTCAATGGATTCGGGATTGGTACTCATGTGCATCCTCGTCCTTTTATGGGCGTGTCGTGAAAGATTTCTAGCTGGCGAATTCGCGCAGCGCTCGCTCGTAGGAGCGCGCATACGGCTTCAGGCCCTGTCCGATGACGATCACCGCGATCCCGCCCATGATGATCGTGTTGAGCACGATCGAATATTGGAGGTCGCCCTCGCTGCCGAACAGATAGTCGGTGAACAAGGCGATGATCAGCGGGCTGATGGCGAAGGCCAGCACGTTATTGCAGAACTGGACCAAGGCGCCCATTTGCCCGCGCATCCGGTTCGGCGTGACGAGCTGGAACGCAGCCACGCTTGGTCCGAAGCCCAGCGCGCCGATAAAGCCGGCTATCGAATAGACCGCAAAATACCCCCAGGCATTGGGCATCAGATAGGCCGTGATATGCAGCGGCAGCGTGGCGAGCAGGCCGTAGAAGACGATGCGCAAGTTGGCATCCGCGCGGCCCCGCTTGGTCCAGATTTCCGAAACTTTCGCTCCGGCCAGCAGGCCGAGCGGCGAAACGACCAGCGTGATCGCGCCCTTTACCAGGCCGACCTGCGACAGTTCCCAGCCATATTCGCGGTGGACGAAGGTCGCTCCCCAGGCCGCGGGTCCGGCGAGCAGCATCGCCTTGATCGCCATGCCGCCCACCGTGGCGAGATAGACGCGCCAATCATCCATGATCCAGCGGGCCGTTTCAGCCACCGGGACTTTCTCCGCCTTCTGTCCGGCGGCGAGACCACGCCGCGGGGGCTCCTTGGACGTGAGGACAACCAGCGCCCAGAGGAGGCCCGGCGCGCCGACGAGGAAAAATGCCCATTGCCAGGAACGGATGACGCCGATCAACGGAACCTCGACCGGAGCGAGGCCCTCCACGAAGAGCAGCACTGTTCCACCCAGGAAGAATGCAAGGCCCATCCCGGCGGTCGCCCCGATGCCCATGACGCCGGTGGCGAAGGCGACCTTCTCCCTTGGCCAATTGTCGGTCGCGATCGACCAGGCGGCCGGGCCATAGCCGGATTCGCCCGCGCCGATGCCCATGCGCGCGAACAGCAGGCTGACAAAGCCCTGCGCCATCCCGCATGCCATGGTGGCGGCGCTCCAGAAGGCGCATGACGCGGCAATGATATTGCGGCGGTTCAGGTGGTCCGCCAGGCGGCCTACCGCAACCCCGACAATCCCGTAAGGCAATGAAAACGCGGCCCCCAGCAGCAGGGCCGCTTGTGTATCGCTGATACCGAAATCCTGCTTGATCGGCTCGATCAGCAGCGAAAGGATCGTGCGGTCGAGCACCGTGAACATGACGACGACGGTAATCACGAACAGCGAATAATAGGCGTCCTTGCGCGGCGGGAGTGTCTCGGCTGCGGAGGCGGATGCCGCCGTCGATGTGTTCGCTGCCTCCAGCTCCTTCACATCTCGCAACGACGCACTTGCAGCATCAGACATTCACGCTCTCCAGCAATCTTCGTTTTCCGGCGGCTCTTCATTCGCCTTTTCGGTGATGGTGCGGGCCGAGGCGAGCAAAGGCAATACCATTATTGTGGGCAAGCTCGCACACATGCCCACTCGTGGCTTGCTCACTGAGGAAATAGCGCATGCCCTTGCCGGAACAGCGCAAGTGGGTTGATCGAGCTTCCCCGGAGGTCAGGATTGCGGAAAGCGCCAGCTACGGCAACTGCTTGTGGCGATAATCGCGCGGGGAGCACAGATACCGCGCCCGGAAGCTGCGGGCGAAATGGGGAGCGCTGTTGAAGCCCCAACTGAAGGCAATGTTGGTGATCGAATAATGGCGCCAGTGCGGATCGCGAAGCTGGGCAGCGCATTCTTCCAGCCGGCGGCGCAATATGTAGGCCGAAGGTGATTCGTTGCTGACGGCGAAAATCATCCGCAGATAGCGGTCCGACAGGCGTAGATTGCTGGCGATGAAGGACGGGGACAGTTCGGGATCGCGCAAGTGCTCCTCGATGAACAGCTTCACCTTCCAGAACCGCCCCGACATGATGGCCGAAGTGGATTCCCGCTCGTCCAGCAACGGCAAATAAGAACTGGTAAGGACATCGAGCAAATGCTGCCCAGCGCGCTCGGCCGTCTCAGAGGGGAGGGTCCTGGGATCCTTGGCGGAAAAATCCCGTGCCATCGCACAGGCGGTCGACGCCAGGCTTTCGTTCCGTGCGAGACGCCGCCCGCAAAGAATCTCCGGCGAAGGTATTTTGGCGCGCAATATTTCGTTGGGCACGCGGAACATGATCATCTCGTTCGGCCCGGTCAGGCTGAGATTGTACTGCGCGCTGTTGTCGCAGAGCGTGATGTCGCCTTCCCCCAGCTCGATCCGGTTCCCATAGTGGTGGAAAGCGCTGCGCCCGCGGATCTGGAGCAGGAATGTCGATATCCGCTTGGGGCGCGTGCGTATATCGTTCGCTTCGCGCCGGATCGAAACGGTGCCGCAGCGCATCGCGATCATGCTCATCCGGCCCATGTTGAGCGTGCGGAAGTGATAGTCCGGAACGCGCGTGAACACTTCCACCTGCGTTCGCTCTTCATGCATGTGGGACAGGTAGAGTGTGCTGCCCACGCTTTTCCTGCGCTGTAGCAACTCGACCACTTGCGGCATCAGAAATCCTCTCGTGACCGGTCGCCTCCGGCCGTTTGCTCCATCATAAACGAACGCGAAGGCCGGTCAATTCCGCCTGCTTCCGCTGGCCATGAGGATGCCCGGCGGCTGCTAGACGGTCAGCGCCTGGCATAGCATGTCCTCGATCGCCCGCGCTTCTGGCGGGGCGCTGGGCGAACGCACGACGAGACGCCGGATAGGGGGGAGGGGGATGTCCAATGCCTCGATGCGGCCCTGGTCGATACGGTCCTGAACGGCATATCGCATGGTACGGCCGATGCCCTTGCCGTCCTCGACCAGTTGCGCGAGGGCGTCGACAAAGTCGACGAAGATGGTCGGTGCGCTTGGCGCAAGCTGCAGGTCACGCAGGCACTGCCGGGCCCAGCGCGCCGAAATCTCCCGCCGCCCTGGGAAGATGAACTGAAAATCCTCGAGCGCGCATTCTCCGGCGGCCAGCCGGGCACGCGTACCGGGGGGTGCAATCACTACCATCGACAATTCGCAGATCAGCCTGCTGTACGGTTGCAAATCCGCGTCGGTAGGTTCGGCGTAGACCGCAAGCTCGAGTTCTCCGCTTTCGACCAGTTGCGTGACTTCCGTTGACGAAACCAGTGGCTGAAGATCGATCTGGACGTTCGGATATTCACGGTAAATCCGGGGGATGAGTCGACGAAGGTAGTTCTCCGCGAGATACGGCCCTACGCTGATGCGGAGCAGCACCTTGTCGGCAGACTTCCTGCCCAGCTTGAACAGGTTCCTGCTGGCCGCGAGAATCTTCTCGACTTCTTCCAGCGCCTCTTCCCCTTCGGACGTAAGGACTGGAGTGGTTCCCCTGCGCCGCCTGAACAGCCTGCAGCCAAGGCGGCCTTCCAATATCTTTACCTGCTCGCTCACGGATGGCTGCGAAATGTCGAGTTGGTCGGCGGCGTCCGCAAAACTCGAAGCCCGTGCCGCACACGCGAATGTGCGGAGCTGCGCGAATGTAACATCCTCCAGCACGATAGTCTCCATGCCCGGTCGGGCGAAGACCCGACCGTAGTCCAATAGGCGCCTTCCTATGGCATGAATAGCCATATGCACCGTTGCTTCCAATTAGTTATCATGTGCACATTTATCACGTTACGCTTCGTGGGACAGCTGCGGAGCGACGAATGCGCACGTGTCTCGCTCGTGGGGGGACGATCAGATGCGCAGGTCAAAGGGAGAAGGTGCACTATGATGAGCAGCAGAGTTGGATATCGTCGGAGAGCCAGTGCGGCCGGCCGCTTGCTTGCAGGAAGCTGCCTGGTTGGTCTCGCGGCCTTGACGCAGCCGGCCTGGGCGCAAGATGACACGGCGCAAAACGATGAGGGCGGGATCGGCGAGATCGTCGTCACCGCGCGCTACGTTGCGGAAAGTATCCAGGACACGCCGATCGCGATCACGGCGCAGACTAACGAACAACTCGAAGCCGCAAACGTCACCAATATCGGCACTCTGGGCGCCGTGGTGCCGAACCTGCTCACCATGCCGGGCGATGCTCAATCTGCTGGTACACCGGTCATCGGGCTTCGCGGTGTCTTGCAGGGCCAGACGTCCAGCCTGGCGGTTCCTCCGGCCGTCGCGATCTATACCGACGACGTCTATCACTCGACCACGGCGGGCTCTGAACTGGACTTCACCGATGTCGTGAGGGTGGAAGTCAACCGCGGTCCGCAGAGCACGCTTTCGGGCAACGCCTCGATTGCGGGTTCGATCAAGCTCTTCACCCAGGATCCCAAGGGCGATGGCTCGGGCTATGTCAGCCTCGGCTACGGCACGCGCGACCACATGGAAGCGTCCGGTGCCCTCGACATCGGCCTCTCGCCGACGCTGGCGCTGCGCGCCTTCGGCCATTTCGACAAGCAGCGGGGATTCGGTAACCGGCTCGACTTCACCTGCATGATGGACAAGCTCGGCACGCCCGAGCTTGCTGGGTCGATCCCTTACTTCCAGCCGGATTCGGGCAAGAAGGATTGCGTCATCGGCCATACCGGCGGCGGCACTACCGCAGTCGGCCAGGTCAAGCTGCTGTGGGAGCCCAGTTCGGATGTCTCGTTGCTGCTGACCGCGCGCCACAGGGAAGAAGAGCTGGAGGAAACGCCCAACGTCGCCTTCGACTTCAGGGAAGCCTGCTTCGATACGCCCGGCTGTGCGGCCAGCGCCGGTGCGCAGGCCTATCACCGGGCGACCTACAACACATTCGGCGTGATCGTCGGACCGCAATTCGTCACGCCTGAGCGGGACGGGGGCATCTACGATACCTATGCCACCAACTGCCGGCCGATCCTCGACAAATCGGGCGGGGGTTTTCCCGAAGGCTATCCGGACGGGTTCTGCTACGAGCCGCGCAAGTTCGCCGATCACACGCTATTTTCCGGCAAGCTGCAGGCAGCGCTCACCGACAGCGTCAACATGACCGCGATCGGTGCCTACACCAAGTATTCGAACGAGTTCACGGCCCATGCCGACCACTCGCCGCTCGCGCCTGTTATTTCGCACTTCATCAACCTCGATGAGATGTGGTCGGGTGAGCTGCGCTTCGATGGTCGGTTGTTCAATGACAAGTTGCAGTGGATCCTGGGCGGCTTTGCCGTGGAGACCGACGGCTATCAGAACAACCTGATCAGCTTCGTGAATGTCTATCAGATCAATAGCGTTCACGGCGTCAACAAGTCTCAGTCGGCCTTCGCGCATCTCGATTACAACATCACTGATGCATGGCGCATTTCCGGCGGCGGGCGCTTCAGTCACACGGATATCGCGATCACCATCGATAATCCGCAGGCAGTCTCCGTCCTCGATCCCATTCATTCCAAGCAGGATCGTTGGGACTGGCTGATCTCGACCGACTACAAGCTCACCGAAGATGTCCTGCTCTATGCCTCCGCCTCGTCGGGGTCGCGCCCGCCGGGCCTGACGACCATCGTGGGGACGCCGCGTCAGCTTTCACCGACTTCAGCCGAAGACCTGATCAGCTATGAAGCGGGCGTAAAGGCCGACTTGCTCGACCGCCGCCTGCGGACGAACCTGACTGCCTTCTATATGGATTATCGCAAGCTTTCGACCGGCGTGCGCGGCATCGAATGCCGCAACCAGCCGGGCGACACCGCGACCTGGTTCAATGTCGACCAGACCGATCCCGAAGCGAACGAGATCTGCAGCCAGTTCCCCGGTACGCCGGATCCGATCGCCTATATCATCAACATCGGCAAACCGGCGACGATCAAGGGTTTCGAATGGGATATCTCGGCGATCCCCGTCGACGGCCTGCGGATCGACTGGACCGGCGGCTACAACAAGTTCGTTTCCGGCGAGAAGACGCCTGGCGCGCCGGGCTATCTCGCACCGGGCAATTACCGGCAGCCGGAATGGAACATGCACGCCAATATCGGCTACGATATCGAGACTTCGATCGGCACGTTCACCCCGCGGCTGGACTGGAATTGGATGTCGACGCAGACATACGACGCCACCCCGCAAACGGGCGCGCCGGATCCAGTCTATGTTATCGATCCGTACTCGCTGTGGAATGCGCAGATCGCCTATCGCTCGCCCGACCGCGACTGGTCGGCGACCCTGCAGGTCACCAACCTCGCCGACAAGTGGTACCACTATCAGGTGCTGGTGGGTTCCATCGATACCTACACCCGCATCGGGGCACCACGCGAATGGAAGCTGACCGTGCGGAAAGACTTCTGATTTGTAATCCGGTTTCCTCCCCTGCCCACAGCGCCTCGGCGCTGTGGGCTTTTTTCTCCCTAGCGAGAGATCGGGCGGAGCCGACCATGACTGACGCGGCAGGATCGGGCCGCGTATCGAACAATTTGCCAGGAGATAATGCATGAAAGGTTTGGGAGAACGGATTCTGACGACGCATGTCGGAAGCCTGGTTCGTCCAGCGGCTTTGCTGGAAATGGTGATCGATGGCGTCGCGGGAAATCCCGTAGACGAGCAGGCGTTCGAAACACTCGTCGCGGAGAGCGTGAAGCAGGTAGTCGCGAAGCAGGCCGAAGTTGGAATTGACGTTCCCAGCGATGGCGAGTTCTCCAAGCCCGACTTCCACAACTACATCGTGAAGCGGCTCGGTGGGTTGGAAACACAGCCCGTCCAGCGGACGCCGGAAGGCGCCAAGGGCCTCTATTACCCCAAGCTTGCGGACGAATTCCCCGGCTTCATGAAGCAGTATGGCGACATGTACCGGACGATGTGGCTTCCGCCGGAAATCCCGCGTGAGAAGATCGAAGCCGCTCTGAAGGTTGCGGTTCCCCGGACGGTCGTGACCGAGCCGGTCAGCTATGTCGGCCAGGCGGAGCTGAAGCGCGATCTCGACAACTTCGCCGCCGCGCTCGCGCCGCACGATTTCGCCGATGCCTTTGTGCCCGCCGCCACGCCCTCGCGCTCGGACGCGATCGCGGGTGACATCTATGCTTCGGAAGAGGAATATCTCTACGCGCTCGCCGATGCGATGCACGAGGAATACAAGGCGATCGTTGATGCCGGCTATATGGTCCAGCTCGATCTGGGCCTGCCGTCACGCAACCAGGTGCTCTACGGCAAGGCGAACCCCAGCGTGGAGGATCTGCGCAAGGCGTCCGAAATGCAGGTGGAGGCGTATAATCACGCCTTGCGCGGCATCCCGACCGACCGGGTCCGCTATCACCTGTGCTGGGGCAGCATGAACACGCCCCACACGACGGACGTGCCGCTGACCGAGTTCGTCGAGCTTATCCTCAAGATCAATGCCGGCTTCTATGTGATCGAAGGCGCCAACCCGCGCCACGAGCATGAATGGATGGTGTGGAAGGATGTGAAGCTTCCCGATGACAAGGTGCTCGTGCCGGGCATCGTTTCCCACCAGACCAATGTGGTCGAACATCCCGAGCTCGTGTCCTGGCGGATCCAGAACTACGCCAGCGCCGTCGGGCGTGACCGGGTGGTGGCGGGAACCGATTGCGGCTTCTCGCAAGGCTGGACCATGCAGCGCGTGCATGAGGAAGTGCAGTGGGCCAAGCTCAAGGCGCTCGCCGACGGGGCAGCGCTGGCCAGCAAGGCGCTGTGGGGGTAAGCGAATGGCAGTCGAAATTCTCCACGAGAGCATGCGGCGCATCGCCTCGGAAGATGCCGAGGCGGAGCAGCTTGGCGAAGGCTATGGCGGCATGACCGGCCCCACCGAAGGGCCGGTCTGGATCCGCGAGAAGGGCTATCTGCTGTTCAGCGATATCCACGGCGATCGGCGGATGCGCTACACGCCGGGTGAGGGCGTCACGGTGGACAAGCAGGGCACCGGCAAGGCCAACGGCATGACTCGTGATCCGCAGGGCCGGCTCGTTTCCTGCCACCACTTCACTCGCTGCGTCGACGCGGAGGATCTCGAAACAGGCGAGGTGACCATGATCGCGGACGAGTATCGCGGGCTCAAGCTCAACCGGCCCAACGATGTCGTCGTGAAGTCCGATGGGGCGGTCTATTTCACCGACCCCCCTCCGCGGCCGCCGCTTACGCCGCCGGAGCATCCGCCGGAGCAGGACTGTGCCGGCGTCTACCGCGTCTCGCCCGACGGCAAGCGCATCAACCGCGTGGTGCATGACTTCATCAACCCCAATGGGCTGTGCTTCTCACCGGACGAGAAGGTGCTCTACGTCAATGACAGCAGTATCCACCGCAAGCTGATCATGGCCTATGATGTCGAGACCAACGGCATGCTCGATCTCGGCAGCGCCCGCGTGTTCTGCGACATGCGGGGTGACGATCGGCGCGGGATCCCCGACGGCATGAAGTGCGACATCGAAGGCAATGTCTATTGCACCGGCCCGGGCGGGATCTGGGTGATCAATCCCGAAGGCGTGCATATCGGCACGATCCTGAACAGCAACATCCCGGTCAACATGAACTGGGGCGATGATGACTGGCGCACGCTCTATTTCGCGGGCGCTTTCACCATCAATCGCATCCGGCTCGGAATACCGGGCATGCCCGTTCCGCGCGGTGATCTGGCTCAGGCCGGCTGACGCCCCGGCCGCAGGCATCCCGCTCGGTACCGGAGCATCATCCCCGACCGAGGTAGGGCTGTTCGATCGGCAGGATCGTCGCCGTGAGCAGATTCACCTCGTCGGGGAGGGCGGCCATGGTGGCGACCAGCTCGGCGACGTGACTCGCTTCCATCGTCAGCTCGGGAGGGTTCGCGCTGCGCCCGCCGACGAGCTCGCTCATCGTCGAGCCTGGATGGATGATCGCGGCGGTGATGCCGTGCTGCCTGCCGTCCAGCGCGAGAGAGCGCGTTATCCCTTCGAGGCCGAATTTGCTGGCCGTGTAGGCGATCGTGTCCGGGCGCGGCATCTGCGCCGAGAGGCTGCCGATATTGATGATCCGCCCCCGGCCGCGGGGCTGCATCACCCGGAGCGCTTCCCGCCCGCAAAGAAAGGCCGAGGTTAGGTTGGCGTCGATGACGGCGCGCCATTGATCGAGCGTGTTGTCGACGGTGGGGCAGTGGACGGCGACACCGGCCGCGGCGACCAGCAGCGTGATGGGCGAGAATGCTTCCGCCTCCGCGAACAACCCTGCAACCGCTGCCTCGTCGGTGACGTCCGTCGGACGGACCAGCACGCGGTCACTGCCGATGTCCAGTTCCCGCGCCAACGCCTCGAGACGATTGGCCCGGCGTGCGGCGAGCACCAGCCGCGCGCCGGCGGCGGCGAAGGTTCGGGCGATGCTCGCTCCTATCCCAGAGCTGGCGCCGGTGATGACGGCCGTATGCCGCGACAGATCCTGCACTCAATCCTCCTTCCGGCGAGCAATGACGAAGCCCACGCCCCCACCTGTTGTTCCCGAGCCAGGCGCGAGCCTCCCGCCCAACCCCGGCATCAGTGATTAATCAATTAGTTCTTGACCTCATTTGCCGGGAAGTCCTTCCTTGAGGATCAAGTCCAGGCGGTGGGCGATCTTGCCGAGCAACTGATCGAGAAGGCCGCGCTCCTCCGGCAAGAAATCCTGCATCAGCGCCTCGTGGAACAGCGCCCGGTGTTCCAGCAATGGTCGGTAGCAGTTCATGCCGGCCTCCGTGATATGCAGGATCGGCGTGCGGCGGTCATTGGGATTGTCTCGCCTCGCCGTGAGGCCGCGCTTCTCCAGCGAGGCGAAGGCACGGCTCACTTCCGCGCGGTCCACCCAGGCGAGCCCTGCGATCTGCCCCACCGTGGCTCCTTCGGGCAGCGAGGCAAGCCGGCCGAGCACCCGCCACTCCGCATAGGTCATTCCGTGATCGCTCAAGTCGCGCACGCTGAAGCGATCCATCGCCTTGGAAAGCAGCGTCAGGCGGAAGGTCGGATAATCGAGGTTCGAGAAAATCCAGCCGGGGAGATTGGATTTCTCGGGCGGTCCATTGGAAGTGGCAGCGGGGATTGTTTCCATATGCTTATGCCTCCTGTCCGGCCGCACCGAAGCGGCCGGGTGTGTAAATTCCCTTCCTGCTCGCACGCTGGCACATCATTGACAGATCAACAATACACCGGTCCTTGGCCTTCATGCACTCGTGCCCCTGCACGGGCTCGAACGGAGCGACATGTCCGGCGTGCAGTGATGAGCGCACAAAGCAATGCTTGGAAACGTGGAACACGCACTGCATTAACTGAATGATGTCGACTGCGAATCGTCTTCTCAAGGTACTTGCCCTCTTTACGATCGAACGGCCGGAATGGACCGTCGAGGAGGCGGCAGGTGAACTCGGCATGACGCTGAGCACCACCTATCGCTATTTCAGGAGCCTGGTCGAAGCGGGCCTGATCGCCGCGCATACTCCCAGCCATTACACTCTCGGCCCGGCGATCATTCGCTACGACCGGCAGATGCGTCTGACCGATCCGCTGATCGTTTCCGCCACGCCGGTGATGCGCTGGCTCGCCCGGGAGATGGGCCCGCACATCTGGGTCCTGCTGTGCAGGCTCTACAAGACCAGCGTCATGTGCGTGCATCAGGAGACGCTGGATCCACCCGATCTCGCAAGCGACTTCGAACGCCAGCCGGTGAGCTATGGCCGCGGCCAGCTCATGCCGCTGCACCGCGGGGCGCCCTCCAAAGCGATTCTCGCCAACATGAACTTCCGCCTCGTTCGTCCGGTCTATAACGAGGACCCCCAGGCCATGGCCGCCGTCGGCCTGGGCGAGAACTGGACCGAGGTGAAGCGCAGCCTGCGTGCGCTCCGCAACGCCGACGCGATCGTGACCAAGGGCGATCTGCAAGGCGGGATGCAGGGCATCGCCTTGCCGATTTTCGATCAGCAAAGCGTGATCGGCAGCCTGTCGATCATCATGCATCAATCGCGGGAAATGCCGCCGCAGGAAACGCTCGCCCCCCGCCTGGCCGAAGCCGTGCGGGAAATCGAAGAGCACATGAACAACGCAGCCTGACCCGAGCTGCGCTGGACTCGCTCTCCGAATCGGTTTTTCGGCAGTCTGCGTATTTGTGCCATAACAGCGTGACACTGTCAAGCGATTTTTGCCGATATGGCGCTTTTAGTCGTCCGGCTCGAACAGCAGCAGATGGCGGCCATCGGATAGCGGCTGCCAATGTGGCCTCACCGGCAGGCCGATCCTCATCCGCTCCTGCGTGCAGCCGGCGATGTTGGCCATCACGTTGACGCCTTCCTCAAGCGTCACCAGAGCCAGCCAAAACGGTTCGTGATCGCGGAATGGCGGCCGTGCGCGCCGCGCGATCGTGTAGGTAAATACCTTCCCTCGTCCCGAGACTTCCCGCCATTCGATATCCGACGCCCGGCCGCTGTAGATGCTCGTGGGGCGAGGGTAGAACTGATAGGCGCCCGCGGCGCGGTCATACTGGATCAGCAGGCGCTTCTCCCGCGTCGCGTCCCAGAAGGGCTTCGTGAAGCTGCGCTCCACCGGAAGGGGGCGTTCGACGCTGGCGAGATCGTCAAGCTCGGTCAGGGTGGGTTCGGTCATGCAGCGCCTCACGCGTTCGAGGTCAGGATCATCGCGGTACTGGTGTTCCAGTTCCGCCCATACGGGATGCCGCCGATGCCGGTAACCAGCGCGTTGCTCCGGTCCTTGACCTGGCGGGCACCAGCTTCCCCGAACAATTGGCGCACCGCCTCGATCAGGTTCGTGCCGCCGCCGGCAAGCCCGGCCTGGCCGGCGGAAATCTGACCGCCGCCGGTGTTGAGCGGCAGGTCGCCGTCGAAGCGGAAATCGGTCTCGCGGACGAAGCTGCTGCCCTGGCCATGGGGGCAGAATCCCAGCATTTCGAGCTGCATCATGATGGCGATGATGAAATCGTCGTAGGGGTGGAAGGATGCGATCTCGGCGGGCGTCATTCCCGCCTGAGCGAAGCATTTCGCGCCGGCGACGCGATGGCCCGTCTCGGTCGGGTCGACGACGGGCTTGCCGGCGTGGAGATTGGTCCGCTCGCCATAGCCGAGCGGGATCGCGCATTTCGTCAGGCCGCGCTTCTCCGCCGTTCGGCGACCGGTGATCAGCAACCCGCTGGCGCCGTCACACGGCATGACGCTGTCGAGCAGGCGGATGGGATCGTTGATCATGCGCGAGTCGAGATAGTCCTCCACCGTGATCGGCTTGCGCAGCTTCTCGCAGGCTAGATCGTTCAGCAGCGCGTGTTCGCGCTGCGTCACCGCCAGCTTGCCGAGCGCGCTATAGTCGAGCCCGTAATGCTCCTCGTAATAGCGGGTCAGCAGCCCGAACGCGGCGGGCGGGCCGAGATAGCCGAGCGGGACGGTCCACTCCTGGTTGTAGGCGCGATTGCGCGCGTTGGTTTCTGCAACTGCGGTGTCGGCATAGAGGCAGAGCATTGTGGTCGCGAGGCCGGCATCGATCGCGGCGGCGGCGCGGGCCACCGCGCCGAGCGGAGAGGACCCGCCAATATCCACGCTCTGGCAGAAATCGAGCTCCAGGGCGAGCGTGTCGGCCGTGGTCTGCGACCAGAATGGATTGCCTGCGCCAGTCATCGAAGCAGACAGGATCAGCCCGTCAATCTCGCCCTTCTCGAAGCCGCTGCGGTCCAGCAATTGCTCCAGGATATCCGCGCCGAGTTCCCAGACGTCGCGGTCGCTGCAGGGAACGATTTTCGTCTCGCCATAGGCGACGATTGCCGCGTCATGCAGCGCCATGGGTCACTCCTTCCCCTTGGGGGCGGCAACCTTGTCCCGTCCGCCCAGGAAGGCGCCGATTCGCTCCACCCCATCGCTGCTGCGCGCCGCCAGGCTGATCAGCCCCTCCACGAACAGCCCGTCTTCATGGCTCATATCGTTGACGCGGGGCAGGGCGGCGCAAACGCCCCAATTGGTGCTGGCCGCATTGGTGGCCACTTGCCGGGCAAGCTCCTTTGCCTTTTCCAGGCTTTGGCCTGCAGGCACGACATATTGGCAGAGATTGGCTCGTTCTCCTTCCGCGGCTGAAAGCGCGCGGCCGGTGAGCATCATGTCCGCCATCCGCGCATAGCCCATCAGCCGCTGGATCCGCACGGAACCGCCGCCGCCCACGAAGATGCCGCGCTTGCCCTCGGGAAGCGCGAAAAACGTCGTCTCGTCGGCAACGCGAATATGGCAGGCGGCCGCGATCTCCAGCCCGCCGCCGATGCATGCGCCCTTCAGCGCGGCGATCCAGGGCAGCCCGCCGCGCGCGACGAGATCGAGCGGGCGGGTCCAGCGGCCGCGGCTCTTCGGCGTCGACGGGGCGCCGGACTTGAACCGCGCCGCGGCCTCCGCCAGGTCCAGGCCGGCGGAAAAATTGTCGCCATGGCCGAACAACACGCCGCAGCGCGCCTCCTCAGTCGCCCGGGCGAAGGCGAGCTCCATTTGCGCCATCACCTCCATGCTGATCGCGTTGCGCTTCGCCGCGCGATCGATCCCGACGATCGCGACATCGCCTTCCAGCTCGTAGGTTACGAATTCCTCCGCCATTTTATCCTCTCGTAGCGTTCAATCGGCTTCGCGGGTTACGATCAGTGCATCCACCGCCGTGACTCCTTCGCCCCTAGCGTGCGCGAAGAGCGGGTTGATGTCGATCTCCATGATCTCCGGCCGTGTCAGCATCAGGCGGCCGATCAGCGCCGCGCTATGCGCCAGCGCCTCGACATCGACTGGCGGCGACCCGCGGAACGGCCCCAGCAGCTTGGCACTGCGCAGCTTCCCGATCTCCTCGGCAATGTCCTGCTCGGCAAGATCGCATGGCATCAGCCGCACGTCGCCGATGGCCTCGATCCAGATGCCGCCCAGCCCGACAAGCAGTACCGGCCCCCATTTGGGATCGCGCCGCGCGCCGACGACGAGCTCGAGTCCCTTGGGCGCCATCCTCTCGACCAGCACACCGTCCAGCGCGATCCCCGGCTGCGCGCGCGCGACATTGTCCTGAAGCTGAGCCCAAGCGGCCCGCAGCGCGTCTGCGTCGGCTAGGTTGAGGATCACGGCTCCCGCCTCGGTCTTGTGCGCCAGTGCCCCCGCCTGCGCCTTCAGCGCGACGGGATAGCCGATCCGTGCGGCGATCGCTTCTGCTTCCTCCACGCCTGCCGCCAGGTCCCCTTCCGGCACCTGGATGCCGATCGCGCGCAGCAGCGCCTTGCCCTGCCATTCCGGCAGCGTGCTTCGGCCAAGCTCGGGCAGGTTCTCGAACGGTTCGGGGACGACTGCGCGCCTGGCGCGCTCCAGCGCACGGCCATGGAGCGTGGCCAGCGCCATCGCCTGCATCGTGCGTTCGGCGGATCGGCTGAAGATGATCCGGTTCTCCTTCAGCGCAGCCTCGAATTCGGGCGCAAGCTCGGAGTTCGGGAGGGAGAATATCGCCGGCTTGCGATGCTCCTTCAGCGCGTCGATGAAATGGAAGCCATAGTTGCGCTGGGCCGCAGGAGGGGCGGCTGCGATGCAGACGCAGACCGATCCGATCGCTGGATCGTCGAGCAGCCCGCGCGTACCGATGCCGGCCAGCTCGGGCTTCCACAGCACTTCGGTTCCGAGATCGAGCGGGTTGCGCGGCGGCATGAAGTCCGGAAGCTGCGGCGTGAGTTCGGCCTCGATCTGCGGCGAAAGAGGGGGGAGGTCGAGGCCGATGTCTGCGCAGTAATCATGGACGATCGCGCAGAAGCCGCCCGAGAAGGTGACGATCCCCGGCCCCGCCACCGGAGGCTCCGGATAACGCGCGAGCAGTTCGGTGAGATCGACCCATTGCTCCAGCGTATCGACCAGCGCCACGCCCGCGCGCGCCAGGTGGACGCGCATCATGTCGTAGTCGCCCGCCAGCGCGCCGGTATGCGATTGCACCGCCGCCTTCGCTTCGGCGCTGCGCCCGGGATGGATCATCACCACCGGCTTGCCTTTGGAGCAGGCGTAGCGTGCGGCGGCGAGGAAGGCTTGCGGATCGCGCACTTCTTCGAGGTACAGCGAGATCACTCCCGTAGTTGGCTCGTCGGCAAAGAAGCTGATGAAGTCGGCGAGCCCCACTCCCGCTTCGTTGCCGGTCGAGGCGAGGAAGGAGGGCGGGAGGTTGACGGCTTCCAGCGAAGCGCGAGCAAAGGCCATCAGCCCCCCGCTCTGCGACACCAGCGCGATAGCAGGATCGGTCCGGTTGGCCGCCAGCCTCGGGACTTCGCGCGCGGCGGAAAAGGTCACGGAGAAGCCGTCGACGAAATTCGTATAGCCGAGGCAGTTCGGCCCCAGCATCGCTATTCCGCCTTCGCGGGCGATCCGCGCCAGCTCGTCCTGCTCCGCGCGCGCGCCCACCTCGGCGAAGCCGGAAGAGAAGATCGTCACGGACCGGACGCGGCGGCGAACGCATGCCTCCAGCGCCTCCTTCACTCCCGCAGCAGGGAGCGCGAAGATAGCGAGGTCGATGCCCTCGGGCAGGTCGTCCACGCTCGCGACCATCTCCAGTCCCTCGACCTCGCCGCCGCTCCGCCCGACGATGTATATCTCACCGGGAAAGCGGTTGATGAGCAGGTTCTGCAGCACGGTGCGGCCAGCGGACCGCGGCTTGGACGAGACGCCGATTACCGCGACCGAGCGCGGGCGCATAAGCAGTTCGACCGCAGCTTTGCCCGCCGCTGCAGGGTGCCCTGATCCGTTCGTCATTCACGTCCCCAATTTTCGATCGATGCGAGGCATCGGTTTAGACTTTCGGGCAGGTTCGGCCCGCGATCCTGGTTCTCCAGCGTCTATCCTTCGCCGGTGGAAGCTGCGGCGCGCGCGAACATCGCGGCGGCATTGTCGTGGAGCACGCGGCGCCGTTCCACCGCGCTCAGCTCCGCAGTCGACGCGACAGCGTCCGCGACCATGTCGGCATAGGGCCGCAGCGTATTCCCGGAATCGGACCCCCACATGAACCGGTCGATGCCGAAGGTGTCGGCCGCGAGCCGCAGGAAGACGGATGGCGTGCGGCCGATGCCCTTCAACTCGTCGATGACGTTGGTCGTCCATTTGAAATAGATGTTGGAATGGCGACGCAGCGCCAGATGGGCATGCGAGATGTCGCCATCCACAAGCCGGCCGAAATGCTCCAGTACGATCGGGCAGCGGGGAAAGCGCTCGGCCAGCGCGCTTACCGCGAACAGCGCTTCCTGAGTTCCCTTGGGCGGCAGGAAGGTGATCCCGACGGGTAGTCGCAGCTCATCGGCCGCTGCCCATATGTCGAGCGCCGCCGCGGAGTTGAGCCAGGGAATGGCCTCGGTTCCATCGACGAAGCCGGTCAGCCGCATCGCTGCCACGCGGCGGTTCGCGACCAGCCGGCGCAGCAATTCGGGCCCGCCGGGTGCCCGCGCATCGATGATGATCTCGGCCTGGATTTTCTGGGGGAACTGGTCGGCGAGATCGAGGACGTAGCTGTTATCGGCCTTGTAGGCGCCGCTGTACTGCACGCCCAGCCCTGCGGTCACGCCACTGGCGGCCCACCAGGCGAAGATCTTATCCGGAGTGCCGGGATCGTTCATGATCCGCGCCCGCATCACCTTCTCGCCTTCGCGCGAATTGCGCGGGTCGATCGGATAATGCGCTATGTCGTTGGTGAAGAAGTGGATGTGGCTGTCATAGATCTCCGCCGGTTGGCCGGTGCCGCTTTGGGGGGCGGAGGCGTGCAGCATGCCGCCGATGGGCAGAGCGCAAGTGGCGGCAAGCACTGACCTTCGGGTAATAGGGGAATAGGCAAAGGACATCGCTCGTCACCCAGCAACTACGCGGCCGAGGCCCGGCGCGGACGATGCCGCGCCGGGTTCGCGGATCGTCAGAGCGTCACCTTGAGCCCCATTTCGAAGACTCGCCCGATCTTGTCATAGAGCTGGCCGTTCACGGGCTGGCCCTGCGTGGCGTAGGGGCTGACCGGCGGATCCTTGTCGAGCAGGTTGTCGATGCCGGCAGTCAACTCGAAACGATCGGAGATCTGCGCGGAGGCGAACAGGTTTATATATGCGGCCGCATCGATCGTGTTATCGTTGATCGACAGCGCCGGTATGGTGTTGAACTGATTATCGTTATTGCCCTTGCTGATATAGAGGAGCTGGGCGGTGACGGAAAAGATGTCGTCGCTGTAGGTCTGCGACAAATTCCCGCGGAAGCGCGGCTGGGACCCCAGGCTTCCCATCCCGTTTTCTCCAGCGCGATCGATCCCGTTGATATAGGCATGCAGCGTATAGGTCCCGGTGAAGCGGGTGGTCAGCGCAGCGCCGCTCCCAAGCTCCGCGCGATAGGACAGCGCCATGTCCAGGCCGCTCGTCTCGAATTGGGAGATGTTCTGGATCGGCGCGACCAGGCGAGTGGGAGTCACCCCGTCTCCGGCGAAGGTGATGAAGCTGCAGGCCTCGGCATCGCCGGCTGTGCAGGCATTGCCGATATTGGCTGCCGACAGGGAATCGATCGCGTCTTGCAGATCGATCTTGTAGTAATCCAGCGACATGCGAAGGCCCGGAATTCCCGTGGGCTGCACGACCGCGCCGATGGTCAGCGTGTCCGCTCTCTCAGGCTTGAGGTTCGGGTTGCCGACCGTCCGGTTCTGCGGAACGACCGCGGTGACGCCGTTGACCGACAAAGCGGTGTTGATGAAGGAGCCGGGCGAGAAGAGCTCGTAGATGGCGGGCGCGCGAATGTCGCGTGAACGGGTGACGCGGAAGCGTAGCCCGTCAATCGGTTCATAGACGCCGCCCACCTTCCAGGTCGTCTGGCCGCCGGCGCTGCTGTAATCGGCGTAGCGGATCGCGCCGTTCAGATCGAGCGAACGAGCGAAGGAGAGATCGCGCGCGAGCGGCACGATCGCTTCGAAGTAGCCTTCCGTGACGTCGAACTCGCCGGAGAAGGGCGTCGCGTTGCCGATCGCGAACCGCCCCGAGGTCGCCAGCGGGCCGGCGGTCAGCACTTGCGACTCCTTCCGGTACTCCCCGCCGACTGCGACGGAAACCGGCGCTGCCCAAGTGGAGAATGGCTCCCCGCGCAGGTTGATGGCGGCTGCGTGCTGCTTGTAGAGGACCGCGTTGAAATCGGCGCGGTTGACATACGCCAGAGCATCCGGGCCGGAAGAGCTGACCGCGTTGGGGCCGAAGATGTTTACCGGGGCGCAGCCTGCCGCAAGCGGGTTCGGCGGAGATGTCGCCAGCGTGGAGCGGCACACCACGTCGCCGCTCGTCGGGTCGACTACCGCATCCACAGCCATGTTCCAGAAGACGGGTGAGAAGTTGTTGGAGAAATCGCTGCGGAAGTGATTTTCGCCATAGGAATAATGGGCGTCGTAGTTCCAGGAGCCTCCGAGCGAACCTTCGAGCCCGATAGTCCCGTGCGGGGTTTCGTTCTTCACCCTGAAGTTGATGTTGCCGACGTCGTACACGCCCTTGGACACGGTGATGGTGCTCAGCCCATCGGCAGCCATGGCATCCTTGACCGCCTGCGGGAGGAAAGCGTTATCGCTTCGGATCGTGAAGCCGGAGAAGTTCGGCAGGCCGCCGGTAAAGGTCCCGATCGTTTGGGAATATCCGCCTTCCAGGAACAGGGTCAGCGCCTCCGAAACCTCGAAGCTGGCATGGCCGTAGGTTACGAAGCGTTCGATGCCGGGGACCAGGCTGGAACCCGCGTTGCGGCTGAGGCCTTCCCCGCCGAGTTGATAGGTGCCGTTGTTGATCGATCCGTCCTGATACGGGCGGATCGTGCCGTCATCGTTGAAGGTATAATTGTTGAGGCTGAAGCCGGCCGGCCCGTTGATGCGCCCGCCCACGCCGTTTGCGTTGAGCACATGCATGCCGACGATATTGGCGGGCAGGCCGTTGGTGGCGAAATCGGGATTGGTGACGGTCATCCATTCTTCGCGTCCCCAGTCGCGTTCGTAGAGATCCTTGATACCATCCATCTTGGCGGTTTCGGCGCTCAGCACGACATTGCCGCGCCCATCGGCGAAATCGAAGCCGCCCACCGCGCCGAACTTGTAGCGGAAATTATCCCCTTCCTGAGAAATTCCGGTGTTCGCCGTCAGTTCGAGACCCTGCATCTCCTTCTTGAGCAGGATGTTGACCACGCCGGCGACCGCGTCCGATCCGTATTGCGCGGAGGCGCCTCCTGTCACCACCTCGACCCGGTCGATCATGTTCGTTGGAATGACGTTGAGATCGGTCGTGACCGGGACGCCGGTGGTGACTGCGGGTGCCTGCGGCACAACGCGCGACCCGTTGACCAGCACCAGTGTGCGCTGCCCGCCAAGCCCGCGAAGATCAGCGGTCGATTGGCCAGGGCTGGAGAAGTTGTTCGCATTGCCGCCGGGAGAGCGAGTGGCCTTGAAGGCCGGTTCCTGCTGCAGAACTTCGCCGATCGAGGTCGGCGCCTGCCGCTCAATCAAAGGCCCGCCGATGACGGAAACGACTGAAGGGGCGGAAAATCCATTCACGGCTGCGCGTGACCCGGTGACGATGATTTCGCCGCCAGCGGTGGTTGTCCCGGCCGTCTCGTCATCAGCTGCAACAGGGCCTTGCGTCGCCGCGGGATCGCTGGTCTGAGCCGAGAGGGGGGCGGACAATCCCGCAAGCAGAGATGTTGCTGCCAACCAGGCGGACTGATTGCGCAGAATTCCACGCGTACGATTCTTAGAGACCATCATCACCCTCTCCTCTCTGTCCGTTCGTGGCTTCTTGCGATCTTCGATGAGCTGGCCACAAAATTAAACGCGCCTATAATTGGGCATCATTGATTCGTCAACGATGACTCTTTTGCGACGCCCGGAAATCTCCGTCGCGTGCTTTTCAGCGCGTCCCAATCGCATAATACAGGAAAACAACTAAATCTCAAAATATGAAAAAACGCTTGAGATAGATTGGTCTCCGCCTAAGGTGCCGTTTCGGTTTTCGAATCAAGATGATGGGTAGAGGACATGCTGGGTGCGGATCTGATCGCCAAGGCGATCGCTCGTCAGGGCGTGAAAACGGTATTTGGCCTGCCTGGGCACCTGGAGTCGGTTTTCGGTGCCCTGCAGCGCGAAGAAATCCGGCTGATTCACATGCGCCATGAAAGCCCGTGCGTGCTGTCAGCCGATGCCTATTCGCAGATGCGGCGTGGCCTCGGCGTCGCCATCGTCACGGCGGGGCCAGGTCTTGCCAATGCAGTCGGAGGGATCGCTTCGGCGTTCGACAATTCCTCGCCCGTGTTGATCATTGCCGGGCGCAATCCGCTGCGCATGCTGGACGCGCGGCCGATGCAGGAACTCGACCATGTGCGCCTGGTCCGCTCGATCGTGAAATGGGCGCAACTGGTGCATGAGCCGGCGCGACTGGGCGAATATATCGAGATGGCGGCGCGGATTGCTCTCAGCGGGCAGCCCGGGCCGGTGCTGCTGGAAATTCCGCGCGACGTGGCCGCGGCCGAGGTGGACGAAGCGGTGGCCGCGGCCTCGCTCGGGCCGATCACGCGTGCGGGCTCGGCAGGCCCTGCGGAAGATGACATCGCGCGTGCGGCGGATCTGCTCGCGCAGGCGGAGCGGCCGCTGATCGTTGCCGGCGCAGGCGCTTACTGGTCCGGCGCGGGGGCGGAACTGGCGGAGCTCTCCCGCGAGTTCGGCATTCCGGTGCTGTTGCAGGGGTCGTCGCGCGGCCTGGTGCCGGAGGATATGGAGATGGTGTTTCCGTGGCCCGTCGCCAGCATCGCCGCGCGGGAAGCGGATGCCGTGCTGCTGGCGGGATGCCGCGTGGCAGGCGCGATCGGGTTCGGCGCACCCCCGGTGTTCCACGCCGATGCGCGCTTCGTACAGATCGACAACGAAGCGGAGGAAATCGGCCGGGGGCGGGTGATCGACGCGCCGGTGGCGGGCGACTGCCGCCTCAGCCTTGCGGCGATCACGGATGCGCTGCGCAAACGTTCGCCCACCTTCTCGTGCGGCGGGTGGGTGAAGGCAGCCGTAGCGCCCAAGCTCGAGCGGATCGACGGCGCCGGGCGGAACGAAGAAGGGCAGGTTCACCCGCTCCGCATGGCGCGCGAGCTTGCAGAGCGCATGCCGGAGAACGCGCTGTTCGTGGGCGACGGCGCCAATTGCAACAGCTGGTTCAAGGGCGTCATCCGCTGCACGCATTCGCCGGGCTTCCTGGATCATGAGCCGTTCGGCGCGATGGGCGTAGGGCTGCCGCATGCGATCGGCGCCGCGGCCGCCTTTCAGGAGATGGGAGAGGACCGGCCGGTATTCCTGGGCACGGGCGACGGCGCCTTCGGGCAATATCTGGGCGAACTGGCCACGGCGTCACTCCATGGCCTCCCGATCTTCGTGATGGTGGCCAATGACGGCGCCTGGGGCTCGAGCCGCAACATCACGCTACATCTCTTCAACGGCACCTACGGCGTCGATTTCGCCCAGAGCCGCTATGATCTGGTTGCCGAAGGCCTCGAGTGCCACGGCGAGATCGCTCAGACGCCGGCGGAAGTGGGGCCAGCCTTCGATCGCGCCATTGCGGCCGTTCAGGCAGGCAAGACTGCCGTGGTCAATGTGCTGGTCGATCCCGACAACGGCCTCGAGCGGCGCGATCCGCTGCTGCAGATGATCACTTTCAACCGGGTGCGCTTCGGCGGGGCCTGAACGATGCCGATCAGGGGCACGTTCAGACAAAGGATATTTCGGAGCTTTGCATGCTGACCAGAGAACAGAACGATCTTCTAACGCAGACTGGCCCGGGGACTCCGGGCGGTGACCTGCTGCGCCGCTATTGGCAGCCGGTTGCACTGGCCAGTGAGATTCCGATTGGCGGCGATCCGCTGCCGATCGAGATCCTGAGCGAGAAGCTGGTGTTGTTCCGCGATGAGTATGGGAAACTTGGCCTGCTCGATCGGCACTGCCCGCATCGCGGTGCCGACCTGTCCTTCGGCCGGATCGAGGATGGCGGGCTGCGCTGCCTCTACCACGGCTGGCTTTTCGACGTGAGCGGCAAGTGCCTGGATCAGCCCGCCGAACCGAAGGACTCTACCTTCAAGGACCGGATCTGCCAAAAGTCCTATCCTGTGATCGAACGCAGTGGTGCGGTGTTTGCCTATATGGGCGGAGGCGAGCCGCCCCTGTTTCCGGCCTACGACTTCTTCACCTATCCCGAAGCGCATGTTTACGCGCGCAAGCTGTTCAAGGATTGCAATTATCTTCAGGCGAACGAAGGAAATTACGATCCCGCGCATGTCGGCTTTCTGCACTGGTCCAGCCAGCGGAGGAATGACCACGGTCTCGTCTTCGGCAAGCTGCGAAAGTTCGGCAAGGTGGACATCTCCGATGCCGTCGTCGATCCGTTTCAGACGCCGACAATCAAGGTAGAGGACGCGCCGTTCGGCTTGCGCATTTTTCAGGTTCGAGATGGCGGACCGAACAAGACCTATCTGCGCGTCACGACCTTCGGCATGCCCAATTTCTCGGTGATCGCCGGCCCGCAAGGCGGTGACGGCCATGTCGGCATCTGGCACGTCCCGATCAACGATCACTGTCACTGGCGCTTCGGCTTCACGCTGCGCCGCGATGCAGCCATTGCGGAAGCCCGGGAGGACGATGAGTTCGCGCCATCGATCCGCCCGCGCGATCCGAAATATTTCGACGGTGAGTTTCACCACCGTCAGCGGTTGGACAATCGCTACATGCAGGATCGCAGTACGTTTGCCGACAGCTTCACCGGCATGGGGCCGAATTTCAGCGTGCATGACGCTTTCGCTACCGAATCCCAGGGAGCGATCCAGGATCGGACCAAGGAACATCTCGGCCGCACGGATCTCGCCATCGGGGCGGCCCGCCGGCTTATGCTGCGGGCAATCGCCGACGTCCAGGCCGGGAAGGAGCCGCTTGGCGTGGTGAGGAGCGCGAAGGACAATGCTTTCCACGACATGATCTCCTTCGATGTCCTGGCCGAGAGCGGTTCCGATTATTCGGAAATCATCCGGACCGTTGCCGAGGAGACGGCGCGAAACGCTGCCGGATAGCATGGCTGGAGGAAACGACATGAATGATGCCGACAGGCGGGCGATCGAATGGGAATGCGCCCAGAACACCATCCGCTTCTATAACCGGCTAGACAGTGTTCAGGGCGAGAAGGCCGCCGCGCTGTTTGCCGAGGACGGCATCTGGTACAAGATGAACAGCGATGACGGGTGGACCGGGCGCGAGGCTATCGCCGATTACGTCAACAAGGTCCGCCAGCGTGGCAATCCCGACATACCCGAAGCAGATCGCCGGGTTTTTCATCTCGTCTGCAATCTCGAGGTCACCGTCATAGACGAGGACAACGCCGAGGTGCGCGCGAATACGGTGGTAATTCCAGGCGCGGGCGGATCGAGCGACGGCGAGCCTGGGTGGACATATGGCGTGAGCGCGGTGTTCCCAACGGTGGAATTGCACAAGCGGACCGCCGAGGGCTGGAAGATCGCTTCGAAGCGAACGGAACTGGCGATGCGTGTCAGGCCGCGCGCCTGAGCGATTGATGCAGCCGGCCGGCCAAAGAAGCCAAAGGCGGAGAAGCAAGGGAGAAGACGGTGAAGGACGCTACCTCGCAAGGAGTGCTTTACGACCGGCCGATGAGTTCCATGCAGTTCGTGATCATCACGATATGCTGCCTGACCAATATCGCTGACGGTGCCGATATCGCCTCGCTCGCCTTCGCAGCGCCGGTGTTGATGGACGATTGGAGCTTGCGCCCCGCCGTGCTTGCGACCCTTTTCGGCGCGACTGCGGTCGGCCTGGCCATCGGTGCTTTTTTCGTTGCCCAGCTTGCGGATCGGTTCGGCAGCCGGCTGATGCTGCTTTGCTCCACCGGTACGATCGCACTGGCGATGGTGCTTTCCGCACTGGCTACGTCCGTTCCGCAACTCACGGTGCTGCGGTTCCTCACCGGCATTTGCCTGGGAACACTGGCTGTCACGCTGAACGTGGTGGCGTCCGAATTCGCCAATGCGCGCTGGCGCAACATGTCCGTGGCCGTTCTGCATACCGGCTTCTCGATCGGCACGATGGTTGGCGGAGCTTTTGCGGCATTGCTGCTCGCGCCCTATGGGTGGAGAGCCATGTTCATCGCCGCCGGGTCGATCAATGCGGTGATGTTCGTGCTGATCCTGTTTCTGGTTCCGGAGTCGCCTTCCTACATCATCTCGCGGGGCGGCGAACGGGCGCTGGGAAGCCTCAATCGCGTGTTGGCGCGGCTGGGTCACCCGAACGTCGACGAGCTTCCCGCCTTCGTGATGGCGCGGGGCAAGGCAAAGATCTCTGCCCTGGTCGCCGGTGCTCGCCGCAATTCGACGCTGTTGCTCTGGCTGTCCCAGTTTGCCTTCGCGCTGATCAGCTATCTGCTGCTCAATTGGAAGCCGACCGTGCTCGTCAATGCGGGGCTGACGCCGACCCAAGCCGGTCTTGCCGGTCTGGCGAGCGGCTTTGCCGGTATCATCGGCCATATTGCGGCCGGGTATATCTCCCGCGACGGCCGTGAAGCGCGCGCGACGATGATCTTCTTCATCATGCTGTGCGTCGCCCTGCTGTGGTTCGGGTTGCAGCCGCCGATCGTGGGATGGCTGATCCTCAGCGCGGCGTTCACTTCATTCTGCAATGTCGGCGCGTTTACCGGTCTGCTCCTCATCGGGCTCAACTATTACCCGGCGGCCGTGCGCACCGCCAGCGTCGCGATGCTGGTCGGCATTGCCAGGCTGGGAGCGATTACTGGGCCGTTGTTCGGCGGCCTCCTGCTCGAGCAGGACCTCGCCCGGAACGCCATGTTCCTGGTGCTGGCCGGTATCTCGCTGGTTCCTCTGATCGCGATGCATTTCGCGATGTATGGATGGAGCAGGATCTCGCCGGACCATGCCCAGGCAAAGGCGGTCGCCTGATCGCACACGTCGCGAAGGCTGGCCTCAGATCATCAGGATGGTGAGATCACATGTACACTGACGTTCTTCTTTTTATCGACGGTGAGTGGACGGGAGGCGCCAGCGGAGCGACCCTTCCCATCGTCAATCCTGCCAATGGCGCATCCATCGGCAGCGTCGCAAAGGCGGAGATCGCCGATCTGGACCGCGCTGCCGAGGCCGCGATGCGCGGTTTCGGCATCTGGCGGGAGACGCCGGCCCATGAGCGCGCCGAGACGCTGAACCGCGCCGCCGCGATCCTGCGCCGTGATGCGGAGAAGACGGCCCAGCTGATGAGCCTGGAGCAGGGGAAGCCGGTCGCGGAGGCGCTTGGCGAGGTCCAGCGCGGGGCGGAGTTCATCGCCTGGATGGCCGGAGAAGCGCAGCGCGCCTATGGCCGTATCATCCCGGCAAGATCGAAGAACGTGCTGCAACTGGTGACGCGGGAACCGGTGGGTCCCGTCGCGGCCTTCACTCCTTGGAACTTCCCGATCAACCAGATGGTGCGCAAGGTCGCCGGCGCGCTGGCCGCGGGCTGCTCCATCGTCGTCAAAGGGCCAGAGGAGACGCCCGCATCATGCGCCGAGCTCATCCGCGCCTTTGCGGAGGCGGGGGTGCCTGCCGGAGCGGTCAATCTGGTATTCGGAACACCGGCCGAGATTTCCGAGCATCTCATTCCGCACCCGGCGATCCGTAAAGTTTCCTTCACGGGTTCGACCAGCGTGGGCAAGCATCTCGCGGCTCTCGCCGGACGTCATATGAAGCCGGTGACGATGGAGCTGGGCGGGCATGCGCCCGTGATCGTCTTCGCCGATGCAGATATCCCCGCGGCTGCGGCTGCGCTGGCCGGGTTCAAGATCCGTACTTCGGGGCAATCCTGCATCAGCCCCACTCGTTTGCTGATCGAGGCAAAGGCTTACGATGACTTCCTTGAAGCGCTGCTCAAGGCATTCGCCGGGACGAAGATCGGCGACGGCGGCGATCCCGCCACGACGATGGGGCCGATGGCCAATAGTCGGCGGGTGGACGCGCTGGAGACACTAGTGGAAGATGCGGTCGCAAAGGGAGCGCGGTTGCTCATCGGCGGCGAGCGGCTGGCGGGGCCGGGCAACTTCTTCCCGCCCACCGTGCTCGCGGAAGCACCGGTTTCCTCCCGGGTGATGAACGAGGAGCCGTTCGGCCCGCTGCTTACGGTGCAGCCTTTCGACACGGTGGAAGCGGCAGTCGAGGAAGCAAATCGTCTGCCCTATGGCTTGGCTGCCTTCGCCTTCACGAAGTCCTCCGCACGCGCCCGCGATCTCTATTCGCGGATCGCTTGCGGCATGTTCTCGGTCAATCATTTCGGCCTGGGGGCTCCGGAAACCCCGTTTGGCGGCGTTCGCGATTCCGGCGTCGGGGTCGAGGGCGGCGCGGAGGCGATCGAGCCTTATCTTCAGACGCGCTTCTACACGAGCCTTGAACATCCGGAGTAACGCTGGCGCCCGCGATATATTCCAGCGAGCAATGGCCGGTGTCAGAAATTATAACATTATATAATTACGCCATTTAAGCGGGATAGTTTGCACCCCGTCCGGAACGCCTGGTCAATAGCTGCCTAGCCGTACGGAAACGGCACGGAGGTGGCTTTGTTGCGGATCCCCCGAAATCGGGCTAACGGGAGTGACACTGAAGAGATTGATTTTTCGACATCCCGGTAATTTCACTGGGCGCACGAGAAAGTGACGGGTAGCGGGCGAATGGCTCAAGAGGGCAAGGGGGGCCAAAGCAAGAAGGCTGCAACGAAGAGTGCTGGCCGTAAGCAAACGAGCCGTTCGATCGGCCGACCGGCAGGGCAACGCCGCATAGGCAAGGAATTCCTGATCGGGAAAACGGTGGAGCTGTTGCGCTCCATACCGCCGGAAAAGCTGTCGCTCTCCATGGCGGCGCGCCATGCCGGCGTGCACCTCACGCTTTTCAAATATTATTTCAAGGATCGCACACGGCTGCTCGTCGATGTCGCGCGTACTCTCGCGATGTCGCTCGGGGACGCTGTCGCTTCCACCGAGTCAAACGAATTGCCTGCGCCTGAGCGCTTCCGCATCCGCATCGACACCATGGTCGATTTCTTCTTCGTCAATCCGTTCTACCACCGTTTGATGACGGAGATCATCGGTGATGACAGCGATCCGCTGGCGACCGAACTGATCAGCCTTTGGATGTCGAAGACGCTCGACATCTATCGCGGCATCATCGATTCCGGGGTGAAGGAAGGCTCGCTCCGGCCCATCGACCCCTATCTGACATTCGTCGCGATTATGGGGCTTTGCGAACAGTATCAGCACGTCTCGCGCTTCATGGAGCAGACGGCCGCTCATCCGGGCCGCGACCGCGCGGACACCGCGGCTGAATATAAGGCGTTCGTCTACGATTTGATGCTTCACGGCTTGAGCGCCCAGGGGCAAGCTTCGGACGCCTAGCGGCCGGACATTCCGTCGCGCTGCGCGGCCGCTATTGGTCGAACCTCCGCGCTTCATCAGTACCCATGTTTCTCCCCGAGGTTGCAGTGTCGTCTGCGCGAACGGTGCCGTGCATCCTTGGCGGGCGCGGGCACTCCCGCAGGGAGTCTCAAAAGATTTATAGGATGTTATAAAAAACTTGCTTTTGTGCGACGGCATGGTAGATCGCAAAAAAAGAGGAGGATGTGATGTCTGTCATAGAGCCGATCCATCAGCAGCCGTCTGACGCTCCGCGCCGTCCGTTCGCGGGCCAGGAGTATGGCCGTGTTCATGACGGCACATATCTGATGAACTGGAACCCGCTGATGCTCGCTTCCGAGCTCGAGCCGGGGAAGATCGTGGGCAAGGATTTTCTCGGGACCCGGGTGATCGTTTATCGTGATGAAGACGGCCAACCTGTTGTGCAGAGCGCCTACTGCCCGCATGTCGGCGCGGACCTCTCGGGCGGCGAGATGGTCGATGGCAAGGTGCGGTGCCCTTATCATCACTGGAAGTTCGCAAAGGATGGCCGCTGTGCGGAAATCCCGAATGCGGACCACATCCCGCGCGCCGCGCATCTTTACAATTATCCGACGGCCGAACGTTGGGGCCTGATCTGGGCTTTCAATGGCGAAAAGCCGCTATACGACCTGCCGGAAATGCCCAACCTCCCGGAAGAGGACCTGGTTTACCAGGCGTTTCACCGGGGGCTGCGCGAAATCGAAGGCTGGATCGGTTCGTCCAACCTGGTCGATTTTCAGCATCTTCAGACGGTGCACGGGATTCCTGACCCCAATCCGGTGAGCGTCGTGTTCGACGATCATCTCATCACCGTCAGGCAGGAATCGAAGGTTCGCATCGCGGATACCAAGCTGTGGGGCGGCACCTGGCTGACGGCGCATATGCAGTTTTCCGATGGGTCGGAGCGTTTCTTCATGGCCGGCAGCTCACAGGTGCGACCCGGCTGGTCGGATGCGTTTTTCGTGGTCGCCATGCGCAAGAGCCAGGCCGAGGAAATGGGCGAAGCCGCTGCGCAGGAGGAATTCGCGCGCAGGATCGACTACATGCACAAGCTCTATTCGGAGGATGAGCCTATTCTCTTCGCCCTCCGGTTCCGAGGCTACGGCAAGAGCAAGCTGCTCAGCGCCGACAAATATTTCGGTCAGTTCCTCCAATATATCGAAAAGTACCCTCGTTCGGCTCCATTCGACGTGTGACCGGCGGCAGGGGAGTTAGCCGATGAAGGAGAGCGATCGTGGCCAGCGCGTGGCGCTGATAACCGGTGCCAACAAAGGTATCGGGTTCGAAATTGCCCGGGGACTTGGGGAGCGCGGGCTGATGGTGCTGATCGGCGCCCGCAATGCGGCGGCTGGTGAAGCGGCTGCCGAGCAGTTGCGCGGTGACGGGCTGAACGCTTCGGCGATCGCAGTCGACGTCACCGATGCGAATTCGATCGCCGCCGCGGCGCAAACGGTCGAGAGCGGCTGCGGACGCTTGGACGTGTTGGTAAACAATGCGGGGATCTCACTCGCCAAGGATGCTCTTCCAAGCGAAACCGGTCTTGCCGAGATGCGCCAGGTCTATGAGACCAACGTGTTCGGTGTCGTGGCGATGATCCAGGCCATGCTGCCTCTCCTGCGGAAATCGGACGCTGGGCGCATCGTGAACATGTCGACCGGGCTCGCCTCGCTGGCCTTAACGCGCGGTCCCGACGGGCCGATGGCGTTCAGCCGGATGCTTGCCTACAACAGTTCGAAGACCGCGCTGAATGCGGTGACGGTGCAGTTCGCCAACGAACTGGCTGGTACCCCAATCAAGGTCAATGCGGCAAATCCCGGGCTTTGTGCGACAGACCTTTCGGATGGGAAAGGCCGCCCCGCCCGTGAAGGCGCGGCTGTCGCAATCGATCTCGCTCTGCTTGGCGCCGACGGTCCAACCGGAGGCCTCTTCGGGGAGACAGGGGCTGTTCCCTGGTAGGCCGGATCTCACAAGGCCAGAGTTGGCCTGCGAACGAGCACGTTCAGCCTCATTCCTGCTTGGCCGACCAGTTGATGTATTTTTTTGCGCGGACGGGATTGCAGCCGACCGACTCATTTTATAGTATCCTATAATTATTGTTGTGCGGCGGCAGCCAGAGCGTTAGATGCATGAGCGCCCCCGCACGGGCCAACCGTTTGACGACATACAATATTCGGGAGAAGTCCAGTGTCAGAAGCGCGCAACGTCCGCACGGGAGTGTTCCTGCCTCCTCACCACGGCAATGACGAGGATGTGGCGCTGTGTATGCGGCGCGATTTCGAACTGGTCGAATGGCTCGATCACCTGGGCTTTGCAGAACTCTGGATGGGCGAGCATCATTCGGGCGGCATGCAGATTTATGGCTCTCCCGAGCTGTTCATCGCGGCTGCGGCGGAGCGGACGTCCCGCATCAAGCTCGGCGCCGGGGTCATCTCCGTGCCTTATCATCACCCTTACATGATTGCGGACCGCATCGTGCAGCTCGATCACCAGACGCGTGGGCGGGCGATGTTCGGCTTCGGGCCCGGCATGCTTGTCTCAGATGCCTATATGCTCAACATCAAGCCGGAGGAGCAGCGCGCACGGCTGGTGGAGGGTGTCGATGTGATCATGCGGCTCATCCAGGGCGAGACGATCACACAGGACAGCGACTGGTTCTCCTTGCGCGAGGCGAGCCTGCAGATGGCGCCGCACAGTTTCCCGCGGCCGGAGATGGTGGTGGTTACGTCCAGGACGCCGATCGGCTCGCGCCTGGCCGGCAAATACGATCTGGGCATTCTCACACACGGAGCCGGCGACGTCGACGGCAGCTGGAAGCTTGCCGAGGCCGAGGGCGAGAAGCATGGGAACCGGCTCGATCGAAGCAATCTACGCGTCGTCGTATCTTTCCACCTCGCCGAAACGCGCGCGGATGCTCTCAAGGCGGTTGAATTCGGTCTCGAGCCCTGGATGCATTATCTCGAGGCGCTCAATCCTAAGGGCTATGCGGATACGCGCGCCAAGGGCGGATCCGATCCCGAAAAGCTGATTGCGGCGCGTGGCGGATTGGCCGGCACGCCCGATGATGCTGTCGAATTCCTCGAAGGTCTGTGGGATCGCACCGGCGGCTTTGGTGAAGTGGTCATGGCCGGCACCAACTGGATGGATTTTGAGGCAACCAAGCGCTCCTACGAACTGATGATGCGCTACGTCATGCCCAAGTTCAATCGCGCCAATCTCCGTCGTGAGCGCTCGCTCGAATGGGTATTTGGCAACCGCAACGAGTTCAGCAGCGCGGGCCAGGCAGCGATCGCCAAGGCCACTGTTTCGGGCGAGCGCGCTTAGAGAAAGAGGTGGGGGGCGGGGGCTGGCGCACTGGTGCCAGCCCCTTTGCCGGAACGCGCAAGGTTTCGGCACTACGCAGACCGAATGGCTTATGCGGTGTGAACCGGCCCACCCAGGTTGAGATAGCGTCCGTCGGCATAGACCAGCGGATCAACGTCGCCTTCCATCGCGACCTCTTCTACCCGTCCGATGACGATGTAATGGGTGCCATAATCCATCGCTTGTTCATTGCGGCAGAAGAAGCTGGCCTGAGCGTCTTCCAGAACCGGGCATCCGTCCGCCGTGGCGCCCCAATTGCCCACTTCGAACCGTGCTTCGCCTTTGGCCTTGCCCGCGCAGCGGGCGGAAATTTCGCCATGGCTGCTTTGAAGGATATTGACGCAGAAATCGGCGCCCTTGGACAAGGGTGCGTAAAGGCTCGCGCTCTTGTTGACGCAGATGAGCAGCGATGGCGGATCCATGCTGAGTTCGCTGACAGCGGTAGCCGCCATGGCATAGCGCTGCCCCTCGTGCCGGCAAGTGATCACGACCACGGCCTTGGCGAGCCTGCGCAGCCCTTCGCGAAGCTGTGCTGCAACGGGTGATAGTTCATTCATCGCGCGGCCTCGATCATCGTCTGGTTTTCGTTCTCTTGCCGATAGGCGATCAGGCTTTCGATCGAGCCGATCCGCAAGTCGTGCAACTGTGCGAAGCGCCTCAGGTCGGGCAGCCGCGCCATCGTGCCGTCATCGTTCATGATCTCGCAAATGACGCCGGCGGGCGTCAGTCCGGCAAGCCGGGCGATATCCACCGATGCCTCCGTGTGGCCGGGCCGCTCGAGAACGCCGCCATGCTTCGCGACCAGCGGGAAGATGTGGCCGGGCGAAACCAGGGCGCGGTGGTCCGCAGCCGGATCGATCGCGGTGGCAATCGTATGCGCGCGGTCCTGCGCGGAGATACCGGTGGTCACGCCGCTTGCCGCTTCGATCGAGACGGTGAAGGCCGTCTGGTGGGGCGAATTGTTGTCCTCGACCATCGGCCGCAGCTGCAGCTTCTGCGCGAGTGCAGGCGTGATCGTCAGGCAGATCAGTCCGCGCGCATGTTTGGCCATGAAGTTGACGATGCGGTCACTGGCAAACCGCGCCGGAATGACCAGGTCTCCTTCATTCTCCCGGTCCTCCGAATCAACAAGGATGAAGGGCCGGCCGGCCCGCGCTTCCGCTATGATTTCCGGGATCGTCGAAAAGACGCTGGCCGGGCGCCGTTCGGCTCGATCGGCACGCGGGGTGAAGCTCTCCACGAACGGGGCGTCGTCTGCCACGCAGCCATATTCCAGCGTGTCGAGCGAGGGAAAGTATCGATCGGGCGAACAGTCACGCATCCTGCAGCTCCACAACCGGGATCAGCAGGAAGGAATCGGCGCCCGGCCCCGTGTGGATCCGGTGCATGCCCCTGTTCACCGTATCCTCATGGCGCATGTAGAGCAGCGGCTTGGGATACTGGTAGATGTCGCGCCCCTTGATCCGCAGGCGCAGCACGTCACCCTTTGCGAAGCTCGTTCCGGAAGGGAGTATCTCGATCTGCGTGTGGACGATCTCACCCGGAGCGACCTTCAATTCGGACGCATTGGTGAGCACCGGCTGATACTCGGTCGAGCGTTCCGGATCGAGCTCGCGCCGCGAGAGCCTCAGCCAACCATAGGCGGCTGCTCCGTCCTCGAACACGGCCCAATGAATGAAGCCGACCTTCTCGCCCGCCTCGATCTTTTCGATCGCGACGAAGAGGTCCATGTCGTCCGCATCCTCGGCCGAGACCGCGAGCTGCAGCTTCATATGGCCGACCAGTTCGGTCTCCTCTTCGAAGCGATAGTCGAACTGCGCCTCGGCGGCATCATCGAGCGGATCGTAGCGCAGCATCGCGGGTGCGGCGGGCGCATCGGACGAAAGCGTGCCATTCCCGGCGTCGAGATACAGCCTGCGGTAATCGGTATTCTCGACCGGCCATTGCTGCGCGCGCTTGAGCGTGGCGACCCCGCAACGATCGCGCACATGCAGCTTCACCGGCGGCCAGGCGGCGACTTCGTTGTTTTCACCCTTGAGGACGTGGTCGAAAAACGCGGTCTGCCGCGCGATAGAGGGCGGCTCGTAATAATAGCCCCACTTCTTGCTGCCGTGGACTTCCAGCCATTTCTGCCGGGAAGCGATTTTCTTGAATCCCTCGAGCGTCCCGCGCGTATGGACCCCGTGATCACTCCAGCTTGCGACGACATAGGCGGGCACGTCAATCTGGCTGAAATCGGGTACCTTCGATTTCCAGTAGTCGTCGAAGAATAGATGTTCGCGCGTCAGCGCCCAGAGATCCTCGACTTTTCTGTCGGACGCGCCCCAGCGGACCTGGATGTGAGGCCAGAAGTACGTTTCCGGAATACCGCCGTGGCGCACGATTTCGTTGTAAGTGTCCGACCAGCCCTCCCAGGGGTTGATCGCTGCGAGGTGCGGCGGCTTGAGCGCGGCGACGTTCCACTGCGATGAGGACAGGTAGGAGACGCCCGAGAGCCCGACCTTGCCATTGCTCCAGTCCTGGGTGCCGGCCCACTCGATCAGGTCGTAATGAGCCTCTCCCTCCTCACGCGAGAAATAACTCGCATCGCTTTCAGCATACCAGGTGCCAGGAATATCCGCGGTGATCACGGCGTAGCCTTTGCCGGTCCAATACACGGGATCGGGCGCTTCGAAGATCGTCAGGTCCGATTGCCACTCGGCCTTGACGCCCGAGGTGGGATATATCGTCGCCAGTGGAGCCGGATCATGCTTCCCGTAGGGTGTCCAGGCCACCAGCACCGGCAGCGGCCCGGTCGGCTCGGCGGGCCGGAACAGGTCGATCCACAAGTCGAAGCCGGCGCGTGTCGGCACCCGGATATCACGCTCGATCAGCATGCCATCGCGGACGCTGCTTTCATAGCCGCGTGGACGCGCGCCCCGAAACTCGGGCGTATTGGGCGGAGTCCTCAGCCGCTTCAGATATTCGCCCATCGGATGCTCAGTCCCTCTGCTGCCTTACATTCTGTAAAAACTAACTGCGCCGGGAGGATATTTCAAGATATCTATAATTATTCTTGACGAAAAGGGTATTCCCTGTGCGTCGCTGCCTTTGACACGGCCGGAACGCGGACTTAGCGTCTGTCCCAGAGGATATCTTGAGGGGACCCCGCATGGATACCAAGAATGGGGCGGCGAACGTTGCGGCTATGCGCAAGCTGGTCGATCGATATGTTGCCGAGGGCAAAGTCGCCAATCTTGTGGTGGCAATCGGCACGGCGGAAAGGCCGCCGGATTATATTTGTGCCGGCACGCTCGATCTTGATGGAGGTCCCGAAGCAGGGCCAGACACGCTCTATCGCATCTATTCCATGACCAAGCTGATCACCGGATGCGCGATCATGATGCTCGTCGAGGATGGCAAGCTCACGCTCGACACGCCGCTCAGCGAGATATTCCCGCAATTCGCGCAGATGGAGGTCCTGGCCGATCCTGAGAACGGCACGGCCACAAGGCCGGCCGAGAGGCCAATCCTGATCCGCCACCTGCTCACACATAGTGCCGGTTTCTTCTATTCTTCAAACGCTCCGGCGGCTGCGAAAAGCCTCTATGTGGAGGGAGGGGGCGAAACCGCGCGAGCATCGCTCGAGGTCGAGGCGAGGCGGCCGTCCGATCTCCCGTCCTTCGCAGAAGCCGTGGCGCGGCTGCCATTGCTCTATGAGCCGGGTACCAGCTGGTATTATTCCATCGCACTCGACGTCGCCGGGGCAGTGGTGGAGAAGGTATCCGAAATCCCCTTCGAACGGTTTCTGGAGCTTCGCCTGTTTTCGCCGCTCGGCATGTCAGACACCAGCTTCACGGTGCCGGGCGCCAAGCTGGACCGCCTATGCAGCAACTATCAAATCGTACCGGAAGGTCTCGAACTCGTGGAAACCGGCGCGGGCAGCGATTGGGCGCGCCCGCCGCGCATCCCTGCAGGGGGTAGCGGCCTCGTCTCCACGGCGCGGGATTTCTCCAACTTCATGCGCATGCTGCTGCGCGAAGGAGACCTTGACGGGGTCCGTGTTCTGCGTCTGGAAACTGCCCGGCTGATGATGTCCGACATGATGGCACCGGGCGTCATGGCCGCGGCCCCGACGGATCATACGGGTTACGGCGCGGGTGGGAGCGTCGTCACAGAGCCGATTCCAGGCGGGCAAGCGAAGGGCTCCTTCGGCTGGACGGGCGCGGCGGGCACTCTCGCCACTGTAGACCGCGAAACGGGATTTTACGCGGTCCTGATGACGCAGGTCATGGGTTGGCATCCCAACCCGCTCCATGCCGAGTTCACGCGCACCCTCTACGCGGAGCTTCCGGGGAGGAGTGAATGATGAGCTCTGCAAGGGAAATGGTGCCGGCTACAGGATTCGAACCCGTGGCCCCCTGATTACAAATCAGGTGCTCTACCAACTGAGCTAAGCCGGCATTCTTTGGGCAGCCGCCTAGTGTCGCCCGATCGACAAGTCCAGTATTTCCGCCGAGCTGAAGTCTCCGCTTGGAGCCACGAAATCAGGCGGGCCTCTCGTTCCTCTCCTCCGATCCGGCGGAGCGGATCGTGAAGACGTGAAGCGTCTGGTGAACGATAGGTCCGATCATGAGGGCAAACAATATCGTCCCGATGCCAACGGTGCCGCCGAGCAACCATCCGACGGCGAGGACCGTCAGCTCGATTCCGGTACGGACGGCGCGGATCGACCGGCCGGTGCGAGCGGCCAGCCCCGTCATCAGCCCGTCGCGAGGCCCGGGTCCCAGGCCCGCGCCGATATAAGCGCTGGTGGCGAGGCCATTGAGGAGGATGCCCGAGACGAGCAGCGCGGCACGAGCGAGCAGTGAGGCCACCTCCGGCATCAGCCAGAGACCGAAATCCGCGGCAAGGCCGATGACTATCATATTGCTGATCGTCCCGAGGCCCGGCCGCTGGCGAAGGGGAATCCAGAGCAGGAGAACGATCGCCCCCGAGACGATCACGACCGTGCCGAAGCTGAGAGGGGTACGGTCCCCCACGCCCTGGTGGAACACGTCCCAGGGATTGAGCCCGAGGTCGGAGCGGATCATCATTGCGGTGGAGATGCCGAAAATGACGAGCCCGGCGTAAAGTTGAATGAGGCGCCGAATCATCATTGCCGCTGTTACCGACAGTCAGCGCTCCTCGGCAACAGGCGCGCTCCGCTTCCGGCACTAGAGCGCGCCGAAGGTCCAGCCTTCGGTTTGCGCGATCTCCGCCGTCATGAGCGCGGGGCGCCAATATTCCTCCTGCGTGGACGCTCGGCGCAGCCATGCCGCGGTCAGCAGCGCATCGCTCCGGTGGTCGGGGATCTCGCCGCTTCCAGGGACGGGCTGGCTGCCGAGCACGGCCAGCGCCGCGTTGAGCTCCTCGATGCTGCGTAGCTTGGTCTGCCCCGCTCGGCGGCCGGCATGGATCGCAGCGATAGAAGTGTAGATCTCCACCACAGCCGATCCGGCGGCCGGCAGCGGGTCCACCGGCCAGATGGGGAGCGTGCCCGCGAGCCGGTTCAGCACGCGCATGCCGGTCAGGCTCGACTTGCCGACCTGCGCCGCGCCGACAAGGTTGAAGTTGCTGTACGGATTGCAACCTGCCGCGCGCTGGGCGTGCTCGGTCACGCGAAAGCGGCCGCGTCCGCCCGGCAGCCCTTCCGCTCCGAAAAGATCTCCTTCGCGCCCGCCATGGCGGCGGAAGAAGCGGCAGGCTTCAACGTGATCGACGAAGCTGGCGGCGGCGAGGTGCTCGTCCGCTTCGCAGATCGAGTCGACCAGCGCCCACAAGCCGCGCGCATTGGCCGGGCTCTCGCTCCAGCCGGGGAAGAAGGCGCCCCGGTCCGCAAAAGGAAGCGACATGCCAAGGTCGAGCCCCACCAGCGTGCGCTCGGGAAGCTCCTCCAGCAGCCAGCCCAGCACTTCGGGACGAGACCATTTGCGTTCCGGATGGACGAGCTGCGGGGCCTCGTCACCGCGCCCGCAGACCGCCAGCGCAATGCCGTGATGGCGCTCGCCCGCCGCGCCGGACCAGTCGATCGCGGCGAAATGCTCGAATTCGGTCATTCGTTCAGCCGCGCCGTTCCGCCCGCAGCTTGTTCCAATAGGCGATCCGCTCGATCACCTGCCGCTCGAAGCCCCGCTCGACCGGGCGGTAATAGGTCTGCGGTTCCATCTCCTCCGGCCAGTAATCGTCGCCGGAAAAGCCTTCCTCAGTGTCGTGGTCATAGGCATAGCCCTTGCCATAGCCGATCTCCTTCATCAGCCTGGTAGGGGCATTGAGGATGTTGGCGGGCGGCATCAGGCTGCCGGTTTCCTTCGCGCTGCGCCATGCCGCGCCCATCGCCTTGTAGGCGGCATTGGATTTGGGCGCGACCGCGCAATAGAGGCATGCCTGCACGATCGCGAGTTCCCCTTCGGGGGAGCCGAGGAACTCGTAAGCGTCCTTGGCCGCCAGGCATTGGGTGAGCGCCTGCGGGTCGGCGAGGCCGATATCCTCGCTCGCGAAGCGGGTCAGGCGCCGCAGCACGTAAAGCGGCTCCTCCCCAGCGGTGAGCATGCGCGCGAGGTAATAGAGCGCCGCCTGCGGGTCCGAGCCACGCAGGGATTTATGGAGCGCGGAGATGAGGTTGTAATGCCCTTCGCGATCCTTGTCATAGACGGCGACGCGTCGCTGCAGGAAGGAGCCGAGCTCAGCCGGGCCGAGCGGCTCGGTGATGTTGGCGGAATAAAGCGTCTCCGCCTGGTTGAGGAGGAAGCGCCCGTCGCCATCGGCCGAGGCGATCAGCGCTTCGCGCGCCTCCGCAGTCAGCGGCAGCGATCTGCCTTCCAGCGCTTCGGCACGCCCGAGCAGAACCTGCAGTGCCGCCGCGTCCAGCCGGCGCAGGATCAGCACCTGGGTGCGGCTGAGCAGCGCGGCGTTGAGCTCGAAGCTCGGGTTCTCGGTCGTCGCACCCACCAGCGTGACGGTGCCCCGCTCCACGAAAGGCAGGAAGCCGTCCTGCTGCGCGCGATTGAAGCGGTGGATTTCGTCCACGAACAGCAGCGTCCTCTGCCCGGCCTGAGCGGCCTTGTCCGCCTCGGCGAAGGCCTTCTTGAGATCGGCCACGCCTGAAAACACCGCGCTGATGGCAACGAAGCGCATCTTCACGGCATCGGCCAGGAGGCGGGCGATGCTCGTCTTGCCGGTGCCTGGCGGACCCCACAGGATCATGCTGGAGAGCTTGCCCGCGGCGACCATCCGCCCGATCGCGCCTTCGGGCCCGGTCAGATGCTCCTGCCCGATGACGTCATCCAGCCTTGCCGGGCGCAGCCGGTCCGCCAGCGGCGCGTCGGGGCGCGGCGCTTCGGGCGGAGTTTCGGGGAGCTGGCCAGCGAAGAGATCGGTCATCGCGCCTTGCTATCCCAGATTGCCGTCATTTGCACCGGCTCTCAGCCGCGCGCGGCGCGTTTCTGCCTGATGAGCCGCAGATAGGTGTCCGCCACTTCCTGGTTGATCCGGTCCCAGGCGAAATCCAGGCTGCGCGCTTCGCCGGCCTTGCCATGGGCCGCGCGCAGCTCCGGCTGCTCGGCATAGGCTTGCAGCGCACGGGCGAATTGGCGGATCGCGCCGGGGCGGACGAGGCGGCCCGACCGGCCGTCATCCACCAGGCTCTCGCTGCCCGTCGCCTGCGCGGCCACCACGGGAAGGCCGCAAGCCATGGCTTCCAGCGTGACATTGCCAAAAGTCTCGGTGATCGACGGGTTGAACAGCACGTCCATGCTCGCCACCGCGCGGCCGAGATCGGGCCCCGTCTGCAGGCCCGCGAAGCATGCCCCCGGCAGCCGCGCCTCGAACCAGCTCTGCGCCGGTCCCTCGCCCACCACCAGCACCTTGTGCCGCACGCCTGCGCGGCGAAGCTCGTCGATCGTGTCGGAAAAGACGTCCAGTCCCTTTTCCATCACCAGCCGCCCGAGAAAACCGATCGCCATCTCGTCTTCCGCGATCCCCAGCGAGCGGCGCCATGCGAGATCCCGCTGCCCCGGATTGAACACTTCGCGGTCCACGCCGCGCGACCAGATCGAGACGTCGTAATTCATGCGCTGATCGCGCAGCACTTGCGCCATGCTTTCCGAAGGGGCGACCAGCGCGTCGCAGCGGCGGTAGAAGCGGCGCAACATGGCCATCAGCACCGGCTCGAGAAAGGCGAGATTGTAATAACGCGGATAGGTCTCGAACCGTGTGTGGACGGAGGCCAGAACCGGCAGGCCGCGTGCTCGCGCCCAGCTCACTGCGCGGTGCGCAACGATGTCGGGGCTCGCGACATGGATGACATTGGGCGCGAAGGCGGCAAGGTCGCGGCGCACCCGGGGCGAAAGCGCCAGCGGGAAACGATATTCGCTGCGGCCCGGAATGGCGATCGCCGGCACACCGACCAGATCCCCCGTCGCGGGGAAGGCAGGTTCCGCCACTTCAGGTGAATAGACCCGCACCGACGCCCCCCGGCTCAGCAGATAGCCGACCAGGCGGTTCAGCGCCTGGTTCGCCCCGTCACGCACATAGTTGTAATTGCCACTGAACAGGGCGATGCGAAGGTCGCCGGTTTCTCTCGGTGTCTCCATCGCCAGAGCCGATAGCGGATCACCCTGTGGTGCGCCACCCGCGGTGTCCCATCTCGCATTTATGCTATTGCGAACCACTCGCATCTCTTCTACTGGCCCCGCAGACATACAGGGAGCCAAAATGAGACGCTCATTCGAGATTCTTGCCGCCTGCACCGCCTTCATCTGCCCCGCGGCCGCCTTGGCGCAGGCGCAGCCCGCGGGCGCGCCGGCAGGCGGCGTGGACGATACGATCATCGTCAGTGCGGCACGGACGCAACTGCCCGCCAGCGCGCTGCCGCTGACCATCGACGTGATCGACAGCGAGGCGCTCGACCGGCAGATCGCGATTTCCGGATCGACGGTGGATGCGGTATCGGCGCTGCTGCCGTCCTTCTCCCCCACGCGCGAGAAGCTCTCCGGCTCGGGCGAAAGCCTGCGCGGCCGCTCTCCGCTCTACGCGATCAACGGCATTCCGCAATCG
>Ga0164243_10001138_pt1 | contig 45850 bp, 35 predicted proteins | sample OricompcompostOP_FD_108781 | JGI IMG/M metagenome (GOLD analysis project Ga0164243, IMG submission 108781) | Organic Plus compost microbial communities from Emeryville, California, USA - Original compost - Organic plus compost (OP) | ecosystem: Engineered > Solid waste > Mixed feedstock >...
CACCACTGCGTTCTCCGCCATGATCACCGCGCCCTTGATGCGGTTCTCGAGCTCGCGAACATTGCCGGGCCAGCGATGCGCCTGGATGGCGCGGATGGCATCCGGCGCGAGGCCGCGGGTCGGCCGGCCGAAGCGCTCCGCCGTGGTCTGCAGAAGAAACTGGGCGAGCAGCAGGCTGTCGCCCTGGCGTTCCCGCAGCGGCGGTATCCGCAGCGTGACCTCGCTGATGCGGTAATACAGATCCTCACGGAAGGCGCCGGTGCTGATGAGCTGATCGAGATTGCGGTTCGTCGCGCAGATGAAGCGCAGATCGAGCGGAATCGGCGTGCGTCCGCCGATGCGATCCACGGTGCGCTCCTGCAGTACGCGCAGCAGCTTCGCCTGCAGTGATGCCGGCATTTCACCGATCTCGTCGAGAAAGACGGTACCGGTGTCCGCAAGCTCGAGCTTGCCAGCGGTGCGTTTCGTGGCGCCGGTGAACGCACCCTTCTCATAGCCGAACAGCTCGCTTTCGAGGAGTGTGTCCGGAATGGCCGCGCAATTGATGGCGACGAAGGGCCGGTGCGAGCGGCCCGAGAGCCGGTGCAACGCGCGCGCCATGAGCTCCTTGCCCGTGCCGCTCTCGCCGAGCACCAGCACCGTGGCGTTGGTGGGCGCCACCTTCTCGATGGCGCGGCACACGCTGCGCATGGCGTCGCTCACGCCGATGATGCCCTCCAGGGCCATCGCGCCCGTCTGCTCGCGCAACCGGCCGTTTTCCTCCTCCAGCTCGCGAATGCGGAACGCCCGGCGCACGACGATGGACAGCACCGCCGCGTTGATGGGCTTGTGATAGAAGTCGGTCGCCCCGAGCCCCACGGCCTGCACGGCCAGATCGCGCGCGTCGTGCTCGGTCATCGCGATGATCTTGATGTCCGGCGCAATGTTGAGGATCTGCCGCAGCAGCTCGAGCGCCTGGCTCGCGGCGGCCTGCTCGGGCGTGCCGAGATCGAACAGCACGACATCGGGCTCCACGCGACGCACGAGGGCGAGCGTCTGCTCGGAAGCCTCGCTGCACACCACGTCCAGGTCGGCAAAGATGTTTTCGAGCTCCCGCCGCAGTGCGCGGTCATTCTCCAGGATCAGGAGCTTCCGACGTTCCGAATTCATGACACTCCTCGACAAGCGCCCCACACGCAGTCACGGACAACCGAACAAGCAGCGGTGTCGACTGCAACCCCGTCATCGAGCCCCCTGCCCCATGACGACTACCTCGACCGTCTGCAGCAGAATGCCGAGGTCGAACAACAACGAGTTGTTCTTGATGTAATAGAGATCGTACTGCAGCTTCTCGAGCGCATCGTGCTCGGAGGAGCCGTACGGGTAGCACAGCTGCGCCCAGCCCGTGATGCCGGGCTTCACGCAGTGCCGCTGCACGTAATACGGGATTTTCTCCGCAAGCTCGGCCACGAACTCCGGCCGCTCCGGCCGCGGGCCCACGAAACTCATGTGCCCGCGCAGAACGCACAGGATCTGCGGCAACTCATCGATGCGACACTTGCGGATGAAGGCGCCGACGCGCGTGACGCGCGCATCGCCCTTCGTGGCCCAGCGCGCCTGACCGTCGCCCTCCGCGTCGGTGCGCATGCTGCGAAACTTGAGCACGTTGAAGGTGCGCCCGCCGAGCCCGACGCGCTTCTGTGCGTAGAAGACCGGCGCCCGCCAGCCATCCTCGATCTTGATGGCAATCGCCGTGACGATCATCAGCGGCGCGGTGAGGAGCAGGATGATCGAGCTCGCGATGAGATCGAGCATGCGGGAGGAGAAGAGCCGAATGGGATCGCGGCGGAATCCCTCGCCGAAGATCATCCAGCTCGGGTTCAGCACATCGATACGCACACGGCCGGTCTCGCGCTCGAGGAACGTCAGCAGCTCCGTCACGTCGATGCCGGCCAGCCGGCACTCGAGCAGGTCGAGAATCGGAAAGTTCCGCCGGCGGTCCTCCATCGCCACGACCACTTCGTCGATGCCGTACTGCATGCACACGTCGGCGAGGCGCCCCTCCGACTCGATGAGCTTGTCGCGCGGAACCGAGCTCGAGGTTTCACCCGCCGGCTGCACGAACCCGACGAGCTGGAAGCCGCGTCGATCCGAGCGACGGCGAAGGTTCGCGATGGGCGCCGCATTCTTGCCGCTGCCATAGACCAGCACGCGTCGTTTGAAGACGGACTCGTCCACCAGCCGCGAGAAGATCGTTCGCGACAGGGCGAGCCCGATGAGCGCGCCGAGGGTGGCGCCGAACAGGGTTCCCCGTTCGATGCCGGAGTGCGGAGCGATGTAAGAATACAGCGCGATCACGACGACGGCGGCCAGCAGCGCCAGCCCGATGCGGACGGCAACGCCGCCCACGCGGGCGCGCTGGCGGGTGCTGTATAGACCCAGCGCGAGGAGGCTTGTGACCGTCACCCCGCTGAACAGCACCGCCTGCGGCCACATCGAGGCCACGGCCTGCCGGAGACTTGTGAAGTCGAAGCGCGATGGATCGAAATTCGCGAGGATGAAGACGGCAAAAAACCACGCGGCCTCGAACGCAGCCAGCACTGCGAACGGCAGGTGAACGAATTGTCCGAAGACGCGGATTCGCATGAGATGACCGGCAACTCCCCACCGGGACAGCCAGACTGATCGTCCCGTACATGGCCCGTGGCTTCCGGGCCTATCCCAGCGTCACTCAACGCCGCCTGGCTTTACAAGACAAGTGTAAAGAAACTTGGCAATCGGTCCGTGACATTCTTCACAGCCAGGCGACCGGATTGCCGTACTGCACGAATTCACCGGCATGCGCCGGGGCGAGCCAGGGACGACGCCTCCCACCGGAAGCCCAACTCTCGAAACCAGAATCGCAGTCCGAAACCACCGGACAAGCGCCGCTGCACTGCCACCCCAGGGAGGTTCCGGCGTTGCACGCTCGTGCGGCAGGGCGGTCGCGTCGGCTTGCGCGAGCAGCGCTTACGCGAAACGACGGAAGACCGGTTTGACCGGCCGCCCTTCCAGGTATTTCTCAGGACCTTCGGCCAGCGCACGCCGGTACACCAGGAGCGCTTCACCAATGATCTCGAGCGTGCGTTCGATGTCGCGCTCTGTGTGCGAGAAGCTCACGACGAACGACGGGGCGATCACGCCGCGACGGATCAGCTCCTGCATGAACAGCGTGCGGAACGGCTGGCTCGGTTTGCCGTCCGGGTCGAACGTGAAGAACAGCAGGTTGACGTCGCGGCTCACCACGCCGAAGTACTTCTGCAGGCCGAGCTCGGCAGTCAGCCGCTCAATGCCGTTTCGCAGCTGCGCGCCCCGTGCGTAGAGCGTGTCGATGACGCCGAGCTCCTTGTAGGCACGCATCGTCGCAATCCCTGCGGCGAGCGAATGCGTTTCGGCTCCGTGCGTCGTCGAGAGCAGGAACACGCGTTCGTGCGGGTGATCCATACCGCCGAGCTCCATGATCTCGCGCCGGCCGACGAGCGCGGAGAGCGCGAACCCGTTCGCCATCGCCTTGCCCCAGGCGGACAGGTCGGGCGTGACCCCATAGGCGCCCTGCGCGCCGCCCAGGTGCCAGCGAAAGCCCGTGATCATCTCGTCGAACACCAGAACCGCGCCGTTACGGTGGCATTCGTCCTTGAGCGCGTTCAGGAACCCCTCGCGGGGCTCTTCCGTCCGCGCGGCCTCGAGGATGACGCACGCAATCTCTCCGGGATACCGGGCAAAGAGCGCGCGCAGGCTCTCGAGATCGTTGTAGCGGAACTTGACCGTCTGGTTGCGCACCCACTGCGGGATGCCGCGCGGCATGTCCGTGGCGCCGATGAACCAGTCGCTCGTCGAGAAGAACGGATGGTCACCGCAGATGGCGATCTTGTCGCGACCCGTGCAGGCCCGTGACAGGCGCACGGCCGCATCGAGCGTGTCGGACCCGTCCTTGGCGAACTTCACCATGTCCGCGCCCGGCACGAGCGACAACATAGCTTCCGCACACTCCACTTCGAGCGGCGTCGGGCGGGTGAAGTTGGTGCCGTGGGCGAGCTGGGCCTGCACGGCCTGCACGACCGGTTCGAAACCGTGGCCGAGCGTGACGGCGCGCAGCCCCATGCCGTACTCGATGTACTCGTTGCCATCGAGATCCCACACGTGGCACCCCTTGCCGCGCACGATGAACGGCGGAGCATTCACGGGAAACTGGTCATCGCCCTTCGCGTAGGTGTGCGCGCCGCCGGGAATCAGGCGTCGTGCCTTTTCCCGCAGCTGCTCGCTCGCAGGGCTGATGCGCGGACCGGTGGGCGCCCGTGTGGCGGAATCAGAGAACGACTTTTCGGACATAGAAGGCCTCAGCGTGACCGCTCGGCGAGTTGCATTCGATGCCGCGGATTCGCAGCATCGCCCTGAAGGTATCTTCGGTGAACCACCTCTTCGCACGCTGCGTGCCGAAATGACGCATCAGGTGCGACACCTTGCGGCGGACGTTGGCCGGGGACACCGGAACGAACACGTTGGGCGAGCCGAGCCCGCCGTCGTACTTGACGATCTCGTACTCCAAGATCAGGTGATCCCGGAACGTGTTCCACGTGAGCTCGGAGGCGACGCGGTGATCCTGGTGAAGGTCGTCGCGGTAGTGGGTGAAGATCACATCCGGCCGCGGCGCACTCTTCAACGATTCGAAGAACTCCTTGATCTGTGCATACTGGCTCGGGAAGTAGCCGTCTGGGAACTTCGCCACGCGCACGTCCGCGCGCTTCGCCGCGCGAAGAAGACTGCGCGCACTCTTGCGCGCCTCCTGCTCGCGGGCGCCGAGCCCGCACAGAACGACCCAGGTCACCTCACTGCCAGGATAGCGCTGCAGCAGCTCGAGCACAGCGCCGCCACACCCGATCTCGATATCGTCTGAATGCGCGCCGACGCAGAGCAACTGCAATCGTTCGAGGTCCGGCCGTAGTGTCAGCACCGGGTCACTTCCTCCAGATCATCCACGGGCAATTGCCGGCAGCCTCCATGCGGTCGTAGGTGATCTTGTCCTTCAGGGTGTCCATGGACTGCCAGAAACCGGGGTAGCGATAGGTTGCGAGCAGGCGCTTGTTGATCAGCCGCTGGAAGGGCTGCTGCACGAGCTCGTCGCCCTCCTCAATGTAATCGAAGATGTCCCGGCGGAGCACGAAGAAGCCGCCGTTGATCCAGAGATCGCCTTCCTGCATTGCGCCGATGGCGGAGACGAGCCCGTCGGAGCCCGTGCGCACGGTGTGGAAGCTGTGGCTGCTGCGCACCGATACAAAGCTCGCGACCACGTTGCGCCGGTAGAAATCCGCGATCAGCTCATCGAGCGGCAGGTCGGAGAGGCCATCCGCATAGTTCGCGAGGAACACCTCTTCGTTCTCGATGTACTTCTTCACGCGCAGCAGGCGCTGGCCGATGTTGCTGTGAAGCCCCGTGTCCACGAATGTGATGCGCCAGTCATCGAGGTCGCGGCTCGCGAGCTCGATCTTGCCGGTGCCGGCGAGCAGCGTGAAATCGTTGGTCATCTCCTCGCGGTAGTTGAGGAAATACTCGCGGATCATGTCGCCGCGATAGCCGAGGCACAGGATGAAGTCCTTGTGACCGTAATGCGCGTAGTAGCGCATGAGGTGCCACAGGATCGGCCGATAGCCGATGCTCACGAGGGGCTTGGGGATGGTGTCCGAATGCTCGCGCAGCCGCGTGCCCAGCCCACCACAGAAAAGTACGACTTTCATGACACTACCCCACTCCTTGCGTCCGGCTCCTGCCGGCGCAACAGACCCACTTGCGCCAGCGCATCCGCGGCGCTGGCGACGATATCGAACGGCAGCCCGGCGCGACGCGCGATCGCGAGCAGGCTGCTGGAACCATCGGACTGATTCAGCACCCAGAGCAATGCGTGCTCGAACTCTCCCGGATGCGTCCCACCGGTCAGGCGAAACAACCCCCGCTTGCCAAGCCGGGGCTCGCACTTGGGATTGAGATTGAGGTACGTGGCGTCCCGATCCGCGATCCGCAGCATCGAGGCCGCCGCGAACAGCGACTCCGCCAAGGCGTCCTTGTCGATGAGGGAGAAGTCGTCCGCCGAGCTGTGATACTCCGAATACTCGTTGTTCGGTGTGCGCGTCAGGCGACCGACCGGCAGGTTGAATCCTGGCGAGCACAGCTGGCGCTCATCGTAACCGTATGGGGAGAAATCCACCATACGCGCACGAGCGCCGAAATCCTTGAGCACAAAGGCGGCGATCTGGTCGATCGCGGCATCTCCCCGCCGACTGCGCTTGTAGGTAATCGGGCCGCGGTCGCCCGCGAGCCCCAGCACCAGACCGTGACGCACACGCCCCACATGCGCTTCGTTGCGGGCGAGCCACGTTATCGACCCGATGGTGCCCGGCGCAAACACGAAGCGATATGTGAGCCGCGGCCTGGAGGCACAAAACTGCGCGGCGAGCTCGGTGGCGAGCGCGATACCCGTCAGGTTGTCATTGCACAGGGACGGATGGCAGACGTGGGTGAACAGCAGCACCTCATCGTCCACCTCCCCTTCGATGACGCACTCGCCGTACGTGAGGCTTCCCGGCTTGAGCTCACTGTCGATGCGCACGCGATAGCGCCCGGGGCGCAGCGATTCGATCTGGCGGTGTGGCAAACAGAAGCCCCAGTTCTCGCGGTAGTAGCTTGTCCGGTACGGAATCCAGTCCGGGTGGTCGGGCAGGGAATACAGGTGCGGCCGCAGCTCCTCGAGCGACATCGTCGCATCCACCGGGACGCTGTAACTCATGAGGTGCAGCGTGTGGTTGCGCAGGTCAACGATGCGCGTGGCTGCTTCATCCTCGATCCAGGCTTCGCGCACGGTCCACTCGTTCGGCACTTCCCAGTCGAACACCGGCGTGCCGGAGGGCACTTCGGTCAGCTGCAGCGGAATGCGCTCACCGATGACTGCGAGCGTCGCGCGCGTGCCGGCTCCAGTGATGCTGCGACAGATGGGATACAGGCGTTCCATGAGCCGCCACGCATCGTCCATGCGCGCACGACACAGGTCGAACGTGGCGAGGGAATCGAGAATGGCAGCAGCCACGAACGGACCCCGCTCCGAGCCGGTCACGACGAACGCGCGGCGCTCGCCGCGCGGTAAGCGCGCTCATGAGCCTCGCGATCGAAGTTGGGATAGTTCCGGTCCCGATCGTTCATCACGAGATCGCCCCCGAGCGGCCAGCGAATGCCGAACGCGGGATCGTTCCAGCGCGCACCGATCGCAAGCTCCGGCGCGTGGAAATCCGTCATCTGGTAGAAGACCTCCGTGTCGTCTTCAAGCGTCTGGAAGCCGTGCAGCATGCCGGGTGGCACGTACAGGGCGTCGTGTCTTTCCGCGGCAAGCTCCGCGCCGAAGTGATGCAGGTACGTGGGGGAATCCGGGCGCGCATCCACGATCACGTCGTAGATGCGACCCTTCACGCACGAGACGAGCTTGCCCTCCTGCGAGGGCGGCAGCTGCATGTGCATGCCGCGCACGGTCCCTTTGCGCAGGTTGCGCGAGAGACTCGCCTGGACGATGCGGGACGGCAAACCCTGCTGCTCGAACTGCCGGGCGCACCACAGGCGCGTGAAGTAGCCGCGCTCATCCGGATGCGGCTCGATCTCAACCAGCCATGCACCCTTCAGCGGAGTCTCCCGGAATCGCATGTCATTTCCAGAAGAAGTGCGAGTCGATTTGCCCCGTGCTCTGCAGGTACTTCAGCTGCTTAAGACGCGTGAACGCGCGGAACTGGTAGATCTCGGGGGACATCTGGATGCGCTCGAAGAGCTCGCGCAGCTGGCGCGCGCCGTCCGCCGCGGTGTACCGGCACTTGAAGCCCGGCAACTCGTTGGCGATGCGATCGAAGCTCACGCGATAGCTGCGGTTGTCCCCGCCAGACGGACCGGTGGTCACTTCGCAGCCCGGGAAATGAGAGGCCACGATCTCCGCGATTTCCCGCACGCGGTAGTTCTCGAGATTCTGGCCGACGTTGAACACCTTGCCGCGCACGGCATCCTCGGGCGCGATGAGCGCGCGATAGATCGCCTCGCAGATGTCTTCCACATGAACGAGCGGGCGCCAGGGGCTGCCGTCGCTTACCATGGCGATCTTGCGGGTCGTCCACGCGAGCGCAGAGAGGTCGTTGAGCACGATGTCGAAGCGCATGCGCGGCGAAGGGCCGTAGGCAGTGGCGTTCCGCAGGAACACCGGCGCGAAGTCCGCACCGGCCATCGCCCCTACGTCGCGTTCCACGAGGGTCTTGCATACCGCGTAGGCGGTCTGCGGATTCACCTTCGCCATTTCGTCGAGGAACTCGCCGGTGCCCGCGCCATACACGCTGCACGAGGACGTGTAGACGAACCGCCGGATGCCGACCTCGCGCGCCAGCTTCGCCAAGTTCACCGACGCCTTGTGGTTAATCTCGTAGGTGACCTCAGGATTGTTCTGTCCCAGCGGGTCGTTCGACAGCTCCGCGAGATGCGCCACCGCTTCGCACCCGGCCAGATCTTCCGCGGTGACGTGGCGCAGGTCCTTGTTGATGGTGAAGGGCGTCCTGCAGAGCTTGCGGTTGTCGCTGTAGAGCCAGCCGTCTCGATAATAGCCCGTGTCGTAGCCGACGACGTCGATGCCTCTTTCCATGAGGTACGGCGCCAGGACGGCGCCAATGTATCCATTAACACCCGTAACGAAAACTCTCATTCAGACGCTCCGCTGCTGGTCTTGGGCAGCCTTCGAATTCTGTGTGAACCGGCGATCCCCGGCGTGGAATTTTAACGTCCGGGCCGCAGGAAATCCTTGAACTGATCGATGGTCTGCCCCCGGTGGCGCGCCCCGACGGACGGGCGGCACAGCACCGGCGTCTGCGGAAACGACAGCGCGACTGCGGGTTCTTCAACGTCGTTGCCCAACGATCTCGGGCTCGCGCCCCACGAGCAACCGCTCGTAGCTCGTAGAGGGAGAACTGGACGCCTTGCCGAATACCTTGTGCAGGGGCACGGTGACCCATCGGCTGTTCATGGCTTCAGGATGCCCCGGTCCCCGCCCGGGAAGATCGAGGTCACTTGCAGGATGCGCAAATCGCGGCGCAGAAGTTTTTTCGCAGCTTCGAGCTTCATCCGAAGCGCGAAGGTCCGCTGCGTACGGGCCCTCGCTTGCGACGCTGAGCTGCACACGAACGGATTCTGGATCCCGGAACGAACAGGCCCCCGGGCGCAAGGACGGAAGCCACCCGACCGATGAACTTCGCGTGGCTCGGCACGTGCGCGATCACATCGGCCGAGGCGATGAATCCGAAGACGCGGACCGTCGAGCGGCATCGAGTCGAAGTCGCCGCCCGGGAATGGCACCGGGGCATACTTCTCGCTCGCAAACGCAGTAGACTGCGCCGAAAGATCCACGCTGGTCACCTGGCCGAACGCGCTCAGCTCGCCCGACTGCCAGCCGGTCGCGTAACCGACTGACCGACTTCAAGCATCGATAGCGGCTTGGTGCACCGCCGCACCTGTTTGCATCGCCATGTGCCGCAGGCGCTGCATGAGCAGCTCGAGCGGGTCTGCCGTGGACGCGATTCCACTCGTCCAGAACCGGCACTGCGAATCGGTGCCGGGAGTCGTGTCTGGCACTGGGTCCCCGCTCAAGGGGACTTGGGGGGCCGCGTGTTCAGCGGCTCCGACGCGACGATGGGTCCTGAATTCCACGCGGTGGGGAACACGCGTCGCATATACTGAGGCCGAATTACTCGTGCACGGTTCGCGTGCAGCCGCGGCTGATTCCGATGTCCACGCGCCCTCTTCGCCTCCCCTCGATCGTGCTGGTGCTTTCGCTGCTCGCCATGGCCCTGCTCGCCGCCTGCAACGGTGGCAAGCCGGACCCAGCTACCGCGCGCCCCGAACCTCCGGGTGCCGCGCCCGCAGCCGCCCTGACCTTGGAAGTCTCTTCACGCACCGTGGCAGAGGGCAGCCCCGTAACGCTGACCTGGAATTCAACCGGTGCGGATACGTGCGCTGCATCCGGCGCCTGGGCCGGCTCCCGCCCGGCAAGCGGCACGGAAACGACGGAGCCGTTGATGGCCACCTCGAGATTCGATCTCGCGTGCCAAGGCGCGGGCGGCGCGATCCGGTCGGCGGTCACGGTCGATGTGCTTCCCCGAGCGGCAATGACGCGATTCCCACTGCGGATGGGGGATCGATACCTGGTCGATGCGAACGGCCAGCCCTTCTTCATCCACGGCGATGCGGCCTGGTCGCTGCTCGTGCAGCTCGATCCGGAAGGCGTCGAAACCTATCTCAGCGATCGGCGGGCGCGCGGTTTCAACACGCTGCTCGTGAACCTGATCGAGCACCGCTTCTCGAAACAGGCACCGGCCAACGTCTTCGGGCAACCGCCCTTCCTGAAGGCCGGCGATTTCTCCACGCCGAACGACGAATACTTCGCCTATGCGGATCGCGTGCTCGCGCGAGCCGAGGAGCTCGGGTTCGCCGTGCTGCTCGTGCCCGCCTATCTCGGATACGACGGCGGCGAAGAGGGCTGGTACCGAGAGCTGCTCGCGAACAGTGATGAAGCCCTGGAAGGCTACGGCCGCTACGTCGCTACCCGCCTGCGCAACCGGCGCAACATCATCTGGACCTACGGCGGAGACTACGATCCGCCCGAGAAGCGGACCGTGCTTTCGATTGTGCGCGGCATCCGAACCATTCAGCCGGACTCGATCGGCACTGCGCACAATGCGCCATTCACCTCTCCCGCCGCGTTCTGGAGCGGCGAGCCGTGGCTCACGCTCAACAGCGTCTACACGACCGAGCCCGTGTGGGACGCTGCGCTGAGCGAATATCAGCGGCGCGATGCGAAACCGTTCTTCTTCATTGAAGGCGTCTATGAAAACGAACGCGGCGCGCCGCTTAAACGCGTTCGCACCCAGGCCTGGCACGCGCTGCTGGCCGGTGCCGTCGGCCACGTGTTTGGCAACAGCCCCATCTGGCACTTCAGTGCACCGACAGCGTCCTTCAAGCAATCTGTGTCGTGGCGCGAAGCCCTGGGCCAGCCCGGCTCGATCAGCATGATGCATTTGCTGGATGTGTTCCGGAGCGTCCGCTGGTGGACGCTCGAACCGGATGCTGCCAATGAATTCCTGATCGGCGGAATGGGCTCGGGAGACCAGCGTGCCGTGGCCGCCGTGGCGAACGATGGCTCGGTCGCACTCGCCTACCTGCCGGAACCGCGAACGATCCAGGTGGATCTGCGCCGTCTTGCAGGCCCCACGGTCACGGCCACCTGGATCGAGGCTGCCACCGGTGTGCGCACAGCGGCGGCGGGCTCACCCTTCCCCGCCGATGCCCTGCAATCGCTCACGCCGCCGCAGGGCGCCTCCGGGCAGCAGAGCCCCAACTGGGTGCTTCTGCTCGAAAGCGCGGCCGCGGCTCGAATGTGACGCAGCTATCGATCTGACACCGGCCGTGGTGTCAGAATCTGCGCGGCGGCCCGGCCTCGCCGCGGCCGCGACCTCCACTAGAACTTCTCACCACCAGAACAGGTTGTTCCGCATGTCCACGCCGCTGTCCGCGACGCAGCAGCCCGCCCCGGGTCATTCCCCCAAGTGCCGCTTCTGCAGCGCGCCTCTCAGTCATGTGTTCGTCGACCTGGGCATGTCGCCGCCGTGTCAGAACCACATCACGCCCGAACGGCTGAACTACATGGAGGCGTTCTATCCGCTGCGCGCCTACGTGTGCGAGAAGTGCATGCTGGTGCAGCTCGAGGAGTTCGTGGCGCCGGATGACATCTTCAGCGAGTACGCCTACTTCTCCTCGTACTCCGACAGCTGGGTGGCCCACGCGAAGCGCTACACTGAGGAGGTGTCGGCGCGCTTCGGCATCGGAACCCAGAGCAAGGTGATAGAGATCGCGAGCAACGACGGTTACCTGCTGCAGCACTTCGTGGCGCGCGGGGTTCCCGTGCTCGGCATCGAGCCTGCCGCGAACGTGGCGAAGGTCGCCATGGAGAAGGGCATTCCGACCGAGGTGCGCTTCTTCGGCCGCGAGACCGCCCGATACATCGCCGAAAAGCATGGTCGGCCGGATCTGCTCCTCGGCAACAACGTGCTCGCGCACGTGCCGGATCTCAACGACTTCGTCGCGGGCATGAAGATCCTGCTGAAGCCGGGCGGGCTCATCACAATGGAGTTCCCGCATCTGCATCAGCTCATGATGCACAACCAGTTCGACACCATCTATCACGAGCACTTCAGCTACTTCTCGGTCATCACCGTGCAGCAGGTGTTCGCGGCGCACGGCCTGCGGCTGTTCGACGTGCAGGAGATCCCGACGCACGGCGGTTCGCTGCGCATCTTCGCGTGCCATGACGACGATGCGACCAAGCCGGTCACCGACAATGTGGGGGCCGTGCGCGACCGCGAAGTAGCCGCCGGGCTGGATAAGCTCGAAACCTATTTGCGCTTCGAAGAACAGGTGAAGGAAACCAAGCGCGAGATCCTGGACTTCCTCATCAAGGTGCGGCGCGCCGGAAAGACCGTGGTTGGCTACGGCGCGCCCGGCAAGGGAAACACGCTGCTCAACTATTGCGGCATTCGGCAAGACTTCATCGACTACACGGTCGACCGGAACCCCTACAAGCAGGGCAAGTACACCCCGGGCACGCGCATTCCGATCCTCGCGCCCGAAGAAATCCGGAAGACGAAGCCGGACTATCTCTTCCTGCTGCCCTGGAACCTGGCGGACGAGATCGTGCAGCAGTGTGCGTACATCCGCTCGTGGGGCGGCAAGTTCGTCGTGCCGATTCCGCGCATCCGCGTCATCGATTGACCCAACCCGGCTGCCGACGAAGACGGAGCCCGGCGATGCGTTGGTTCGAGGATGAGCCATCCGTCACCGCGCAGACGGCTGACGATGCGTTGACGCCTGGACAGCCAGGCGGCCCGGCTAATCCCCGGGCCGCGAACGTTTCAGGCGCGCGAGAACGGACTGCGCCGTGTCGAGCGGGTTCAGCACCCGCTTCGCCACGAAGAGCGCCGTGTGCCAGGCGACGCTCAGCGGCTCCAGGTGCAGCCCCGCCGACGCCAACCCCTGGCGTTGGTATTGCCAGAACGACCGGCCCTTGAGGCCCAGCACGCCCTTCGCGAGGGCCTCGCCATGCGCGGCTTTCGCCCGGCGCAGCGCGCTTCGGTATTCCTCCTCCGACAGCACTTCACGTCCGTACCGCACAAGTACCACCAGGCGATGCATGGGCACCGGGTCCATCGCGTTGATGCCCGACCAGATGGAAACGTTGTCGCGCCGGGTAAACGTGAGCACCTGATGCACGAAGGCGAAGTCGGACTTCAGCAGGATCTCGATCGCGGCATCGATGTCTTCCGTCGGGCTGTTCAGGGCATAGAACGGCTGGCGAAGCCGCACGTGCTCCGCACGGTACATCACCGTGTTCGGTGAACCGAACACGAACAGGTCCTCGAGAAAACTGCGGCGGCAAACTTCGCGCCCGGAAAGCACCTGCTCGGAGTAGGTGAGCCCCGTCTGATACACGGTGTCGCCGAGCATTTCGTAAGCACTGACGATCCCGACGTTCGGGTTGACGTCCGCAATCTTCACCATCTCCTGCAGGCAGGTGGGGAAGATCCAGTCATCGGCCTGCACGATCTTGCAGTAGCGGCTTTCGGGCGAGATGAGCCCGAGCGCCCGGTTGTAGTTGGGAACCTGCGGCACGAGCTCTTCGAACCGCACGTAGCGGATGCGCGAATCCTGCGCGGCGTACTCCTTCGCGATGTCCTCCGAGCCGTCGCTGCTGCAGTTGTCCGCGAGGATGTACTCGAAATCGGAATAGGTCTGCGCAAGCACGCTCTCGATGCATTCGCGCAGATACTTCGCCGTGTTGTAGAACGGGGTGACGACGCTGACTTCGGGCATGGCTTTGCGGCAGCTGCTGGGTTCAACCGCGGTCACCGCGGCGGAGCATGCGGAGAATGTGGGCGTACTGTTCCACCACCTGCGCCCGCCGCGGAGCAAGCGCCGCACGAACGCTCGCCGCGGCGGATGCGCGGGCTGCGATGAGCTGCTGCGTCATCGCCCAGGCATTCGCGAGCTCCGGCGAATCGATGTCGAGGCAGTAGCTCTCCTGCCCCATGTCCTTCATGTGCTCGCGCACTTTCCGATCGTAGGACAGAGCTGCCGCGGGCTTGCCGAGAACGTGCGCAAGGATGATGCCGTGCAGGCGGCTTGTGATGACCACATCGAAGCAGTCCAGCGCCGCCAGCAACTCCTCCAGGCGATCCGGAAGCACGGATTCCAGTGGCTGCGCGCCCTCAGCGACGAGCCGCTGCTGCACGAGCCGGACAACATCCCGGTCGGTGCGCTCGGACGTGAAGAGCACCACTTCGTGCCCTGCCTCCCGAAGGCTGCGGACAAGCCCGAGAAGCACGTCGAAGTACTCCCGGAACCGAGCTGCATCCGGAGTCGGCCATGCGTCCGGCATCCGGTAGGCGATGGGGCTCAGTCCGATTCGCAGGCGAGAGCCGGTGCCCGTGGCTCGCGATGCCGACCCTGCAAATACAGGTTGCGCGGTATCGCCGGGGACTTCACACGCGGCACCGCATTTCAACGCCGGGTGGATGGCAAATGCCGGGTCGAGGGCGAACGCCAGATCCGACACGACCCCGCCCGGACATTTCGGCTGGATGGCCGCCGCGCGCACCCGGGATTCCGCGTCCCGAAAAGTCAGCAGTTGGGCATTGCGCATCGCCCGCGCGAAGAAGAAACGGGCCAAGCGGTCGTGCGTCCGGCAGACCCCGACGCTCGCAATGACGAACGGAATGCCGCGCATCCCCGCCAGCACGGACCACTTGAACAACGCGTAGGGGTGACCCCATGCGCCGCCCCACTCGTCGTCGAACTGGCCGCCGCCCGCGACCATCACGCCATCGACGTCGGCGAGCCAGGCATGGCTCCGCCGCCAGTGGCGCAGGTCTGCGATCGCAAATCGCACGGCCGAGCGCAGGCGCTTGAGCAGCGGGCCGAGAACGGGTAGCCGGCCGAGCCGTGCCGCGAAGCTTCGGCGTCGAGCGGGAGTCTCACTCCCGACTGAGCTCGTCACGGCAAAATCCGCGACGGCAGATGCGGGGGCCTGCCTCGCACTTTCGGCAATCGCGTAGAAGGCCACGGACGCCCCGGTGATAGGCCAGCCAGGAAAGCCGTGACAGTCCGGCATCGCCGCCGGTGCGAGCGTCACCGCCGTGAACCGGCAACTCGGGTCCAGCGCGCGAAAGCCATTCGAGACGGACTCGAGAATGGCCGCATCGCCCAGATTCCCCGCGTCATAGGGGCTGATCAGCGCCAGGTGCGGGCCGCTCACGGGCCCTCCTGCAAGCGGACGCGGCGGCGGATGAGACTCGAGCGACTCGCCGCCGCGTCGAAATCGGACACTGCTTTCATTCTTCGGCCGGAACAGACGCGGCGCTACCTCCTGAACCGCGCAAGTGTGGCACAGATCGGGTGCCCGCGGCGGACAGGTAGCGCCGCCCCGCAGCCGGTTTGACAGAACAGCTCAGGGACGGGCGACCGCCATTTACGGCCCCGTGCCAGTTGACCCCGGCATCAGATGCCCGAGGTTCCAGACGACAATGGTGTCGCAACCCTCAAGTCGCGCGTGCGAATTGCACGCGCCCCGGGCACACGCGAAACTGCGCGCATGCATCCAGTTGTCTTCGTCATCATTCCATACTTTCAGCGCACGCCGGGAATCCTGCGCAAGGCCCTCGACTCCATCGCGAGACAGGAAGTCGCTGCCGACGTGCGCGTGATCGTCGTGGACGACAGCTCGCCGGTTCCGCCCCAGCCGGAAGTGAGCGCATCCCGGCTCGATGAGGCGCGCGTGACGATCCTGCGGCAGGAGAATGCCGGACCCGGCGCAGCACGCAATCGCGGGCTCGACGCCGTGCCTGAAGGAACAGATTTCGTCGCATTCCTCGATTCCGACGACGAGTGGATACCGGATCACCTGCAAAACGCGATCGATGCGCTCGGGGACGACCTCGACTTCTACATCGCCAACTACCGCGAGCCCGATTCCACCCGGGACGAGTTTACCGCGCAGGGCAAGCTCGATCCCGCCCGGCACACCCGCCTAGCTCGCGGCAAGAACTGCTATCGCTACGAAGGCGACATGGTGAACCAGGTGATCGTGGCGAACGTCATCGAAACGTCCACCGTCGTGTTCCGCCACGCGCCCCTGTGCGGGCTGCGATTCCGGAACGACTTCCGCAATGCCTTCGAAGATCACCTGTTCTGGATCTCGGCTGCGCAGGCGAGTCGCGGCTTCGCGTTTTCGATGAATGTGGAATGCCAGTACGGTCGCGGCGTCAGCATCTGGCGTTCGACCGGTCTTGGCAGCGATCGATTGATGTCAGTGCTCATCGATCAACGCCGCTACTACGCGGAGATCCAGCGCACGCATGCGCGCACGCCTTCGCAGCGCGCTGTCGTCAGTGAGAAGGTGCGGGAAGTGCGCAGATCAGTCGTGGCCGAGCAGCTTCATCGCCTGCGCCGGCGCGTACGCATCGACTGGGCGATTCTCCTTCGCTACCTGCGTCTCGACCCGGCGCTCTGCGTGCTCGCCTGGCCGATCGCCTTGAAAATTGCCGTGGGGCGCCGCGCGAGCTGAGTCGCCATCACGTTTGTCTGCGAATCGAGTCAGGCAAGCACGCGTTGTCACGCAGGAATGCTGTCTCCAAATGGCGGCATGTAGCGATTTATGGATCGCGTGATAACGTCCCAGCCGTCATCGTCCGGGGGATCCCATGCTGAAACGCTTTGCGCACGCTTCCGCGCTCCTTGCCATCGTGTCGGCCATTTCCGCTCACTCTGCGCATGCGACCGAATGCGACAACTACCAGACGAAGCATCCCGACTGGTTGTGGTGTGACAGCTTCGAGTCCGAGTCCGCCATCGACGCCAACTACTTCGATGTCGACCGGGCTGGAGGTCGCATGGCGATCTCCAATGAAGGGCCGTTCGACGGCTCGTACTCGCTGAAATCGAATTATGTTCCCGGCCAGCAGGATGCCGGCAGCATCAAGCTGAGCCTGGGCGCTACCCCGGTCGCCGCGAGGCGTTACACGGACAAGAAGTTCGACGAGCTCTACTGGCGCTTCTACATGAAAACATCCAGCAACTGGATCGGCCAGGCCTACAAGGTGACCCGCGGCATTGTGTTCGCCGGATCGGACTGGCGCCAGGCCGCCATCGGCCACCTCTGGGAAGACGGCCCCGACTCGCTCGGCATGGGGCTCGACCCGGTCTCGGGTGTCAAGGGCAGCACCGTGGTCACGACGAAGTACAACGACTTCTCGAACCTCACATGGCTCGGCAAGGCAAACGGCCCGTTCCAGATGTACGGCACCGCCAATCGCGGCAAGTGGACCTGCATCGAAGTGCGCATGAAGCTCAACACGCCCGGCCAGTCGGACGGTGTGATGTCCTTCTCGGTGAACGGCACGCCACAGGCCACCGCCTCGAATCTCAACTTCCGCGGCAGCTACACCGGCTACGGCATTAACGCCATCCTGCTTGAAAGCTTCATCGGCAGCTCCGGCGCCCCGCAGAACCAGGCGCGGTACTTCGACAACTTCGTAGTCAGCACCAAGCCCATCGGCTGCTACAACGCCAATGAGGTTCGGCCCAACGCGCCGACCAACGTTCGAGTGGAGTGATCCGAGAGCGCGCGGGCCTCGTCAGGCACACGGCATGGGCGCGATGCCTTTCGCGCCCTACGCGTGTGATATCCCCCGTGACAGTCGAGAAGGCGCTTCGAGCAGCGCGCGCTCGAAGCGCTTCGTGAGCGAAGCCCAGTCGAACTCGCTGAGCACCAGCTTTGCGCCAGCCGAACCGAGTTGCCGGGCCAGATCCGCATCACTGAGCACATGCAGCGACGCGGCGATGATTTCTTCTGTCGTATCAGCCACCAGCAGATGCAGCCCGGACTGCGCCCCTACCGCTGCCGCGCATTGCCGCGTGGTAACGACCGCCTTGCGCATCGCAAGCGCCTCCAGAACCTTGTTCTGCAGACCTGATGCCAGCCGCAGCGGGAAGATGCACGCCGCCGCGTGTTGCACATACGGCCAGATCGAGGCGACGCTGCCCGTAACGAGCGTGTCCGCGCCGGCCAGCGCCTGAACCTGCGGCGCGGGCTGGTGCCCTGCGATGACGAGCTTCAGGCCCGGCACCTTCTCGCGCAGCGCCGGCATGATCTCGTTCGCGAGCCAACACGCGGCATCCACGTTCGGCCCGAACGACATGTGTCCGAAAAAAAGGACATACCGTTCGGGCGCGCCGGGCGGACGCTCCAGCGGGACGGCCGCATCGCCGATGTCCTCGAGGAAGATGCCGTTCGGCAGCACCATCGTGCGCCCCGGCGCCGACGGTCCCGATGCTGCGGCATCGGCTGCCGAGATGTAGATCGTGAGGTCCGCTCGGCTGCGCAGCTCGTTCTCCCACTTCCGCGTGGCCTTGATTTCCGCCGCGCTGCTGCCGTCCTTGCGCGCCCGGGTAGCGATGAGCGATGGCGAATCGACCAAGTCGAAGACGCAGCGCGCTGCAGGCGGATGCCGCGCGACCTGAAGTGCAGCTTCGAGGTACTCGGGGCCAGCCCAGAGCACAACATCGTACTGACGGCGCCGCCCCGCGGCAGCGATCACGCGCTTGACGTCTTGCGTCCACACGCTGCGCATCGAATATGGGGCACTGCCCGGCAGCACGCTGCGCGCGATCACACCCAGCCGGGCAGCCATCGGCGGGGGGCGCCCCGACACGTCGATGAACTCCACTGCGCAGGAGTCCCCGAATGGGCAATCGTCTGTCCACCCCTCGCGATCGCCAATGATCATGAGATGAACGGAATGGCGCGCGCACAGGTACTGCAGCAGCGGGAAGTAGCGGATCGAGAACCCCGAGCGCCGGGGCGGCCAGGGGACGCGCGGGACGACGACCAGAATCGAGCGCCTGCCTTGCGTCATCTTGACTCCGTCCATCATGCAGCAGCATCGGCACACTGTCCGGCCGTGGTGCCCGAATGCGCGCCCGCAGCCAGACGGTCCTGAATCACCTGCACGAGGCGGCGGGCGACGGCCACCCACGTGTAGCGCTCACGCATGAGGGCAACGGCATTGCGTCCCATGGCGATGCGGGTCGGCTCGTCGGTCAGCAAGGTCACGATGGCATCGGTATACGCGCCGATGTCGCCCGACGGACAGAGAATGCCCGTCCGGTTACCCGAGAGAAGCTCGACGGGCCCGCCTTGGTCCGACGTCACGATGGGCAGCGCCGCACTCATGGCCTCCACCAGCACGTGCGGGGAGCGATCGAAGCGGTGCGGAAGGAAAAACAGCGACGCGCGCCGGAAATAATCCGCAAGCTGCGCCTTGTCGTAGATGGGCCCGAGCACCTGCACGTTACTCTCGGACCGCAGGACGAGACCGCTCGAATCCTTCCCGATCACCACGAACTGCGCGCGCGGTACGGCCTTCCGTACCCGCACCGCCGTGTCGAAGAGCCGATCCACACCCTTGCGATGAAAATCGTTGGAGACATGCAGCACGATGGGCTCGCGCGGCTTCGCGGCGAGATCCTCGGTGGACAAGTCCACACCGCAGGGCCCCCACCCGATATCTACCACCTTGTCTTCCGGCAGGACGTGCGCCTCCAGCGTCTGTTGCCGCGCCCATTTCGACATGCACAGCACGGCAAGCGCGCCCGCATAGGTCTCCGCCTGCAGCGCGTGAGATTTCTTCCGTCGGGTAAAGCGCGCACGCGCTTCGCCCGGCAGCGGTTCGAGGGAGCGGCTCTGGTCGATGTAGTTGACGTATGGAATCGCCTTCGCATCGCCCTGGGCGAACGGCTGAAACCAGCTGCCCCACATCACGAGCGCATCGGCCCTGGCACCGCCGTGAACACCGGCGCGTTCCAGTTCGCGCACGAGCACGCGCTGCCGGCGCCGCTGCACGAGCGGGTGCATCTGGTAATTGCCCCACCACTCCGAGCGCGGCCGAGCGAATGACAGCGCGGCGGCCGCGAGCTTCGTGGCGAGATCGATGTCATCGAACGGCACTACGGCGCGCACGTCTGCGACCTGCCTCAGTGTCTCAAAGAGGTAGCGCTGGCGCGGCTCGTTACCGGTGAGGACCAGACTCAGGTTCATGCAGGATCCTGCGGTTCTTCAGTCAATGTACACTGGCCCGCTTTCAAGCGCCTTCAGCACTTCGGCTCGGCGCGCCGCGGTAATCCCAGGCAGGTGATAGCCGGCCCCGAAGCTGCGTCCTGCAGCGCGCAACTCGCGATGACGCTGCCGATATTCCTCGGTGGTCCTGATGACGCGGGCGGGGTTCCCCGCAGCGACCGAGCCTGAGGGGATGTCGCGACTCACCACCGAGCCCGCACCGACGATGCAGTCATCGCCGATCGTGACCCCGGGCAGCACGATGACCGAATCCCCGAGGAAGCACCGCGAGCCGATTCGGATACAGCCCAGGCGCGTCGCACCGGCAACCAGCTTGGCGCTCGCATCGTGCGCGATGAGGCGCACGTTGGGTGCGAAGACGCAATCGTCGCCGATGGAGATGAGGAAGCAGTGACTGGGATCGATGAAGATGCCTTCCTGGAATGAGACGTTCCTTCCCAATGTCAAGCCGTGCTCCTGCAGCATGCGCAGGTAGGCGGCAAATTTCAGGTTCCGCCGCAGGGCCACGACCCGCCGGAGCCAGCGAAGCACGCTCATCGTCTTGGGGCCAAAGTTGTAGGTTCCGCGGAAGGCAGGAATGATTCGGATATTATGCCGGCCGAGGGCGCAGTCGCCACTGACGGGGACGATGCCAGGCTTGCGCGGCGCGCACCGTTCGCGTCACGACGGATCCCCTTCGTGACTCGCGTCACAGAACCCGGCCAGGCGATTCTTGATCGATACCACGGCACTGCACGCACAGCTACTCACTCGCATGTCGAACCATACGACCGGCTCGCAAACCCTGCAGGTGGGGTTCGTGACGACGGGCCTCTATTTCGACCCGGAGCAGGCCCAAAACCAGGCGCGCTTTGCCGCGCTGTCACGCGTCTCCGGCGGAGAGATCTTCGCCGTCGTGTACAACCCGGATTTCCTGCGCTACTCGCTCGGCAACTACACGCTTCGCTCGCTCCTTCTGCCTTCCTGGCTGGGCGGGTACGGGATAGTCCGCAGCTCGGTCAGGGCGCTTCTCTACGTGTTATTCGTCCTCGGCACGGCGCTGCGGATACGGCTCTCCGGCCGTCGACCGTACGATGTGCTCGTCTCGAGCGATCCGTTCAAGTCCGGCCTGCTCGCGCTCATGGCCGGGCGAATCCTCGGAATTCCATTCGCCGTCGAGCTCAACGGCAACTATACGGCGGCCATGAAGCTCGACGACGGCTCGACGGGGTCGTGGTACATGCGGGCCAAGGCGCAGTTCGCGGACTTTATCATGCCGCGCGTGCTGAAACGCGCCGCTGCCATCAAGCTGCTCTACGAGGCCCAGCTCGGGGATCTCGCCACGCCGGAACTGCTAGCCAAGACGCACGTGTTCCACAATCTGGTTCCGCTGGAACCCTTCCGATCACAGGCGAGCGAAGAGCGCTACTTCATCCTGCTCGGGCATCCCTGGCTGCTGAAGGGTGTGGATCTCGCGATCCAGGCGTTCCTGGAGGTGAGCGAGCGCCATCCCGAGTACCACCTGCGGGTCGTCGGGTACTGCCCGAACCCCGAGCCGTTCGAGAAGCTCGCTGCCGGCCACCCCCGTATTCATCTGCAGCCGGCGGGCGTGCCCCATTCCGAGGCAATCGGGCTCATCAATCGCAGCTTCGCCCTGCTGCTGCCGTCCCGGACGGAAGGCATGGGCCGGGTGCTGCTCGAAGCCATGGCTGCATCGAAGCCAGTCGTGGGTGCTTGTGTCGATGGGATTCCGCGCGTCATCCGCCACGAGCAGAACGGCCTGCTCTTCGAATGTGGCAACGCGAAGGACCTCGCCCGGCAGCTCGATCGACTGATGTCCGACCCCGAGTTCGCGCGTCGGTTGGGCGAGAACGCCAAGGCCGACGTCCACACTCGCCTCTCGCCAGAGGCGTACCAAGTTGCGTACGTTACCTTCCTCGGCATCGCGGCCGGCGGCGTGGGGACGAAGCGTGCAGCCTAGTGTCGATCCGATACCGACCCGGGCCCCCTCCTCCGCCCAGAGCGCGCGGCGTCGGCCGGTGGAAGTTGCTGCGGGCGTGCTGGACTCCCTGGGCCTGCTGAATGGTGTTCTGCGGATCGCGCGCGGCCGCTACATCATGGCCTATCACCGCGTCCTGCCGCCCGCGGAGGCGCAGGCGGAGTGGTGTCATCCGGCCATCTGGATCCGCCCCAAAACCCTGGACGAGCACCTGGGGTTCTTTTCGGACATCGGCCGGCTCGTGCCGCTTCACGAGCTGCTCGAAGCGGACGATGCGGACGGTCCGCTGTTCGCCATTACCTTCGACGATGCGTGGATCGACAACCTCACGTACGCAATCCCGGTGCTGGACGCGCATGGCGCAAAAGCCACCTTCTTCGTCCCCACGGATGCCGTCTCGACGGGTCGTCTTTTCTGGACCGAAGAGCTGGCCCTGAAGATCGGCGCCGCGCTGCTGGGGCCCCGCGGTGAGGCGCTCATCGCCCATTTCGGCTGGCCGCCGGAGACTTGCGGCCAGGGCAATGCGCTGCTCCCGCGACTAATGGAATTCATCGAGCAGCTGAAGGAACTGCCGCTGGCCGAGCGAGAGCACTCGATCGAGCGCCTTTACGCGCAGTTCGGGATTCCAACGAGCCCCGTGCAGGGCCGCGTCATGACCTGGGACCAGATCCGTTCGCTCTCGGCGCAGGGTCACACCATCGGCTCGCATTCGAAGACACACCTGATCCTGCGCAACGTGGACGTGGCGCGCGTCGACGAAGAACTCGTCGAGTCCCGCCGTATCGTCGAGGAACAGATCGGTCGCCCGGTCGACTGCTTCTGCTTCCCGAATGCACGATACGATGCCGTGTCGTCCGAGCGCGTGCTGGCTGCGGGATACCGCTATGGCTTCCGCATCCACAACCTCAAGGTAACCCGCACGACACACAGGGCGCTGATCCCACGCTTCTCGGCATCCGAAGCCAACGCCACCCTGCCGTTCCTGAAACTGCGCTTCGCGCGCGCATGCCTGACATGACTGCGACATCCCGCATCTGGATCACCTGGGAAACGCACCGACGCTCCCGGGGACTCAGCGCCGCCCTGGGCGCCACGCTGCACGAGATCAATGACCGCAGCGGTCGGCTGGCCCGCTACGCCCGAAGTGCCGTGCGCACCCTCCACATCCTGTTCGATTCCCGCGGCTCAGTAGTCTTCGTACAGAGCCCGTCGATCGTGCTAGCGAACCTCGCGGTGAGCGTTCGCAAGCTCGCCGGCCTTACGATCATCATCGATGCTCACAATGGAGGTATCGATCCCCTGGACGGACGCAGCCCGCTGCTGACGCGACTGGCTCGTCGCGCGCTCCGCAAGAGCGATCTGGTCATCGTCACGAACGAGGCACTCGCGCGTCAGGTGGAAGGCTTCGGTGCCAAGGCGTTCGTGCTCACGGATCCAATGCCGGATTTTCCGCCGGCGAAACCGGAAGACGCGAATGCGTCGAAGCCCGGCACGCGACGCATCCTGGCGATCTGTACCTGGGCCTCCGACGAACCGTACCTGGAGCTGATTCGGGCCGCGACGCTCCTCCCTGAAGGGTGCGAGCTCGCCATCACCGGCCGACCGCGCCTGACGGACGCGCAGCGCGCCGCCGTGCCGCCGAATGTGCGGCTGACCGGATTCGTGTCGGAAGAGGAATACGTGCAGCGGCTGCGCACGGCGGACGTCATCGTTGATCTCACGACTCGTGAGAACTGCCTGCTCTGTGGCGCTTACGAGGCCATCTCGGTGAACAAGCCGCTCGTGGTATCCGACACGGCTGCGCTGCGTGAGCTGCTCGACGACGCAGCCATCTACTGCGCGAACGACTCACAGTCGATTGCAGACGCGATCCGCGAAGCGCTCGAGCGCAGAGAAGCGCTGGAAGAAAGCGCGCGAAGGCGGGATTCCACACTTCGCGCGCTCTGGAAACAGCGGTGCAGCGAGCTCGTCTCGCTGCTCGAACCGCTCACTGAACGGAGACGGACGTAGGTGGATTCGGGACCACCGGCGGCTTGCCGTCGTACCCCCCGATCTTCGCATCCGCTACGACGATGTCGTCGACGTAGCGACGCGCCGGCGAGGGGTTGGGGCTCAGGCCCGAGTACCAGCCGCCGACCCAGATCTCCTCGATGTTCGCATCGGTGCTTGGCAGGAGGTTCACGCCTGTCACTTGGCCGAGCAGCTTGTCGTTCTGCCAGATGCGAAGCGCGCCGTTCGACTGACCGCGCGTGCCAAGGTCGATCTCCACCTCGAACATGTACCACTTGCCGCGTTCGAACGAGGGCGTGACACGCAGCAGATCGCGGCCGTTGCTGGCCGAGGAATTGCCGAAGATCACCATCTGGCCGGGGCCGTCGGTGCCGGAGGTGCCCACCTGGCTGCCGGCGGCTTCCCACCCGACACAGTAGTCGACGCCGGTCGAGCCGATCGTCGCGCTGCGGAAGCGGATGGTCTTCTCCGCGGACCAGTCGTAGTCCTGAGCGCCGGGGAAATCGCCCGCGCGCTCACGCAGCTCCCACCAGCGCAGAAACACGTGCTTGCGCCCGGCGATCCGCACCCCGAGGAAGGACTGCGCCTCGTTGGCGTTGTATGAAAGCTGATAGGACTGGGTACCCGAGTGCGCGTAGTTCTTCGAAATCGCAACATTGCCCTCGATGCGGGCCCACAGCCCGCTCCCTAGTGCCGCACTGACGCTCGACACCGAGTCCGCATTGTCGCTGAACAGAGTCGCAGCACTCGCCCCGGCCATCCCACTCCCGAGGGCTACAGCACACATCCCCTTCACGATCGCGTGCCGTACTGCGGTCCTCGACATTTTTCGCCTCTGCATGGATCTCGTACCTCCGCAATCCAACCTCGTCGCGTTCATCACGATTCCCCCGGGCGACGCTTGGCGCATAGGACGCGCGGTGGAGACGGAACGAAGAAGGAGCAAACCAGATGATTACGTCACGCGGATCACCATAGCAGGAAAACAGTCTTCGGAAACACAGTCGCCATCCGGCTACAGCGGCGAGTGGATCGAACTTGAATCAGGTTTCCGCGAAACGCGGACTTCGCGGGAATTCCGCTAATTTCCGGCACCGGCGGAATACAAGTCCACGTACGACTTCACAGTCGCCGGCAGTGCGTATTGACTTATGCAAAGCCGATGAGCCGTGCCGCTCACCCGCTCGCGCGCGGGGCGATCCGAAATGGCATCGAGCACCGCGCGTGCCATCTCGGGGGGCTGCACCGGCGGGACGAGCCAGCCGGTTTCACCCGTGCGGATCAGCTCCGGAACCCCGCCAACTGCCGTGGCGACGATGGGCAGATTGGCCGCCATCGCTTCCAGAATCGCAAGCGGAAGACCTTCCGATCGCGAGGGCATGACGAACACGTCCGCCGCGCTCAGCAGGTCCGGCACGTCGCGGCGGAAACCGAGGAACCGCACGTTCGCACGCACCTGCAGCTCATCCGTCAACGCCTCGAGTTGTTCCTTCAAGGGACCCTCTCCCGCGATCGCCACGATCGCATCGGGGCGCTGCGCAACCAGATGCCGGGTCGCGCGGATCAGCACGTCGTGGCCCTTCACCTCCGTCATCTCGCCGCAGGTGAGGATCAGCGGCTGCGAGGCTGCGACGCCGATCTGCTCGCGCACGCGCGTCCGGGCGACTTCATCGCGCCGGAAGAGTTCGATGTCGATGCCATTGCGGATGACCTTCACCCGATCGCTCGCGATGCCGAGCGTGCTCGCGACGAACCGCGCAAGATCATTCGACACCGCGACAAACGCGCGTGCATTCCGCGCCACCCAGCGATAGGCGGTGCGACGGTACAACGCATGCGGCCAGTAGTTCTTACCATGCGTCGTGCAGACGATCGGCACGCCCGCGAGGCGCGCTCCGGCGGTTGCATACACGTTCGCGGTGAACTCGTGACTGTGCACGACGTCGACCTGCTGCTCGCGGATGAAGCGCGCAAAGCGCACAGGCCAGCCTGCATCGAACGATCGCTGCAGGGGCATGACCGTCACCGGAATGCCATGCTTCGCCAGCTCCCGTCCGGTCCAGCTCTCGCACATCATCACGCCGACCGACGAGAACCCTGAGGGCAGGTTGACAGCGATGTCGACCAGCAGTTTCTCCGCCCCTCCGGTACCGGGCGTTTCGATGATGTGCAGGACTTTCATGTGGACGGGATGCGTGCAGCGGCACCCGGTTGCGCCGCCTGCGCTTGGGGAGTTGTCGCTTGCCTGTGGCGCAATGCGATCGTTCCCAGGCTCGCAGCGATACCGCAGAGATGCCAGAACGAGGGATAGTAGAGAACCGAGATGAACGCGCCCGTCGCCAGGAAGGCGAGGCAGCTGGTGATCACGGCACGCCCCACCCTGTCGATGGCGAGTTGCTCGGCCGGAATCGGTTCGTCCGCTGTGGCGGATGGCGCGCGTGATCGCACGGACTTTGCGCGCGAACGCGGGGGCCGGAACTGCACTCGCCTGCCGGTCTGGATGACGAGGTAGACGAGCGAGGCGAAGACGATGACGCCTGCCGTGCCGAGCTCTGGCAGCAGCGTGAAATAAAGCGAATGCGAGGGTCGCCCGCCGCTGTAACGATTCTGGAACAGCTGGTCGGGCGGCAGTTGCTTCTCGTAATCCGACACCGTCCAGGGGTAGTTGCCCGCGCCGACCCCCAGCACCGGATTCGCCTTGTACATCATCCAGCCGAGCTTCCAGAAGTAGAGACGGTTCTGCCGGGTGCCGTCGTTGGGGTCGCCGATGGACCGGATCTCGTCCATGTATCTCGCGGGCAGCACCAGGGGCGCGACCGGCACCACGATCAGAAGCGATACCAGCGCAATGCCGATCACCCTCATCTTCCGGCGCGCATACCAGAACATGACGGCCGCGCACGCCACGAGGCCGAGAAATCCGCCGCGCGACATCGTCGCGACGGTGCCGAGGACGAGCAGGCACGCCCCCCCCATCCAGAACAACCGGGCGCGGGCGGTCTGCGCGGGCCATCCGGCGAGCGCGACGGCGAACGGCAGCGCCACGTTCAGCACCAGCGCGCAATCGTTCTCGTCCGTGATGAAGCCGCCCGGGCCCATTCCGGCATGAGTCAGTGCCCAGAGTGAGATGAACACGCACGACCCGGTGAAGAGCCCCAAGAACCACTTCAGCCGGTCTGTCGTCCGCACGAACGCGAGCAACGGCAGGATGACCGCCACTAGATACAGGAAGATGTTCACCGTCATGTTGAAGGCGGCCCGCGTGTTCGGCGTGTAGAACACACTGAGGCCGCACAGGAAGGTGAACGCGAGCACCCATCGGACGATGGGATGCCGCAGATCGTTCCGATCCGCGTACCGGAACCACGCGACCGCGATCAGCAGGGTCAGCAGGAACTGCAGGCGCAGCACGCCCAGCACCGGAATGATAGACGGGATGCGCGTGTACTCCAGCACCAGGAACGTGCCGAGTAACAGGTACACGTTCTTTGGGATAGTGGCCGTGCCCGTGCGTCGGGCCAGATGCGTCGCTCGGGAGGAACGTGCGTTCACGATCGGCCCACTTGGGTCAGAAGGTCACACATGGAGAGGACATCGCGTTCCCGAACGTCCCGATGCAGCGGAAGGGTCAGCAGCCGATCTGCGAACCGCCGGGCCCCATCGCATCGCACCGGCTCAGCCAGATGTTGGCGGACGCCCGCGATGTCCGGCAGCGCCTGACGATACATCGCGGAGACGCCGAGGCCCGCTTCGCGGAGCCGCGTGAGCGCCTCGTCCCGGGCCTCGCGGGTCTGCATCAGCAACGGGTACCGAAGCAGCCAGTCGTCCTCGCGCCCTGCCGTTCGCCACAGGTCGGCGGCCAGCGCCTTCGGTCGGGATTCGAGCAGGCATTCGCGGATCCGCTTCTGCAGCGTGAGCCGCCGCTGGTCGGGCCAATCCTGCTGGGGGTTCACGCAATCCCGCACGCGGGGATTCATGGCTTGCAGGCTGCGCAATGGGGTGTATTCCGTGTGGCCGACGCCGAGGCAGGGAAGCCGCTCCACCCATCCGTAGAGCCAGGGCGAACGCAGCAGATTATAGAGTCCGGCCGTTGCACTGAGCCGCGCGAACCCGACAGTACGGCCATCGTCCGGCGGGAGGACAGGTTGGTACGGAACGAGGTCCGGAACGAGCCGGGCCGCTCCACCATGCAGCATCGAGACGGGCTTGCCGCGGCCGAAGCTGAATGCCAGGTTGCGGTCAGTCGGGCCGTCCCGCCATTGGCTCCCATGGCACACCGCCATCGGATGCACCTGGCAGCAATCCTCGACGAAGGCGTGCGCGGCGAGCCCGCCCGCCTGCAGCGCGACCGGGGGAAGCGGGTCCCGCAGCCCGAGAAAGCCGACGGACACAACCGCGAGCGTGCGCTCGTCGATGCCCGCAACCCAAGCCTGTTGCGAGGGAAATGGCGAGTCGCCGTCGACATCAACGAGCCTCGCCCGGCACCCGGCGAATTCGATGGCGCTGACGATGTCCGGGCAACCGTAGGCCGGAATCAGCACCTCCGATCCGGCAAACCCCTGCTTCCGGGCGTACGTGACGATGGCTTTCAGGATGAACGCCAGTGCAGCCGTCCCCGAATCCAGGAAAGACGCACCCTGCAGCGGCGCAACCTCGGTTGCCGGGCCGGACCGCGGTCGCAGACGAACCGGGTCACCCACTGGTGGCAACGCACGCACCGGGAACAGCCCGCTCATGTCGATGCAGCCTCCGCCGGGCGGTGACTGCCGGCGAGAAGCTCTTCGTAGATACGGAGATACGCTTGGGCCATGCGCGCAGCGGACAGCTCCTGTCGTACACGGGCCACCGCGCCGGAAATCTTGCGGGCTCGCAGTTCCCCCGGCGTCACCGCCTGCACCACCGCTTCGACATAGGCGTCGGGATTTGACGCATCAGCAAGCCAGCCGCACTCCCCTTCCGCCAGCGCATGCGGGATGCCGCCGATGCGCGTCGCCACCACCGGCACCGAAAGCGACATGGCTTCCAGCACGCAAACCGGCAGGCCCTCGTGAGACGAAGTCAGCAGCAGCGCGTGCATCTGCCGCATGTACGCTGGCGCCTGCAGGGTATTGCCGTGGAAGTGCACTCCCTGAAGCCCGCGTGCCTGCTCGCGCAGTGTTGCTTCCAGTGCGCCATCGCCGAACACGTGCAGCACGACGTCAGCCCCCAGGCGCTCGCGAGCTCGTCGCGCAACTTCGATGGCCAGGTCGACCCGCTTTACCGGAACGAGCCGCGCAAAGACGCCGATGCGTATGCCGCCGGGAAGCTCGGGCACGGTATCGGTCGATGCCCGGATCACCCGATCCGGGTCGATGCCGTTGGGCACGGTCGAGAGCGACCGGACGCCGTAGACATGGCGCAGCCGACCGGCCAGCTCGTCCGATACCGCCACGACGCGACGCTGGAGGCCATTGGCCGCGAATCGATCCAGCGCATCGATGACCCAGCCGCGCAAGCTGCTGCGCGAGAACTCTGGCGCACCATGAACGGTGCGCAAGCTCGGCGCCCGACCGACTGCGGCCAGCGCACCCAGCACGTTCTCCTTGAATCGATGCGTGTGGACGATCTGCGCCCGGTGGTCCCGGACGAGACCGCGCATGCGTCGCAGCAATGCCGCTACACCGAGCCGCCGTTCGTCGAGCACGTACGTCGGCAGGCCCGCTCGCACGAGGTTGCTCGCCAATTGCCCCTCGTTCAGCACGATGCAACCCACGCGCAGCTTCAAATGTGCGTGCTGGGCGATCGCCAGCTCTTCGACGATGCGCTCGGCCCCGGCGTACAGATCGCCAGAGACGACATGCATCACGCTCAGCGGCGAAGACGGCGACACCACAGAGTTCATGCTCATTTCCGCATGGCCGCAGCCGTGCTGCGCACTTCGTGCCAGAACGATCTCGGCACGAGCAGCGCCATCGACGTGGTGTATGCGATGACGCCGGCGGCTGCGCTGGTGGCGAGCCGGGCAACGGCGCTGAAGTCGTCGGTGAACTCACGCACGCCGAGCACGACGCCCGCCATGACCCCATTACACATCAGCACCGGCATGGCAGAAGTCAGGAGATCACGCCTGCGCATGCCGAGCTCGTGGGTCGACAGCTGCATCAGCCAGAAATAGATGAGCGGATACACAAGCAACCAGACCAGCGTGACGCCCGTCAGTCCCCATCGCGAGCCGACTGCGAAACCCACCGGCAGCGCAACCGCGCTCACGAACTGGAAGCGCAGCACCAGGTCCGCCCGTCCGCGCGCCTCGAGAATCACCGGCAGCAGCATGCCGCTCAGGCGGAGGATGTTCGCCAGGCAAATGACTCGAAGCACCGGAACCGCCGCTGCCCATTTGTCCGTGAGCAGCACGGTTACCACCTCCGGCGCCACGAGCGCCACGCCCACCAGCACCGGCGACGCCACGGCCAGCAGCCCCAAGTGCAGCTGGATGAGAAAACGCCGGGACTTCTCGGCGTCGGAATTCATGCGGGCCACCGCGGGATACGCGACGCGGTTGAAGATGGCGCCGATCTTGTCCAGCGGGGCCGAGGCCAGGTTGAACGCGACGCTGTACACGCCCGCTGACCGCGCACCCAGCAGTGCGGTGATCATCGCCATGTCCGCGCTGCCCACGGCGAAGCCGAGCCCCCGGGCGCCCGTGATGCGAACGCCGAATTTCAGGATCGGCTCGATGCCCCGCGTGCTGAAGGTCGGCCGACCGATCTTCGGTCCCTTCACGGCGAAGGCGATCGTCATGAAGAGCTGCGAGCAGAGGTAGCCGAGCACGAGGCTCCACGCGCCGAGCCCCTTGAATGCGAGCAACACCACCAGCGAGGCCTGGATGAACTGGCCGGTCATCTCGATGATCGCGCGGTAGCGATAGTTCAGGGCCCGAAGCTGCACGCTGTACGGGACGCTGCGAATCCCCGAAATCGGCAGCCCCAGTCCCGCAACGCGCAGGATGTCCGTCAGGGCCGGCAGGTCGTATGCGGCCGCGATGAACGGCGCGCTCACGAACAGGAGCGCGTACATCCCCACGCCCATCGCGATGTTCAACCAGAAACACTGGTTCAGCTCGCGATCGGAGACGGTCTGGCGCGTGATGACGCCAGCCCCCAGGCCGAAATCCATCAGGATGGACATCGCCCCGGTGAAAAGACCCGAGGTGGCGACGAGCCCGTAGTCATCCGGCGTGAGCAGGCGCGCGACCCAGATCGTCGACATCCAGGAGACAACCTGCACGCACAGCTTCGACAGTCCCTCCCAAGCGAAGCCGCGTGCGATTCGCGCGCGCAGGCCATCCGCCGGGGACGCAGACGCATCAGCCGGTTGCATCGGCGACCTCCACAGGCGCGCGGCTGCCGGAGGCCACTTCGGGCACGGCCAGCATGGTGCGGAACCAGCTTCGGGAATGGCGCCAGTTCACAGGCAGGCGCAGCAGGCGAAAGGGATCGAGCGAATCGGCCATCTGAAATCCAGATTCGTAGGTCACTGCGGCCCGGTAGCCGCAGGCGCGCGCCGCATCGACTTCCCGCTGACCAAAGTCGTTCCACGTTCCGTTCGGGTAGGCCAGCACGTCCGGTGCGATACCGGTCAACTCTCCGATCGCGACGCGGGATTCCATCAGCTCCGCCCGAAGGCGATCCGCATCGACATTGGACAGGATCGGGTGGCTCACCGTGTGCGACTGCACGGAAAGACCCGATCGCGACGCTTCCATGACGTGCGATGCGGACATCGGCCGGCTCAGGCCGCGGAGATCCCGGTCCGGCGTCACGCGGCATTGTCGCTTTGTCCGTTCCACGAGCTCGACGCGCAGCGGGTCCGGCACGCGTTTCAGCGCCGCCACGATGCGCGCATAGAGCTTGCGGCGCGCGGGGCGTCCCGTGGGCAGCTCTGCCACGATGCCGATCTCCGGCAGCTCCAGTCGAGGCGTTTCGGTGGCGAGCACCGCGTACGCGAGCTGATCGAACCAGAACGTGTCCTCGGAGCCGATGAGTCCCGAGGAGACGAACACGCATCCCGGCATACCTTCGGACTTCAGGATCGGCAGGGCGTAATGGAAGCAATCGTCATAACCGTCATCGAAGGTCACCAGCACGGAGCGCGGCGGCAACGGGCGCTCGCCCGCGATCGCTGCCAGCAGCGTCTCCACACTGATCGGCGTGAAATGCCGGCGGAGGAACTGCATCTGCCACGCGAAATCCACGGGCGTGGCGCTCACGAGGTCGGAATCGAACGGGAACTCGTCGGGCTCGTCCATCGGCACGACCCGGTGATAGCACAGGATGAGGAGCGCACGCGCGAGCATCGGCCGCCGCCCGATGAGGCAGTTCGCCAGACCCGTCGTCCCGAGCCCAAATTGACTAACGCGCCGGAGCACGGCTTTCCGCCCTCGCCTGTTTTGAAGCGCAGTGCGCGCGCGTGCGCAGTCGCGCGAGCATCCGACCGGCCGGCCAGTTCATCACCCGGGCGAGCGGGCCGCGAACGCACACCGCTTCACCGAACATGGCCCGGCGTTCGCCGCCGAACGCTTCCTTGAAACGGTCGATGCCTGTCCTTGCGCCGTTATCGCTCAGCCCGCCGAAATCGTACGTGCCGAAGCCTTGCGCCTGCGCCCACCGAATGGCTTCCCAGTGCAGGGCATGCGTGAGCGGCAGGCCATCATCGCCCGGCGCGGGCTGCGAACGCGCACCCCACTGGTAGACCACCGAAGTGCCGGCCTTCAGAACGACGATGCCCGCGCGAAGCTGTGAGTCGACGCGGGCGCAGAACAGCGCGGCCGAGCCATCTGCCCGGCCGAGGACGATCTCGAGATAGCGCGCGAGGCGATCCGGCGCGGGAACCTCATAGCCCGCCCGCCCGGCGGCGTTGGACAGGAGATAAGCGAACTCTGCGATCGGCGCATTCTCACGGACCTGCTCGATCCGCACTCCGCAGCGCTCCGCCCGACGTAGGTTGCGCTTCAATCCGGTGGAAAACTGCGCGAACAGCCGGTCGACGCCGCGGGACAGATCGAGCACGAGCGTCGCGGAATACCCGCTCTGGCGCGCGGGCGGCAGCAGCTCGAACGCATGGTCGGCCAGCAGCTCGCGCATCACCCGACCGTTCGCAGCTGGCAGATACGGTCGGATGCGCACGAAGGCGGCATCCCGTGTCGCGGCGAACAGGTCGGCGAGGTGCCTTTCAAGCTGCGCCTCGGCCTCGAAAACAGGACCACCATCGACGAAGCACTTGTCGCCCAGCCATCGCGGGCCGCACACGCGACGCACACCCGAACAGGCCATGATCGCGCCGCGCTCGTTGAGCGTGACAATGTAATCGACGGACTCGCGCTCATCCGCGAACGTGTGCAGCCACACCGGGGACTGCATGAAGTGGGAATGCGGCGCGGCGGCCACGAAGCTTTCCACCTGGGCAGCCCGGCAGTCGCCCTCGCCCGTCACTGGATTGCGACGCGCCCGCTGCATGGCTCACGGAAGGTTCTTGACTATATGCGGCCCGGCCGCGTTCACGAACCAGCGGGGCAGCCGTCGCCAGATGCTCGCGGCCAGGGCGTAGCGGGGGTTGTCCTGATTGAGCTTCGGCAGCTCGCGTCCCGGCGCGAGCCAGTAGTACCAGTTGAGCTGCACGGGCTGCGCGCCCCATTGCGCCTTGAAGCGGTGCGTTCCGCTGCCGCGTGTCGAGCGCCCGAAATCGAACTGCCGGCAACCGGCCTCGATGGAATGCTTCAGCATCTCCCAGTACAGGCGCATGTTGAGCGCCAGCGGCTTGGCGAGCGGCATGCAGGCGGCCCACGGCACTTCCATCCGGTCGCGATACCGCACCAGGAACGAGGCTGCCTGCACGGCGCCCCTGGCGTTCACGAGCACGAGGGTGCATCGCGTGGGCATCGCATCGAACACGGTCTCGAAGAACCGGCGCGAGTACACGGGCGTGCCGAGCTCATGCATCGCCACCCGGAACACCTCGTAGAAGCGGGGGATCAGCTCGCGCCCGCCGATCTCCACCACCGGCTGTTCCCGCTCCGCGCGCCTGATCTGCGAACGCAGCTTCGAGCCCAGCTGCTTCGAGAGCGCCTCGGCGGTCGCCGGCAGGTCGAGCAGCATCGTGATCTTGTCGAGCCGGAGCGCGTAATCGAGCCCAGCCAACGGCTGCTCGTGGCGCAGCTCGACGTGCTGTACCTTGCGCTCCTTCGCCAGACTTTCGGCCGCAGTGATGAGCCTGCGGAGCGAGTCCGGGCCGGTCGCGAGCGCGCCGCCGTAATTGAAGAACGGCACGGAGACGAGGAATCGGCCGAATGCGAGGCTCGCCTGCTCGACGAGCGGCAGCGCACCCGAGATGGCGCCCTCCGCATTGCGCGAGACGATGAAATAGTTCTTCAGGCCGAACGCCCGGGCGCCCACCTGCACGACATCGGCGAGGTGGTAGGGGCTGCTGTGCGGATGTTGCAGGACGAACTCATCCCACCCCGTCGGGGATGCCGTGAGGATTTCGCACTGGCTCATCGCATGCTCGAGTTCAGGAACGACGACGCAGGCCCTCAGCGGGCCGACGGCTCCCAGGTCACGATTCGCCGCCCCCCGAGGAACTGCAGCGCTGCATGCGCGAGGGCGAGATTCGCCTGCACGAAGAAATACGCTATGCGGACGGGCACGAGCTGCCGTAGGGCGGGGACGAGGTGAGCCAGCAGAACGAGCGCGTATCCCACCAGCTGGATCGCGAGCATCCCCATGTAAACGGCCCCCTGCCCCGCGAGCGCGATGCAAGTCAGCAGCAGCAGCGCCATGAACCACGGCACGAGCCAACGCATGACCTTGTGGCCCCACACCTGGAAGGCGAACGCCCCGTACCGGAACGGATTCAGCACTTCGGACCAGCGCGCCACTGCGGTCATGCCACGCACCGCCGTGCGCAGCTTGCGCCCGTACTCGCGCGAGGGGTCCTTGATGTCGCGGTACACGCCCTTCACGCGCGGGTCGGCCACGGCGACGAGCCCGGCGTGCACCGTCTGCAGGGCGCAGGCGAAATCGCTTGGAATGGTGTGATCCCAGCGGCTAATCACCGACCGGCGCACCGCGAAGAAGGAGCCGCTGAGCCCCACGAGCCCCGCCCGCTCGGATTCGAGCCGACGCAGCCACATCTCATAGCGCACGTAGGCGCCCTCGCCAACGATGCGCCCATCCGCGCTCACGAAGACATCTTCACTCGACACCGCGCCGACGCCCGGGTCGGAGAACGCATCGGCCAGCAGCTTCATGCTGTCCGCCGGCAGGTCCGTGCCGGCATCGGAGAACACGAGGATTTCCCCGCGCGCCACGTTGATGGCCAGCCCCTGTGCATATTCCTTGCCGCGCCGCTGCTCGGAGCGCACGAGCTGCACGCCCTTCGAGGCGTACTCGCGCACGATGTCGTCGGAAGCGTCGTCCGAGGCATCGGAGGCCACGAGGATCTCGAGATCCGGATAGTCGAGCGCCAGGACGTTATCGAGCTTGTGGCGCAGCCGGCCCGCTTCGTTGCGGCAGGCGATGATCAGCGTTATGGAGGGGAGCTGCGGCCCGGCATCCTGCGGCTTCGTGCGCTGACGCGCCGGCATCAATCGAAGCAGCATCGGATAGATCACATAGCTGAACGCGCACCCCACCAGCGCGACCCAGAACAACACCTTCAACGCCTGCACGATTCGACCTTCCGCCCCGACCTACTCGGCCTGGCCGCCGATCGCCTGCCAGTAGACGTTCAGCCCCACGCGATTCTCCACGTACTCGGTGGCGGGATTGTTGCTATCGCGATCGAAGCGTTCGAAGCGCAGCCCGGCGCCGAGGCGCCGACCCAGCGCCCAGCGCAGCTCCGCGCGCGCCTCGAGCTCCTGGTCGTCGAAGTTCACGTTGTCGAACTCCTCGTCGTCGTAGCGCACATCCAGCGCCAGGGTCGTGATGGGTCCGAGGCGACGCACAAAGCTGAACTGCAGGCTCGTGACCTTCCGATCGAGCTCGGACACGAGGTCGTAGAGCTCTTCCTTGCGGCTGGCCGAGAACGAGAAGTTCGTGCGCGCCCGGGAGAACACCCACCCGAGGCCGTACCCGCGCTCCTCCATCGCGCTGGCCGTCGAGATGCCATTCAGCGGCCGCGTGATGCTGCGCGTTGCGGCATCGCTGCGGAACACGTCCACCGAATCCGATATCTGGTCCATCGCGAATAGCGAGATCCTGGTGCTGGGGGAAACGAGTCGTTCCGCCGACAAGCGGGCGAGCACGCCGCTCTGGTCGTCACCGACACCACTCACCTGCGAATAACCCGCATCGGCGGTCACCGCCGTGCGGGCGCCTTGGATCGTGTACTGCAGGTACGCACTGCGCCGGTCGTAATCGGCCGCCACCATCTCGTCGAACTCGAGCCGCTCGTTGATGAAGTTCAGGGAGATGGATGAGATGTGCGACAGTGCGCGGATGACCGCAATCGAGCCCCCGTACCCGTCCGTGTCGAGATTCGTCTTCTCGTATTCGGCCAGTGAGTACGTGCCCGCGAGCACGAGCCGGCCGCTCGAACCGAGCCCGATCTGCAGGCGCGGCCCGGTGGTGAAGTAGCTCACATTCTCGAGCGTGTCGGGCGTGACCGGGCTGAACGGGTCGGTCCTGAGCTGGCCGAAGGTTTCCTGCGCGAACCAGCTGAAGCGGTCGGGCACGAAATCCGCGTTGAGCACGGCGTTCACGTTACCGAGCACCCGGCTTTCGAACGAATTGTCAAGGTAATTCGTCCAGTCGATCTCGCCCAGCACTTCGGCATCGTAGAACCGGCCGTCCCGGGCGAAATCGAGCGTGGACCCGATGGTCACGATCGTGTCGCTCGACTTGGCCGTCGGCACGCGTTCGATATTGTCGGACCGGCTCGCGCCCGTGTGCAGCTCGACGCCGCTACGGATGCCACTGCCCACCGTGCCGACCGGCGCGCGATTGTCGCTCGGCGGAATCGTCTGCGCCTGCAGCAGGCCGGACGTACCCAGCAGTCCCGCGATCAGGCAACGCCCGGCCGGCGCGAATCTCAAGAAGGCCATGGCTCCCTTCCTCTTTGTGCGTCTTGTGTCGTTCTGGTCGGGTCAAGGGTTAGGCGTTGCCTGCCCCCTCGCGCGCCTGCCCATAACCATAACCGTAGTAGTAGTAGTTCGATGTCGGGTTCGCGACGCTCTGGTTGAGCACCAGCGACACACAACGGTGCTCGCCGAGCTGGCTGATCGCATCCAGCACCACTTTCTGTGGCGACTTGTTGGCGCATACCACCATCACGATCTGTCCCACCACCTGCGACAGTGCGCGGGATTCAGTGGTGAGCAGCAGCGGCGGGGAATCGAACAGCGCAATGCGGTTGGCGTCGAAGCGACTGATGCCGGCGACGATCTGCTGCATGCGCTGGCTTGCCAGCAGCTCGGTCGCGTTCTCCGACCACTTGCCCGCCGGCAGCACGGAAAGACCCGGCACGTCGGTCGGCAGCACCAGCGACTCGACATCGAGCGTCGGGTCCTGCAAGGCATCGAGCAACCCGCGCTCCTTATCGAGACCGAGCAGCCGGCTGATGTGGGGCTTAGCCACGTCTGCATCCACGAGCAACACCGTCACGTCCTTTTCCGAGGCCATGCTGAACGCAAGGTTGATGGACGTGAACGTCTTGCCCTCGGCGGGCATGGCGCTCGCCATCATGATGACGTGCGCGTTCTGCAGCTTCGTGGCGCCGCGCCCGAGGGCGTTCGCGATCAGTGGACGCTTGATCTGCCGGTACTCTTCCGCGATCTGCCGCGCCTGTTTCGCCGGCGGCAACAGCCCCGCAGCACGCAGCGCATCCTGGTCGATGACGACAATGCGCTCGGGCGTGCCATGCGCAGCACGCGTGGCGCCCGTGAGCGCAACCTGGCCGTAGACGGCCTCGCTCGCCGCCAGGCGCATCGGGCGCGCCGCCTGACCGCGCATCTTCTCCAACGCCTTTTCGACGAGACTCATGTTCCTACTCCGTTGCGGGCGAGTGTCAGGCGGCCAGACTGTGAACGAACTGTGCGGCGCGGCCGGCGGTCAGCACGGCGACGGCGCCGATGGCGACGAGGCACCCGGCGAGTGTGGCGTAGACGAAGCGCTGCCTCCGCTCGAACCCACGGTACTTGTCGAGCCAGGTCATGCTGACCGCGCCCAGGACCGGAAGCCCGGTCACCTCGCTCAGCTGTCGCGCATCCGAGAACACGGGGTACAGCTGATTGAGCAGCCAAGCGAGCGCACCGCCCGCGCCGAAACCCACGAGCAGCACGAGCGCGATGAGGATCGGGCGTTTGGGCGCAACGGGCGCCAAGGGCGCGGTGGGAGGATCGATCGGCTCGAAACGCACGATGCCGGTCTGGTTCGCCTCTTCGCCGAGACGCGTCTGCTCCAGGCGCTCGACGAGTGCGGTGTACTGCGCGCGCGTCACGTCGTAGTCGCGGTTCAACCGCTTGAACTCCGCTTCCACTTCCGGAGCCGTGTCCACCAGGGCCTGCAGGCTGTCGCGCTTAGCCTGGTGTTCGGCGAGCTGCCCGCGCAGCGCGGCAATTTCCACGTCCGCCTGATTCAACTGAAGCTGGATGCTCTGGAACACCGGGTTGGCGGTGAGGCCGGTTCGCGCCGCCGCGCCGGGGTCGCCGCGACGCACGGCCTCGATTTCCTCCTGCTGGCGCTTCTGCAACTCGGCGATCGTGGCGCGCAGGGCGATGACATCCGGATGCCGGTCCGTGAAGCGCAGAAGAAGGTCGTCGAGCCGCGCCTGCGCCTCGCGAATGCGCGTCGCGATGTCGTTGCCCCCGGCGCCCGCGCCCGGGCTCTGGGGCGCGGCGAGCAGCGGCTGCTCGCCCCGCAATTGTCGGCTCAGCTCCTCCCGCCGACGCTGCGCGACGACGAGATCGGCCTGGATGCGGTTCACCGCGTCCATCTCCGCCTGCAGCCGGGCAAAGTAGTCCCCTTGAGTGCCGGACATCAGGGCGACGTTGTTCTTCTTGAATTCCGCGAGGCGCGCTTCGGCGGCGGAGAGCCGGCGCTCGTATTCACTGATCTGATCCTGCAGGAACTTCTGCGCGACGGCCGAGCCCTGCCGCTTGCCGCCGAGCGTGCCCTCGACGAAGGTGTTCATCAGTTGCTCGACCACCTTCAGAGCGCGGTCGCGGTTGCCGTCGGTGTATGAAATTACGTACAGGCCGGCGGTGGGACTGTCCCCCGCGGGCCCGCTGCCAGAGATGATGATGCGCTCACGCAGCTTCGCAAGCGTCGCCTGCTTCTGCTGCAGCGAGCTGCCGGGTTCGAGCAGCTCCGTCTCGCGCGCCACTTTTTCGAGCTGCGGGCCGCCGAGGAGCGCCTGACGCACGAGCTGGATCTGCGCGTTCACGTCCGAGTCGATCGTGAGCCCGCGGATGACCTCGCTCATCGCGGTGCGCGTGTCGACGAACACCCGCGCGGACGCCTGGTACGTATCGGGCATCGCGAGCACCACGGCCCACCCGATGAGGCAGATCGTCCACGCCACGATCATGCCGATCCGGCGGAAGCGCCAGGCCCCGCGGAGCTGGTTGAGGACGTTCTCGAGGATTTCGTGCATGAGGAGGTGGCTTCAGAACCGGCTCTGGGGGACGACCAGGACATCACCTGGCTGCATCACGATGTTCTGCCGCATGTCGCCCTTGTTCAGCAGGTCCGACAATCGCACGGGAATTTCCTTCGTCGTGCGGGGGTTGTTCCGATCCTGCCGGACGACCTTCGCGCGATTGCCGGCCGCGAACTGGCTGAGCCCGCCGACTTCGAGCACCACGTCGAGCACAGTCATGCCCTCCCGGTACGGAATGCCCTTCGGTTTGGTCACCTGCCCGATGACGCGCACCTGGCTCAGCGTGCTCGCCGGTGCGGTCACGATGATGTTCACCTTGGGGGAGCGCACGTATTCCGACAGTACCTGCTCCATGTCACGTGCGAGCTCCGTGGGCGTCTTGCCGACCGCCGTCATGTTTTCGACGAGCGGCGTGGAGATCTTCCCGTCCGGACGTACCGGCACGGTGGTCGACAGTTCGGGATTGCGCCACACGAAGACCTGCAAGGTGTCTCCTGGGCCGATGAGGTATTCCGCCGCGTCGTCCAATTGCGGCGCGTCCTTGGAGGGCTTGGTGCTGTCCGCCCGGACGGACTGCGCACAACTGGCGAACAGCAGACAGGCCCACGCGATGAACAGAGTGACCAGGCGGCGCCCGGCGACGGAGTCGAAATAACGTGTTGTTGGAAACATATTCGGAATCCGTGACTTCGCCATCCGGAGGGGGGTGTAAGCCTATCAGAAGCGCCCACGCCCTACCGTGCCGGCTTATGTGAACGGCGGAACGGTCCCGCTCATCCCTGCAGCTCCTTCATGAGGCGCTCCGCTTCGGTGCGGGCGGGAAATTCGCGCTGCAACTCGAATATCTTCCGAAGAGTCTCGCGGGCCTCGTCCTTGCGCCCCATCGCCGCCAGTACTGCGGCGTAGTGATACTGGATCTCCGGATCCCGCGCCGCGCGACGGGCCGCGACTTCAAGGAGTGGCAGCGCGCGCCCGCTCTCGCCGGTCTGGAACAGAATCCAGCCGTACGTATCGGCTACGGCCGGGTTGTTTGGCGCGAGCTCATGGGCCCGGCGCGCCAAGTCCGTGGCGCGGGCGTCCTTCAGCTCGTGATAGACCCACGCGAGGTTATTCAGCACACCCACGTTACCGGGCTCCTGCTGGCTCAGGGTCTGCAGCTCGCGCGCGCTCTCCGAGAGCCGGCTGGACCGGATGTAGTACTCGGACAGGGCGAGCCGCACTGCAACGTCCTCCGGATGGGCGCCCAGCCAGGCGAGCAGCGGGCCGTCCGCCTTCGGCTGGCCGGCCCTGTCGCGAGCCTGATGCAACTTGACCGCGCCGGCCGCAGAGGGCTTCAGCCGTTGCGCTTCGGCGTACGCGGCGGCCGCGTTTGCGAACTGCCGGGCGGCCATGTGCACATCACCTTCCAGCAGCATGAACTCGACGACGTTCGGATTTCTCTTGCGGGCGCCCTGCACGGTGGCAAACGCCTTGTCGACCTGCCCCGCACGCAACTGCATCAGCACCAGGGCGCTCACGGCAGGCACCCAGTCCGGCTGCAACGCCAGTGCCCGGTTGAGCGACTCGGCCGCTGACGCCGGCCGATCGAGAGCGAGCTGCGCTCGAGCGAGATTAAGCAGGTACCCCACGTTCGCGGGCTCGGCGTCCACCGCATCGCGGAAACGGCCGAGCGCTTCGTCGAAGTGCCCGGCCTCCAACAGCACCAGACCCACGCCATTGAACAGGTCCGCACTGCCACCCGGTTTCGACGTCAGCAGCTTGTCTATGGTGTTCCGAGCGCGCGCCGCGTCACCGGCGGCGAAGTAGGCGCGCGCCAAGTCCAGTCGGATCGGGGTGGAATCCGGATAGGCGGCCTGGGCATCCTCGAGCACCGCGATCGCACCGGCGCGATCGTTGCGCCGAAGCGCGATCAGGGAGAGCGCGCGGTGGATGTCCACGCCTGCCTTACCCGTCGCAAGTGCCTGCCGCAATGCGTCCTCCGCCGCCTTGAGGTTCCCCATCGCAAGCTCAAGACCCGCCAGCGCCGCCAGGCCCCGAACGTCCGAAGGGTTCACTTCGCGCGCCCGGTTGAGGTACTCCCGCGCGCGATCGAATTCCCGCTGCGACCGGTAATGCGCAGCCGCGAGATAGAGCAGCTCGAGATCGTCCGGACGTTCCCGCAGCGCACGTTCGAGCTCGGTACGCGCTGCGGCGGGACCGGCAGAAGCCGAGAGCGCACCAATGAGCAGCGCTTCGCGCCGCAGCCCACCGCCCTTCTCTCCCGAAGGAAGCGAACGCAGCAGACGGATCGCCTCGTCATACCGGCGGGCGGCGATGTAACCGCCGGCCAGGTCGAGCTTGCGGACCACATCGTCGGGTCGGGCTGCAACACTGCGCTCGAGCGCGGCGATGCCCTCCTCGTTCCCGCCGAGCCGGAAGCGGATGGCGCCGAGCAGAGAAAAGAGATCCGCATCGTTCTCTTCGGCTTCGAGTGCCGGAGACAGCACGGTGAGTGCCGCATCGGGCCGATCCAGTTGCAGCCGTACACGCGCGAGCAGTTTGCGCGCCTCGATGTTATCCGGCGCGCGCTGCACGACGGCGGCGAGCTCCGCTTCCGCCTGCTCCAGGTTGCCTTGGGAAGCCTGCGCGGCGCCGAGCAACATCCTCGCCGGCACGAAGTCCGGCATCGCGGACACGAGACGCTGCAGTTCAGCAATGCCGCCCGTGTAATCGCCCTTCGCAAGCGCCAGGCGCGCGCCCAGCAGCCGGGTGATGGGTGCGCCGGGTGCAAACGCCGCAAGCTCTTCGTGCGCGCTCGCCGCGTCGTCCTTCTTGCCCGCCCCGAGCCGCGCCTCGACGAGCGTCGCGAGCAGCTCCGCCCGCTTCATCGCAGGCAGTGAGTTTCCACCGGCTTCGAGGGCGCGCTCGATCTCGGCTTCGGCGGTCGCAAACTGGCCGCGACTCATGTGAATCGTGCCCCGAAGGTGGCGGGCTTCGACCTCACCTGGCGACTGCGCCAGCACCTCGTCGATCTGCTTCAGCGCTGTGTCGAAATCGCCGAGGCGGGCGTGGACGGCCGCGAGCCCGATTTGCGCCGCCGTGCGTGTCGATGCGTCCGATGCAGACGTTGCGAGATCGAAAGCAGTTTTCGCCTGGGCCAGCTGCGACAACCCCAGCAAGGCACGCCCGCGATAGAGCGCACGCAGATCGTCCTGCAGCGGCAGTTGCCCTTCGTCCAGGCGTTGCAGCAGCGCTTCGAAGCGGGACAGCGCCAGCTGAATATCAGCGTCGAGCCGTGCCGTCGATTCCGTCGACGCACCGTGCTCGCGAGCCCGATTGAGCGCGACTTCGGCATCCCCCGGCTCACCCAACTGCAGCAGCGCGCGAGCAAGTACCAGATGCGCCGTGGCGTTCGCAGGATCTTTGTTTACTGCCGCACGCAGCTCGACGACCGCCGCGCGGGCCTCCCCTCTCGACAGGGCTGCTTCAGCGCGTGCCACTCTCTTCTCAGGGGAGACGAACAGATCGCAACCCGTCAGGCCAAGCAGGCCTGCGAGGCTCAGTACGGTCAGGCAAATGGTGCGCCCATACTCACCGCGCGTTGCTCGAATCACTCCTCAACCCCTTGTCGTTGCACGGTGGAGCAGCGGGCTGCCCATCTGCTCGAAGAACCGATCGAGCTTTTCCCGCGCGCCATTGCAATCCGGAACGCACACGGCGCGCGCAGCAGCAAGCGAAGCCACCGGCCTGGAAGCGAGCGCCATGACGCCGTACCACAGCTGCGAGCGCAACGGCTCCACGAACAGGTGGCCGTCAATGTCGTACACGGACCAGATAATGGATTGCCGGCCGCCGACATCTGTCGCCATGGTTTCGATCATGCGTCCGCTTCTTGTTTGCACGACTGACTGACTCTGCAACGTCAGGCCGCTGTTGCCGAGCAGCGAATTGCCGTACCCCACGAGCTCCGCGCCTTGACGCTGGTCGCGGTAGGCGACGTTGTACACCTCGATCGCGCGAGCGTCTTCGTCCCGATACGCTGCGAGTGCTTCCCACGTGGCGCCCTGGAACACGGGACGCCAGCCCTGCGCTGCCGAATACGGTCCCGTCCAGCCGCTGCTGCCTGCGGGCAGCTCGCGAGCGATGGACACTGGTTCATCGCTCAGTGCCCGCACCATCCATTGCGACAGCGGAAGCACCGTCATTACGAGCGCAGTCACCATGACGGGCCGAAGTGAGGCGGAGGAAGAAACGGCATCGCGTCGCGGAGGCGAGGACGGCGGTGGCGCGCCGGCGCGGCCCGCGAACCAGATGACCCCGAACATCGTGAGGGCGAACAACGCCCAGCCGAACCAGTAGTGGTCCACCTTCACCAGATAACTCTCCATGTTGGTGAGCTGGCCGGCGAGGGCGACACAGAACACGCGAATCCAGTTGCAGACGATCGCGAGCACGCCCATGAGCGCGACGAGGAACATGCGGCGCCGCGGCGGCACACGATCGACCTCACCGAGCAGCGTCGCGATCGCAAGCCCCACCTCGAAGTAGTGGAGCCCGCTGCAACCGCCCGCCACTTCGAAGGCCCCGGCGGGGATGTGGATGACGTTGCCTTGCGTGTAGGCTGACACCCCCACGAGTCGCAGCATCCCGAAGGCCATCACGGTCGTGAGGTTCTGAAGCACGCCGTTGATGTGGCTCCACACCGGGATGGCGAAGTAGAGATAGCCGATGGCAAAGGCGACGTGCCACGCGGCAGCAAAGCCGAATGCCGCGAGCACTGCGAGCCAGAGGATAGCGGGAAACAGCAGCAGGTAGCCCTCGCGCAGCCCCGCGTTCCAGGCGATGACCCAGAGCGGCGTGGCGATCAGAAGCCCCGCGAACCCCAGGAGCGACGGTCTGAAGGAAGGCGCCGCCGCGACGAGCGCTGGTGTGGCGCGGACGAGCAGCCAGAGCGATACGGCGAGTATGAGATAGCCATGCGAATACGCTCGGCTATCGAAGTCCGTCCACAGCTCATGCAGCGCCGACATGCTCGGCCAGTACACAAGTACGCCGAGCAACAGCAGACCCCAAAGGGCCCACGGTTCGCGAACCCGTGACGTCCACATTGCATGCATGACCAACCCGCGTATCCCCTTTGCGCCGCGGCTCGAGAAATGAGCATCGCTGCGGGCCCGGAAGAATCGTTGTGCGCTCCGGTGTCCGCAACCGGCGACAGTTTAGTGAGCCTTCGGCGACATCGTTGTGACAGGCCTCACGCCCATTCGCGTTCACTTCGCAGGCCGGCATCGCGATCTGCACGCCTGAGAGGGGCTTCACATTCCCCGTGATTTTCGATTTTTGTCTCCAGATACAGACACTTGAATGTATTGCGGCGCTAACAGCCCACGCCTACGCTTCGCCGTACCTGTGATTCCGGGCTTGGTCGCTTCGAGAGTTCGGGGTTGCTGATGGATGATTGTCGAGCCACTTTGGTGGTGTGGCACGCTCGTGCGCGGAATGCCCTGGTTGCGCTGAGTTGTGCAGCAATCCTGCAGGCCTGCGGCGGCGGGTCTGGCGGAGAGCCGCCGGCAAGTCGCTCCACCGCAGGCAGCGGCACGACGCCTCCATCCGCATCGACCAACCGCCCGCCGTCAATCTCCGGATCGCCGCCCCTTGAGGTGCAGGCGGGTACCCCCTATTCCTTCACGCCCCAAGCATCAGACCCCGACGGCGACGCGCTGACGTTCAGCATCGTCAACAAGCCGGACTGGGCCACCTTCAACACCACCACCGGGCAGCTGACCGGCACACCGACGGCCGCCAGCGCCGGCAACTTCCCGGGCGTGACGATCCGTGTCTCCGACGGCAAGGAGACCGCGGAGCTAGCACCGTTCGCCATATTCGTGAACACCATTCCCTCTGCCATCGGCAGCGCGACGATCTCGTGGCTTCCACCGACGACGCGCTCCGACGGCTCCGCGCTCACGAATCTCGCGGGCTATCGA
>Ga0164243_10001140_pt1 | contig 45814 bp, 37 predicted proteins | sample OricompcompostOP_FD_108781 | JGI IMG/M metagenome (GOLD analysis project Ga0164243, IMG submission 108781) | Organic Plus compost microbial communities from Emeryville, California, USA - Original compost - Organic plus compost (OP) | ecosystem: Engineered > Solid waste > Mixed feedstock >...
CCGCAGGGCGTCGCAGCATTGGCGGAAATCACCGACGAGATGACATTGCCGGATGTCAGCGAAGTCGAAGTCGATCTCGAAAAGCTGCGCCGCGAACGCGAGCGGCTTGGCGCGGTCAACCTGCGGGCCGACGAGGAACTGACTGAAGTCGAAACCCAGCACACCTCGCTGACGACCGAACGCGATGACCTGATCGAGGCGATCAAGCGCCTGCGCCAGGGTATCCAGAATCTCAATCGCGAAGCGCGCGAGCGTCTCCTTGCCTCGTTCGAAGTGGTCAACAATCACTTCAAGCGCTTGTTCAAGGAGCTGTTCGGCGGCGGCGAAGCGGAATTGCAACTGATCGAAAGCGACGATCCGCTCGAGGCCGGTCTCGAAATCATGGCCAAGCCGCCCGGCAAAAAGCTGCAGTCACTGTCGCTGCTCTCCGGTGGCGAGCAGGCGCTGACGGCGATGGCGCTGATCTTTGCGGTGTTCCTCACCAATCCGGCGCCGATCTGCGTGCTGGACGAGGTGGACGCACCGCTCGACGACCACAACGTCGAACGCTATTGCGACCTGCTTACTGAAATGACGCGCACGACCGACACGCGTTTTGTGATCATCACGCATAACCCGATCACGATGGCGCGGATGAATCGCCTTTATGGTGTGACAATGGCCGAGCGCGGGGTGTCACAGCTCGTATCGGTCGATCTCGAAGCGGCTGTGCAGATCCTGGATCAGGCCGGCGCGGCCTGATCTTCTTTTCCCTCCCCCACGAGCGAAGCGAGTGGTGGGGAGGGTGGCAAGCGCATTGCGCCAGCCGGGTGGGGGGCTTTCTCGGAATCGGCAAAGCGCCCCCCGCCCCCGACCCCTCCCCACCATTCGCACGGAGGCTGCGTAAACTTGCCTGCGATGCTCGCGGGAGGAGGGGAGAAAAGTTGACGCCTCGCCTTCGCCGCGCCATCAGGGGGCATGCCGATCCGTCTCGATAACCGCTCCGCCGATTTCCCCACCCGCTTTGCGCAATTCCTGGCCACCAAGCGCGAGGTCTCGGCGGATGTCGATCACGCCGTCGAGGCCATTGTGGCCGATATCGCGGCGCGCGGCGATGCGGCTTTGGTCGAGCTGTCGCAGAAATTCGACCGGGTCGATCTCGGCAAGCTTGGTCTTCGGGTGAGTCTGCAGGACATCGCAGCGGCCGAGGCCGCCTGCGATCCGAAGGCGCTGGATGCGCTGAAGCTGGCGCGCGACCGGATCGAGGCCTTTCATATCCGGCAGAAGCCAAAGGACGATCGTTTCACCGATGCGCTCGGGGTCGAGCTCGGGCATCGCTGGACCGCGATCGAGGCGGTGGGACTTTACGTGCCGGGCGGCACGGCGGCCTATCCGTCTTCGGTGCTGATGAATGCAGTGCCAGCCAAGGTGGCCGGTGTGCCGCGTATTGTCATGGTGGTGCCGGCCCCGGATGGTGTCATCAATCCGCTGGTGCTGGCGGCGGCGAAGCTTGGCGGCGTGGACGAGATCTATCGTGTCGGCGGCGCGCAGGCCGTGGCGGCGCTGGCCTATGGCACGCAGACGATCAAGCCGGTGTCAAAGATCGTCGGGCCGGGCAATGCCTATGTGGCTGCAGCCAAGCGGCAGGTCTTCGGCAAGGTCGGCATCGACATGATCGCTGGTCCATCGGAAGTGCTGGTGCTGGCCGATGAGACCGCAAACGCGGGCTGGATTGCCGCCGACCTGCTGGCGCAGGCCGAGCATGACGAAGCGGCGCAATCGATCCTGATCACGAATGACGAGCGGCTTGCCAACGACGTTGAGGCGGCTGTGGAGTCGCAGTTGAAGACCTTGCCACGCGCCGCGATTGCCGGTGCATCCTGGCGCGATTTCGGCGCGACGATCCTTGTGCGCGATCTCGATGAGGCTGTGCCGCTGGTCGATGCGCTGGCGCCGGAGCATCTGGAATTGATCGCGGCCGATCCGGAAAGTCTGATCGGCAAGATCCGCAATGCCGGTGCGATCTTTGTCGGCGGCTATACGCCGGAAGCGATCGGCGATTATATCGGCGGCTCCAACCATGTGCTGCCGACCGCGCGCTCGGCCCGCTTCTCGTCGGGACTGGGCGTGCTCGATTTCGTCAAGCGCACCTCGATCCTCAAATGCGGCCCCGATCAGCTTGCCGTGCTTGGTTCCGCCGCCATTGCACTCGGGCAAGCGGAAGGGCTCGATGCGCATGCACGCTCGGTTGCCATCAGATTGAACCGGCGATGAGCAGGGTCGCGAGTATCACCTTTTTTATACCTCCCCCTGTAAGGAGGAGGTCGATTTGCGAGCGACGCGAAGCAAATCGGGCGGGGGCCTCTCTGTCTTTGTGTTTTGATCCCACCCCGCTTGCGCTTCAGCAAGCGACCCTCCCCTTTCAGGGAAGGGACAAGACGAGGTCACGATGACAGATACCGGCCCTTCCGCATCGAAGCTCGTCGCAGTCACGCTCGACGAAGAATCGATCGGACGGTCGGGACCGGATATCGAACATGAGCGCGCGGTAGCGATCTACGATCTGATCGAGGAGAATTCGTTCCAGCCGGTCGATCACGATGTGGGACAATATGCGCTGCATCTCAGCATGGCTGACAAGCGGCTGGTGTTCGACATCCGCAAAACCGATGGCACGCCGGTGGTGGCGCATCTCTTGTCGATGACGCCGTTCCGGCGAATCGTGAAAGACTATTTCCTGATCTGCGACAGCTACTATGCCGCCATCCGCACGGCGACGCCGGACCAGATCGAGGCCATCGATATGGGGCGGCGCGGGCTGCACGACGAAGGTTCGCGCGTGCTGATGGAACGGCTCGAGGGCAAGGTGACCGTCGACTTTGCCACCGCGCGGCGGCTGTTCACACTGATTTGCGTGCTGCACTGGAAGGGCTGAGGGCCGCGATGACGTCGCCCCCCGCGAAGCCGCAATCGGTGCTGTTTGCCTGCGGCCAGAATTCGATCCGCTCGCCGATGGCGATGGCGCTGCTGCGCCACCTTTACGGCAAGAGCATCTATGTCGGTTCGGCCGGCGTGAAGGAGGGGGAGCCTGATCCTTTCGCCATTGCGGCGATGGAGGAGATCGGGCTCGATATCGGCAAGCATAAGCCGCACACTTTCGAAGAACTGGACGAGTGGGAGGGTTTGAATTTTGACCTGATCGTCACGCTCTCGCCGGAGGCGCATCACAAAGCGCTGGATCTGACGCGAACCCTTGCCGCCGATGTGGAATACTGGCCGACGCCCGATCCGAGCGGCACGGATGGCAATCGCGAGCAGCGGCTTGAGGCCTATCGGCAGGTCCGTGACATGCTGATGAACAGGATCCGGGAGCGCTTCGGCGACAAGCCGCGGATCAATGAATGATAGTCATAGCGGTATTGTGCGCCTGCCTTCCCGGTTGAGAAATGGCGGCGATTCCGATACGTCTTGCGCCACGCTTACCCCACCGAATGCGCGCCAGCCGGCGACCGCACAGGATCGAATCAGACAATCCATGATCGGCCGGCCCAAACTTGTCCTCGCTTCCGGCTCGCCCCGCAGGCTCACCCTGATCAATCAGGCCGGCATCGAGCCCGATGCGCTGCAGCCAGCGGATATCGACGAGATTCCCTACAAAGGCGAACTGCCGCGGGCCTGCGCCACGCGCCTTGCGCGGGCCAAGGCGGAGACGGCGCTGGAAGCGGTGCGGATGAACGAGGAATTGCGCGGCTCCTTTATCGTCGCCGCCGATACGGTGGTTGCGGTCGGCCGCCGTATTCTGCCGAAGGCTGAATTGCTGGATGAAGCCGGGCAATGCCTGCGCCTCCTGTCGGGCCGCAATCACCGTGTCCATACCTCCGTCTGTCTCGTGACGCCGAACGGCAGCTTCCGCCAGCGCATGGTGGAGACGCGGGTGCGCTTCAAGCGGCTGTCGAGCGACGACATCGAGGCCTATCTCGCTTCCGGCGAATGGCGCGGCAAGGCCGGCGGCTATGCCATCCAGGGGCTGGCGGGCGCCTTTGTGGTGAAGCTGGTCGGCTCCTACACCAATGTGGTGGGGCTGCCGCTCTATGAGACCCTCGCATTGCTGTCGGGCGAGGGTTTCCCGATCCATTTCGGCTGGCTGAACACCTGAAACTTCCAGCGGCTTCCATCGGCCGCAGCGTGTCCTATCTTCGCATCATGACCAGCAGCCCACCGCTCGCCCCCGACAAACCGTGCCCGATCTGCGGCAAGCCATCGCTGGAGAAGTTCCGGCCATTCTGCTCGCGCCGCTGTGGTGATATCGACCTCAATCGTTGGCTGAACGGCGTTTATGCGATCCCGGTGACGGAAACCGACGACGATCCGGAGCGCCCCCGCCCGCGCGATCCTGAGGCGGAATAGGACTGACGGAACAGATTCTTATGCGGGTTGTGTGTGACCTGCGAATGGCGGGTGGACAGGGCAGAACTCCCCCTCTATAACGCCCCGCGCTTCCGGTTCCGGCCGGGACGCCTGTCCGGTTCTTGACCGCGATATGCCGCCCCCGCTTCGGGGACACGGCGCCCAGGTAGCTCAGTTGGTAGAGCATGCGACTGAAAATCGCAGTGTCGGTGGTTCGATCCCGCCCCTGGGCACCATTTCCGTATCCTTCATTATCAGCGACTTAGCCGCCGATTTATCCGTGTCTTGAGGCGGGACGCTCTTGTCACGAAATCATCTGCTGCCGTCGCGCCATGACGCTCTCAGCGAGCCTCATTCATGCCGCGCGGGTGCATCCGCGCCGTGGCTCTGGTCTGCTTAAGCGCGATACCATCCGGGTAGGCGCCTCTCCTTAAAGCTTGCGATTCCCTCCTTTGCTTCGTCGGAGATCGACAGGTCGTCGAAGATCTTTTCGAGCTCGTTTCTCGCGGGAAATGAACTCGTGCCCGAGAATTGTTGGATGAGCGCTTTGGCGGTCTTTACCGCGCCCGGGGCCGCTCGCAGATAGTCGTCAATCGACAAAGCGATTCTGTCTTCAAGCTCTGAAGTGCCGCACAGTTCGTGAACCAGTCCCGCGCGATGCGCTTCCAGTGCATCGAAGCGGCCGCCACTCAGAAGATGGCGCCGCAGGAAGCGCGCGCCGCAGGCGCGAACCATGGCAGGGATGAGCGGGGCCGGCGCAATGCCAAGACGGACCTCGGGGATGGAGAAGCGCGCATCATGCGTTGCAATCACCGTGTCGCAGCAGGCGGCAAGTGCGAGTCCTGCGCCGATGCAGGCGCCCTGAACAACGCAAATCGTCGGCTTTGGAAGTCCATCCAGGAATTCGCACAATCCCGGGATGCTGACTGTTGTCGCGTGGTTTGCAAGATCGCCGACATCGGCACCCGAACAGAAATACTTTCCTGCTCCACGCAACACGACGATGCGGGTCTGAGGGGATAAGGCAGCCTCTTGCAGCGTATCGGATAACAGCTCCAGAAGCGCGTGATCGATCGCATTCGCCTTCTCGGGACGATCGAGGGTGAGCGTGGTGATGCCTCGGTCATCCGTGTGTCTCTTCAGGGTTGTGTCCCTCATGCCGCAGATCCCATACCTGGCGCTCTTATTCTCCTGCCGCCCGCTATGGACAAATATCAGGCGACGCGTACAATGGTTAGGTAGCTAAGTATATAACAAGTGGCAGCAAAGACCATGCCCAGGGAGAGTCGCCATGGAGAAGAAAGGGCTATCGGCCTTTTTTGCCGCATACCTGTTGCTTTTTCCGATTGAGGCATTTGGCAGCGATGGCATCATCAAGATCGGTGTTCTGAACGATCAATCAGGGGTATTCGCCGACAGCACCGGGGCTGGCTCCGTTCTCGCAGCGCGCATGGCAGCGGAGGAATTCGGTAACAAAATCGGCGATATGCCGATCGAGGTGGTCTCTGCGGATCACCAGAACAAGCCGGATGTTGGGTCCAATATTGCGCGGCGGTGGTTCGACGTCGAGAAGGTCGACGTGATTGTCGATCTGGGAAATTCCGCCGTTGCGTTGGCTGTGAACGAGATCGCCCGTGAGAAGAACAAGGCGATTGTCGTGTCGGCAGGTGGTTCGACGGCGCTGACGGGAAAAAGCTGCTCACCCAATACAATTCAATGGACCTACGACACATGGTCCCAATCCTACGCCATAGGCTCGGCGCTTGTGAAAGCCGGTTATCCGACCTGGTATTTCATCACCGCCGACTACACTTTCGGCTACAATTTGCGCGACGAGACAAGCAGCGTCGTGTTGAAACAGGGCGGTAAAGTCCTGGGTTCGGTACGCCACCCGATCAATTCATCGGATTTTTCATCGTTTCTTCTGCAGGCCCAGGCGTCCGGCGCGAAGATGGTGGGGCTCGCCAATGGCGGGGCCGATACCGCCAATGCCATCAAGCAAGCCCGGGAATTCCAGTTGCACAAGTCGGGGCAGGGCATCGTCGGCCTGTCGACGATGATTACCGACATTCATGCACTGGGTCTCGAAACGACACAAGGATTGTTCGTCACCGAGACATTCTATTGGGATCTGAACGACGACACGCGTGCGTGGTCAAAAAAATGGGGTGAGCGCAACAGTCAGCGAAGGCCGACCATGATGCAGGCGGGCGTTTATGCGGGCGTGTTGCACTATCTCAAGGCCGTGCAAGCCGTAGGCAAGCCGGACGACGGGCGACAGGTCGTCGCCAAGATGAAGGAGCTCAAGACCGACGATCCGCTATTTGGCAAGGGCTATATCCGCCCGAATGGACGCAAGATCCATGATCAATATGTGTTTCAGGTCAAATCGCCCGACGAGTCGAAACAGCCCTGGGATTATTACAAGCTCGTATCCAGGACGTCCGGTGAGGACTCGTTCCTGCCGTTGAAAGACAGCGGCTGTGCGCTTGTTCAGCAATGATCCGGAAAGACTGACGATATGAATCTTCGCGACATCATCTTCAGAAATGCGCAGCTTTATCCCGGGAAAGACGCCATTGTCTTTCAGGAACGCCGGCTGACGTTCCGGGACTACACCGACCGGGCAAGCCGGCTAGCGAATGCACTGCTGGCGGGCGGTATCAAGCATCAGGACCGGGTTGCGATTCTGGCTCCCAATTGCCCGGAATATCTTGAGGTCTTTGCAGCTTGCGAAAGTGCGGGGTTGATCGTCGTGAACATCAACTATCGGCTGGCGGCAAAGGAACTGATCGAGATCTGCCGGGATTGCGAGCCGAAAGTTCTGATCTTCCACCAGCAATATGCCGAGCTTGCCGGAGAATTGCTGAAAGCAGGGACGGGAATAGAGATCGTCATCGGCATTGCAACGACGATGCATGGCGCGCACGGCTATGAGGATGTTCTGGCCGGCGCATCAAGCGAGCCTCCTCAGGTCGTGATCGATGACGAGGATATCGCGTATCTGATCTACACCAGCGGAACGACCGGGCGACCGAAAGGGGTGATGCTGAGCCATCGAGCGGTCGCGGAAGCGGCCCGATCGATCTCGCATGACGGCGGAGCGATGACGAGCGATGTCATGCTGATCGTCATGCCGCTCTTCCATATCGGCGGCCGTATCGAAATGCTAGCTTTCAATATTCTCGGCGCGACCACGGTGCTGCATCCCGCGTTCGATGTGAGCGAGGTTTTGCGGTCCTTCGAGGATAACAATGTGACAGCGGCTCATCTCGCGCCGATTATGGTGCAGCGGCTGCTGGAATCTCCGGATTTGCAAAAATACCGGCGCGACCGGCTGCGATGCATTCACTATGCGTCGGCTCCCATGCCAGTGCCCGTGCTGCGGCGGGCCATCGCCGCGTTTGGTCCGATCCTCACACAGATTTACGGTTTGACCGAATGCATCGTGGTCAGTCTGCTGACCGCAGCGCAGCATATTCTCGACGGGGATGAAAAGACGGTGAGGCGCTTGAGCTCCGCCGGTCAGCCATTTCTCGGCTGCACAGTGCGCATCGTCACAGTCGACGGGCCCGATGCGCAGCCTGGCGAGATCGGTGAAATACTTGTCCGCAGTCCAGGACTGATGAGTGGCTACTGGAACAACCATACTGCCACCGTTCCGACATTGCGCGGTGGATGGATGCACACCGGCGATCTCGCCTATGCCGATGAAGACGGCTTCATCTTCATTGTCGATCGCAAGAAGGACATGATCATTTCCGGGGGCGAAAATATCTATTCCTGGGAGGTCGAAGAGGCGCTGCGATCGCATCCCGATGTTGCCGAGGCTGCCGTCATTGGCGTTCCAGATGACGAATGGGGCGAATCTGTCAAAGCCTTCATCGTCGTGCGGCCGGGTGGAAGGCCCACAGCGGAAGCTTTGATCGCTCATTGCCGCGCGCGGATTGCAAGCTACAAGAAGCCGCGCAGCGTCGAGTTCGTGGATGCATTGCCGCGTCTCTTCAACGGCAAAATCGACAAGAAGGCATTGAGAGCGCCGTATTGGTTTGCACAGAACCGGCAGGTTGCCTGATGGATCAGGTTGCCTTGGCTTTCCGGGACGATCTCGGGGAGCTCTTTTTTGATACGCTCGTCTCGGATTCCGTTGGATTGGACGCCGACTCGGCTCGGGCGACACGGATATTCTCCCGAAAGCGCTGCAGGTAGTCGTGGAAACGCTCGATATCCGCTTTGGAAAAGCCGCGGAGCGGGATGCGGTTGGACTCGGAGACGACGTGTTTCAAAAGAACGTTTTTGAGAGCGCGTCCTTCAGGAGTGAGAACGACACGGAGCTCACGCCGATCGGTTTTGCTTTTGAGGCGGCTGATAAGTCCGCGCTGCTGCATTTTTTTCAACTGTTCGAGGGTGGTTGGCTCCGACGCGCCAACCCGCCGACTCAATTCGCGCTGTGTGATTTCGTCCTCGATCCATAAGACGCGTAGGAAGTACCACATTCCGACCTGAATGTCGTGAGGCGCGATCAGATCCTGCAGAAAGCGCTCCTGCATCCGCTGCGTTTTGCGGATTTGATAGCCGGTGCTCGAGGCAAAATAAGAATCGGGGTCGACAGGCGTTTCATCGGCCCCCGACGGTTTTGACTTTGCTTTTGTCATCAATGGAAATCCTGAGGTGATGCAGGATTATCATCAATCGGGCCGGGCGCAAAAAATGGACCGATGCCGGCCTGCTTTTAGCCTCGACAATGGCGGCCTAGGTAACTAATAATAGTTAGGGTCCTAAGTAAATTGCGCCACGGGCGGCTCAAAACGGGATCGGCGGCGTTTAGCGGAGAAAGACAATGGCTTACAAAACACTGCTTCTCGACAAGAAGGACGGTATCGCGACCATCACGCTGAACCGGCCGGAAAAGAAGAACGCGATGAGCCCGCAATTGCACGAGGAGATGGTGCGTCTTCTCGATGATTTGCGCTACGACGATTCGGCGCGCGTTCTGGTCATTACAGGAGCGGGATCGGCCTTCTGTGCCGGCATGGACCTGAAAGAGTTTTTCACCGACCTCAAGCCGCACCCGCAGGAATACGACCGGATCTGGCGCATCGCCACCGAATGGCGCACCCGCACCTTGCGCTATTATCCGAAGCCGACAATTGCGATGATCAACGGCTTCTGCTTTGGCGGTGCGTTCTCGCTCGTCGAGGGCTGCGACCTTGCCATTGCGGCCGACGAGGCGACATTTGGCTTGTCCGAGATCAATTTCAAATTGTTTCCCGGTGGCAGCGTCAGCAAGTCATTGGCCAATCTTCTGCGGCCGCGAGACGCGCTTTGGTACGGCATGCTGGGGCGTCCGTTCGGCGGACAGATCGCGGCCGAGATCGGTTTCATCAACAAGTCGGTGCCTGCGGCGGAACTCCTCAGCGAGACCATGACGGTCGCGAGAGAACTCGCGCAGAAGGATCCATGGGCCCTGAAGGCGACCAAGGAAGGATATCGCTTCTCGCTGGAAATGTCCTGGGAGGCGGCCATGAGCTATTCATCGGCCAAGGAAATGGAGCTTGTCCTTCGTCAAGGCGACGCCTGGCGAACGGAAGGGATCGGCGACTTTCTGAAGGGCGAATATCGTCCTGGCCTGGAGGCGCATGGCAGCAAGAAGCGATAGCGAGTTTGGCGGGCACATCCGCAAGAGGCTGCGAATCTAAATTCGCCGTAAAGTCCCTGTTGCCGGGAAAACCTCAATCGCGCTGCAATGAAACGTCGCGGTCAAACGCGACGTTTTCTTTTTGGGCCGTTACAGCGCCTGCGGGGCTCGGGCGCCGCTTTGAGCACATGGCTATGACGGCGGCCATCATCCTTTTCGATACAATTTCGTCTGCGTGCGGGGGCATGAAAAATTCGGCTCAGGCGGGCAGGGATGGCAGGCCGATAGAGAGGTGAGAACCGGGATATCCACCTAAATACCAGTCTGGCGACAAGCTGCTCACCAAAACGTGGATGAAGTGTTCGGTTTTTCACGGGTACGATCAGGGAATTCCAAACGATTGTTCCGAACCAGTGCTCGCACAGCTCCAAGGCCGGTGACGGTTGTTAGCCACACGTAACTGTGACGAGCAATTGATCGCATTCGGTGCGAAAGCTCCTGCACCGAATGCAACCCGTCATGGTGGAAGCGAACATGGCGACCCTCAAGAGACCCTACCGTATCTGTGAAATCGAAAAAGCAATTCGTCTTCGTCTCAAGGCCGACAGGGATTCACGGTCAACCATGGTCCAGGTGATGTGCGCCTTTCCTGATCTCAGCATCGCCGAATACCTGTCGATTCAGCGAGCGGTTTTGGACAATCGCACGTTCCGGCTTCCCGCCAGGAAAGCAAGATTGGCGTAGCGTCATTCAAACGACACGCCAATGCTGCGTGCCCGGCGCCATTTCACCCTTGCATTAAACCGCCCTTCCTGGCCGGCAATCCGAAGCTTAAAGACGTCCGGAATGAAATCCGAACTGCGAACCGCAATGAGCGCTCCGGCCTCCGATATATTTTGGATCTCGCAATCAATGATACTCGTCTCATCAAGCTCGATCTGAGCGGGTTGCCGGACTCTGCGCCGCGTTGTCTTCCGCTTTTCGTCCAGCTTGGTGGCATCGATCACTGCTATCTCCCTGACTTGGAATGAGGCGACGAAGGTTAGCACGGTGTCAGGCTCTAGAAAAAATGCTCCCCATGGCTGCGCCCGATCTCAGTCTGCACCAGTTTCAGTACATGGTTCGTTCCGCCCGCCATGCGCATGGTCACTTGCGGAGCGGCGCAAAGCACGCGAGCCAAGACGCCCGAAGGCCGCCCAGAAGACTGCCATTCGGATCACCACGACAATTATGCGAATGATTGACCGATATGGTCGATTTAAACAATGTCATCGGCATGGCATTTTGCGGTGCTCCTGCTTTTTGTGCACAGAACATGGGTTGCAGCTGCATATGCAAACAAGACAAAAGTGAGAACAAGGACAGGTCCGAGAGATTTGCACCTCGTCTCATCGCGATATCTTGGTCGTTTGAGATCGGATAGCGGCCTGTTCAAAACCAAGGCGAACGTGGGAGCCGCGTGATTAAATTGGTGGTCGCTTCAAGAGACAGAAATTGCCATATCGGTTAGAGCGAAGGCGCGTGTGACGCTGTAACGATCGGTATTTGCTTGATCGTGTTGCATCAACTCTCACTCCCTTCTCGATGAGCAACGCAGTTTCGATCTGCGTCTTGGCCCCCATGTTCAGGGCAGTCCCGCTGGCGCTGCCCGACAGGATGTGATGGCTCTCGCATTGCTCGTCTGAAAACGTGGTCTTACGCTGGATGATGGCGCGACCACATGCAATTTCGTCAATCTCCGATCTGTCTTGTTTACCGGTCAGGAAGACCTCCTGGCTTTCGACGTCCGCCGGCAAAATTCCTTTCGTCCTAGTTCTCATGTCGCCAATGATCTTGGTGAACTCTATGCGGTATGTTTATCCGCGACATTGTGCGCTCATGCGCTCGAACGGCTAAAGTAGATGCGTGAGGGTGGATAACAAAAAAGTGAAACGGGTTTTTCTAACCGAGATGGCCGACAAGTCTCGTGATCTTGCGTGCATCTTCGGCAGCGTTGGGTCGAGCGGACTATATCAATCCGGTCTGTAGCGGCGATCGAACCCCAAATTAATACCACCGGACGTTCATTCTTTTGGCATTCGTGTGGCCGTCGCCGTAATTCCACCGCATCCGCCGAAAAGTCCGCGGTGCTGCTTTTGTGCATCGCGGCATCGTGTCGCCGTTTCTTGTTTACCGCATTGCGATAGTGATTCTGATGAACGAATCGTCAGAAAGGGAACTTTGGAACAATGTCGGTCGCAGATGCGCTGCAGAAACGCACCGGGTTGATCGCTGTCTCCGCTTTGCTTCTGGCTGCTGGGTTGGCGGGGTGTTCCGAAGGGCCAGAAGCGAAAGCTTCATCGGCTCAGCCGGCGCCAGAGCCGGTTGGCTTTGTGACGGTCGAGCAGTCTCCGCGGCCACATATTCGCGAGTTACCCGGCCGGATTGCGCCGACGCGAATCGCCGAAGTGCGGGCGCGCGTCTCCGGCATCGTAACCGCTCGTTCTTTCGAGCAGGGCAGCAGCGTCAAAGCCGGCGATGTCCTTTACACGCTCGATGCTGCTCCCTACGAAGTTGAATTACAGGCTGCGCAGGCGGCTCTCAAGCGGGCCGAAGCTGTTCTCCAGCACGAGGAACAGCAGGCGCAACGCATCAAAACACTTGCGTCCACCAAGACCGCGTCACCTGCTCAGCTCGAGACCGCTCTTGCGGCGTTGTACCAGGCCCGGGCTGATGTCGAAGCGCGCAAGGCCGATGTGGCGCGCGCGACGCTGAACCTTGCCTACACGACGCTGCGTGCGCCGATCAGCGGTCGCATCGGACGTGCCTTGGTGACTGAAGGCGCACTGGTGGGGCAGGGCGAGGCCACGCATATGGCCACCATTCAGCATCTCGACACGGTTTATGCGGATTTTACCCAGTCAGTAAGCGAGCTGACTCGGCTGCGCCGTGCGCTCGCCAATGGCGATCTTGAGGCGGCAGGGCCGGAAGCGGCCAAAGTTCGTCTCGTCCTCGATAACGGTGAAATCTACGCTCACGCTGGCAAGCTGTTGTTCTCGGACACGACTGTCGATCCGACCACCGGGCAAGTGACGCTACGCGGAGAGTTCCCAAATCCCAATGGCGAATTGCTGCCCGGCATGTATGTGCGTGTGCAGATCGTGGAGGGCGTCGATCCTGATGCGCTTGCGGTTCCGCAGCAATCCGTTCGCCGCAACGACGCCGGCAACAGTGAAGTCTACGTCGTTCGCGATGACAATCGCGCCGTAGCGTTGCCGGTCAATCTTGGCCGCGCTGTCGGCGAATACTGGCTGGTCGAAAAGGGGCTGAAGGCTGGCGATCGCGTCATTGTCGATGGCTTCCAGAAATTCGTGCCTGGCGATGTTGTTGATCCCAAACCCTGGACGCGCGCTGACAACGCTTCGCAGCGCGATGCCAAACTCGATCACGGGACCGCGGTCCGCTAACGGATTTCATTCATGCCCAGCTTTTTCATCGACCGGCCCATCTTTGCCTGGGTCGTGGCGCTCCTGATTTGTTTGGGCGGCATCCTCGCAATTCCCAATCTGCCGATTGCGCAATATCCAATCATTGCGCCGCCATCGATATCGCTCAGCACCAGCTATCCGGGTGCATCGCCGGAAAATATCTATAACAGCGTCACGCGCATCATTGAGGAGGAGCTCAATGGTGCGAACGGCATTCTGAACTTCGAATCGACCAGTGACTCATTGGGGCAGGTCGAAATCATCGCCAATTTCCAGCCCGGCACGAATACGGAAAGCGCCTCTGTTGAAGTGCAGAACCGTCTGAAGCGCGTCGAGGCACGATTGCCGCGCGCAGTGATGCAGCAGGGTATTCTCGTCGAGGAAGCTTCGAGCGCCGTCCTGCAGATTATCACCCTTCGCTCGACTGACGGCAGCCTCGACGAGATCGGGCTTGGCGACTTCATGATGCGCAATATCGAGGGCGAGTTGCGCAGGATACCGGGTGTCGGCCGCGTCACGCTCTATTCCACAGAGCGCGCGCTGCGTGTCTGGGTCGATCCAAGCAAGCTGGTGGGCTATAATCTCACTTCGGACGACGTGACGCGGGCAATCGCAGCGCAGAATGCACAGGTTGCATCGGGCGCGATCGGTGCGGAGCCCAGCAGTGCTAATCAGCCGATCTCGGCCATGGTACTGGTCAAGGGGCAGCTACAGTCGCCGGACGAATTCGGTGCGATCGTTCTGCGCGCCAATACCGATGGATCGACGGTGCGCTTGCGGGACGTGGCGCGCATCGAAATCGGTGGTCTGAGCTATCAGTTCAATACACGCCAGAACGGCGAGGCCATGGCCGGCCTTTCGGTTCTGATGGCACCGAGCGGCAATGCACTCGCCACAGCCACCGCGGTGCGGGCGAAGCTCGAGGAGCTGTCGAAATTCTTCCCCTCCAATATTGAATACGACATCCCCTACGACATCACCCCTGTCGTTGATGCATCGATCCAGAAAGTGTTGATGACGTTGGTCGAGGCGGTCGTGCTCGTCTTTCTGGTGATGCTGCTGTTCCTGCAGAATATCCGCTACACGATCATTCCGACCATCGTCGTGCCGGTGGCGCTGCTTGGCACCTGTGTGGTGTTGCTGCTGCTCGGTCTGTCAATCAACATGCTGACGATGTTCAGTATGGTGCTGGCCATCGGCATTCTGGTCGATGACGCAATCGTCGTCGTCGAAAACGTCGAGCGCATCATGGCCGAAGAGGGATTGTCGCCGAAGGCGGCGACCAGGAAGGCGATGAGTCAGATCACCGGGGCCATTATCGGCATCACGCTGGTGCTGGTCTCGGTGTTCATCCCGATGGCGTTCTTTCCGGGATCGGTCGGCATCATCTACAAACAGTTTTCGGTGACGATGGTGGCGGCCATCGGCTTCTCCGCGCTGATGGCCTTGTCGCTGACGCCGGCCTTGTGCGCGACCATACTCAAGCCGATTGCGCCGGGGCATCATCATGCCAAGCGTGGTCTCTTCGGCTGGTTCAACCGGAAAATGGATTCGGCGCGCGATGGCTATCGCGGCGTCGTGGCTTGGGCCCTCGGCCGCGCCGGTCGCTTGATGCTGGTCTATATCGCACTTCTCGTCGGTGTCGGCTGGGCGATGGTTCGTTTGCCGGGCGGCTTCTTGCCTGTGGACGATCAGGGCTTCATCACGGTCGACGTTCAGACGCCACCGGAATCCTCATACAACCGAACACTCAATGCGGTGAAGCAGACCGAGGATTATCTGCTGAAACGGGAGGGCGTCGACAAGATTACATTCTTGACGGGCTTCAGCTTCCTGGGTCAGGGCATCAATACCGCACAGGCCTTTATCACCCTGAAGAACTGGTCGGAGCGCGGTCCTGAAGACTCCGCCGCAGCGATTGTGGAGGACACCAATCGGGTGCTCGGCAAATCGCTGCGTGATGCGAGAGTGTCCGCGCTGGAGCCGCCGCCGATCGACAATCTCGGCAACTCGTCCGGCTTCAGCTTCCGTCTGCAGGATCGTGGCCAGAAAGGCTATGATGAGCTGATGCGCGCGAAGGACCAGCTCCTCGCCGCCGCCAACAAGAGTCCGATTTTGAAGAATGTCTATGTCGAGGGCCTTTCGCCGGCACCGCAGATCGAGCTGAACATCGATCGCGAGAAGGCGGCCGCATTCGGCGTGACGTTCGAGGAGATCAACAACACGATCTCCACTAATCTGGGATCGGCCTATATTAACGACTTCCCGAATCGCGGTCGCATGCAGCGTGTCATCGTGCAAAGCGATCGCACAGCCCGCATGCAGCCTGACGAGATCCTGAGCTACAACGTGCGCAACGGGAGCGGTCAGCTTGTGCCGTTCTCGTCATTTGCGACGGTGAACTGGAACGTCGGCCCCGCGCAGATTGTCGGCTTCAACTATTATCCGTCCGTTCGTATCAGTGGTGAAGCGCGCGACGGCTTCACATCTGGCGATGCGATCGGCGAAATGGAGCGTCTGGCGGCGCAATTGCCGCGCGGCTTTGGCTTCGAATGGACCGGGCAATCGCTGCAGGAAAAACTGTCGGGTTCGCAGGCGCCATTCCTGCTGGCGCTCTCGGCATTGCTGGTGTTTCTGGTGCTTGCTGCACTCTACGAGAGCTGGACGATCCCGCTGGCTGTTTTGCTGACGGTTCCGCTCGGCATCTTTGGCGCTGTGATCGCGGCGATGCTGCGTGGTCTGCCGAATGACGTCTATTTCACCGTGGGTTTGATCACGATCATCGGCCTTGCGGCGAAAGACGGCATTCTCATCATCGAGTTCGCCAAATCGCTGCGCGAGCAGGGCAAATCGCTGAAAGAGGCGACGCTGGAAGCGTGTCACCTGCGTTTCCGGCCGATCCTGATGACTGGCTTGGCGTTCTGTTGTGGTGTCGCGCCGATGGTGATTGCGGCCGGCGCCAGCGCGAAAAGTCAGCAGGCGCTGGGCTCGGTTGTGATGGGTGGCATGATCGCCGTTGTCGTTCTGGCGCTTCTCATGGTGCCGGTGTTTTTCGTCGTCGTGCAGCGGATGTTCTCCCGAAAGGAGAGAGAGGAGGCCGAGACGGTAACAAGCGGCGTCGAGGAGCGCGGCACCCCAGAACTCACCAGATGATGATTGTCCGGCGCGGCCACGCCGTTGGAGGCGTTGCGGATTTTGGACAGCCAAAATAATAAGCGATTTCGAATTCAAAACGATTGCTGCAAGCAAACCTCGCCGGCGCGCGAGCCGGTTTTAAATTCGTTGTTGCGCCGACTACAGTTTTGGAACACGTCCAAATATCCATCGGTCTTGAGAGGCATCATCCAGTTCGGCTTGAATTATCGGTTCCGATCTTTAGAAGCCAAGAGAGCTGAGACTCTTCTTGGCTTTAATTTTTTTATAGGTGTTCTAAAGTGATAGCCGTTGATCTGGAAAGACCACTTGAAACCAGTCGCTCCAAGCGGCTGAAGGCAGCGACAAACGAAACACATGAGGCGCTCGATAAACGCATCATGGTGAGTGATCCATTCGTCAGCAGAGAGAGCTATGGATTGTTTGTTGGCGTTCAGCATCAATTTCATCGCGAGATCGATGGCCTCTACGTGAATCCCATCCTTGACCGGTTTCTGCCGGATTTGGAAGGCCGCCGCAGGTTCGGGCTGATCGAGCAGGATCTCGCCGATCTCGGCATGACTATTCCCGAAAGCAAGACGGCACCCACATTCGTCGCCGGTGCCGAGGCCGATATTCCGACGGCACTGGGTTGGCTTTATGTAGCGGAGGGGTCCAACCTTGGCGCCGCCTTCCTCTTGAAGGAAGCAGCAAAGCTTGGTTTGTCCGAAAGCTTTGGCGCGCGGCATTTGGCGGCAGCGCCCGAGGGCCGCGGTCTGCATTGGAAAACGTTTACGGCCGCGCTCGATGCTTTCGATTTTTCGGAGGCGGAGGAGGCGCGTGTCATTGCCGGTGCGCAGGCCGCATTCGCGCGAGTGCGCGGACTGGTGGATGCGACGCTTCCCGTAGCGGGAACGGAAAATGGACGATCAAAGTAAGACAATCGGATAGCGCTGATCCTCTTTGGCATCGCCGCCAAGGTGTTGATCGGCATCGCTTGAGGACCGGTCTGCTGACGCAGACATGATGGCTGAGGCACGCCGAAATCATGAGAGTGATATATGTAAGCCTTGGTTGTCTGATGGTCGCCATTGGTGCGATCGGCGTGGTCACACCATTGTTGCCGACGACAGTGTTTCTGATCGCGGCAGCGTGGTTTTTCGCGCGATCGTCACCCCGACTTGAAGCCTGGCTGCTGAATCACCCGCGCTTCGGCAAGACGCTGCGCGATTGGCGTGAAGCGGGAGTCATTCCGCGTCGTGCCAAGCTGCTCGCATGTGCAGGAATGACGTTCGGCTTCTTTGTGTTCTGGTTCAGCATTCATCCGACATCGGTGCAGGCTGCGGGCGTGGCGGTGCTGCTTATTGGCTGTGCGGCCTATGTGGTGTCGCGTCCGTCAGACTCCGCACCGTCGCGAGATGGAGCTGCATAGAAAAGGGGGAGATAGAACTCCCCCATGCTTATGTGTCAGCCTTCATCCAGCATCGACCGCACCAGCGGGATGACTTTGGTGCCATAGAGCTCGATGCTCTTCATCATCTTTTCATGAGCGAGAGGGCCAGCACTGTACTTCATGTCGAAGCGTGACACACCGAGCGATTTGACGGTGTTGGCAATCTTGCGCGCCACCGTCTCCGGCGAGCCGACATAGAGCGAACCGCGATTGATTTCCTGATCGAACTCGGCGCGGCCCATGGGTGGCCAACCGCGTTCGGCACCGATGCGATCGCGCATCTTCTTGTAATCAGGGAAAAGCTCTTCGCGCGCCTGCTCGTCGGTTTCGGCAACATGACCGGGTGAATGCACGCCGATCGGCAGCACCGGCTTGCCGAGCTCGTTCAAGGCACGGTGGTACAAATCGACGTAGGGTTTGAAGCGCACCGGGTCGCCGCCGATGATGGCCAGCATCATCGGGAAGCCGTAGCGCGCCGCGCGCACGACGGATTCCGGGCTGCCCCCGACGCCGACCCAGGTTGTGAATGGCGTTTCGGTCTGAGGATAGACGCTCTGGTCTTTGAGCAGGGCGCGCGTCGTGCCTTTCCATGTCACCGGCTCCTGACGCAGCAAGGCCGCGAACAGGTCTAGCTTCTCCTCGAACAGGGTTTCGTAGTCGCGCAGTTCGTAGCCGAAGAGCGGGAAGGATTCGGTGAACGAGCCGCGGCCGAGAATGACTTCGGCACGCCCGTTCGATGCGGCGTTCAACGTCGAGAAGCGCTGGAAGACGCGCACCGGATCGTCCGAGCTCAATACCGTGACCGCTGAGCCGAGCTTGATCCGTTTGGTTCGTCCCGCAATGGCACCGAGGACGATCTCGGGCGAGGAAATGGCAAAGTCGGCGCGATGATGCTCGCCGAGACCGATGAAATCGATGCCGAGTCCGTCCGCCAAGACGGCTTCATCGATGACATTGCGGATAACTTGCGCCTGAGAAAGCGGGTTGCCGTCGGCACCGTTTGTGACATCGCCAAAGGTGTCGAGGCCGAGTTCGATCTGTTGCGGCATGAGGCTTTAAGCTTTCGGGGGAGAATACGGTGTTGACGGCCGCGATATGGCAGCCATCCGCATACTCCGCCAGCCCCCCGCCATGTGCGTCGGTTACACACTTGATACCGATGCAAGGTGGCTGGGTCAGCCGCCTTGCGCCAATCGTCCCGGCTATTGCGCGGCGGGCGCTTCGGTGCCGGTCGGATAGAGCCGGCGGACTTCCTCGCGTCGGCGCAGCCACCATGAATAGGATGGCGGCAGGAGATCGAGCGGATTGATGCCGCCGAGTGCTGCGGCTGCGTGCGCCGGCCAGTTCGGATTCCACATCATCTCGCGAGCAAGCGCGATCAGATCGCACTTGCCTTCAGCGAGATAGCCTTCGGCCTGTTGTGCTTCGGTGATAAGGCCGACGGCCATGGTCGGAATACCGACCTCTTTCTTGATGCGCTCGGCAAACGGCACATGATAGCCCGGCACGCGCGGCACGACAGCGAGCGTCAGCGGACCTTCAATGCCACCAGACGAGCAATCGATCATATCGACGCCGCGCTGCTTCAATTCTTTTGCGAGAACGATCGTATCTTCAAGCTCCCACGCGCCGCCTTTGCCATCGACGCAGGAGGCACGGAAGAAGAGCGGCCGGTCCGCCGGCCATGCGGCACGTACCGCCTCGATCAGTTCGAGCGTGAACCGCATCCGGCCTTGGATATCGCCGCCATAGCCATCTTTGCGCTTGTTGGTGATCGGTGACAGGAATTGCTGGAGAATGTAGCCATGCGCGCCGTGGATCTCGCAGATGTCAAAGCCGGCATCGAGCGAACGACGGCAGGCCTCAACATGACTCTGGATCACCGTCTTAATGTCGTCGTGATCCATCTCGAGCGGGACCATTGCGCCCGGCTTGAAGGCGATGGGGCTCGGCGCGATGCCGCGCCATGGCGGCTCGCCCGCCTTGCCGTCCTCTTCTGTGAGAGGTGAAAAGCCTTCCCACGGCGCTTTGGACGCCACCTTGCGGCCAGCATGGCCGAGCTGGATGGCGCTGAGAGCGCCTTGCTGACGGAGAAAGTCAGTGATGCGCCGCCAGGCCTTCGCCTGTGCGTCGGTGTAGATCCCCGGACAATGATAGGTCTTGCGCGCTCGTTCCTCGACAGCCGTCTCCTCCACGAAGATGATGCCGGCGCCGCCCATGGCGAATTTGCCCAAATGCACGAGATGCCAATCAGTCGGCGCTGCATCGACCGCGCAATATTGCGACATCGGTGACACCACGATCCGGTTTCGTGCCGTCAGGCCCCGCAGTGCCATGGGCTGGAATAACAGCGGCACTGCGTTGTCATGCGCTAAAGCGGTCGTTGAGGGGGAAGCGGAACTCATGATCGTAACCTGAAAACGATGATCGGATGGATGATGCTTGCAAAGGCCGGGCCACAGCGACCTCCGGTGTTGCCGCAAATGGCCGGCAGCACTTTGTCGGTGTCAATGCACCTCGAAGATCTTGATGCCGAGCGGTGCTGATCGATGATTGTTGGTTGGGCTGTCTTCAGCCGGGCAGGCCGAGATCGCGGCGAGGACATCCATCTCGGCCCGCAGATCGATGTAATCGTTGATGGTCGCGCGGCTGGGCTCGATCGCGAAGTTGCCTTCGGCGTCGAGCCGCGCCGACATGAAGACGTTGAAGATGTCGATGACGTCGTCGCCGGACAATCCGAACGGCGCAAGCCGCCGCGATATTCTCCTGACACGAACGATGTTCGTGAATGCCGGAGCGGATTTCGTAGATCCGCTTCGAGCAGCGGCCGCCCATATTGCCCCAATGGTTGCGGTAGGTGTCCGTCAAGGTGGTGAGCATGATGTTCTCACGCGGCGGCTTCGACCAGAAATGCTTGAACGCGCGCGCATTGCCAGTGCCCGCCATCTGGTTCAGCGCCCATGACTGTCCGCAATGGAACACTTCCTTCGTGTCGTTTGCATTGAAGAAGGCGCAATCGCCGACCTGACCGCCGCGCGGATCGACCTGATGGATGCGCAGCACCTGACCCTTCTTCACGACGAAGGCTCGGCCATAGGTCGCTGGAATCTCAAACGCGTCAGCAAGGCGGCCGGGCGGGTTGATGGCAGTCATCTCGATCCCTTCTCGCAGCAAATGCCCGGCACCTCTGTTGCATGCAGATGCCTGACCAATGGAAAGACATCGCACGCCACGCTGTCACACGGGGCGCCCATGGCTGGGAATGCTGATTGTCCAGGGATAAGCCGCAACGGCCACGCGACAGCGGCCCTGACGCATGATGCAGATCAGCGATTTAAAATAAAAAAGCCCGGCGCGGACCGGGCTCGTATTTCAAACTTTCAGGTTCTCTGCCGCCTCTTTGCCGCGGTTGGCCACGATCTCATATTCGATCTTCTGACCCTCATTGAGACTTCTCAGGCCTGCCTTCTCAACAGCAGAGATATGCACGAACACGTCCTTCCCGCCCGTATCGGGCTGGATGAAGCCGTACCCCTTCGTGCTGTTGAACCACTTCACGGTGCCTTTAGCCACTTGTAGTTTCTCCAGTTCGGCGCCCTCGCCGGGACACACAGGTTAACACGCAAGGGAAATGGCGGCGACCTTATTTTGTTCCGGTATCCGCGTGATACGTGCCGTTTTGTTCCCGAAGAACGAATCCGGGACGGAAATCAGGAAAAAATGCGGGGTTAACAAACCCTTTCCCGGCCCGTTTATTTCATCCGAATTTCCGCTCGCGACGATTTTATTTACGACGCTTGCGCACGCCGGGCGGCCGCCGCGTTTTCGATCAGGGTCTTGCCGAGCGACCAGATGGCGCCCGGCACGCGGTGGCTTTCCGCGATCACGGTATCGAAAGCCTTTTCAATCCACGCACAATCCTCATCATTGACGACATAAGGCGGAAGCAGCTTGATGGTGCGGCTGCCATGACCGGCCACCTGGGTCAGGATCTTGTGGTCCTTGAACAAGGGGATCGTGATGAGCTGGCAGAACAGTCCCTTGCTGGCCGTTTCGATCATCGTCCATGATGCGCGGAGCTTCAGTGATTTCGGCGCCCCGAACTCGATCCCGATCATGAGGCCCATGCCGCGCACGTCGCACAACAATTCGTGGTGGCCCATCATGGCGCGGAACGAGCCTATCAGCCGCTCGCCCGTCCGTGCGGCATTTTCGACCAGCTTTTCGGATTCGATGACGTCAAGCGTAGCAATGCCGGCCGCCATCGCCAGATCGTTCTTGGCGAAGGTTGAGCCGTGCACGACGGCGCGGTCCATGCGGTTGAACAGCTTGTCGTAGATCTCCTTGCGCGTCAGCACGGCGCCGACGGGGACGTGGCCGCCCGACAAGGCTTTTGCGACAAGGATCATGTCCGGCTTCACGTTGAAATGATCGACCGCGAAAAACTTCCCGGTACGGCCAAGGCCGCATTGGATCTCGTCGGCAATGAAGAGGCTGCCATATCGCCGGCAAAGCTCTGCCGCATTCCTCAGATAGTCGGGATCAGGCAGATGGACGCCCTTGCCCTGGATTGGCTCGACGATGAAAGCGGCAACTTCGCGGGTACGGAGTTTATCCTCCAGCGCGTTGAGATCGTTGAAGGGGACGGCAGCGCAGTCGCCAAGCAACGGCTCGAAGCCGTTCTTGAAAATGTCGTCACCGATCAGCGAGAGCGAGCCAAAGGTCAAACCATGGAACGCATGTTCGCAGGACAGAATGCGCGAACGTCCCGTAGCGGCCCGGGCAAACTTGATTGCGGCCTCGACCGATTCAGTGCCGGAATTGGCAAAAAACACCTTGTCGAGATAGGGCGCTTTCGCCAGCAGACGCTCGGCCAGCACTCCGGCGAGAGCCGGCACATCCATCTGCACGAGATTCGGCAATTCGGCGTCGAGCACGCTCTCCAGCGCCACCCGCAGCGCCGGATGGTTCCGGCCAATCCCGAACACACCGAAGCCGCTCAGGAGGTCGAGGTACCTTGCATCGCTCCGATCGTAGAGATACTGCCCCAAACCGCGGCGGAAGCCGACGTCGTAACCGATGGTCCGCAACACCCGGACCATCTGCTCGTTAAGGTAACGAGTGTGAATGTCGAACCGCTCGCGTTCGCGCGCTTCAAAAAGGGCCGCAATGTCGTAGTTTTGGCGTTCAAGCATGGTGTTGATTCTGCTAAGGTATTAAGGTGCCTCTTACGCCTCTGGCCTCAAGCTGCAAAGGCAAATTGGTATGGGCACACGTTTCGGGAAGTTGGGTAGCATGAAAAAGCTGGCGTTGCTCACCGTGTTTTTGGCCCTCAATGCGGGACACGCTGTCGCGCAATCCCCTGTGTCGCCACCTTCGGGCGCACCGGATCCGACGGGCGACTGGCGGGTGGAGGAAGGCGTAGCTCACATCAGGGTCGCCATTTGTGACGGCGCCTTGTGGGGCGTGATCGGCTGGGAGCAGAATCCCGGTGTCGATGCGGAAAATCCTGATCCGGCGCTGCGGGGCCGGCCCACCTTGGGCATTCCCATCCTCGTCAATATGAAACCCGACACCAAGAAACCTGAGGGGAACCGCTGGGTTGGCAAGATTTACAACGCCAAGAACGGCAAAATGTATGACTCGAACGTGACCCTCGTGTCGCCCACGGCCCTCAAGGTCCAGGGCTGCGTTCTCGGCCTGTTCTGCGGTGGCGAGACCTGGACAAAGGTCGCGGCTGCATCCACAGCCGCTCCGACTCCAGCTCCGTCTGGCAAGGGCAGCACCCAGAAAGGGGCTGCCGGCAATGGTGGCGCAAATGCTCCAGCAGCCACAACCGGCAGCGCTCCGTCAGCTAGCGCGATCTCCGCCAGCGTCTGCTCCCGGCTTAGTTCCGTCCCGCGGCCGACCCATTAGGGCCGGCTGGAACAGCACTGCCGCGCAGAGCGTGGTGACAAGTGAAAGCGCAAGCAATTTACCCATGCTCGACGTGCCCGGATGGCTTGACAGCCACAGGCTGCCGAACGCCGTTGCGGTCGTCAGCGAGCTGAAGAACACAGCGCGGGTCAGGCTTGATTGCAGCAGCCCGGTCTGACCGGCCCGCCATGCCATGATGTAGTAGATCTTGAACGCGACGCCGATGCCCAGCAGTAACGGCAGAGCAATGATATTCGCGAAGTTCAAGGGCATACCGATCAACACGCAGATTTCCATCGTAATGACGCCGGCCAGAAGCAGCGGCACGATGGTCAACAGCACATCGCCGAAGCGGCGCAGCACGACCCACAACAGAAGGCTGATCGAAACCAACGCGAGCGCACCGGCTTGAATGAAGGCGACAATGATCGTGTCGCCCGACTTGAGGATCGAGATCGGGCCGCCGATTGCGTTGGGTGCGATTTCCAGGACTTTCTGCGCAAAGGTGCGGAGCGTTTCATTGTCGTTCGGATCGCCGCTCGGGAAGACTTCAACCCGGCTTTGGCCGCCTGCTGTGGTCCAGCTTTGTTTCAGGTCTTCCGGCAGATTCGACACGGTGACCGGTTGCGCCTGCAGGAAATTGCGCAGTTCAGCCAGCTTGAGGTTTAGCGGCATAGTGATGGCTTTTTCGGCCGTCGCTCGCTTTGCGCTTGAATCCGCCGCCAATGAATCGAGCTGTTTGGCAAGCCGTTGCGCAGCCATGGCCCCCGGACCAGAGTTGCCCTCGGCGATCCCCCTCAACGCCTCGGCGGTCTGTTTGATGGCGGAGATGCCATCAGCGTCGCTGGGAGCAGGTCCTGGTTTGACGTCCAGATTCGGGCTGAGTGCCGGAATGGCCTGTTTGATCAGACCAAGCTTGGCTTCCTGATCCTCAGGCACGAAGCTTTCCAGCGTCATGACGCGGGAGACTTCCGGAAGTGCGCGCATCTTCTCGGCAACGGCCTCCGCCTCCTTGACATTTGGAGCGAGAATGTTGATGGCGCTGGCGCCCGTATTCGGATCTTTGCGCAGCTCGAGATAGGTCGAAATCGATTCCACCGTAGGGCTGCGAAGATTGAGCGGATTGAAGTCGAAGTGCAGGAAATAGAGCAGCGGCGCGCCGAGGACGGCGACGCCGAGTGTGCCAGCCACGACAGCGATCCGATAGCGCTCCACGAAACGATCGACCGGTGCGAGGAACGCGTAGCCGACCGGCTCCTTTTCTCCGGGCGGGTTTGCGATGGCGAGGATCGCCGGCAGCAGCGTGATCGTCACGAGATAGGCGATGATCATGCCAAGTCCGGCAATCAGGCCAAGCTCCGATACGCCTTGGTAGTTCGTGGGCAGGAAGGCAAAGAAGCCGGCTGCCGTTGCGCCGGCGGCCAGCGTCAGCGGGCCACCGACATTCCTGCCCGCATCAATGAGCGCGTCCGGCAGTTTTTCACCGTGGAAGCGCTCGTCGCGATAGCGAACGCTGTATTGGATGCAGAAGTCGACACCTAATCCGACGAACAGAACAAAGAAGGCGACGGATATGAGGTTGAGCGATCCGACCAAAGCAAAGCCGAGCGCGGCTGTGATGGCGAGACCCGCCGTCAGCGCCACGAACACCGACACGATGATGCGCGCGGATTTGAGTGCGAGCCACAGGATGATGAGAACGATGACGACCGTCGCAATGCTGTTGACGACAGCGCCTTCCTTGACGGTTGCGAATTCCTCGTCGGAAATCGGCACCGGGCCGGTCAGGCGCAGGCGGGCCTGATAATTCGACGCGATATCGATATCAGTCGCGGCTTTGCGGACTGCATCGGTGGCGGCACGGCCGGGCTCCAGAGCGGAGAAGTCGAGCTTGGGCCAGATCTCGATGAAGCGGCGGGTATCGCCGGGCTGCGACTTGGCATTGTTCAGCATCTCCTGCCACGAGAAGCTGGCGGGCTGGCCCGCTGCGACCTGTTCGAAGGTATTTGAGAACCGGTCGAGGACCGGCGTCATGCCGTCCAGCGTCAGGCGACCGCCGCGGACGCCGATCAGGCTCATCTGGGTGGCCTGAGCCAGGCCCTGCCAGTTCGGGCTACGAGCCAATGTCGCGATGAAAGGTCCGGCCTGTTGCAGCATCCCGAGGGTCTCGCCGACCTTCTCGGTCGGGAGGAAGAGAAGACCGTTTTTTTCGAAGAATTCGCCGCCGTCCGGCCGCCGGACGGCATTGAAGACACCGGGTTGCTGCTTGAGCTTTTCCGTCAGCGCATCGGCGGCGAGGGCGGCCAGTTCCGGTGTCGGTGCGTCTACGACCGCCAAAATGGTCTCGGAGCGGCTTGGAAAAGCCTTTTCGAACGCAATTTCCCGCTTTCTCCAATCAAGTTCCGGTGAAATGAGGTTGCTGATATCGGTGTTTATGGCGAAGTTCCGGACTGCATAAACCCCGGAAAACGCAGAGATTGCGGCAAAAAGCAGGATTGTAAGCCACGGGAACCGAATACTGCCTTGAACTATTTTTGCAATGACGCCCGATAAAATCGAGGTCTTTTGAGAATCCATCATGAATTTCCGTATCCGTAACCTTTATTCATCGAAAGCGAAGCCGTGGCTGGCGTAATTGGGCTTGCGGGGGCATGTTTTTTGCGTTCCAAGGAAGCAAAATCCGGTAATTGCGCCATAAGTTTAACAACGTCCGGAGCAAAGGTGTTCTAATAATGAATGTTTCTACCCCCCTGCTCGACACCCTCCAGACACCGGCTGATCTTCGGAAGCTTCGCGACAGTCAACTGCGCCAGGTTGCAGACGAGTTGCGGAACGAAACCATCAGTGCGGTGGCGGTGACGGGCGGACATCTCGGTGCCGGCCTCGGCGTGGTGGAACTCACCGTTGCTCTGCATGCCGTATTCAACACGCCGGAAGACCGGCTGATCTGGGACGTCGGTCATCAGGCCTATCCGCATAAAATTTTGACCGGCCGGCGCGACCGTATCCGCACGCTGCGTCAGGGCGGTGGCTTGTCCGGTTTTACCAAGCGCACGGAAAGCGAATACGACCCGTTCGGTGCAGCGCATTCGTCGACATCGATTTCGGCCGGCCTCGGCATGGCCGTGGCGCGCGATCTGTCGGGAGCCAAGAACAATGTTGTCGCGATCATCGGTGATGGCGCGATGTCGGCGGGCATGGCCTATGAGGCGATGAACAATGCCGGTGCGATGGATTCGCGGCTGATCGTGATCCTGAACGACAACGAGATGTCGATCGCTCCCCCCGTCGGTGCGATGTCGGCTTACCTTGCTCGTCTGATCTCTGGCCGCACTTATCTTTCGCTGCGCGAGATCGGCAAGCAGATCGGAAGTCATCTGCCGAAATTTGTGAAGACCCAGGCTGCGCGTGCCGAAGAGTACGCGCGCGGCATGGTCACAGGCGGCACGCTGTTTGAGGAACTCGGCTTCTATTATGTCGGTCCGATCGACGGCCATAATCTGGATCATCTTCTGCCGGTGTTGCGCAATGTGCGCGACGCCGACATGGGACCGATCCTGGTTCATGTCGTGACGCAGAAGGGTAAGGGTTACGCGCCGGCCGAAGCGTCAGACGACAAATATCATGGTGTCGTCAAGTTCGATGTTGTCACGGGCCGCCAGTCCAAGGCCAAGGCGAACGCGCCGTCCTACACCAAGGTATTCGGCGAAAGCCTCGTCAAGGAAGCGGAGAAGGACGATCGCATCGTGGCGATTACGGCCGCCATGCCGTCGGGTACCGGGGTCGATATCTTCTCGAAAGCGTTTCCAAAACGGACCTTCGATGTCGGCATCGCCGAACAGCATGCAGTGACGTTTGCAGCCGGTCTTGCAACGGATGGCTATAAGCCGTTCGTCGCGATCTATTCGACCTTCCTGCAGCGCGCGTATGACCAGATCGTACATGACGTCGCAATCCAGAAGTTGCCGGTGCGCTTCGCGCTCGATCGCGCAGGCCTTGTCGGCGCCGATGGTCCGACCCATGCCGGCTCATTCGACATCGCCTATCTCGGCTGTCTGCCGGATTTCGTGCTGATGGCCGCGGCCGATGAGGCCGAACTGCGCCACATGGTCGCGACCGCGGCGGCGATCGATGATCGCCCGTCAGCGCTACGTTATCCGCGCGGTGACGGTGTGGGCGTCGATCTGCCGGAATTCGGCACGCCGCTCGAAATCGGCAAAGGTCGCGTGCTGCGTGAAGGCAATTCGGTCGCGCTGTTCTCCTATGGCACGCGTCTGGCCGAATGCATGAAGGCCGCGGAGTCATTGGCTGCGCATGGATTGACGACAACGGTGGCGGATGCGCGTTTCGCCAAGCCGCTCGACGTCGATTTGTTGCTACGTCTGGCCAAGAACCATGAAGTCCTGATCACCATCGAAGAAGGATCGATTGGCGGTTTTGGATCGTTTGTGATGCAGGCTCTCGCCGAGCATGGTGCGCTCGACAGTGGGTTGAAGGTGCGTTCGATGGTTCTGCCCGATGTGTTTATTGATCAGGATTCGCCGACCGCGATGTATGCGCGGGCCGGCCTCGATGCGAACGGTATCATTGCCAAGGCTTTCGAAGCCCTTGGCAAGGACCGCAAGATCGAAACCATGCAGCTGGCGTAATCGGCTGACATGCACGGAACTCAGATCATGACGTTGAAGGTCGTTCTTGCGCAGCCGCGCGGGTTTTGCGCGGGTGTCGTGAGAGCGATCGACATCGTGGAGCGGGCACTCAAGAAGTATGGGCCGCCTGTCTATGTTCGCCATGAGATCGTTCATAATAAGTATGTCGTCGAGACGCTGAAGGCGAAAGGCGCACGTTTCGTTGAAAGCGTGTCCGAGATACCGGACGATGCGGTTGCAATCTTCTCTGCGCATGGCGTGTCGAAAGCCGTGGAGGGTGAGGCCGAGAGCCGCAACCTTCCGGTGATCGACGCGACCTGTCCGCTCGTCACCAAGGTGCACAATCAAGGCAAGCGTTATGTGAAGCAGGGTCGCACCGTGATCCTGATCGGTCACGCCGGCCATCCGGAAGTCGAAGGAACGATGGGACAGATTCCAGCGCCGGTCGTGCTGGTCCAGACTGTCGCCGATGTCGACACGCTGACGATCCCGACCGATACGCCGGTCGCTTACGTGACGCAGACGACGCTCAGTGTCGACGACACCAAGGAAATCATCGCGGCCCTGCAACGCCGCTTCACTGACATCCAGGGTCCGGATACGCGCGACATCTGCTACGCCACGCAGAATCGTCAGAGCGCCGTGCGCGATCTGTGCGAGGTTGCCGATCTTCTTCTGGTCGTCGGCGCCACGAACTCGTCCAATTCCAATCGCCTTCGTGAGATCGGAGCCGAACTTGGCATCCCAAGCTATCTGATCGCCAATGGTGCTGAACTTGATCCCGCCTGGCTGGACGGAGTTAAAACCGTCGGCATCACGGCCGGTGCATCTGCGCCGGAGGTGTTGGTCGATGACGTTATAACTGCTCTAAAGAAATTGAAGCCGGTCGAAGTTTCGACATTGCCCGGTCGCGAAGAAAATATCGAATTCCGTCTCCCCGCCGAACTTGCTTCGGTGTAAAGACTTAAGATCAATCAGGCAGACACAACTGACATGGCTATCCCGTTCCATAAGGAAATCCGCATTGGCGCTTACCTGCTGAAGCAGAAGCTGCTCGGCCGGAAACGTTATCCGCTGGTGCTGATGCTGGAGCCGTTGTTCCGGTGCAATCTCGCCTGCGTGGGTTGCGGCAAGATCGATTATCCCGATGCCATTCTCAATCGTCGTATGACGGCCCAGGAGTGCTGGGACGCTGCCGAAGAATGCGGTGCGCCGATGGTCGCCATTCCGGGCGGCGAACCGCTGATCCATAAAGAGATCGGCGAGATCGTTGCCGGCCTCGTGGCGCGCAAGAAGTTTGTCTCGCTCTGCACGAACGCGCTGCTTCTCGAGAAGAAGCTGCATCTGTTTAAGCCGTCGCCGTATCTATTCTTCTCCGTCCATCTCGACGGCCTCCGCGACCACCACGACAAGGCGGTGTCGCAGAAGGGCGTGTTCGACAAGGCCGTGAAGGCGATCAAGGCGGCGCAGGATGCCGGCTTCGCCGTCAACGTCAACGCCACGATCTTCGACGGTCATTCGGCCGAAGACATTGCGGCCTTCCTCGATTACGCGACCGAGATGGGCGTCGGCGTTTCCATCTCGCCTGGCTACGCCTATGAACGCGCGCCCGATCAGGAGCACTTCCTCAATCGCAAGAAGACCAAGGACCTGTTCCGGAAAGTCTTCGAACTCGGAAAGGGCAAGCGCTGGAAATTCATGCACTCCAGCACGTTCCTTGACTTCCTCGCCGGCAATCAGGAATTCGGTTGCACGCCGTGGGGCATGCCCGCGCGCAACATCTTCGGCTGGCAGAAGCCGTGCTATCTGATCGGCGAAGGTTACACCAAGACCTTCAAGGAGCTGATGGAAACTACGGATTGGGATTCCTACGGCACCGGTAAATACGAAAAATGCGCGAACTGCATGGCGCATTGCGGCTACGAGCCGACCGCTGCGGATGCGGCATTCAACAATCCGCTCAAGGCGCTGTGGCTGTCAGTCCGCGGTATCCGTACATCCGGTCCGATGGCGCCGGAAATCGCGCTCGATAAGCAGCGTCCGGCTCAGTACGTATTCTCGTCGCAGGTTCAGATGAAGCTGTCAGAGATGCGGAAGGCGGAGGCCGAAGAGCGGTCCAAGAAGACTGCGGACGCGGCGTAACGACGCGAAGGCGCGCCCCGAGTCGAAGCCGGCAGCGATCAGTGCCGGCAGTTGACCGGGGTTTCGCATGACCCCTTTCAGGACTTTCGACATATCGATATTGCCGTCCGGCTTCAGTGCGTTCGAGGCAAGCGGCGGCAGGCTGCGCGTCACCGGGTCGCTGACCACACGGATAATGGCGAAGGGAAGCCCGTGCTTGCGGGCATAGAGCGCGGCGATGTGGGATTCCATGTCCACGGCCAGCGCGCCGCTGTTAGCATGCAAGGCCGCCTTGTCGGCGGCCCGTGCCACCACGGCGTCATGACCGGTCATGGCGCCGTACCGCACGCGCATCGTGTCCTGGGAGGCCGAGAGAATGGCGCCGTGCCAGTCGTTATGGACGTCGTGGCGTTCGCTCTGTTCGAAGACATGAGACGCCAGCACCAGATCGCCTGAGCGCAGGTCCGGCGCGAGGCCGCCGGCGAGACCGAAGCTGAGCACGCCGCCTCGTGGCGGCTCCACACCCGCGAGCCATTGCGACAGGATGCTACGGCTGCCGCCGCTGCAAACGGTCATCACGCCATCGCCCGCGGCGATCTGCGCTTCGCGCTGCATGCCGGTCACCACGAGCAGGTCTGGTGGGGAGAAACTCATGGGGGAGACTTGAAATCCTTACATTCCAAAAGCGACGCGGTGGTCGTTCGCCGACGTCAGGTTGCGGTACCGCGCCAGTGCCCAGAGCGGGAAGAATTTTCGGTAGCCGTGATAGCGCAGGTAGAATACACGCGGGAAACCCGTCGCTGTGAAGCGCTCCTCTTCCCATAGGCCGTCCTTGCCTTGCTGCTCCATCAGATAACGAATGCCTTGTTGAACTTTAGGATGATCGACCTGGCCAGCGGCCATCAGGCCGAGCAGGGCCCATGCCGTTTGTGACGGCGTGCTCGGTGCAGGTTCATAGCCCTTGTATTCCAGCTTGTAGCTGGTGCCGTCCTCGCCCCAGCCGCCATCCGCGTTCTGGATCTTCAGCAGCCAGTCGGCGGCCTTGCGCACCACATCCGATTTATGGTCGAGGCCGGCGGCGTTGAGCGCGCAGAGCGACGACCATGTGCCGTAAATGTAATTCAGTCCCCAGCGGCCATACCATGAGCCATCCGGCAATTGCGTCTTGCGCAAATATTCGATTCCGGCCTCGATCGCGCGATCGCCTGCGACGTCGCCCGGCATTTGCGCCAGCATCGAGATGCAGCGTGCGGTGACGTCTTCCGTCGGTGGATCGAGCAGTGCGCCGTGATCCGAGAACGGAATGTTGTTGAGATAGCTGTAGGTGTTGTCGGCATCGAAGGCGGCCCAGCCGCCATTTTTGCTTTGCAGGCCGAGCACCCATTCGCGCGCGCGGTTGAGCGATGTGTCGAAATTGTGCGTGCTGCTGTTGGCCTGCGCGCGATCCATCGCCATTGCCACGACGGCGGTGTCATCGAGATCGGGATAATGCGCGTTGTTGTACTGGAAGGCCCAGCCACCGGGACGGACATCAGGCCGCTGCTCGGCCCAGTCGCCCTTGACGTCCAGAACTTGGCGCGGGATCAGCCACTCGAGGCCCGCTTGTGCCGATGCCTTTGCCTTGTCGCCACCAGCTTCGAGCATGGTATGTGCGGTCAGCGCCGTGTCCCACACCGGTGAGACGCAAGGCTGGCAATAGGCTTCGTCGTCCTTGATGACCAGCAGCTTGTCGATCGACAAACGTGCGATCGCGCGGTCCGGGTGATCCTCCGGATAGCCGAGTACGTCGTACATCATGACGCTGTTGGCCATGGCAGGGAAAATTGCGCCCAGGCCATCTTCGCCGTTCAGCCGCTCTTTCACGAAAGCAACGGCGGCCTCGATAGCACGCTTGCGCGTCGATTTCGGAAACAGCGGTTCAGTCGCGCGCAACACGATGTCGACGCCGCGGAAGAACAGGAACCATGACCATTTCTGGTGGCCGGCCTTCTTCACGCCGCCGACCGAATGCGGTGGCTCCAGAAACAATTCGTCGATGGTAACGCCTTTAGGATTGCGTGCCTTTGGCTTCAGGGCGCCGAGGACGAGCAGCGGTGCAATGACCGTGCGTGCCCAATAGGAAATCTTCGACATGTGGAACGGAAACCAGCGCGGCAGCAGCATGATTTCCACCGGCATTACCGGCACGCTGCGCCATGTGGTGACGCCGAACAGCGACAACAATACGCGTGTAAACACATTGCTGCCAGATGCGCCGCCACGCGCAAGTATCGCTTCGCGGGCTCGCCGCATGTGATCGGCATCCGGTGAATCGCCGATCATCTTCAGCGCGAAGTAAGCCTTCACACTGGCGCTCATGTCGAAATCGCCATCGTGGAAAAGCGGCCAGCCGTTATGCTTACCCTGGATGCGCCGCAGATAGACAGCGATCTTGCGCTCGAGCGCGGCATCGACCGGCTCGCCGAGATAGTGGCGCATCAGCACATATTCGGCCGGAATGGTTGCGTCGGCTTCGAGTTCGAACACCCAGTGGCCATCCGGTTGCTGCATCTTCATCAAGGCATCCGCTGCCTTGTCGACAGAATGCGTCAGTGCCTCGCGGGCCACAGGGGAAGATATGGTCGTCATCATATTCATGCGTTACGGACAAACTGTGCTGCGCGCGCGCCGGATCGGATCGCGCCTTCAATCGTGGCGGGCAGGCCGGTATCGGTCCAGTCGCCGGCCAGGACCAGATTACGCCACTGCGTGCGCGGTGCTGGCCGGCGTGCGTTCTGTTCCGGAGTCGCGGCAAAAGTCGCGCGCCGTTCCCGTACCAATTGCCATTTCGGAAGCGGCGCGTCCATGCCGAGTATCTCTGTGACCTCACGCCATACTGTTTCGGCGATCTCCTGACGGGGCAGGGAGAGCAGCCGGTCAGCATGGCTAATGGTGATAGAAATGCGGCTTTTAAAGGCGAAAATCCACTCCACAGTACGGTTAATGACACCTGTCATAAATGGTGAACCGGCCGGTGGTGAAAGATCGTAATGAATATTGATGATGGCCCGGAACTGATCAGGCGCCGTCAGGCCCGGTACGAGGTTGGCGGCTGCATAGGCTGGAACCGCCATGATCACGGCATCGTCCGGCCCAAGGACCGTTTCGCCGTCCTTGAAGGACAGAGCTTTGGCTCGTCCGTCAGCGATACTCAGCGACTCAAGTTCGTGCTCGAAGCGCACATCGATGCCACGGCCTTTCAGGAAAGCGAGGGCAGGATCGACAAAGGCGGTGCTGAGACCGCGTTCAAAAACGAGCGGCCGGCAAGCGTGACCGCCGCGCAACAGCGTCTCGCGCGCAATCTGCGCGGCCAGTTTCGATGAGCCGTTGGGCGTGTCGATATTCAGCGCTGCGATCATCAGCGGATCGAGCAGACGGCGATACAATTCGCTGTCGCGGTCGATGACTTCCTTCAGTGGCTTGTCCTGCGTGCCGAGCAAGAGCGGTGCAAGCTTGAGGTAGTCGACGATGCCCGTCTGCGGTACACGGCGTCCTGCATCGAAGATCCACAGCGGCAGGCTGCCATCGCCAAGACGCAGCACCCAGCTTTCGCCATTGGCGCCATCGACGAAGCGGAAATCAGCCGGCGCGAAATCCGGCGTCACACCAATCGCATTCAAATAATCGACGGCAGAATAATTACCGGACAACAGCAGATGCGTGCCGTTGTCGATATGCATGCCGGTCTGCGCATCGTCATAGGAGCGGCAGCGGCCGCCGGCCTGACGCGTGGCTTCATGCACGGTGACAGGAATGCCCTCCTGCGTCAGCCTGACTGCAGCGGAAAGGCCGGCGAGACCGGCGCCGATGATATGGACGTGTTTCGACATGGATCAGATAAATGCGTATCGCAGGATCGCGACGATGAGATGGACGCGGTTCATGCGCACCCGATGGCGCGGCGGATGGAAGCCGCGCTTCTCCAGCGCATCGAGCATCGGCGCATAGGCTTCGGCCATGATGCGCGGCGCCTTCACGCTGGCGCGGGTCTGACGGTTCATGATCGCTCGCGCCTGCTTGAAATGTTCGCGCGCTTGCGCAATCAGCGGCGTGCAGACCTGGCCGAGATTGGGACTCGCCAAGGCTTCCTTCGGATCGGTGGTGGTGATGCCGGCGTCGGCGAGATATTCGCGCGGCAGATAAAGACGGCCAATATCGGCGTCCTCATCGACATCGCGGAGGATATTGGTAAGCTGCAGCGCGCGGCCGAGATGATGCGACAGCGCAATACCATCTTCATCCGGTACGCCGAACACCTTGACCGACAACCGCCCAACGGCGCTGGCGACTCGATCGCAATAGAGATCGAGTGTCGCGAGATCCGGCGCGCGGATGTCGGACAGGACATCCATTTCCATACCGTCGATGACGGCGATAAAGTCTTCTTTGCGAAAGCCGAACTGCTTCAGCGGCTCGACAAAGCCCTTCATCTGGCCAGGCGGCAACCCCGCATAAAGTGCCGCGACATCGGCGCGATAGCGATCGAGCGCGGCGATACGGGCATCGCGCGGCCCTTCCGTGTCGGCGATATCGTCAACCTCGCGGCAGAATTTGTAGACCTGGAACATTGCCTCGCGCTTCTCGCGCGGCAGGATGCGCATCGCGAGATAGAAGGACGAACCGCTCGCCTGTTGCGCGGCGTCCGCATTGTTGGAGTTGAGGGTCGCTGACATGCTCACAGCCGCGCACTCTGTGAGCCGCGTTGCATCGCCCCGCCTGATCCAATGCGACGCACCAGCGTGCCCGCAACGGCGCCGATCATGGTGGCAATCATTGCGCCTTTGCTGAGATGCACCTTGTCCTTGAGCGGATCACGCTGCTTGAGCATCACGAGCAGCTTGCGCGCCAGCGCATCGATCGCTGCGACCTCGCAGGCAAGACGTGTGTCCCTGATTTCGCCGGCCAGCGACGGCGAAGAGGCGAAATAAGTTTGCGTGCGCTCGGTCAGCTTGTGCAGGCAGTTCAGCAATTGCGGTGTCGCATAGGCTGCGCCCAGCATGTCGGTGCTCGCGCCAGCGGCGGCCAGCATGTCCTGCGGAATGTAGACGCGGTCGAGATTGCGATAATCCTTCCCGCAATCCTGCGTGTGGTTGATGATCTGCAGCACAGTGCAGAGCACGTCGGAGGCCGCCCAGGTCGAGACATCCTCACCATGCACATCGAGGACGAAGCGCCCCACCGGCATCGCCGAATAGGTGCAATAACCGATCAGCTCATCCCAGTTGGCATAGCGGGTCTTGGTCACGTCCTGCCGAAAGGCTTTCAGCAGGTCCAGCGCATGACGCGGCGAAAGGCCGCGCTCCACCAGCGCCGCCCGCAGCCGCAATCCCACGGGATCGTCGCCATGGCCCGTTAACGATGCCTCCAGCCGGTCGAGCTGTGCCAGCTTTTCGGCCGGCGTCAGACTGTCATGGTCGGAGATGTCGTCGGCCGAACGGGCGAAGTCATAATAGGCCATGATGATCGGGCGGTGCCGCGCGCTCACGAGATGTGAGGCGACGGGAAAATTCTCGTCCCGATAACCCTTTCCGGACCGATAGTCCGCCGACTGGCTCATGATACCTTTTTCACGCTCGTGTTCTGCATTCTGGCCTGATTGCGGCCCTTCCAACGGCCGCCCCGCCCCAGCATGTGCTGTAGCGCGGAACTCAGGGTGAAGGCCATATAGGCCGTGGCAATCGCCGGCAGGGCGAGGCCCCAGAGCGCGGAAAGACCATAAAATCTCAAGGTGGGCCAAAAGGTGACGGCCATCAGCGCCCAGGTTCCGAATCCAAGCAGCCGCACGGTCCCGTCCCCGAACAGGGCGGCGAGGGGCGCCACCCAATAAGTCAGCGCCATGCCCAAAATGGTCAGGGCCAGCAGGACCGGGGAATAGCGGAGTTGGGCGTAGGCCGAGCGCGACACCATGGCGTGGATGTCGCCGATGCCGACCGACGGGCGGATACTATGCACCCGGTTGGTCCGGCCGAGCCAGATTGGTCCCTGTTCCTTCATCACCTTGCCGAGCGTGCAATCGTCAATCAGCGCGTCCCGGATCACCTCGATTCCACCGGCGCGGGACAGCGCATCGGCTTTCACCAGCATGCAGCCGCCGGCCGCGGCGGCCAGCTTCCTGTGCGGGTTGTTCACCCAGCGGAACGGGTAGAGCATCTCGAAGAAATAGATGAAGGCTGGAATGAAGGCGCGCTCGGCGAAGGTCTCGCAGCGCAGTCTGGCCATCAGCGATGTCAGCACATAGCAGCCGGCGACTGCATGCGAGGCCAGCCAGGACACCACCTGCGGCTCGTAGACGATGTCGGCGTCGGTCAGCAGCAGGAAATCCGGATTGCCCTTCGCTGCCTCAGCGATGCCCTGTTTCACCGCCCAGAGCTTGCCGGTCCAACCGGCAGGCAGCGGCGCGCCGCGCAGCACGGTCAGCGGCACTTTCGGCGCGGCCTGCGCCAGCCGCTCTGCAATCGCGGCAGTAGCGTCCTCGCTGTTGTCGTCGACAAGCACGATGGAGAAGCGCCCGGCATAATCCTGCGTCAGCAGCGAACCGAGGCTGTCGGCGATGCTGTCAGCCTCGTTCCTCGCCGGGATCACGGCGATGATATGCGGCGTTGCGGATGGCGCAGGAGACACGGTGTCGTCGCGTACGGAGGACAGCCAATAGCCCCCGCGAAACAGCAGGAGATAAAGCCAGATAATGAGGGAAAGGGCCGCAATGCCGGTGATCATAACGCGCTAGGCGTTATCGCAACCGCAGGGGCGCCGCAATGCCGGCCGGGCCTTGAAGCCCGGCAGAATCCGGCTTTGGTCAATGTGATGTGACCCTTACTCCGGCGTCTCCGGGTGAAATGCCGTCATCTTCGGAGCAGGACCTGTGAAGCCCAGCTCATTCCAGCGGGCCCGCACGCGGTCATGCATCGACTTCCGGATCGCCGTGGGTTGTGGAAATTGCTTCAGATACTGATGCGGCTTGCAGGCATTGATCAGCACCTTGGAGCCATAGGGCCGCGCCTCCGGCGGGAAGCGGCTGGGATCAAGCCCAGTGGACCAGGTGTTGCGCAGGATGTCGATATCCTCGGACGGATGGCACCGCGTCGAGAGCGCCCACAGCACGTCGTTCAGATCGGTTGGATCGACATCCTCATCCACCACGATGATCCACTTGGTGTAATAGGCTGCTGCCGGGCATTGTGCGGCCAGCGCCAACACCTGCGCCGAATGGCCGGCATATTTCTGCTGCACCGAGACGACTACCATGCCCCAGCCCGAGGCTGCGGCGGGATGCGAATAGGCCGAGACAACGCCCGGCACGCCGATGCGTTCGAGATCGTCGAGAATACGCGCCGAGCGCATGATCGCGTAATAGGCGCCGATCTCGCAGGACGGATAACGCGCCATCAAAGCATGCGTGAAGATCGGCGATTTGCGATGATGAATCGCCTTGATCTCCATCACCGGCTGCGGCGAGCGCTCGCGTCCGTAATAGCCGGTGAATTCGCCGAGCGGTCCTTCCGGCATCACGTTGCCCTGATGCAGCACGCCTTCGACGACGAATTCGGCATGCGCCGGGATCGGCAGATCGACAAACTCGGCTTTGGTGAGTTCGATCGGCCGGCCCATGATGCCGCCGGCGACATCGAGTTCGGATTGATCGGCGCCGAAGCTTTGTGCCGCCAGCATGAACAGCACTGGATCGATGCCGTAAGCGGCAACGACTTCGCACGGCTTGCCTTGCGCCCACCAGGCTTCACGATCGAGCAGGCCGTGTTTGCCGGGCGAGCAATAAAGACCGATCTTGTTCGGGCCCTGCAGCATCTGCCGGTAGCAGCCGACATTGATGCGACCGGTATCCGGCGATTTGGTGAAGGTGATGTCGCCGGTGCCGATGAAGGGGCCGCCATCGCCGGGCCAGAAGCGCGGCACCGGAAATTTCGTGAGATCGATATCGCTGCCGGTGAGCACGACTTCATTCACTGGCGCCTTGTCTCTTGCGATCATCGCCGGCTTGATCGGCTCGTTCATGATTGATCGCGTCGCCTGGATCAACTCGGTGGTGCTGAGCGATGGGTCGAGGCCGACGGCCAGCGCGTAGCGTTCCTTGCTGGCGCCGAGCATGTTGGTGAGGATGCGCGAGTTCGTCGTGTCGCCAGTCATGGTTTCGAACATCAGCGCCGGCGATTTGTCCTGCCGCGTGGCCAGCAGTGTGACCGCGCCCAGCTCTTCGTCGGGATCGACCGGTGCAGCGATCCGCTGCAGCTCGCCATGCTGCTCGACTTGCGCGACCCATCCACGCAGATCAAGCCAGCTCAGCGCGGCGCCGCGCCGTTGCGGCGACGTTGGCTTTGATCCGCCCGTAGCCTCGGCTTCCATCGAACTTTCTCCGTTGCGCTCTGGCATTTGTCCGCTAAGCGGACTATAACTCTCAAAAATCAAGCTAGGCCTGCAGAGCGCTGCCGTCAAATCCGCACGACGGACTAAGGGAGGGATACCGACAATGGGCGTGAAATCCGAAAACGTGCGTGCCATCGACAGGGCCATCGACGTGCTGGAATGCTTTGCGTCGGATCGGAACGCGTTGTCGATCACGGAGATCGAGAAACGTGCGAAGCTGTCGCGCCCGACGTTGTATCGTATTCTCTCGACGCTTATCCGCCGCGGTTTGGTGCGCAAGGATGGAGATCCGCCGCGTTACCGGCTGGATGTCGGTATCGGACGTCTTGCGGACGCGTGGGCCAATTCGCTCGATATCGTCCGCCTCGCGGCTCCGCTGCTGCAGGAATTGCTTGAGCTGCACGACGAGACGGTGGCGCTCTATCTGCGCAAGGACAATACGCGGTTCTGTGTTGCAGAATTGCCGAGCCAGCAGCCTCTCTCCTACGCGAACGGGCTTGGGTTTTCTGGCAGCCTCGCCCGCGGTGCGAGCGGTCTTGCCATCCTCGCCTTTGTCGAAGTCGATCAGGCCGCCGGAATCATCGCCGGAGAACTCGATGATGTGAAGGTGCGCACGTTGCAGCGCAAGCTTCTCGAAATCCGCCGCGATGGCGTTGCGCTTAGCGGCGGCGATTTCATCGAGGGTGCGCAGGCGATCGCAAGCCCCGTTTTCGATCGTTATGGTGCAGCGATCGGCTCGCTCGGATTGTTCGGACCTTCGGTGCGTTTCCCGCCCAAGCGGGTCAGCGATTGCAGCAAGGCGGTGAAACAGTCAGCTTTGGCGCTGTCGTCGCTGCTTGGATATCAGAGTTAGTGACTTTCGTTTGGGTCGGGTTGGAGACGGCAAATTCGGTGTGCTCCCTCTCCCTTGTGGGGAGAGGGTTGGGGTGAGGGGGCTTATATCTATCGATAGTCCTTAACCCCTCACCCGACCGCCTTTCGGCGGTCGACCTCTCCCAACGGGAGAGGTGATCGGTGCGCGTTGCACAAGTCTTGAGCTAAGCGATCAATGCACGCCGAGATGTTCGAGCAGTTGCTCGGGGTCTTTCGCGATTTCCTTGCCGACGCCTTCGCTGACAATGCGGCCGGTATCGAGCACATAGACGCGATCGGCGACCGCCAGTGCGCTGTAGAGATTTTGCTCCACCAGCAGGATCGATAATCCTTCTTTCTTGAGGCTGAGCATGATGTCCTCAAGATGCTGCACCATGACCGGTGCGAGGCCCTCGGAGGGTTCATCCATCAGGATCAGCTCAGGGTCGATCATCAGGGCGCGGCCGACAGCCAGCATGCCACGCTCGCCCCCCGAAAGCTGGCCGCCACGGTGGTTGCGGCGCTCGGCGAGACGCGGGAACAGGTTGAACACCTTCTCCATCGTCCAGCCCTCGGTCGCGCGGGCGCTCTTGAGCATGGTCAGATGCTCGGTCACGGTCAGTGACGGAAACAGGCGGCGGCCCTGCGGCACAAGCGCGATCTTGCGTGCGGCAATGCCGTGCGGACGCAAGCCCAGCAGATCCTGGCCTTTCCAGCGCACGCTGCCGCTGCGCACTTGCGGCGGCGTCAGGCCCATGATCGAGCGGATGATGGTGGTCTTGCCCATGCCGTTGCGGCCGAGCAGGGCGACAACTTCGCCAGCGGCGACATTCAGCGATACGCCGTGAATGACATGCGCCTCGCCGTAGTAGCTATGCAGATCGCGGACCTCAAGCATGGCGCGGCTTTCCGAGATAGACTTCCTGCACTTTCTTGTTCTTGCGGATGGCGTCCGGCGATTCTTCGACCAGGACACGGCCTTCATGCAGGCAGGTGACGTAATCGGCGAGGCCAAGCGCCAGCGCCATGTCGTGCTCGATCAGGATCAGTGTCAGATCCCGCGGCAGCGATTTGATGACATCGGCGACGATGGTGCGCTCGGCCGGCGACAAACCGGCAGCCGGTTCGTCGAGCAGCAGTGTAGTGGGACTGGTGACGAGGGCGAGCGCGATCTCGAGCTGGCGCTGCTCGCCGTAGGACAGATCTTTCACCGGGATGTCCGTGCGGTGATGCATCTGCGCGGCGTTGAGCGCCTTGGTGATGCGGGCGTTTTCGTCGTCGCTCGTATCCGGCGTACCGAACAGTGAGAATTTCCTTGGCGACAATCCGCGCACGGCCAGCACCATGTTGTCCTTCACCGACAGGGTCGGAAACAGGTTGGTGATCTGGAAGGTACGCGAAATGCCAAGCGCCGCTCTGCGATGTGGCGGCAGCTTGGTGATGGTCTTGCCCTCAAAGACGATCGTTCCGGCGGTCGGCGGGATCACGCCGGTGATCGCATTGAACAGCGTCGTCTTGCCCGCGCCATTGGGGCCGATGATCGCGCGCCGTTGCCCGCGCGGCACGGTGAGGCTGACGCCATCGACAGCGCGCAGCGCGTCGAAGGCGACGACGACATCGGTGAGGGTGAGAATGGTTTCAGTCACGAATTATCCAGGCGCGTTGTGAGAGACGCGGCGTCGCCGCCGCGTCCCGTTCGTGCGGCGCTCAGCCTTTCTTGATTCCCTGGAAGTTGCGGGAATAGGGCGGCTGCTTCAGATACGTTGCCGGATCGTATTTCCAGAACTGGGACACGTTGCTGTAGGTCTCAACCGGCACGTTCCAGTATTTGCCGTCCGGACGCTTCACCGTCTTGCGGATGTAAACGTCATAGATCGGGTTGCCGTATTGATCGAGCTTGACGGTCTTGCCGAGCGGCGAGCCGGTCAGGTCGGTCTTGAGGACGGTGTCGATGAAGGCCTCGCGGTTGTCGATCTTGCCGCCCATCGCCTTCATGGCTTCCGTCACCCACATGGCGCCGGAATACATCGAGAAGCCGTAGAGCGAGGGGATCTTCTGATATTTCGCCGTGTAGTCCTCGACGAATTTCTTGGTGATCGGGTTGTCCGAGCCTTCGGCGAAATGCGCCGGCGAGACGATGCCTTCGCATTCGGCGCCGAGCGTGCGGATCACCGACTGGTCGGTGGCGTTCATGGCGCCGAGCAGCGGGATTCTGCCCTTCAGACCGAAGCTCGCATATTGCTGGATGAAGCGTGTCGCGTCGGCGCCGGTCTCCATCGCGAAGATGGCATCCACCTTCATGTTGGCCAGCTGGCCGAGATAGGGGCTGAAGTCGGCGGTGTTCAGCGGGTGCCAGAATTGCTGCACAATCTCGCCGCCGCCTTCCGTGAAGACCTGGGCAAGGCCGCCGCATTGTTCATGACCGAAGGTGTAGTCCTGGCTGACGGTCGCGATCTTCTTGTAGCCCTGCTTCAGCGCCCAATCGCCGAGCGGATGAGTGAAGGCGCTGGCCGAATAGCCGGCGACGCGAACGACATTCTTGATGCGTTGACGCTGGGTGAGATCGTCGGCGGCGATGATCGGAATGAAATAGGGCGTGCCGGTGCCCTTGACGTAGTTGGCGACGGCAAGGCCGGTATTGGCAAGCAGGTTGCCGATCAGCCAGTGCACATTGTTCTGCTCGACAAGGCGGCGTGCCTTCTGCAGCGAGGTATCGGGGTTCGACGCATCGTCTTCGATGATGAGTTCGATCTTGCGGCCGGCGACCTGATTGCCGATCGAGTCGAAGAAGAATTGTGTGCCCTCCACCATTTCGCGGCCGCCCGAAGCGACGACGCCGGTGAGCGGCGCGAGCAGGCCAACTTTGATCGGGCCTTCCTGTGCCAGAGCCTGGTTCCATGGTCCGACGCCAATGCCCGCCGATGCGAGCGTGAAGCCGGTCGTTTTCAAAAATTGACGTCTATCCATAGCGATATCCTTTTCAACTAGGGCTTAGGATTTGGCAGTGCTTGGGGCTTTGAACTCCTTACGCGTCCGAGCAGGATGCGCACTTTCCCGACAAGTCCTTCCGGCGCGAGGATCATGATCAGGATGAAGGTAATGCCGAGCACCGTTTGCCAGCGCTCGGTATGGGACGAGACAATATTTTCCAGCGCAATGATCGCAGCGGCGCCGACGAAGGAGCCGAACAGCGTGCCGACACCGCCGACTATCGTCATCAGCAGACCTTCGACCGATTGCGTGAGAGCGACCGTCGACGGGCTGACGAAATTGTTGAAGAAGGCATAGATGCCGCCGGCGACACCGGCGAAGAAGCCGGACACGGTGAAGCCGATGAACAGATGCAGCGGCACGTTATATCCGAGGCTGCGCATGCGGCTTTCGCTGTCGCGGATGCCGCGCAGCGTCAGTCCGAATGGTGAGCGCACGAAGCGCCAGATGCCGAAGGCGAGCACCGCCGTTGCCGCGAGCACGGCCCAGTAGAACGAGCGATGGTCGTAGAGAATCTGCGGGCGGATATCGCCGCGTAAACCATTCTCGCCGCCCGTCACTTGCGTCCAGCGCAGGCAGATGCCCCAGACGATCATGCCGAGGGCCAGCGTGAGCAGAAGGAAATAAACGCCGGATGTCCGCACCGCGAGCAGCGCGAACACAGCGGCGACGAGCGTTGCTGCAAGAATGCCGAGGCCGAGCGCCAGCACCGGCGAGACGCCGTTCGACACCATGTAGATGACCACATAGGTCGACACGCCGAAGATGGCGCCATGACCGAGCGATGTCCGCCCTGCAAAGCCGGCGAGAATGTCGATGGACATCGCCAGGATGCCGAAGATCAGGACCTCGGTGGCAAGGCCAACCTGGTAGTTGGACAGGCCGAATGGCAGCAGCGCTGCAACGATGACGGTGATCAGTCCGATTGCCAGTGTTCGGGTTGTCTGCGTCATGTTGCTTTCCCGAACAGGCCGAGAGGACGGAAGGCGAGCAGCACCGCCATCGGTCCGAAGATCACGAAATATGCGAGTTCGGGGAACATCACCTGCCCGAACGTATTGAGGATGCCGACCAACAGACTGCCGACCGCGACACCAAGCAGGCTGCCGCGTCCGCCGATGATGACGATGGCCAGGCTGAAGACGAGGATTTCCGCGTCGGCCGACGGATAGAGCGACAGGAACGCGCCGCCCATCAATCCGCCAAGGCCCGCCAATGCCGAGCCGAGCAGGAAGGTGATGAGGAAGACGAGGCGGATGTTGACGCCGGAGGCTTCCACCATCTCCGCATCATCGACACCGGCGCGGATCAGCGCGCCGAGCCGTGTTTTCTGCAGCAGCAGCCACAGGAGAATGAACAGCAGGATGCCGACGACCAGAACAAACAGCCGATACTTCGGATAGAAAATGCCGAAGAAGTTCACAGCGCCGCGCAAGGCTTCGGGAATCGGCACGGTGAAGCTGTCACCACCCCAGATCACCAGTGCCATGTCATTCAGCACAAAGGCAAAGCCTAGCGTCAGCAAGACCTGCCGCAATTCATGCCCGCGCACGAAACGCAGCAGGCCCTGGTCGAGGATGAACCCGATGAAGGCAACACCCGCCATTGCGCAGATGCCGCCAAGGATGAAACTGCCGCTCTTGATGCCGACCGTGTAGCCGATATATCCGCCGATCAGATAGAGCGCGCCGTGCGCGAGATTGACGATGCGGAGCAGGCCGAAGATCAGCGTGAATCCGCTTGCCACCACGAACAGCAGCGCGGAGAAGGTCAGTCCGTTGAGGATCTGAAAGGTGTTCATCCCCTAGTCGTCTTTCACGGTGCCTTCGGGCCGTTGGCGATAAACCAGTCGTAGATCTCACCGCCTGTCATGAAAGCCACGTCAGGCTTGCTGCGGATCTTCTCGAAGGCCTTGCGGAAATACTTCAGACGGTGCGGCGCGCCCATGATGTAGGGGTGCAGCACGATCGCCATGACGCGGGCGGAGTCCGCCGCATCCTCGTAGATCTGCTCGAACTGATCGATGGCGCGTTCGTAATATTCCGACGCCTTGTGATGCTGGATCAGCATCATGGCGACGTCGTTGCATTCCTGCGTGTAAGGAATGTTGACGATCGGCTTGGTGCGCGTCTTCAGCCAGACCGGCTGATCGTCCAGCACCCAGTCGCACACATAATCGTAGCCTTCTTCTTTCAGGATGTCCGGCGTTTCCCAGGTCTCGGTGAGGCCCGGTCCGAGCCATCCGCGCGGCGGCTTGCCGCAGACCTTGGCGATGGCCGCGTTGGTCTTCTTGATGTCGTCGCGTTCGTCCTCGACCTTTTGCATGTTGCGCTGGGTGAATCCATGACCCATGAATTCCCAGTTGCGCTCGATGGCGGCATCGACAATCGCCGGATAGGCCTCGATGGCGCTGCCATTGATCGCGAGCGCAGCCGGCAGCTTGTAATCGTCAAACACTTTCAGAATGCGCCAGAAGCCGACGCGGTTGCCGTATTCGTGCCAGCACCAGTTCGGAATGTCGGGCATCGGCGCGCCGCCGGCGGGCGGCGTCAGCACCGTGCGCGGCATCGTCTGTTTCGGGTCCCATTCCTCGACATTGACGATGACCCACACGGCCATGCGGGCGCCGTTCGGCAGCTTCAACTGCGGACGCTTGCTGATAGCTGAGTAGGAAAGACGTTCGTTCGGCAACATGATTTCAGTTCTCCGGCGCCGCGATTGTGATTGTGAGCGGCTTCAGGCCTTCGATTGTAACGACGATCTCGTCGCCGGGAACAACGGCGCCGACACC
>Ga0164243_10001141_pt1 | contig 45781 bp, 46 predicted proteins | sample OricompcompostOP_FD_108781 | JGI IMG/M metagenome (GOLD analysis project Ga0164243, IMG submission 108781) | Organic Plus compost microbial communities from Emeryville, California, USA - Original compost - Organic plus compost (OP) | ecosystem: Engineered > Solid waste > Mixed feedstock >...
CGCGAAGGAGAGCACCTCGCCGTAGACCTTGTCGGCCAGCATCGCGTCCACGAACTTCGGCGACCACGTCGGGGCGCGGTCGGACACGACGCGCAGAACGGTGGCGTGGTTGTCGCGCACCCATTCGTAGGCGCGGTCGCACATCAGGTCGACCAGCTTGTAGTGCGCGCCGTCGGTGAACACCTGCTCGAGGAGCTTGCCCAGCGGCGGCCCCCACGGCTGGTCCACGATCCGGCGCACGACGGCCTGCTCCATCACCGCCTGCACGTCCTCGTCGCGCAGCACGGTGACCAGCCCGCGCACAACCGTGGCCAGCTCCGAGGTCACGCGCTCGGCGTTCTCCTCGCGTGCGAGCCATTCCCCGCCGCGGCTGGCGATCTGGGCGCGGCGCAGCTTGTCCCGCACGACGGACTCGGACAGGAAGTTCGAGCCCACGAAGTCACCGAGGCTGTCGCCCAGCATGTCCTTCTTGTTGGGAATGATCGCGGTGTGCGGGATCGGCAGCCCCAACGGGTGCCGGAACAACGCCGTGACCGCGAACCAGTCGGCCAGCGCGCCGACCATGCCGGCCTCGGCCGCCGCCTTCACGTACCCGACCCAGGCGGGCCAGCCCGCGGACTGCGCCCAGCTGGTCAGCACGAAGATCACTGTCGCGCCGAGCAGGAACGACAGCGCGACCAGCTTCATCTTGCGCAGTCCGCGCCGCTTGGCCTCTTCCTTCGCCGGGGAACCGAACGGATCCGCCGGGGTCATTTGCTCCACACCGCCATTGTCCGTGAGGATCGGGGATTATGCGCGTACCACCTCTCGTACCCCGCCTGCGGCCGTTCACCTCGACCATCTTCGCCGAGATGACCGCGCTCGCCGTGCGCACCGAAGCGATCAACCTCGGCCAGGGCTTCCCGGACACGGACGGTCCCGAGGGCATGCTCGACGCGGCGAAGAACGCCCTGTACGGCGGTGCGAACCAGTACCCGCCGGGGCCAGGGCGGCCGGAGCTGCGGACCGCGGTCGCCCGGCACCGCGAGCGCTACGGCCTGTCCTACGACCCGGACACCGAGACACTCGTCACGGCGGGTGCCACGGAGGCGATCACGGCGGCGCTGATCGCACTGACCGAGCCGGGCGACGAGGTCATCGTCATCGAGCCGTACTACGACTCCTACGCCGCGGCCGTCGCGATGGCCGGCGCGACGCGGCGCGTGATCTCACTGGTCGAGGGCGAGAACGGGCGGTTCGTGCTGGACGTGGACGCGCTGCGGGCCGCCGTCACCCCGGCCACGCGGGCGATCCTGGTGAACTCGCCGCACAACCCGACGGGCACGGTGCTCACCCGCGAGGAGCTGTCGGCGATCGCGGAGCTCTGCGTACGCAACGACCTGATCGCGATCACTGACGAGGTGTACGAGCACCTGGTCTACGACGACAGCGAGCACCTGCCGCTGGCCGGGTTTCCCGGGATGCGCACGCGCACGGTGTCGATCTCGAGTGCCGGCAAGACGTTCAACTGCACGGGCTGGAAGATCGGCTGGGTGTGCGCGACGCCGGATCTGGTGAGCGCGGTGAAGGCGGCGAAGCAGTTCATCACGTTCGTCTCGGGTGGGCCGCTGCAGCCCGCGGTCGCGCATGCGCTGGACCACGAACTGCCGTGGGTCGACGCGTTGCGCGATTCGCTGCAGGCCAAACGGGACCGGCTGTCGAAGGGCTTGGCGGAGGCCGGTTTCGAGGTGCGCCCGAGCTCCGGCACGTATTTCGTGTGCGCGGATGTGCGGCCGCTGGGCTTCACCGATGCCGCCGAACTGGCCTGGCAGCTACCCGAGCGAATCGGCGTCGCGGCGGTGCCGGTGAACGTCTTCACCGACCACCCCGACGACTGGAAACACTTGCTGCGCTTCGCTTTCTGCAAACGGGACGAGGTGCTGGACGAAGCCATCAACCGCCTGCACAAACTGGGCTAGTCGCGGCCAAGGCGATGCCCGCGGCGCCACACCGCGCGGGTGTCCAGCGTCGCGGAGAGGCGTGTCGTCGGGTCGCCGTGCACGAGTAGCAGATCCGCCGTCGCGCCGGGCTCGATCCGGCCGCGGTCGGTGAGGCCGAACCGGTCGGCGGTCGTGCGGGTTGCCGCGGTGAGCGCCTCGAGCGGCGTGAGGCCGCCGGCTTCGAGCAGGCGCAACTCGTCGTGCAGGCTGGCGCCGTGGGCGACGCCCAATGCGCCGAGGTGCGCCGCGTCGGTGCCGGCCAGCAGGTCGACGCCCGTCTCGTGGAGCAGCCCGACCGAGCGCAGGGCCTTGGACAGATCGGCGCCCCAGCCGAACTCGCGGCCCAGGTTCTCGCGCCACGCCTCGTCCAGCCGGGGCGCCACCCGCGGGTCGGCGCCGAGCCGTGGGCCTGCGCCGTCGGACGCGTTGGAGGCGGTGATGGACAGCGTGGTGATCACGAACATGCCCTGGTCGCGCATCCGGTTGAGCAGCTCGTCGCTGATGACCTCGTCGTAGTGCAGGTGGGTCACGCCGTCGGCACCCGCCTCGACGGCCACCCGGGTCGCCGCGGCGCTGAAGGTGTGCACGACCGCCATCACCCCGCGTTCGTGCGCCGCCTCGACAACCGCGGCGACGACCTCGCGTGGCACCACGGGCAGCGACGTGCCGAACGCGGCGCCGTCCTCGACCATGATCTTGATGTAGTCCGCGCCCTCGGCCAGCCGCCCCTCGACGAAGGCGGGTGCCTCGGCGGGCACGGTGGCGGTCGGCCACACCGGATCGCCGAGCCCCTCCCGCAGCTGGTGGGGATGGCCGTCGGGGTGGGCGAGGCCCCACGAGGCGGTGCGCACGTCGGCGAGGTCAAACTCGGTCCGCACCTTCTTCCGCAGCGGGTCCATTTCGGCCGGCACCGACATCATGTCCAGCTCGGTCGTCACGCCGAAGCGCAGGGCCGTGCGCAGGCCGTCCTCGTCGGTGTGGGTGTGGGCGTCGATCAGCCCGGGCAGCAAGGTCCCGCCGCCGCCGTCGATCGTCTCCACGCCTTCGGGGACCCGGTGGCCGACGGCGGTGATCGTCCCGTCCTCGACGACGACCACCGAGGCATCGGCTACCCGCGTCCCGGTGAAGATCCGGGTGTTCGTGACCGCGAACCGGCTCAAGACTCCTCCTCGGACTGTATCGCGCAGTACAGGACCGACTGTATCAGCGAGTACAGAACTTCTGTACTATGAAATACAGAACACCGAGGAGGCCCGATGGGACGCATGCCCACGACCGCGCGCGGCCGGGCGACCCGGGAGCGCATCCTCGAATCCGCGGCGGAACTCATTCAGCGGCGCGGGGTCGCGGCGGTGACGCTGGACGACGTCGAACGTGCCGCGAAAGTCGGGCGCAGCCAGCTGTACCACTACTTCGACGACCGGGACGATCTGATCCGCGCGGTGGTTCATTCCACTGTGGACACCGTGCTGGCCGCGCAGGAACCGATGCTGCTGGAGGTCGGCTCGCTGGCCGGGATCGATCGCTGGTTCGACGCGATCGTGGCCAACGGGACCCGGCAGGACGCGGTGGGCGGTTGCGCGATCGGTTCGCTGGCCAGCCAGCTCGGTGGCCGGGACGACCTGACCCGGCAGGCTTTCGTGGACGCCTTCGCGCGCTGGGAGGCGCCACTCATCGCGGGCCTGCGGCGCATGCAGGAGTCGGGCGAGCTGCGCCAGGACGTGGACGTGACGGAACTTGCCGACCTCACCATGGCCGCCATCCAGGGCGGCCTGCTGCTGGCGCAGGTCCGCCGCTCACCGGACCAACTCCGGCTGGCCCTGCGCGGCGCGCGAGCCGCCTTGGAGGACGCACTCACCGCCCCACCCGCGCGAGCGAGCGGCCGGGCGATCAATCCCTAAGCGTGGTCGTAGCCGCGGGCTTCCAGGGCGCGGCGCAGGCGGTCGAGGGTGCGGCGCCGCAGCGGGCCGATCGTGCCCGGCGCGACGCCGAGCCGTTCCGCCAACTGGCCGTGCGTCAGCTCCGGCCGGGTCGCCAGCAACCGGATCAGCGTGCGGTCCCGGTCCGGCAGTGTGTCGACGACCCGCCACAGTTCACGGTCCCGCTCACCGCGCAGCACCACGTGTTCCGGCGACGGAAGCGGACCCGCCGCCTCGTGTCCGGCTGACGCGATTTCCTGCCGGCGGGCCGAAATCCGGCGCAGCGCCTGCCGGCGCGCGGTGGTCGTGAGCCAGCCGGGAAGTTTCGCTGGATCACGCAGGCCGGCCGGCAGCTGCGCCAGCGTGAGCCAGGTGTTCTGGCAGATGTCGTGCGCGTCGGCGTCACCGAGCCGGTGCGCGCGGGCGACCCGCAACACCAGCCCGGACAACTTGCATACGAGCGACTGCCACGCGCGCTGATCTCCGGCCAGCGCGCGGGTCAGCAACTCCGCTGTGTCGACGTCGCTCACCGTTCACTCCCCTGCCGGCGACTTCATGAGACTGGGACGGGGCGGAACGCGAACGGGATCCGGGAAACCGCAGGTCATCGCCGGATCGGGTAATGATTTGCCGGTTTGGCACAAATTTCGGGTCGCAAGATGCCATACCCAGAGTGATCAACTTATGGTTGGATGCACGCAAGCCGGTATGTCTTTTCGGCCGTCTGGGGTGGATCGCAAGCTTTCGAGGTGAAACACTCGCCAGCGATGCTAGAAAGGGGCCGGTTCCGCACAGGGGATGACCAGCCCAAATGAAACTTCAAACGAGTCGAGTCGTGGCAGCTGAAGTGTAGGCCCGATTGGTGGTGGTGGCGGTGAGGAACGCGGACCGGGCCGCCATGCCGCTCTGGGCCAGGCTTCTGCTCACCGCGGGCTTCGCGGTCGCCGGCTGGTTACTCGCCGCGGCACTCGGCACGCTGACCGCCTCCGCCGAGGAGGCACCCGACACGGGCAGCAGCACCCCGGCCGGTCCGGTGCAGGGGCTCGGCCAGCTCGTCGGCGGCACGGTGAACACGTTGACCGGCACCGTGAACACGGTGCTCGACACGACGCTGAACACGGTGGACACGACGGTCCAGACCGTGACCGGCGTTGTCACGGCCACCACCGAAAACGTGGTGACGCCGGTGGTGGAGACGGTCGCCGAACCGGCCACGAAGGTCCTCGCGCCCGCGACCACCACACCGGCCACGAAGAAGAAAACGCCCACACCCGCCGAAGTGACGACGACCCCCGCCGCCGTCGTCAAGCAGACGGCCAAACCGGTCGCCGCCGCGCCGGCTCCCGCCACGCCGGCGCCGACGGCTCCGGCACCGCAGCACGAGCCCGCCGCGCCGAAACCGGTGCGGGTCCAGCAAACGCCCCCGCCACCGCCGGCGGCCATGGCCGCCAACCCGGTGCGGGCCCGCGATGGCGCCCCGGCGCCCGCGCCCGCGCAGCCCCAGGGCCAGACATGCGGCGTGATCGTGTCGCACGACAACGGCGGCAACTCCAAGAACCAGCTGGCGATTCTCACCGCGCGGACCGCTTCCGCCGATCTGGCACTGATCGGCATGCCGCGCAGCAACACCTCCGTCGACAGCAGCCGCGACCAGGCGCTGCCGACCACCTCTCCCGACTGACCCCACCTCGCTCCAGCAGGCGATCTGCGTCCAAAACAAGATCAACTCTGCGACCACGGCGACAACTCGGGGTTCCTCATGTGCGTTCACAGTCTTCCCGGCCGGCTAACCGCGCCTAGCCGGATCGGGTCCTGGTCCCGGCGCCGCACTGCCCCTGCGGCGCCGGGACCGACACAAGGCACGCGTCACGCGCTCCTACTCACCGCGCCGAGCAGGGGTATCACCATGACGCGTGCCTGACCACGGAGGCCACGGCATGTCGAGGGGCGATGCCGACCGGCCTTCGTGGGACCCCCGCCCAGGTCGTCAGGGCGGGGTAACGGCAGCCGGTGTGCTGGACCTCCAGCACACCGGCTGCTTTATGTCACGGGCAGTTCGCCCGGGCAGCCGCGTACCGACTCCGCGGCCACGCTCAACCGCCGCACCGCCTCGGTGAGCCGATGGGGCGCATGCGCGAACGGCAACCGGATCCAGCGTTCGAGGCCACCGTTCACGCCGAACCGCGAACCCGGCGCCACCTGAACGCCGTGACTCGCCGCCGCCACCGCGAGCCGCGTGCTCATCGGCTCGGGAAGCTTGCACCACAAGGACAATCCGCCGTCCGGAACCCGGAAGGTCCATTCTGGACAGTAGGTGCGCACGGCGTCGACCAGTGCGTCCCGCTGCGTCCTGATCTCCTCCCGCCGCCCGTGCAGGGGTTGGGTGAGCAGTTCGGCGAGCACGAGTTGTTCGAACACCGGCGAGCCGAGGTCCAGGCCGAACCGGGTGGAGGACAGCCGCGCGAGGATCTCCTCCGACGCCCGGATCCAGCCGATCCGCAGCCCGCCCCAATGCGATTTCGACGACGTGCCGACCAGGATCGCGCTCGCCAAAGGCGTTGGCGCGACTGCGTTCGCGAGATCGAGTTCGGCGAGCGTCTCGTCGATCACGACGGCGGTCCTGGCCCGGGTGAACATCCGGCCGAGGCGTTGGCGTCCCTCGTCGTCCATCCGCCAGCCGGTCGGATTCTGGAAATCCACGATCAGGTACGCCAGCCGCGGCCCGGCCTGCCGCAGCACGGCCTCGATCCCCTCGAAGTCCCAGCCCTCCTCGGTCATCGCGACCGGCACCGGGATCGCGTGCGCCGCCCGGACGGCCTCCAGCGAGTTCGGATACGTCGGCTGTTCCACCAGCACGCGATCGCCGGGCCCGGTCAGCATGCGCAGGGCCAGTACGAACGCGTGGTGCGCACCGTTGGTGATCATGACCTGTGCCGGCGAGGTCGGCAGCCCGCGTTCGGTATAGCGCTCGGCGATGCGTTGCCGCAGCAGGGGAAGGCCCTGCCCGGTGTATCCGGTGCCGCCGAGTTCGTCGACGAGCAGGCGCCGCGCGGTGTCCACGGCCCCGACCATCCCCGGCACCGCCGCCGTGGCCGCGCGGCTCATGTCGATCGTGTCGCCGCGCTCGGGCACGGACGCGTCGATCGTGGCACCGCCTGGCGGAGTGATCCACGATCCCGCGCCCCGGCGGCTCGCGACCAGACCGCCGTCGCGGAGCCGGTCGAGCGCGGCACCGATCAGTGTCCGGCTCACGCCGAGCGCGTCGGCCAGCTCGCGTTCGGCGGGCAGTCGCGTGCCGACCGGCAGCTGCCCGTCCAGCACCTGCAGCTCGATCGCCGCCGCGAGATCCGCGGCGCCCTGCCGGGATCCGCGGCGCCACGCGCCCAGCAGAGTGGCCAATCTGGGACCGCTGATGCGGCCACCGACGAGGTTCATAAGACCAATAATTGCAGATTGGCTCTGTTCATCCAGACCAATCCTCCCGCATCCTCGACGTGTGGCAGCAATAGATCTCCGGCCGGTCGCCGTCTCCGTCAATCCCGCACGCCGCCTGCCCCAGTTGCTGATCGGGCTGGTGCTCTACGGCACGAGCATGGCGATGATGACCAGGGCGAGCCTCGGCCTGAGCCCGTGGGACGTACTGCACGAGGGCCTCACGAAGCGGACCGGCCTCACCTTCGGCACGGCGGTCGCGATCGCGTCGGTGGTCGTGATGCTGCTCTGGATCCCGCTGCGCCAGCGCCCCGGCATCGGCACGGTGGCCAATATCGTCGTCATCTCGTTCACCGTCGACCTGGTGCGCGCGGTGCTGCCGGAACAGCACGCGATGGGGTGGCGGATCACGCTCATGCTCGGCGGGATCGTGGTGAACGGCCTGGCGACCGCGGCCTACGTCGGCGCTCGGCTCGGCCCCGGACCGCGCGACGGCCTGATGACCGGCTTGTCCGAGCGGACCGGTCGCTCGGTTCGGTTGGTGCGCACCGGAATCGAGATCGCGGTGCTCGCCGCCGGCTGGCTGCTCGGCGGCAGCGTCGGCGTCGGAACGGTGCTGTATGCGCTGGCCATCGGGCCGCTTGCGCAGTTGTTCCTGCCAATGTTCGCCTGGCGGGAAAGGCGTTGACATCACCGGCAGCTAATCGGCGAGCGCTTTCCGGAGCCGGGGCGCGTCGATCTCGAAGCGGGCCAGCACGTCGGCGGCCGGGCTCCTGACCACGGTCAGCGCCAGCAGAATGTGTTGCGGCCCCATCTCCCGCTCGCCGAGGGTGATCACTTCCTTGAGGCAGATCGCGAGCGTCTGCTTCGACTCCTCCGCGAACCGGATATGCCGTCGCTTCGGCCGCACCGCCCGCGCGCTGGTGAACGGATCCGGGCCGTGCGTCTGCTCCAGCCGTTCGATGACCTGGTCGACATCGATACCCAGCGCGCCGAGCGCGACCGCGTCCGCTTCGGTGATCCCGCCACGTCTGCGTACCCGATCGGCCTCGGCGACGACCTCGTCCACGGACACGCCGAGCCGGGTGAGCAGGCGGACCGCCTCGCCGTCCGACTGGCGCAGCAACGCCCGCAGGACATGGATGGGGGTGATTTCGGGCGCCTTCTCCTCCGCCGCCTCGCGCTGCGCGCCGACGACGACATCCCGCGCGCCCCTGGTGAAAGTCTCGAACATCAGTTCCTCCCGTACTTCTTGTGCACCGCCTGCCGGCTCACGCCGAGCTCGGCAGCGATCTCCTGCCAGGACCAGCCGTGCACGCGCGCACTGCGGACCTGCACGGCCTCGAGCTGCTCCAGCAGCCGACGCAGCGCGGCTACGGCCCGCAGTCCCACCCGCGGGTCGCGGTCACCGGCGAGGGCGGCCAGATCGGTTGCCTCAGTCATGACGTCAACCTACGTTGACAAGCCAGGGTTGTCAACGTAGGTTGACAGCTAAGGTCGACGGGGTGCCCACGATCTCCATCGCCGAACAGGCGGGCGTCGGCATCAACGGTGAACCGCGCCCGACCGAGGACCACGTGCTGACCCTCGACAACGCCGTGCTGCTGCTCGACGGTGCGACCGCGCCGAGCCCCGACCAGCCCCCGGGCGGCTGGTACGCGGGCCTGCTGGCGAAACAGCTCGCCGACGAACTCGGCGCGCTCCCGGCCGACGACCTCGCCGCCGTCCTCGCGCGGGCCATCGCGGCGGTCGCCGAATCACACGGGCTGCGCCCGGGTTCGTCCCCGTCGAGCACGGTCGCGATGCTGCGCTGGACCGACGACCGGATCGACGCACTCGTACTCGCCGACAGCCCCATCGTCGCTTTTGGACGGTCCGGCCACGAAGTACTCGCCGACGGACGGATCGCGGCGTTGCGCGCGGCGGGAAAGCTCTACACGGGCGCGGATGTGCGGGCCAGGCGCAACGCCGCCGACGGCTTCTGGGTCGCGGAGGCCGATCCCGGCGCGGCACATCAAGCGTTGTGCCGGTCGTGGCCGCGGGAGGACATCGAGACCGTGTTGCTCGCGAGCGACGGAGTGGCGGTCGCCGTGGACGACTACGGCCTGTTCGACTGGCACGACGTTCGCGCGCTGGCCCGCGAGCAGGGACTTCACGCGGTACTGGAAGCCGTCCGCACCGCCGAACGCGCCGATCCACACGGAACCCGCTGGCCACGCCCCAAACGCCACGACGACCAGGCCCTGGCCCTGGTGGACTTCGACGACTGATTCCGCCGAGCACGCCGCCGAAGCGGCGGCCGCCAAGCCGGGCTGACGCGGGTCCTTAGGGGGAAGATCAGGGACTTGTCCGGATCTGCCGGGCGCCGCGCCGCGAAAGGCTTGGCGTCATGGGGATCTCAACAGAACCGGGGGACAGAGCCAGGCTCTGGGTGACCATCGCGGCGGTGGCGGTCGCCTGGGCCGGCTTCACGATGATCGTGCTACATCTGGTCAGCTCGCACGATCCGCTCACCGACACGTTGTCCAGCTACGCGTTCACCGACCACGGCACCGGCATGCTCGGCGCGAGCATCCTCGCGACGGCGCTTGGCTCACTGGCCACACTGGCGGCGTTGCGCTCGGCGGGTATCGCGGTCAGCGGCACGAGCCAAGCGTTGTTCGGCACGTGGTCGCTCGGGCTCAGCGCGGCCGCGATATTCCCGGCCAGCTACCCCGCGCACCCCGACCCGGTCAGCGGCCAGATCCACTTCTACTCGTGCCTGCTGGCGTTCCTCAGCGTGCCCCCGCTCGGTTTCTCTTTGCTGAACCGGATTTCCGCGGGCCGCGTCGCGCTGCGCAGGCTTTCCGTCGTCGCCACGCTGACCCTGATGCTGTTCGGCGTCTGCTACGCCCTTCCCTGGCTGCTCCCGGTCGGCGTCGTGCAGCGCCTGGCGTTGCTCGTGGACGTCGCGCTGATCTGCACGCTCATCGTGATCGCCCGCCGCTCGATATCCACGCGCCGTCGCCACATCGCCGACCCACCTCGTTACGCCACCTGATTGCGGCCACAGATCGTCCCTACCCGCGCCGTACGGGTCCTGGAATCGATCTACCGCACCGCCCGCCGGGCGTAGTGGGCGCGGGCCTTCGCGCGGTTGCCGCAGCGGGACATCGAGCACCACTGGCGGTTGCGCTTGGGCGAGGTGTCCGCGAAACGGAGGCCGCAGTGGTCCCACGCGCAGATCCGGACCTCGCCGCCCGAGGTGATCAGGTCGATCGCGTCGACGGCCAACGCCGCCAGCGCGGTCGGGACGGGCGGCGCGATCGGCCGGGTCCGGCGGGCGGGGACACCGTTTTCGAAACGTAGTTGCGGTGTCGGCGCGGCCTTGGCCGCCGCGTTGAGCAGGCGCACGTCCCGGGCGCGCGCGCCGCCGCGGGTGAGGCGGTCGATCGCCTCGCGGAGGTCCTTCGCCGCAGCGAGATCCGCCGCCGTCACGCGTCGCGCCGGCAGAGCGGCCAGACGCAGCCACTCCCCCAGCGCCGATGGCGTGACCAGCAGTTCGCGACCGCCGAGATGCCGGTCGCGCAAAGTGTTCACGAAGTCGACACAAGGCCTGCCGCCGTCGAAAACCCACTCCATGCCCTTGATTCTAACTCCCTGAGATGGTTAGAAGGAGGCATGGAATCCTCGATGGCGTCGGTGAACGGGATCCGGATGCACTACCGGCACGCGGGTGACGGACCGCCCGTCGTGTTGCTGCACGGGTGGCCGCAGACGTCCTACTGCTGGCACCGGATCTGGGACCAGCTGGCCGCCGACCACACGGTCATCGCGCCGGACCTGCGGGGATACGGGCGCACCGACAAGGCGCGGGACGGTTACGACAAGCGAACCATGGCCACCGACGTCGCGGAGTTGGTGCGACAGCTGGGATTCGACCGCGTCAGCGTGATCGGGCACGACCGGGGCGGTCGGGTGGCACACCGGTGGGCGCTGGACCGGCCGGACGAGGTCGAACGCCTGGCCGTACTCGACATCATCCCGACGCGCGAGATGTGGCGCCGCCTCGACGCCGGTGTCGCGCGCGGCTACTGGCACTGGCTGTTCCACCTGCAGCCGGATCTACCGGAACTCCTTGCGGGACAGAACGTTCCGGCATACCTGGGTTACTTCTTCGAGCGCTGGACCTATCAGCGCCTCGCCCCCGAGGTGATCGACGAGTACGTCCGCGCGTTCTCCGCACCCGGCGCGCTGCGCGCCGGTTTCGACGACTACCGCGCGTCCTTCCCGACCGACGCGGCGCACGACGACGCCGACGCGGGCCGCAAACTCACGATGCCGGTCCTGGCCCTCTGGGGCGAGGCAGGTTTGCTCGGCACCTTGCCCACACTGGAAATCTGGCAGGACTACGCGGAAAACGTCACCGGCACCGGCCTCACCGAATGTGGCCATTTCCTGCCGGAGGAGCAGCCCGCCGTCGTGCTGGGACACCTGCGGAAGTTCCTCACGACGTGACGATGCGGAACACCGGGTAGCCGGGCGCGATCTCGCGGAACTTCTCCTCCGGGGCCTTGGCGTTGACGCCGTCGAAGAACGCGCTCACCTCGAACCACCAGCGCTTCAGATACACGCGCAGCACCGGCGGCTTCTCGTCGTCGGAGAGCTCGACGTACTTGAACGTCTCCACCTTGCGGCCGACCCGCAGCTGCCCCTCGCCGGCAGCGCGCAGGTTGCGCACCCACTGCGTCTCACCGCGCGCCGCGACGAGGTAACGCTCGCCCTGGTACGGCAGCAGGTTCACCGGCACCGACCGGAGTTCACCACTCTTGCGGCCGCGCACGGTCAGCACCCGGCTGCCGAGCAGACTGATGCCGTGCCTGGTCAGCCACGCCACCGCCCGGTTGAAGGCCAGGTCGTTCTTCTTGGGTTCGAGGTACCTGGTCATTGCGATCTCCTCCGTTTCGAGAGCACCGCTCTCTGTTGAGATCAGTGAACACGTTGTGCTCGAACCTGTCAAGAGCACTGCTCTCTAATTTGTCCCCCGCTCTCTCGGGTGGCAGACTGCGCACCATGACGGCAAGCCGCACAGCCCGCGACCGCGCCAGGGCGGAGCTGACGAGGGAGATCAAGGACGCCGCCCGCCGGCAGCTCGCCGAGGTCGGCGCGCACGGGCTGTCGCTGCGGGCGGTGTCGCGCGAGCTGGGCATGGTGTCGTCCGCGCTCTACCGCTACTTCCCCAGCCGGGACCACCTGCTGACGGTGCTGATCATCGACGCGTACAACGCGATCGGCGAGGCCGCGGAGGGCGCCGACCAGCCGGACGCGGAGCCGCTCGCCCGCTGGCGCGCCATCTGGACCGCGACGCGTGACTGGGCCAGGGCACATCCGCACGAGTACGCGTTGATCTACGGCTCGCCGGTGCCGGGATACCAGGCGCCGCAGGACACCACCGGCCCCGCGGCCCGTGTCGCGCTCGCCTTGATCCGGGTCGCCGAGAGCAGCCCGCTACGACCGGCGTTCCCCGGCTCGCCCATGCCGGCCCAGCTCAGGCGGCAGGCCGAAACGCTCGCGACCCAACTGGACACCAAGCTGGCCGCCGACGACCTCGCCCGCCTGCTGATCGCCTGGACTCAGCTCTTCGGCGCGATCAGCTTCGACGTATACGGCCAGTATGTCGGCAGCGCGGACCCCGCGGACGCGTTCTTCGAGTACACGACGCTGCAGCTGGCGGAGTTCGTCGGCCTCAGCTCAGGTGCGTGCTGAACCAGGTCGCGGCCATCTCGGCCACCGATTCGAGCGCGCCCGGCTCCTCGAACAGATGCGTCGCGCCCGGCACGATCTTGACCTCGTTCGGGCCCGCCAGCTGCTTCGCGGCCTCCGCGTTCATCCGCTGCACGTCGGGATCCCGGCCACCGACGATCAGCAACGTCGGCGTGCGCACCCGAGAAAGCGCTTCCCCAGCCAGATCCGGCCGCCCGCCACGGGACACGACCGCGCGCACGCCCGAGTCCGCGGCCGCGGCCCGGAGCGCGGCGGCGGCACCGGTGCTGGCGCCGAACAGTCCCACCGGCAGCCCGGCCGTCGAATCCGCACCCCGCACCAGATCCACGACCTGCAGCAGCCGCTCGGTGAGCAGATCGATGTCGAACCGCCGGTCGTCCTCGTCAGGCGAGAGCAGGTCGAACAGCACCGTCGCGAACCGGTAGTCCTGCAAGGTCCGGGCCACCGCGACGTTTCGCGGGCTCTTGCGCGAACTTCCCGAACCGTGCGCGAAAACCACGACGCCGGTCGCATCGGCGGGCACGGTCAGATCGCCCGCGCCACCGGCGACCGTAAGCGGCACAGTCACGATCGGCTCCCCAACAGCTCGACGACTTCGTCATCCGTGGTCTGGTCGAAGTTGCCGTACCACTGCCCGACCGCACGGAATTCCTCCGGCACCAGCAGGCAGACGACCTCATCCACATCCGCCTTCAGGTTCGTGCCGGCTTCGGGCGCGCAGACCGGCGCGGCGAACGACACCGAGCGCGGGCTTTCCGCCCGGACGGCGTGCGCGGCCGCCCGCGCGGTCACACCCGTGGCAAGGCCGTCGTCGACGAGGAGGACATCGCGGCCGGCGCGCGGCCGCGGCGGCCGTCCGCCCAGGTAAACCTCTTCGCGGCGGCGCGCTTCGGCTCGTTCGGCCTCGCAGGCCGCCGTCAGATCCGCCGGCCGCAGGCCGAGCGCCGCCAGCGTCCGTTCGTCGTAGGTGACCTCGCCGCTCGCCGTGACGGCGCCGATACCGAACTCGGGATGACCCGGTGCGCCGATCTTCCGCGCGACCGCGACGTCCAGTGGTGCCCGCAGAACCTCGGCGACCGCGTGCGCCACGACGACACCGCCACGCGCCAAACCCAGCACGAGCGGGTCGTGCCACTCGCGTTCGGCAAGGCGCTCCCCCAGGTGCAGGCCCGCGACGCGGCGGTCGGGAAACGCTCGAATCCGACTCATGCCAGCCGGATACCCGGTGCCGGGCGTGGTCAACCAGGCTCGCCGCGCCGCTTGCGGTGCAGCACCCAGCCGAAGTCGATCAGGCAGCCGACGGCGACCACGGCGAGCACGGCCGTCGCCCACCACATGTCGAAGGCGCCGAACAACACGGCCGCCCCGACGCACAGCACGAACGCCACCACCGCGAGGACCAATCGCAGGGTGAGCGCGCTGTAAGCGGGTGCCGCGCCGCCGTAACCGGCGGTGGGATCGTGGTAGTCCGGCAGGCCCCGCTCGTACTCCGCGCGCGTGCGAGGCCGCTCACGCGGGAACTTCATACGAGCGGTGTACCACCCTGGCTAACCGAGGTAAACCGACTTGAGCTGCTGGTAGTTCGCCAAACCCTCCGGACCCAGCTCCCGCCCGATGCCGCTGGCCTTAACGCCACCGAACGGCGCGGTCGGGTCCGGCAGGTAGGTATTGACGCCGATGGTCCCCGTCTGCACGCGTTTCGCCACCGCGAGGCCACGCTCGGGATCGTTCGTCCAGACCGTGCCGCCGAGGCCGTAATCCGAAGCGTTCGCGATGCGCACGGCGTCTTCCTCGTCGGCATACGGAATCACCGACAGCACGGGCCCGAAGATCTCCTCCTGCGCGATGGTGTGGTTGTTGTCCACATCGGCGAACACGGTGGGCTCCACGAAGTACCCGCGATCGAGGTCCGCGGGCCGCCCGCCGCCGATCGTGACCCGCGCGCCCTCACCGCGGCCCTTCGCGATGTAGCCCTCGACGCGGTCCCGTTGACGGGCACTGGCCATCGGGCCGATCTGCGTTGCCGGGTCGAGCGCGTCGCCGACCTTCAGCGCGCCCGCGAAACCGGTGAACAGGTCCACGATCTCGTTGTAGCGGGCGCGCGGCGCAAGCACACGGGTGCCGAGGAAACAGGTTTGACCGTTGTTGAGCAGCGTCGCCGTGAACAGTTGCTCGGCGACCTTCTCCAGCTCCAGCTTCGCGTCGTCCAGCACGATCGCGGCCGATTTCCCGCCGAGTTCCAGGGTGACCGGCCGCAGCAGCCGCCCGCAGGTCTCGCCGATCGCGCGGCCGGCCGCGGTCGAACCGGTGAAGCTGATCTTGTCGATGCCCGGATGCTCGACGAGGTAGGCGCCCAGCTCACGGCCGCCCGGCACGATGTTGACCACCCCGGCCGGAATTCCGGCCTCCGCCACGGCTTCGGCGAACAGGAAGCTGTCGAGCACGGTCTCCGGCGACGGTTTGATCACCAGTGGGCAGCCCGCGGCGAGCGCGGGCGCGTACTTGAACGCGGCCAGCGTCTGCGGGAAGTTCCACGGCACGATCGCGCCCACGACACCGATGGGTTCCTTGCGTACCAAGGTGTTTCCGCCGAAAAGACCGGGTCGGGTCTCCTCGGTCGCGCTCTCCTTGACCAGCCCCGCGTAATAACGCAGCAGCACCACGGGGAACGCGCCCTCGAGCTGGTTCGCCACCGCGACCGGCATGCCGTTCTGCGAGCTGACGCGCTGCACGACTTCACCGGCCCGCCGCTCCAGGATGTCGGCCAGCCGCTCCATCGCGGCCGCCCGGTCCGCGGGTGAAGTCCCGGCCCAGCCGGGGAAAGCGCGCCGCGCGGCGGTCACCGCGGCGTCGACATCGGCTTCCTGCGCTTCGGGCACCGAGCCGATGGGCTCCTCGGTACTGGCGGACCGGACGTCGATTCGCTTGACGGAGGAGGGAGCGACCCAGGCACCGCCGATGAAAAGCTTGTCGTAGTTCATATCCCGATCGTCGGACCGGGACACCCGGATCCGATGTTCAACTTCTGGACACGGGCGTGACGATCCCGAACGCGCGAATGGCGTTGTACAACGTGGTCCGGCTGATGCCCAGGCGTTTCGCGGCGTCCTTCTTGTTGCCGCCGGTCGACCGCAGCGCCTCCACGATGGCATCCCGCTCGGCCTGTTCCATCGGGGTCAGCATGCGTGCCCGGGCCCGGCCCTGGTAGGCCTGCGGCAGGTCGCGGACGCCGACGTCACCCACCCGTCGCGTCTCGACCACTTGGCGCACAACGGAAAACAGCTCACGAAGGTTGCCGGGCCACGACTGGCCGGACAGGGCTTCCAGCGCACCGGGCGCGAACCTCAGTTCTCTCGCCGCGCCGAGTTCGGTCAGCATCGACCGCACCAGCGCGGGAATCTCGTCCCGGCGGTGGCGCAGCGGCACCAGTTCCAGCCGTTCCGGACAATGCGCGACGAGACCGGCGTGCTCACCACGGAGTTCCTCCACGGGCGCGCTGGTCAGCACGACTCGCGCCCGCGCTTTCGGTATTCCCGCGGCGATCCGACGGGCGGCCGGTTCGGGTAGCAGGTGCACCGCTTCGACGACCACCACCTCCTCCGCCGCCAGCGCGGTGTCCAAACGCGACAACAAGTCGTCCGAGTACTCGCACGCGTCGAACACTTTCGCGTCACCGGCGATTTCCCGTGCGGCACGCGTACGCCCCGATCCGGGCTCGCCGTGCACGAGCGTCGGAGCGTTCACTCTCCTGCCGGATGTCCTCACCGGCTGCTCAACGGCCGGATCGAACAGGAACAGCGCACCGTCGGCGATGCGTTCGAACGAGACCAGAACTTCCTTGCCGGTGCTCAGTTCCAGCCGCCGCGGCCGGCCGGGCGCCTCGACCGCGAGCCCGCGCAGCACCGCGTGGTCGGCGGAATCGAGCAGTTCGACGGCGGAAGCGTTGGCCAGGAAGAGGTCCTCGCCCAGCGCCACGACCGGGCGGGACCGGTCGCGCGTCACGGCGGTCTGGAACCCGGCGAGGATGCGCTGCTCGGCTTCCCGCGCACCGGCGAGCAGCCTGCTCTCGATCTGGCGCGCGGCGCGCAGCAGAAACGGTGCCAGCAAAGAATTCTCGTGCTCGGCGAGGCACGTGATGTCGAGTACGCCTTCGAGCCTGCGGGTGGCCGGGTGGATGATGGGATGGCCGTAGCAGCTGAACTTCTTCAGCGATTCGATGAAATGCTCTTCACCGTGCACCGCGACGCCCGTGCGGATCTCGTACGTCGTCGCGATCGAGTTGGTACCGGTCGTCTCCTCCGAGAACACCCGGCCCTGCACCGCACCGACCTTCTCCATTCGCGGCTGGAGTGAGCGGTCGCCGAAGCGGAGATCGACCAGCTTCGCGCTGCGATCGGCCAGGATCACCGAAAACCCGGTGCCGTCCAGCTCGCGGGCCATCTCGTCCAGTACTGGCGCCGCCGCGACAGCCAGCCGGCTACGCCGGTCGACCTCTTCGACGCTGAAGTTGTCGACCGGCGCACCCGGATCGAGACCGCACAAGGCGGCACGCTTCCAGGACAGAGCGATCACCGGCCGCGGGGGCGTGTCCAGGACGCTCAACGGCGGACCTCCTCGTCCGGCGACAGAGTCTACATAAGGCTTGCGCCTCGTCCAGAGATCGTAGTCAGAACGAGATAACCCCACGTAGATTGCGTCCCTCGCGCATATCGTCGTAGCCGGTGTTGATGTCGTCCAGCTTGTACGAGCGGGTCGCGAGTTCGTCGAGCTTGAGGTTCCCGCTGCGGTAGAGGCCCAGCAGGCGCGGGATGTCCAGGCGCGGATTGGCGGTGCCGAAGAGCGAGCCGACCACGCGCTTCTCCATCAACACCAGGTCGAGCGCGCTCATCGCGACCTGCGTCTCGGTCGCCTCGTGCAGGTTGGTCACGACCACGGTGCCGCGCTTGGCGGTCATCGCGAGGCTCGCGCCGATCTGCTCGCCGGTGCCGAGGCCCATCGTGTTGACCACGACGTTCGCGCCACGGCCGTGGGTGAGCTCGTTGACCAGCTCCTGCGCCTCCTCGCTGGTCGCGACGGCGTGAGTGGCCCCGAACTCGAGCGACTTCGCGCGCTTGAACTCGACCGGATCGATCGCGACCAGGTGCTCGGCGCCCGCGAGCGCGGCGCCCTGAACGGCGTTGACGCCGATACCGCCGGTGCCGACCACGACGACGGTGTCCCCGGCCTTGACGCCGCCCGCGTTGACCGCCGAACCCCAGCCGGTGACGACACCGCAACCCAGCAGGCAGGCCTTGTCGAGCGGGATGTCGTCGTCGATCTTGATGCAGTTCGCCTCGCTGACCACCGTGTGCTGGGCGAACGTGCCGAGCAGGCACATCAGCCCGAGGTCCTGGCCGCGGGCGTGGTGGCGCGCGGTGTGGTCGGAGATCTGGGTGCCATCGCCGAGGTACTGGCCCAGCTCGCACAGGTTCTGCATGCCCGCCGAGCACGACGCGCACCGGCCGCAGGCCGGGATGAAGCCGAAGATGATCCGGTCGCCGGCCTTGAGCCAGTCCACGCCCGGCCCGGTCTCCACGACCGTGCCCGCGCCCTCGTGGCCGCCGATCATGGGCAGCGGCCACGGCAGGTCGCCGGTGAGCACGTGCTCGTCGGAGTGGCACAGCCCGCTGCCACCCAGCTCGACCAGCACCTCACCGGCCCTCGGCGGGTCGAGTTCGATCTTCTCGACACTCCACGGGCCGCCACGTTCCCACAGGATCGCCGCTGTCGTCTCCATTGACTCCTCCGTCTTCCAGGGCTACCCCGCCATGGTCGGCCGGATGGAGCAGGGGCATGTGTTCAAGTTCTGGACACGCGCTTGCGGAGCCGCCCGTCCGGATCGTCGGCGAAGCCGTGGCCGCGCAGCCAGGCGGTGACGCGCGCCCGGTCCGGATGGGAGTCGCGGACGGTGTTGTAGATGTAGTTCAGGCCCTCGCGCGCGGCCTCCCGTTCGAGCCGGTCGAGCACGAACGCGCCGATCCCCCGGCCACGGTGCGCGGGCGCGACGGCGACAAGGATCTCGGCGTCGCCCCACACACTGTCGAGGCGCCCGTACCCGACGACGTCGTCACCGTCGGTGGCTCTCCACCACTCGTCGGCGAGCACCTGCTCGTCGGCGGCCTTCAAGCCATACACGTCGGGCGGATACTCGCCGAACACCGCCCGCTTGGCCGCGTCCCAGCGCGGGGTTTGCTCTTTGGTCCAGCTCAGCACCATTGCCGCCGCACCTCCCGACTCCAGGATCGCCCCGACGGCGGGATCTCGCCAGGCAGGGAACTCAAGCAAGTGTGCGAAGGATCTTCGAGGCCATCGCGGCAGGATCGCCGTCGTCAGGCCGTAGCACGAGTTCCGGCGAGACAGGTTTCTGATAAACCTGGTCGACACCGGTGAAACCGCTGATCTCACCAGCGCGTGCCTTCGCGTAGAAACCCTTCGGATCCCTTGCCTCACATGTCGCCAGCGGAGTGTCGACGAAGACTTCCACGAACGGCAATCCGGCATCCTGATGAGCGGCCCGGACACGGGCACGATCGGCCCGATACGGACTGATCAACGACACGATCACCACCAGCCCGGCGTCGGCGAACAACGTGGCCACCTCGCCGACGCGCCGCACGTTCTCGGCCCGGTCCGCCTCGCCGAACCCGAGGTCCGCGTTGAGCCCATGGCGCAGGCTGTCCCCGTCCAGCTGGTACGCGGGGCGGCCGGCGGAGACGAGCAGCCGCTCCAGTTCGGCACCGATACTGGATTTGCCTGCGCCGGAAAGCCCGGTCAGCCAGACCGTGACTCCCCGCGCCGGCCGTTGCTCCCGGGTGAGCGCACTCGCGTGCCGCACCACGCGGGACGCCGGCAGGCTGGGGCCGAGGATCATGCCGGCCGCGACGGTGTTGTTGGTCGTCTGGTCGATCAGAATGAAACTTCCCGTGTTCCGGTTGCGCCGGTAGGGATCGAACAGCAACGGCCGCCGTGTCCTCAGCCGAAGCCGTCCGATCTCGTTGAGGGACAGTCCGGCGGCCCCAGCGTCACGATGAAGGGTGTTTACCTCCAACCGGTAGTCGAGAGCGCGAACCTCGGCGGTGGTCATGTGTGTCATGTGCCGGATCGTGTAGGTGGCACCGGGCCGCAGCGTCGACTGTTCCGCGAACCAGCAAACCATCGCGTCGATCTCGGTGCCGACCAGCGGCCGGTTTCCGGGACGGCAGAACAGATCGCCGCGTCCGATGTCCAGCTGGTCATCGAGTTCGACCGTGACGGCCGACGATGCCGCTGCCTGCGCTGACTTACTCCCGCCCGGGCCCCACAACGTCCGTACCCTGGTCCGGAAACCGGACGGCAGCACGATGAGTTCGTCGCCGGTGGTGAGCACACCGCTGGCCACCGTTCCCGCGTAGCCGCGGAAATCGTTCTCGCGGTGGCGGATGACGTACTGGACCGGAAACCGCGCGTCGATGAGGTTCTGGTCGGAGGAAATGTGCACCTCCTCAAGGTGATGCAGCAGCGGCATTCCCTCGTACCAGGGCATACTGGCCGACGCGTGCACGATGTTGTCGCCATGCAGAGCAGAGATGGGGATGAACGCGACATCGTGCACATCGAGCTTCATGGCGAACCGGCGGAAATCCCGGCAAATCTCGTCGAACCGCTCCTGCGACCAATCGACGAGGTCCATTTTGTTCACACACAGCACGAAGTGCGGTATCCCGAGCAGGGCCGCGAGAAACGCGTGCCGCCGGGACTGCTCAAGCAGGCCTTTCCTGGCGTCAACGAGTATCAGTGCCAGGTCTGCGGTGGACGCCCCGGTGACCATGTTGCGTGTGTACTGCACGTGCCCGGGCGTGTCGGCGATGATGAACTTCCGCCGCGGGGTCGCGAAATACCTATGTGCGACATCGATGGTGATGCCCTGCTCACGCTCGGCGCGAAGACCGTCGGTCAGCAGGGCGAGGTTCGGGTACGACTCCCCGCGTTGCTCGCTCGCTCCCTCCACCGCGGCGAGCTGGTCCTCGAAAAGCGTCTTGGAGTCGAAGAGCAACCGTCCGATGAGCGTCGACTTGCCGTCGTCGACACTGCCTGCCGTGGCCAGCCGTACGAGCTGAGGCATCAGAAGTAGCCTTCCTTCTTCCGGTCTTCCATGCCTGCCTCCGAAATCCGGTCGTCGGCTCGTGTCGCGCCCCGCTCCGTCAGCCGGGTCGCCGCCACCTCCACCACGACCTCCTGCGCGGTCGCCGCGGTTGATTCGACGCAACCGGTGCAGGTCGCGTCACCGACGGTCCGGAACCGCACCGTGGCTTCGTAGCTCTCCTCGACATCCAGCACCGTGAGATGGCGCGTGTGCGCCAGCAACATGCCGTCTCGCTGCACAACCGGTCGCCGGTGTGCGTAGTACAGCGAGGGCAGTGCGATGTCCTCGGCGGCGATATAGGACCAGATGTCGAGCTCGGTCCAATTCGACAAGGGGAAAACCCGGATATGCTGCCCGCGGCGGTGCAGGCCGTTGTACAGGTTCCACAGCTCTGGCCGCTGGTTCCGTGGATCCCATTGGCCGAACTCATCCCGGAAGCTGAACACCCGTTCCTTGGCTCGGGCCTTTTCCTCGTCCCGCCTCGCCCCGCCGAATACGGCGTCGAAACCGCCTTCCCGGATCGCACGCAAGAGACTCGTGGTCTGTAGCCGGTTACGAGACGCCCGGGGTCCCGTCTCGTCCACCACCCGGCCGGCGTCGATGTCGTCCTGGACGCGGGCGACGAGCAGTTGGACGCCGAGTTGGTCCACCATACGATCGCGGAAAGTGATGACCTCGTCGAAGTTGTGACCGGTGTCCACATGGAGCACCGGAAACGGCAGTGGGGCCGGCCAGAACGCTTTGGCGGCAACGTGCAGCATGACAACTGAATCCTTGCCGCCCGAGAACAACAGCACCGGACGCTCGAAAGTCGCGGCAACCTCGCGGAAGATGTACACCGACTCCGCTTCGAGGCTTTGCAAGCACGACTGCTCAACGGTAGTCACAACAAGGACCGTATGCCGGGAAACCTGGCGGTATCGCGGGGTTTCCTTCAGCCAGCGAAGGCTCGCGGGTAGAAACAAGCTCTCTCCGGCCGCCTTCGGGAGTCAATACGGTGGCGGCATGGACTTCTCGTGGCCATTGATCGTCGCCGGATTGCTCGTCGGGTTCTCCGTAGGGTTGACAGGCATGGGTGGCGGAGCCCTCATGACACCGATCATGGTGATGATCTTCGGGGTCAACCCGACCGCGGCGGTGGGCAGCGACCTAGCCGCGTCGGTCGCTATGAAGCCCGTCGGCGCCGCAGTCCATCACCACGCGAAGACAGTACGCTGGGACATCGTTCGCTGGCTGTTACCAACCGCGGTGCCCGCGGGCTTCGCCGGAGCGTTCATTCTGCCGCTGTTCGGCAGCGGTGAAGCACTCCAGGAACGGCTCAAGCTGGCGATCGGAGCGGCGCTGCTGCTGGCGGTCGCCGGCATGCTCGCGCGGGTGCTGCTGAACCGCCGGTCCGTGTTGCCGGGCGAAGAGGTTCCCGTCCGGCCGGTCCCCACTTTGGTGATCGGTCTCGTCGGCGGCATGATCGTCGGGATGACCTCGGTGGGCTCCGGCTCGCTGATCATCGTCATGCTGATGCTCACGCACCCTAGACTCAGCGCGAATCATCTCGTCGGGACCGACCTGGTGCAGGCCATTCCCATGGTCGCCGCGGCGGCCGTGGGTCATCTCGTCGTCGGCGACACGCGATTCGGCCTCGTGGCCACCGTTCTGATCGGCGCGATTCCCGGCATCCTGGCCGGAGCGATCCTGTCATCGCGCGCCCCGAGTGGTTTCCTGCGCTGGGCACTGGCGGTGCTCCTGCTGGGGTCCGGCCTCGCGCTATGGCACGTGCCCTCCACCACCATTCTCCTCAGCTGCGGATCGCTCGCCGCGGTCGCCATCGCCGCCGCCGGAATCCGTCGCACGATCCCACCACCGATCGGCATCAAGCAACCGGCCGCGGAAACCGTACGACGATCAGATTGACCGGACGTGCGGACGGCAGGGGCTAATTTCGTTGCCTGGACCGCAGCTCCTTCGCGAGCCGCGCGGAGGCACGCAGCCGGTCCGGCGCCACCTCCAGTACGGCGCCGAGCCAGCCTTGCCAGTACGACCCAGGAACGCGCTTGCCACGTTCCCAGCGGGAGACCTCATCACGGCTGAGCCCATCGTTCCCGGAGACCGAGACGAGCGCATCAGCCAATTCCTTCTGGGTGAGCCCTCGCTCGCGGCGAACCGACCGGATCAGCCGGCCGATCGGCAGGCTCTCACGGGACCTGGCCCGTGGAGCCAAGGCATTCTGGTGAGTCAACATGGCTACCTGGCCAAGGTTTGTTTGGGCGACTCGCCGAACCGCTCCCGGTAGACGGCGGCAAAGCGGCCGTGGTGGGCCAGCCCCCACTTGGCTGCTACCTCGCCGACCGTCGTGGTGTCGTGCTGCGCCGCACACAGTTCATCGTGCACTCGCTGCAGGCGTACTCCGCGCAGGTACTCGCTCGGCGAACTGTCCAGCTGTTCGCGGAAGGCCTTCTGCAGCGCGCGGACGCTTACGCCTGCCTGCCGGGCGAGGCTGGCCGTGGTATGCGTCCAGTCAGGGTGTCCCTCGATCAGGTCGACCGCGATGCCGAGTAGCCGCGACGGCAGCGGCCGGTCCTCACCGTTGAGCATCGAGGAGTAGTTATGGGGCTGGGCCAGCAAAAGCCCGGTGATGAGGGTCTCCTCGAACTGCTCCAGCCACAGGGGGTGGGTCAGCATCGAGTCTGATGAGTCCAAATCGGACACCGCAGTCGTCAAGGCGCCGTACCAGCTGCGGGCGAAGCCGGCCGTGACGTCCATTCCGAGCTTGAAGCGAATCGGTTCCCGCAGCGCCCCGTCGATCATCTGGGCGAGCCGCGCCTCCACGGCGGAGCGCTCGATACGGATTACCAGGTTTCCGCAGTCACCGGACAAGCGCATGCTCAGCGGTTCCGTCGGAGTGACGACACAGATATTGCGCGAATCCGCTTGAGCCTGCTCGTAACCACATTGAAACGTACCCCTTCCCGCAGTAGGCGCGAGAACGGCAAAAAACGAGTGCAGTTCACCGGGAGTGACACGAACGTCCCAGCCATAGGAAACATAGGTCATGGCTACGTTTCGCAGGCGACGGCAGTGCATGCGCGCATCAAGTTCGGGGGCCCGCCCCACAGCGTCGATCCGGTGCGGGCAAAAGATCTTGCCCACCCGATCTCGAATTTCTTCGACATCCCTGGACTCGAATACCTTGTGTTTTTCGAGAGGCAATCGTCTCATTTTGTCCCCGGGCAGTCTGTTGATCGCTCTCTGGATGAGATCGACTTCCCAAACACCTCCAGGCAACACTGTGCTGCCTCTTACACCAGGAAAGTACCGGCAAACGGGTGTATTTTTGCTACCTGCAACTTGCAGTCTGTCAAGAAGCGGTTCTAGGCGACACCTGACAGCGGTTCCGAGATTCACGCAACAGGAGCCGCGGTCGCACGACGCGGCCGACGTGGCCCTTTCTTTCCATCCGACAGCACCCTATAGTGAAACGCTAGTTTTGTTTATCAGTAACGCCCGCGCACCGACCAGCGAGGAGCGGCATGGCTGAGGGTGTTATCGCAACGGACGCAGGTGCCCGAAGGCGCCTGCCGGGCGGCGTACTCGCCGCGTTGATCCACCTGCCCCTGCTCAGAGTGATCGTCCGCCGGGTGCTGCTGGGGGTACCCCTACTGTTCGTGATCTCGATACTGAGTTTCGCGCTGGTGTCCCTGACACCGGGCGACGCGGCGCGGGCGATTCTCGGCACACAGGCCACCGAGGAGCAATATCTGGCCTTGCGCCACACGCTGGGCCTGGACCTGCCGCTCTACCAGCAGTACTGGCAGTGGGTAACCCATGCCGTGACCGGCGATCTGGGCACATCGTTGTTCTCCGGCCAGACGGTGACCGACGCGATCTCCTCGAGGCTGCCGGTGACGTTGTCACTCATGTTCGGCGCACTCCTGGTGTCGCTGGTCGTCGGCGTGGCGCTGGGCGTCTTCTCCGCCGTGCGTGGCGGCGTGCTGGGCCGGATTGTGGACGGGCTGGCGCTCATCGGATTCGCACTACCGAACTTCTGGGTAGGTGCGATGCTGATCGTCGTCTTCGCTGTGACGCTGCGCTGGCTGCCCCCCACCGGGTACGTCGAATTCACCGACTCCCCCAGTGGCTGGTTGAGTTCGCTGGTGCTCCCGGTGCTGGCATTGGCGCTTCACGGGATCACCGCGCTGGCGAAGCAAACCCGCGAAGCCATGTTGGATGTGCTGGCCAGTGACTACATCCGGATGGCGCGAGCGAACGGTATCCGCTACCGCGGGATCGTGTTCGTCAACGCGTTGAAGAACGCGTCCGTTCGCGTCGTGACGATGTTGGGAATCCAGGCCGTCGGCTTGCTCGGAGGCACCGTCGTGGTCGAGAACGTGTTCGCGCTGCCTGGACTCGGGGGACTGGCGGTGAGCAGCACAGCGCAGCACGACCTTCCTGTTATCCAGGGAATTGTCGTCTACTTCACGGTTCTCGTCATCGTGATCAACCTGATCGTCGACGTCGCCTACACATGGCTCAACCCGAAGGTGCGTACTTCATGACGGCTGTCACCGAAACCGGCAGTAGCACGCCGGCCGCCGCCTCGTCGCCGCGGTTCTGGAGCAGGCTGCTACGCCGCAAGCTCGCGCTCGTCTGCCTGGCTTACCTCGTGGTGATCACGCTGGTCGCGATCATCGCGCCGATAGCACTGCCGCACGTGGCCGACGAGTTCGCCGGCGACCTGCTCAATGCCCGTCAGGGCCCCTCCGCCGCACACTGGCTGGGCACCGACTCCCTTGGCCGTGACGTCCTGGAACGGCTCTTGGTGGGAACCCAGATCACGCTGCTCGCCGTCGGCGAAGCGCTTGCCACGGCCCTGGTACTCGCGGTGCCCATCGGGCTGGTGGCCGGCTACGTCGGCGGGTGGGTCGATCGCGTAGTCGGCTGGCTGGCGGACCTTACCTTCTCCATGCCCGCGATCATCATCATCCTCGTCGTGCTGTCGGTGTTCCCGCAGAACACCACCGCCGCCATGATTACCTTCGGCGTAATCGTGGCCCCTGGCCTGATGCGCATCGTCCGCTCGGCGACGCTGCCAGTTCGCGAAGAGCTCTACGTCGCCGCGGCCCGCGTGTCCGGCCTGTCCCGGTCTTACATCATCTTCCGGCATATCCTGCCTCGCGTCGCGGGCCCGATCATCGTGCAGACGTCCCTGCTCGCCGCCGTCGCCTTGCTCGTCCAGACCGGACTCGCGTTCCTCGGGCTCCTCACGCCGCTTCCCGCGCCTTCGTGGGGCGGCATGGTCGCCGACGGCATGCAGAACATCATGCTGCAGCCCTGGCTGATCTGGCCGCCCGGCATCATCACCGCGCTGACCATCCTCGCGCTCGCGCTGCTGGGCGACGTGGTTCGTGACGCCACAGCTGAGGGCTGGGCGAACACGCCCACACGGCGGGCGAAACGCCGCAAGGCAGTGCCCGCCAAGGCTTCCGAGGACACCGACGCTCTGCTCGCGATCGAGAACCTGCACGTCGTCTTCGACCTGCCGGCCGGACCGGTCGCCGTCCTCGACGACGTCACCGTGGCACTGCGGCCCGGCGAAACCGTCGGGCTCGTCGGTGAATCCGGCTGTGGAAAGACGATCACCGCTATGGCCGTGCTCGGCCTGCTGCCAGGCGCCGGCCGGATCGAGTCGGGCCGTATCCGGTTCGCCGGCCAGGACCTCACCGCCATGTCGGACAAGGACCTGGAGCACGTCCGCGGCAACCAGATCGGGCTGATCTCCCAGGAACCAATGATCAGCCTGAACCCGGTCTTCCGGATCGGCTGGCAACTCACGCAAGCGGTGCGCACGCACCACCCCGAACTCAACCGCCGCAAGGCCAAACAGCGTGCGATCGAGCTGCTTCGCCTGGTGCAGTTGCCGGATCCCGACCAGGTCGCGCGCCGCTACCCGCACGAGCTGTCCGGCGGTATGGCACAACGCGTCGCGATCGCACGCGCCCTCGCCGGGGACCCCAAACTTCTCATCGCCGATGAGCCGACCACGGCACTCGACGTCACCGTGCAGGCGGAAATCCTCGACCTGCTGCGGGAGCTGAAACAGCGAGAGAACATGGCGATCCTGCTCGTCACCCACGACTGGGGCGTGGCCGCCGATCTCTGCGACCGCGCCGTCGTGATGTACGCGGGCCAGATTGTCGAACAGGCGGATCTGTCACCGATCGTCGGCAAGCCCCTGCACCCTTACACGGAGGCGCTGCTGGGAGCCAACCCGCACAACAGCGACTCTCGCGACAAGCTGCTGCCCACGATCCACGGTGCGGTGCCGAAACCCGGAGAGTGGCCGCGCGGCTGTCACTTCCACCCGCGCTGCCGGTACAAGACCGACGAGTGCGCGGAGTCCGCGATCCCGCTCGAGAGCCCCGAGCCCGGCCACAAGACCCGCTGCATCCACCACGAGGAGTTGCTCAGCCGGGACGAGGTACTCAGCCAGTGAGGAACCGGCGTCTCGATCAGCCGGCCCCACGCATGATCTCGTGGCGACGGGGCCAGTGCGACCAGAACGCGCCCGCGTAGCCAAGTTCGATCAGCCTGAGCAGGAACGGATTGTCGGCGTAGTTGTTGTCATCCTCGGTGAGGCCGGGAAGGGTCGGCAGCATCACCCGGTGGTACTCGGTCGCCGGCACCAAGTCCCACAGGAGGCTCACCGTGTTCGCCCAGCGGCAGTTCGGCGACGTGAACGTCGCAGGGTTCTCTGGCAGCTCCGGCGACAGGTAGTAGACCGGCCGGAACCGGCCCTCGCGGTCGAACATGAACTGCCGCTCGTACTCGACCAGGCCGTCACACAGCGAACGCGGCTTGAGCACGATCGGCTCGATCGCTGTGTCGGACTGCAAGCCTGGCACAGTGCGCTCGCCGGCACACCGTCTCGCGAGATCGATGCCCAGCGGTGAATACGGGAAGGCACGGATGCCGAGGCTGTAGCCGACGACCGTGGCGTCCAGCTCAAGCGTCTGCTCGACCGCGTCGGTCAACGTCTCCAATGTCTCGCCGGGCATACCGAGCAACACTTCCACCATCACGGGGATCTCGTACTTCTTGATCAGGCCGACGAGGTGCCGTACGTCGGCGAAGTGGTAGTACCGGCGGCCGCGGCCGGTCACCTTCCAGTCGTCAAGGATTTCGTCCCGCACATGATCGGGCGCGAGGTTGACACCCGCGCAACCTGCCCGCACCAGAAGGTCGAGCAGTTCCTCGTCGAACGGGGTCGGCTGGGCGTAGATCCACAGCCGCAGGTGCCGCAGCGGCGAGGCGGTGTCGTTGTTCTTACGCCGGACGACCTCGCGCAGCACCGCCTTGCTGTGGGCGATGGCAAGGTTGAACTCACTGTCAGCGGTGTGCAGGTCGTAAACGCCTTGCGCGCAGAGCGCCTCCATCTCGTCCACGACAGCCGTCACCGCACGAAGCGTGAAATGCGTGCCCTTCGCGTCTGGCTCGACGCAGTGGGCACACGAGTACGCGCAGCCGTTCTTGGTCAGGATGTTGCCCAGCCCGCCGTGGCGGTAATACCGGAGATTGTCCACTTTGAACTCGGCACCGGACCGGCGAGTGTAGCTGGTCATGACGTTCAGCGGACTGAACCCGGCCTTGCCTCGCCGCGGCACGCTGGGCGGCAGCAGCTGATCCACCCGCCCGCTGCCGCGATGGACGAGCAACCCTGGGACGGTGTCCGCAGACTCGCCACGCAGCAGGGCGTTGGCGAGTCCCACGATGACGTTCTCTCCCGGCCCTTTTACCCCATACTGAATTTCGAAGTAGTCGATCAGCGCGAACGGCATGGAGGAGAACCCCACTCCACCGGCGATAATGGGCGCACCGGTCGTCGCTTTGATCTCACCGATAATATCGCGCTGGTCGCCGAGAAACACGCGTTGCTGCTGCGCGTAAATCGTATCGGTGTTGCGAATGGTCACCCCAACCAAGAGCGGTGAGCGGTTGGTGAAATATTCGCGGATAGCAGTGCGCCAGTCGTCGCGCCGAAAAGTCAGGTCGAGCACGTCGACATCGAAATCGTCCGCCTCCAGGGAGGTGGCCAGGATATCCAGCGCATAAGGTGTGATCGGCGGATGAACCAGATTTGGGTTCACCAGAGTTACCAGCGCTTTTCCCATCAGAACCGCCGTTCCCCACATCGCGTGCTTTTCTCGAAGGGCTAGTCTGCCCGGGAGCGGAGAGAAAATCAGGAGGTCATTTCCGGCTTGAGCGCGGCGGTGAACTGCCGCAGGGCGCCGCCTTGATCGACAATCTGGTAGCCACGCAGCTGACCGGCCTTCGCCCGCACCTCCTCCGCCACGTCGACCACGTACTCCAGATGACTCGCGGTATAGACCCGCCGTGGCAGGGCGAACCGGACGAGCTCGCGCGGCGCGGGTATGTCTGGACCGCCGCCGGGGTCGCGGCGCCCGAACACCAATGTGCCCAGCTCGGTGACCCGCACTCCGCCGACCAGGTACAACTCGTTGGCAAACGCCGTCGCCGGCAACCGGTGCGGCGGGATGTGGTCCAGCAAGCTGGCAGCGTCGACGTACACCGCGTGACATCCGGTCGGCTGCAGGACCGGCAGTCCCGCAAGCTCGAGCTGTTCACCGAACCAGCGCGCCATCTCTGCCCGGTATCGCAGGTAATCGGGCTCGACAACCTCACACAGTCCCTGCGCCAACGCGGCGAGGTCCCGTCCGGCCAGCCCGCCGTAGGTTGGAAAGCCTTCGACCGCGATCAGCTGTTCACGGCACCGCAGGGCGAGCTCCGTGTCCCGCACCGCGATCATCCCGCCAATGTTGGCGAGCCCGTCCTTCTTCAAGCTGGCCCAGCACCCATCAGCGAGATCGAACACGACGCGTGCGACCTCGCGCGGAGTCATCTCGGCGTACTCGGGATCCCGCTGTGTGATCAGATATGCGTTCTCCGCGAACCGGGAGGCATCGAGTAAGAGCGGGATGCCGTGCCGATCGCACAAGGTCCGCGCGTCCGCCACGTTTCGCACCGAAACCGGCTGGCCACCGTTGGCGTTATTGGTGATGGTCACAACGACGCAGCGAACGCGTTTACCGTCCGGTCCCGCGAGAACTCCCGCGAGAGCATCGACGTCGATATCGCCGCCGAACGGGGCCGGGGTACCACCGTGCGTCGATACGGGTAGATCAAGCGCTCGCGCGCCGGCCGATTCCACGCTGGCTCGAGTGCTGTCGAAGTGGGTGTTGCTGGCCGAAATGTCACCGGGCCGCAGGATCCGGGGCAGCAGGATGCGCTCGGCCGCGCGGCCCTGATGCACCGGAAGCACTTCGGGGAACCCGGTGAGTTCCCGAACCACGCTCTCGAACCGCTCGAATGAACGGGCGCCCGCATAGGACTCATCGCCGGCTAACGCTGCGGCCCACTGTTCCGCCGACATCGCCGCGGTCCCCGAATCCGTCAGCAGGTCGATCGTGACAACCCTGGCTGCCACTTTGAACAGGTTGTAACCCGCGCCGACCAGCGCGGCCCGCCGCTCCTCCTCGTTCGGGAACGGGATCGGCTCGACAGCCTTGATGCGAAACGGCTCCATGAAGGACGGCACAGTGTTCCCCCTCCGGGACGACCTGTACGAGCGTGCCCGTCCGGCCCGGACCCCGGCAGAGGCAAGTTCCACCGTGATGTTGACCACAAAATTTATCTGAGCGTTATTCGTATGTAACTATCGGGCCACGGTCCGCGAAAACAAGCGAGCAACAAGCGAAGATTTCAGCTGTGGAAGTAGCGGTCGAGCAGGTCGGTTTCGCGTTTCAGCCGCTGTACAGCCTGCACACTGGTGGCATGGTCGGCGTTGAGGCGCTGGCTCGCCCTGCCTCGGGCCGGGTGCAGGAGCTACTCCGCTATGCGATGCGCAAAGGCCGCTTGGTCGCGGTCGACGCCAGTCTCGCCGCGCGGGCCGTGCTCCAGGAAGCCTCCCACGAAACGCTGCTCCCGCTGCATCTGAACCTGACCGCACTGTCCGCCGCCGCACCTCAATTGGTGCTCGGCCCCCTCCAGGAGGCGCTGTCCACGACCGGGCGGCGACCCCGCGAAATCGTCCTGGAGATCGGGTCCCCATTTCACGGAGTGTCGCCCAAGGCCCTGCTGGCCGGCGCTCGCCGCTTCGCCGACCTCGGCTTCCGGCTGGCCTTCGACAACCTTGGCTCCGGTGACATCCCGCTGAATCTCCTGGCCGATGCCCGGCCGAACTTGATCAAACTTGATCGCACGACGTTGCGGCGCCTGCCCAGCGACATGTCGACGGTCGCGCTCGTCGAGGCGCTCGCGCACTTCGCGGCACGCGCCGATATCCGCCTGGTCGCGACCGGCATCGAAACCGAGGAACAGCTCACGACGGTGCGACAGCTCGGGATCCGGATCGTGCAGGGCAATCTCTTCGCGCCCGCCCGCGAGGGCACCGTGCCGCTCGAAGTGCCAACCGCGGCCATGCCGGAAGCTGAGCCGGTCTCGATGCCGCCGAAGAACAGCCCCCGGGTCGAGGATTTCGTCCGCCCGGCGACGACGCTGCCGAACGACGCGACCTGTGATGAGGTGCGCAACGTGCTGCTCGACCACGATGCGCCCACCGGCATCGTGGGCCTGGACGAGGACGGCAGGCCGCGGTGGTCGATCGACCGCACTCGATTCCTGCTCGACATGACCGGCCCATTCGGCCACGCGTTGCACGCCAACAAACCGGCCGCGCGCTTGGCTGATCCACCGCACACGATCCGGTCGACGGCCGGCGCACTTGAGCTCCTCGATCTCGTCACGGATACGGATCTTGAGCGAAGCGGCGACGACATCGTGGTCGTCGATCCCGAGGGCCGGTGCGTCGGCGTCGTGCTGGTGAACGAGATCGTGCGTGGAGTGGCGGAAGCGAAGATCGAGAAAGCCGCGGCGCTGAACCCACTGACCCGTCTGCCCGGCAGCGACGCTGTCGCGCGAGAGGTTGACCGGCGGCTGGCGGTGGGCCATCCGACGGTCGTCGCCTGGCTCGACGTGGACTCATTCAAGAAGGTCAACGACACGGCCGGTTTCGCGGCGGGCGACGATCTCATCCGATCGCTGGGCCGCGCGATCACCGACCTGAGCCAGAAGCTGCGCAGCGTCACGATCAGCCATGTGGGCGGCGACGACTTCCTGATCGCGTGCGACATCGATGAGATCACTACGGTCGCGGACGCCCTGCTGGGGGCGCCGTGGTCGGCGGAGAACCTGCCGGTGACCGTGTCCTTGGCGACGATCGTGTGCACGGGGCCGGACGCCAGAACCTACCGTGAGGTCTCCCGGCGGCTGGCACCGCTGAAGAAGTATGCGAAAGGTGTAAATGGGTCGAGCTGGGTGAACGGCTGGCCGGGCTCGGACCGCGTCGAGATCCTCCGTGGCACCCATGCCGAGCCTGCTCGCGCCGCTGACCTGCAAAGTTAGGAGGTCCCGGTGCACAGGGGGTGATGGCACCGGGACCGAATGCCTGACACCTCGAGGGGGAGGGCTAGATGCCAGGCAAGCCTCGAACATGAAACTATCTACATGTTGTTCATGTCTCAGCATACGTGACGATGTCTGCCTTGCATAGGTTTACATCATCTCGTATCACCCACCAGGCGCGCTGCGTTCCTCATACTCGGGTGTCTACCGATTTCACGATTCTGCTCTGTCGAGCGCGCTAAAGCGCTATGACGCACGTCGGTTCTCCCGCGCGGATCCGGCAGGTCGAACCGGTTCTACGGTGTTTCGGTGAGCGCTCCCGAATTCAATCCCTCGAGCAAACCGGGCTACGTCTACGAAATGCTGGCCGATCATCTGGCGGCGCGAATCGCGAGCGGCGAGTTCGTCCCAAACACCCCGTTGCCCTCCGAACGCCGCCTCGCCGTCGAGTACGACGTCTCCCTTGGCACAGTCAGACACGCGACCCAGGTACTACGCGAACGCGGCCTGGTCGTGACGATCCGCTCGAAGGGCACCTACGTTTTGAACTCGCTGCGACGGTGAGAACGCCGCTATCACCTTGCCCGATCCTCGCCGCCGGTGTTCGGCCACCAGCGGCTGAGCAGATCCATTCGCGCGTCCAGCAGCTCAGGGTTCTTCAGGTCCACGACGTGCGCCTCGCGCCACCTGCGAAACCCGATCCGTTCCAGCAACGCCCCGGCCCGCACGCTGGCGAGTTCCGCGGACACCCGATCTGGGTGGGTACGGGTGAAATCGAGTGGCGATACGCGGCACACAGCCAGCCGGGCCGTGGGCGCCAAGATCCGCAGCGCTCCCGCGATCAACGCGCCCGCGAGACCATGCCCACGCCACGGCTCCGCGACGACGACGCGGCGGAGGATGACCATTCGTGACGGCCCCGCGCTGGTCTCGGCGTCGAGCTCAGGATGCAGCCGGCCGGAAGGGTCCAGCACGGTCTCCGCGAGGAACTCCAGTGCCCACTCGCCGAGGCTCACCGAGTCCAGCAGGTTACGTTCGGCGACCAGGTCGGCGATCACGAATTCGATGTCCCCGACGTGCCGGTGTCCCTCGCGAGACGCGTCGAGAGACCATATGTCGGCGGACGCATTCCAGCGCTCGGGGTAGTCGTCCCCTTCATCCGTGTGCCAGAACAGCCGTCGGTGACTGACCGTCAGCTCGATCGACAATGGGTTACCTGGCAGCTCACTCACTTGGACGCCCCCAGCTTCACGGGTTTTCGCGGTCGACAGCATCCGCACCGCGATAGTCCGCGGTACGCCGCTAATACACCCGACACGACACTGCAGATATTTGCAAAAATTAACTTCCCAGCTCGCGGCATAGACGTCCGCATATGTCTATAAATGCCTGCGCATGTCCAGCAAGGTCTCTTGGCGCTAACGTCCCCGCGTGCAAGTCCCCGACTCACCAGGCCACTCCAAGGAGGGCTCCGAACGCGAGGACCGGTCGAGCCGGATAGCCCGTACAGGACCGGAATTCTTCTGGCAGCAGATCGCGGACGATCTCATCGCTCAGATCGAGTCCGGGCGGCTACCTCCCGGAACGCAGCTGCCACGCGAGGAGGAGCTGGCCACGATCTACGGCGTCGCACGGGAAACGGTGCGCAAGGCCAAGAAACACCTCATCGCGCAGAAGTACATCGTGGTCGCGCACGGCCGCGGCAGCTTCGTACGCGCGGAGCGCCAGAAACCGAGCACGAGCTGAGCGCTACCTCCCTCCGCAGCGACGCTGTTACGGCGACCTTCGGCGACATGGGCCGATGAAGAACCCGGCGACACGACCTGCGCCCGGGGGCGGGGCCGTGCCGCCGGGAGCTACCTTTCGACTGTCGGATCAAAGAGTAGCCGGGTTCACGGTAGTCGTCTACGACGTAGACGTCTACTGAGGCCACGGCTTGATACGGAGCTTCACCTCATCGTGACCAGCCCCGGGAGAGGCCAAGGCGAGCCGTGGACTTGACGTCGGTGAGCCGGACCGAGCTGCTGTTGTGGCTCGCCGACGAACTCAGGTACCTGCGGGGGAGTGTGAGCCGCAGAACCGCGGCGGAGCGTCTGCGGTCAAGCGTGCCGCACATTGGACACCTCGAGACCGGGCGGAACCCGCCAAGCATGATGGATATCGAGGGCTTGCTCGACTTGTACGGCGCACGCGATCAGCTCGACCGGCTGCGCACCATCCGCGAGGCGATCAAGCACGCCGAGGACTGGTGGTCCGAGTACGTCGACCTCCTCCAATCTCCCGTACAGGCCTGGCTCGGCCTGGAATCGGTGGCTGCCCGGCTGTACACATTCGACAGCCACGTAATCCCACCCCTGCTCCAGGTCGGTTCCTACCTGGAGGAGGTTCTCCGCGCGTGGCACGGTCGGGCTGATGACCAGCTGCGGCGCCTGGTCGACCTCGACCGCAACCGCCAGGGCATCCAGGAGGCCCGGACCAGCCCGGCCGAGCTGGTGGCCATCATCGACCAGCAGGTGCTCCACCGCCGGGTCGGCGACGCCGACTTGATGAAACAGCAGCTGTCCCACCTGTTAAAGGCGTCCCGACGGCCAAACCTCACAATTCACATCCTGCCCGGTAACCGCGGCCTGCAGGGCTGTATGGACGCCAGTTTCGCCATCGCGACGATGCCCGAGAGCTTCGGGCATCATCCGGGCGGCGCGTTCGTACCATCCCACCGGCATCGAGGCTGGCTGCAAAACCTGTCGGACAAGGATGCCAAGGCACTCCGGCAGGGGGCGTGCTACCGGCAGCATCAGGAGGTTCAGCTATATCGCGCCGCATGGGACCAGCTACACGAACAGGCGCTGGATCCCGAGCAGTCACGTAACGTCATCGAGCAGGCACTCTCGGAGTGGTGAGCCGGTTCTACCGTGCGTCACGCTGGGGCCACCAGCGCCGCATCAAGTCGATGCCCGCGTCCACCAAAGACTGGCTGCGCAGGTCCACGATGTGCACGTCACGCCACCGTTGGAAACCTATCCGCTCCAGCATGGCGCCCGCACGCAGGCTCGCCAGTTCCGCGGTCACCCTGTCCTGGCCAGGACAGGGAAAGTCAGTAGGCGACACCCGGCACGCTGCCAGCCGGGCGGTCGGCGCCGTAATGCGCAACGCGCTCGCGATCAGCACCGGCCCGAGACCGTGCCCGCGCCACGGCTCGGCCACGACGATCCGGCGTAGTACCACCAGCCGCGGCGGGCCGGGGCTTATCCGCTCCTCGAGATCGTGATGCAGGCGCCCGGTTGGCTCGGTGACGGTCTCCGCGATGAACTCCAGTGCCCACTCGCCGAGCCCTACTGAATCAAGCAGATTCTGCTCGCCGCTCAAGTCCGCGACCGCCAGCTTGATGTCGGCAACATGACGCTCGGCCTCCGAGCACTGGCCCAGACGCCAGACATCGGCGGACACGTTCCACTGTTCTGGCTGCTCGTCTTCTTCGGTGATATGCCACCACAGCCGACGATGAGAAACCGTCAGCTCGATGGACAGCGGGTTGGCCGGAAGTGCGGGAACCATTGAGCCTCCTCATTTCCGGCGGTCATGACGCCATATTCCGAGGCCGCAACATTAACAACCCGATCGGACCAAAACACTCCCCCTAAGGGGGCAACGTTCCCGTAAGAAATCGCCGCCCTTACCGCGCAACCGAGGCTTTCACTTCTTAGGACGGTACTACATGAAGGACGTTCGCAAGCAAGTATCAGTGCTGTAACGTCTCGACGGGAAGCTCCCCGAAACGGTCGTAATACAAACGAAAAAAGCGTGAACCCATGGCCTCCAGTCCCCATCGTGCGGCCACGTCGGCCACCGTATCGGTCTCAACCATCGCGAAGAGCAAGTCCTCGTAGGCCGCCCGCAGCCGTATACCGGGCAAGTAGGCTTCTGGCGCAACTCCATAGTCGCGCACAAAGCCCGCGCGCAACGCGAGCTCGTCGACGCTCGTTTGCCGGGCATAGTCACCGACCTGACGAGTCGGGCCCGGCGCCTGCTCCATGAATGGGACACCAAGAGCGAACTATAATTGTGCGCTTGCGCCCGCGCAAAGCCCGAGATCACGCTGTCTTCGAGTGCGCACAACAACGGATGCGCGGGATCAGAATCGTCGCATCGGACGACATCTGGAGGCAAACCTCATCCCCACGCGATATTACACCACCGCGATCGTGTCGAAGAGGAATTGCTTTCCTCTGCCGGACATATTGACACTTCCCCGCTAACCGAATTACGAAAAAATAGCTGGGACAGACCCGGATCTGGATACCGACCGGCACACCGTAACTGACGTCGCTCACCGACGTACGCCGGAACCTGCGATGCCGGAACCACGCATCGACCTTGCCGCCACCTCTCGTGACATCCAGCCGATGCGGACACAACGCCTCCGCCACGCTTCGCTGGACCACCTCGAGATCGCCGGAACGCACCGGTGCGTAGTCGCGTAGCAGCGCCATGAAACCTGCCTCGATCCTGAAACCGCTGTTTCGTTACTGTAAACACGCCGGGAGAAGTGGGTCAATCGCGCCAATCGCGCCGCACGTGTCCGGACTGGCCACATCGGGTTATGATCTGAAACGCTGTCACTATCCACTGAAATGAGGTGCGATCGTGGGAAACCCGAAGCCGCCTGATCACGACGACAGCACCCCGTCGCCGCGCAGAGCCCGCGCAGCCAAGCGCGACTACTCCGTACGCGCGGTTCAGCGCGTTTGCCTTATCTTGAGCAGACTCCAGGAGAACGTCGACGGCATCACCCTGAACGAAGTGATCAGCACGACCGGTCTACCGAAGGCATCGGCGTTCCGCTACCTGCGCACCCTGGAGAACAACCATTACATCGAGCGTGGCGACGACAGCTTGTTCCGGCTTGGCCTCGGCTTCCTCGGCATGCAGTCCCGGCACCTCGAGATCCTGCGCAAACGCACGTCGCCGGTCCTCGAACGACTACGTGACGAGTTCGGCGAGACCGCGAACCTCGGCCTTCTGGATCGCCATGAAGTGATCTACATCGACATCGCGGAAAGTCGCCGTGGCGTCCGGCTGGCGGGGGTCCGCGGCGAGCATGCCCCCTTGCATGCCAGCGCGCTCGGCAAAGCGATCGCGTCGCGGCTTTCCGACGAGCGCCTCGCCGAGATCCTGACCCAGACAGGTTTTCCTCGACGGACGGCGCAGACCATCACCACACCCGAGCACTTTGCCGATGAACTCGACAAGGTGCGCCGGCTCGGTTACGCCATAGAAGATCAGGAGGACCAGGAGGACGGTCGCAGTGTCGCCGTCCCCTTGCTCGGCACCCGACTTCCCGCCGCCATCAGCGTGAGCGGGCCCGCCTTCCGGTTCGCCCTTCCCGAAATGAAAGTCGTGGCCGAGGCCCTCATCGTCGCAGCCGCGGGACTGGCCGGAGACGAAGTCTGAAGTGTTTCGTTCTATGAAATAGATTGATTATCTAGTAGAATAACGGCAAGATTGGGGCCGCACGGAAGGGGGTGGCTCCGCTGCCGTCCGACCAACAGAGCGAGCATCACAGTCCGTCGCCGACCTCGGAAACCGCGCATCGCGGATCTGCCGCCGGCCTGGAATACCCGATCCTGAAGATCGACCGCATGTCGCGGATCGTCGCATTGGCGAACGAGTCGCCAGAGGGGGTCGGCGCGGCCGAGTTACCGCGCCCGTTCCAAGTATCAGCGGCAGTCATCAACAAGGAACTGCGAGCCCTGGAACAAAAACGATGCCTCGAGCGAGGCCCTGCGACCGGTCGCTTTCATGTCGGTCCGACCTTGGCGCTGCTTCGCGTGCCCCGGATTCAGGTCCTTGCGCGACACGCTCGCCCTGAACTGGAACGGCGACGCGATCAACTCGACGAGACGACGAACCTCGCGGTACTCGACGGAAGATGCCTCGACGTTCATTCCCTTCCCACTCGCCGCCTCGTGCGGTTCGTGCTGTGCGATGTCGAGCAGAGCCTGCTCCTTTGCACCGCGTGCGGCTCGGCGGCGTTGTCCCTTCTGCCCGCTAGCCGCACCCGCGACCTGCTCCGCCTGCCGGCGGACAGCCGGCCTGCTGACTTGAGGGCATTCGAGGAGGTCAGGATTCGCGGTTACGCGATCGACGACCGTGAGAGGCGATCACGACGGCAGATGTGTCGCGGTGCCGTTGCTCGGCATGCCCATCGCGACTGCGATCAGCGTCAGTGCCCCAGCCTCCCACTTGCCGCTCGCCCACGCTCCCCGTATCGCCGCCCTTCTCCGCGAAGCTGCCCGTGCGTTCGTCGACCGAGCTGGCTTTTCCGTGAGGTGATTTCGAACCATGGATCAACGTCGCAGAAAAACAAACGTAGTTCTTGTTCTCGCGGACGACATGGGTTACTCCGACCTGGGGTGTTACGGCGGGGAAATAAGGACGCCGGTTCTCGATAAACTAGGAAGAACTGGCGTACGGCTGAGCTCGTTTTACAATACCGCACGCTGCAGCCCCTCCCGCGCGTCGCTGCTCACCGGATTACATCCACATCAAACAGGGATAGGAATCCTCACCAAGGACGACTCACCAGAAGGTTACCTCGGTTCGCTGAACGACAAGTGCGTGACGATAGCGGAGGTACTCCGCTCAGCCGGTTACCGCACCGGCCTGGTCGGGAAATGGCATCTTTGCTCGGATGTGTCGGCGCCCAATGATGCCTGGCCGACCCGGCGAGGGTTTGCTGATTTCTGGGGAACCCTATCTGGCTGCGGATCCTACTACCAACCGCAAACGCTCATGCGCGGTGAAGTCGATGCGAGCCAGGAAACCGAGGATCCCGAATTCTTCTATACCGAGGCGATAACAGCCGAAGCCGAGCGCTTCATTCGCGGTTGTTCAAGTTCACAAGACGAGCCGTTCTTTCTATTTGTTTCCTACACTGCTCCACATTGGCCACTGCACGCGAGAGGATCCGAAATAGCGGAATATGACGGCACCTTCGACGGCGGCTGGGACGAATTGCGTGAACAGCGCCTCACCGGTTTGATCCGGGAGGGCATTCTTCCGGAGCGAACAGAATTGAGTGAACGCGACCGGACCCAGCCGAACTGGGAGGATGAGCCATACAAAAAGTGGCAGGCGCGGCGCATGCAGACGTACGCCGCGCAGGTCAGCCTCATGGACAAAGGTGTCGGTCGGATTATTCAGGGGTTGCGGCAAGCCAATCGGTTGGATGACACACTTTTTCTGTTTCTCTCGGACAACGGAGCGTCAGCCGAAGGACTACTGGAAGACGTCGGCGGAGACGAATTTCTCAAGCGACGTGAGATAGTCTCACTAACAACGCGCAACGGGGAGCGCGTCCTGGTCGGCAACAACCCTGACGTCCTTCCCGGTCCAGAAAGCACCTACGCGAGCTATGGCCGCCCCTGGGCGAATCTTTCGAATACTCCATTTCGGCTCTACAAGCGCTGGGTCCACGAAGGCGGCATAGCCACCCCGCTAATCGTCCATTGGCCACATGGCGATCTCGTTGCAGAAAATGTCGTGCATACACCATTTCAGCTCGTCGACATCGTACCAACGATAATCGAGGCTACCGGCGTAAAATACCCAGAACGCTACCCAGGACGCGAAGTTTCCCCCCTTGAAGGAGTCAGCATGCTGGCCACCATGCGCGGTGAGCCGGCTACGGATATCCCGCTGTACTGGGAACACGCGGGAAACGCCGCATTACGCTATGGGCAGTGGAAAATTGTCCGCGAGCACCCCGATGAATGGGAATTGTATGATATCGACCTGGATCGAACCGAATTGCGTAATGTAGCCGCCGAAAACCCGGCAATCGTCTCGACACTGGCCGGCCTGTGGCACGACTGGGCGAAGCGTGTCGGCGTGATCCCCTGGGAGGACGTCCAGGCGATGTACCAGCGCAATGGGTCCACCGGCGAAAACCCGGCGACTGGATAAGGGAACTCGGCGACGGACACCACTGGACCCGGCACACAGAGGCGAACTCCTGTGTCTGAAGTCACACCGACGCCGAGCGAGTGGCCGGCGACTCAGTTACCTACGGCGATATTTCGATGATCCTTCTGACGACAAGTCACCGGCGGCGTGAACTGGCCCCTGACATGCGCGTTCGGCCCCCGCTAACATATGAAACACTCACACCGGCGATCAAAACTATGGAGGGTCAGCAATGGCACGTCGGCGCAAGAAGGACCCCGAAGAGTTCGATGCCACCGAGCCCGAAGAGTCCGCCGAAGAACGCGACTACTCCGTGCGCGCCGTCGAACGTGTGTGCTTGATCTTGAATCTGCTGCAGGAGTCCGTGGATGGGATCGGCCTGAACGACGTCGCGCAAATCACCGGGCTCCCCAAGTCCTCGGCCTTCCGCTACCTGTGGACCCTGGAGAATCACCGCTACGTCGAACGCGATCAGGACACGAACCTGTACCGCCTGGGCCTCGGCTTCGTTGGCATGCAATCGCGGCACCTGGAGATCCTCCGCGAGCGTGCGCGGCCGACGCTGGAGAACCTGCGCGACGAGTTCGGCGAGACAGCCAACCTCGGCCTGCTGGACGGCGACCACATCATCTACATCGACATCGTCGAAAGCCGGCGGGGTGTGCGTCTCGCCGCGACCCGCGGCGAGAGGGAGCCGGTCCACTGCACAGCCCTAGGCAAGGCCATCGCCGCGCAACTCCCCGAGGACCGGGTGCGGGACCTGCTCAAGGAGACCGGTCTGGAGCGCCGCACCGCGAACACCATCACGGCCATCGACGACTACTTCGGCGAACTGGCCAAAACCCGTCGCGTCGGCTACGCGATCGATGACCGCGAGAACGAGGAGGACGGCCGCTGCGTGGCAGCGCCTCTGCTCGGCACTCACCTGCCCGCTGCCATCAGCGTCGCCGGCCCGTCGTCGCGGTTCACCCTCCATGAGGTGAAGAAGGTCGGGAAGGCACTGCTCGAGGTCGCGGCCGGGATCGCCACGAATCCAATCCCCGACCAGCGCACCGGTCCGGTGGCGTAGCCGCCCCCACCGGCTCGTTGGCCCGGGGGATCTCGAAGGGCATTTCCAGCCCCTCGAGATCCCCGCCTTCTGACGAGCGGACTGCCGTCAGGCCGGCCGGGAATTACGATCGATCTCAGTGTGCTCGGAGTGCCATCCCTCAAGTTTCAGGCATTTGGGGCAGCGCGGGTCGATATCGTCGACCAGCCAGCCATCCCGCTCCATCGCGGCCAGTAGATCGGTAACCCGGTCGTACACCGGGCCACTCAACCGCGTCTTGCACCCAACGCACTCGGCTATGAGTACCATTTTCCACCTCTCCTTACTCGACGCTGAGTCCGGTGATGAAGTCAGCGGCCTGCTTCGCGCCCACTTGTTCTGGCTGGAGCGGGTCCTCGTTTTCGATGCTGAGCACGTCGTCGTACCCGATCTCGGCCAGCGAGCCGAGGAACGACTTCCAGAACGAAGCTGGGTGTCCCTGCCCGACGGTGCGGAAAATCCATGACCGATGGTCGAGGGCATTGAACGGGGTGGCGTCGAGGACCCCGTTGACCGCGAGCGAGTCCGCTCGCATCTCGGTGTCCTTGAGGTGAACGTGGAACACGGCCGGCCCCAGCGCGTGCACGACTCGAACCGGGTCCATCTGCTGCCAGAACATATGGCTGGGATCGACGTTCGCGCCGATCACCGGCCCGATCTCCGCACGCATCCGCTGTAACGTCGGCACGTTGTACACCAGCTGCAGTGGGTGCAGCTCCAAGGCGATTCGCCGCACCCCGTGCCGCTGTGCACAGGTGGCCAGCTCACCCCATAGCTCCAACGCCTGCCCCCACTGTTCGCCCAGAATCGCGTAGCGATCCTCCGGCCATGGGAACGTGATCCAGTGGATCGCGCGCGCCTGCGGCGATTCGCCAGGGCACCCGGACATGGTCACGATCTTGTCCACACCCAATTCGCCCGCGAGACGAATCGCCGCACGGATGATCTCCACGTGCCGCTCACCCTCACGAGGATGCATGGGCCAAGCCGAGCAGTTCACCGCCGCCAGCCGCAGCTCACGTTCGCTCAGCTTCCGCGTGAATTCGGCTCGCTGCTCCGCATCGTCCAGCAGCTCGAATACCCGCATATGCGGCGCGCTCGATTGCCCGCCTGCCGCGATTTCCACCGCGCTCGCCCCAATATTCACCGCGAAGTCGAGCGCATCATCCAGCGATAGACTGGCCACGGAATCGGTGTAGAGACAAAGATCCATTGTGGATTCTCCTATCCGGCGCTGTAGAGGGACGTACCGCGCGTTGCCGACCATTCAGTCGTACGAAGCTTCTTCACACCTAGTACGCCATGCCGGAACACCGGGTCGTCCCGGTCCAGCGGGAAGGTCACCACCTCACCGGTGACGGCCGACTCGTACGCGCCCACCGTGGCCTCGAGAATGCGCAGCCCATCTCGACCAGAGGCGGCCGGGGAACGCCCCTCACGCACCGCGGTGGCGAAGTCCAGCACGACCTGCTCAAACGAGTCCATGATCGGCTGGGGGATGTCAGTCACGGGGCGCTCGTCCGGACCGAGCACCTCTCGCGTGCCATCGCCGGTAAAAACCCGCACGTGTTCCACGGGCGCCCACGGAGCGGTTCCGCCGTCGCGGTAGCGCACAGAGACCCGGCCCAGCTCACCGCTAATCTCGATCCCACCAGGCCCGAGGCCCCACGCAACGTTCACCAGCGCCGCACCGGAGTCCGTCTCGAACCGGCACAGGGCCAGGTCCTCGACCGTCGCCCCGGGCTCCTGGCTACGCACGTAGGCCGACACACGGCGTAACTGCTGCCCCAGAAGCGCCTCCGCCAAATAGACCCCGTGCACCATGTCCATCAGCACGCCGCCACCCGAACACACAGCGTCGTGGCGCCAGCCGGACCGGTAAGCCGCTGCCCCCGGTACGTCCACAACGCCGAGGTAGTTGACGATGACGGCACGTACGGGGCCGATCTCCCCAGATTCGATTACCTTTCGCGCCGCCTGGATCTCGGGCAGCCACAAGTAGTTGTGCACCATCGCGAGTATCCGGCCCGCGTCCTCCGCCGCGTCCACGGCGGCCGCGGCGTCCAATGGCACCGACGCCAGCGGCTTCTCGCACAGGATGTGCTTGCCCGACACGGCCGCGTTGAGCAGTACGTCCCGGCGCAGGTGCTGCGGCGTACAGATGTCCACCACGTCGATGTCGTCGCGCGTGATCACGTGCACCGGGTCGTCGTACACCTGGCCCTGCGCAAGCCCGGCCAGCTTCCGCGCCGACTCCCGCGCCACCTCAGTCGGGTCCGCGAGCGCCACTACCTGCGCGATCTCCGGATGTTTCAGCCACGTGGGCAGGTGGATGCGGCCGCCGATGTTGCCGCAGCCGACAATGCCTATCCGCAAGGGTGATGTCGTCATCGTGTCTCCGGGAAGCCGAGGTCCACTTTCGAGGTCGCCGCTTCGGGCCATCGCGAAGTAATGACCTTTCCGCGCGTGTAGAACTTGATGCCCTCACGTCCGTAGATATGCGTGTCACCGAACAGGCTGTTCTTCCATCCGCCGAAGGAGAACTGCGCGGCGGGCACTGGAATCGGCACGTTGATTCCCACCATTCCCGCCTGCACGTCCCATGCGAACCGACGCGCGGCACCGCCGTCCCGGGTGAAAATCGCCGTGCCGTTGCCGTACGGGTTGTCGTTGATCAGCTGAACGGCCGCGTCATACGTGTCAACCCGGCTCACGCTGAGTACCGGTCCGAAGATCTCGTCGTCATAAGCCAACATGCCGGGCTTGACGTCGTCGAGCAGTGACGGAGCAAGGAAGAACCCTTGTCCTCCTGGCGTCGCCGAACGCCCGTCGATCACGACCTTGGCACCCTCGGCCGGCGCGTGCGCGACATACTGGACGACCCGCGAACGATGCTCGCGCGTGATCAGGGGCCCCATGTCGACCTGCTGCGCGCCGTTGCCCACGGTGATCTTCGAAATCCGCTGCCGGATCGCCTCGACCAGCGCGTCCCCGACGCCACCGACGGCCACCACGACTGAGACGGCCATGCACCGCTCGCCGGCCGAACCGTACCCGGCCGAGACCGCGGCATCCGCAGCCATATCGATATCCGCGTCCGGTAGCACGATCATGTGGTTCTTCGCGCCGCCCAGCGCTTGGCAGCGCTTGCCGTGGGCGGTCGCGGTCTCGTAGACGTTTCGTGCGACCGGAGTGGACCCGACGAAGGAGACCGCGGCCACGCCACGATGGGTCAGCAACGCGCCGACCGTGTCCCGGTCGCCATGTACGACGTTGAAGACACCGTCGGGCACGCCGGCCTGACGCAGCAGCTCCGCCATGAACATCGGTGCCGACGGGTCCTTTTCGGACGGCTTCAGCACGAAGGTGTTCCCGCACGCCAGCGCCGGTGCCCACATCCACATCGGAACCATCGCGGGGAAGTTGAACGGTGTGATCCCCGCGCAGACCCCCAGCGGTTGCCGGACGGAATGCACGTCGACTCCCGTGGAGACTTGCTCGGCGTACTCGCCCTTCACCAGTTCCGGGACCCCGCAGCAATATTCGACGACTTCCAGCCCACGCGCCACCTCCGCCAGCGCATCGGGAAGTGTCTTGCCATGCTCGGCGGTGACGCGACGAGCTAGCTCCTCACGGTTACTCAGGAAGACCTCGCGAATGGTGAAGAACAGCTCGGCACGTCGTGACACCGACAGCGCACGCCATTCCGGGAAGGCCTCCTTCGCCGCGCCGACCGCATCGTTGACGTCCGCGGCCGTCGCGAATTCGACGGAACTCGTTCGCTCTCCGGTTGCCGGGTTGAACACCGGACCGGTATTGCCCTCGTTGACGACGACCTGTCCAGCTATCCAATGACCAATCCGGTTGGGAGAAACAGTGGTCACGGGATCCTCCTTCCCCGCGCGATGTCGATAAGAGCGTGTCTCATTTGGCCCGTTCGAGTTTCTTGTAGCAGGTGAGTGCGGCAGCGAGGGTGACGAAGGCGCAGAAGAGGTGGGCGTGA
>Ga0164243_10001143_pt1 | contig 45759 bp, 47 predicted proteins | sample OricompcompostOP_FD_108781 | JGI IMG/M metagenome (GOLD analysis project Ga0164243, IMG submission 108781) | Organic Plus compost microbial communities from Emeryville, California, USA - Original compost - Organic plus compost (OP) | ecosystem: Engineered > Solid waste > Mixed feedstock >...
GAAGCAGTAGGTAATTTTTCTTCTTCCTTTTTAGGACGGCCTCTTTTCTTTCCTTCTACAACAACTTCTTTCTTAACTATTTTTTCTTTAGTTGTTTTTTCTGCTGTTTTTTTATTTGTTTTTGCCATTTAAAAAATTTTTTTTATTTAAGAAAACCTATTTTATTATTTTCTTCTTTAGTTTTTATTTGTTTAGTATCATAAGTGTATATTTCTGCTAATGTTAAAGGTTGTTTACTAACAAAATTTTTATCTTTATGAATTTTCTCTAACAACTTATTAGTTTTTTCAAGAGTTAATTTATCAAATTTATATTCTGCAATTAATCTTCCGGGTCTAGTTAATGCTTCATCAATATCACTGTATTTACAATTAAAAGTACAAATTATTTGAATTTTAAGTGCGTCTCCTAATAAACCGTCTGATAAATTAAGCAAATTAGAAATTGCAGCATTTCCACCACTAGAACGCTTTTTTAATATATTTTCAGCATCTTCAATTAATAATATTGAGTTTTTATTTTTAAGCATAAACGTTATAAAGTCTGGTTCACTTAAAACTGTACTCATATCAGGAGAAATATAAATAAGCTGTTTTGTTTCTATCTTTTGAGTTAAATATCTCAAATAAGTAGTTTTACCAGTTCCGGGTAAACCAGAAAATAAAACAATGCCATTTTTTTCCTTTTTATTTAAATCTGCAATTAACTTTTCATTAATTTCTGCAAATTCATCATTATAATTTGATGAAATATCTACAATTTTTTCTGATGCTTCAAAAGGATATAAAGATAAACCATATTCATCTTTAGTAATTACATTTAACTCCCTTATTGTCTTTTTTCGTTTACGATTTCCTTTAGCTAAAACAAAGTCAATAAATTTTTGCAAATGTTCTTCAGAAGTTAATTTTGATAGGCCATTAAACATTATGCCTATTTCATCATTTTTAATATTATTAACTTCCTTATCAATTACTTCTTGATATTCTTCATCATTATCATCATTTTCTTCACTTATATTATCAATTCCAGTTACAATTAATGATATACAATATTGATCTGTTATATTAGTATATAAAATTTCAGAAATTAATTTTGATTGATTATAATCATAGTATTTATATGATTTTTTCTTTTTTATTTCTTTCCCCTCAAAAAAAATATCTATATCCTTTATTAATTCATTAAGTTTATAGTATGAAATATTTGTATGTATTACTACTTCCGGTTCTGAATTTAAATTTTTAATAAATTCAAGTTTCGACATAAATTCTTCTAAACCATCACTATATGATCTTGTATAATTGAAATTATAATTCATGCTATTAACTTATTTTTTTTTAAAATTCTACTCCTTCTTCATTAAGATTATTGCCATTATAAATATTAACCCTTGATTCTTCCATAAGGGTTTTTTTAATTTTACCATCATCTAATAAAAAAGAACTATCTACTAATATGTTCCGAAAACTTTGTTTCATATTTTCTTGCACTGTTAATACTTCCTGAACTTTCTGTTCAAGTTTTTCTATATATCCATTAAGACGCACCATTACAAAAAAGAATACCCCTATAAGGATTATATTTAAAATTATCAAAATCCATATTATTATCATCTTAACCCTAATTTATAAATTGTTGAATTATTTAGTTCTAACATTTCATCAATTACATTTATAATACCATTTTCTGATTCAAATGATTTTCTAAATGAAAGAATAATTGAATTTATTTCATTAGCTAATGACAAGTTATCCATATCATCAATAATTCTATACATTTCATCATTTATCATCAATGATTGTCTGCCAAATGTACCAGCAATTGATTCTACTAAAGTATCTAAATTGGCACTTATTTCTTTATAATAATCACCCAACACTTCATGCTGCCAACCTGAATTTGATTCTATCCAATGGTTAAATTGAATTTGATTTTGAATCCAAAAAACTTTTCCTAAAAAATCTTTGGGTACTTTATTTACTATCATTAATATTTAATTTAATTGAATTGGAAATTTCTTCCAGCTAAGTATGTAGGATTTGCCTACTATACCCAGTGTATTTATTTATTCTTTATTTCCCTCTGCACTATGTTGTAGTGGTCACCAGTCTGTTATAGTCTGATATTTAATCTTCTCTCTATAGAATAACCACTACAACTACCACCTTTTAAGATTATTCTGGAACAATAGGATTGGTTACCTACCAAGTTCATAATTAATCAGGAGGATTGGATATACCTCATGTGGTTATGCAAAGGAACAGCTGGGTTAATTTATCTCTATTATCCATGTAAAAATTGTTTTGAATTAGATGAACCATTTAATTTAGCTTGATAATTCTGTTCTTGTAATAAACTACTAGTATAAACGATTAATTCAGATACAGTAGGGTCATTTCTAAGTACATTATATTTTTCCTCTGTTATTTCAGCTTTCTTTAAAATTCCACTTTGTAAATATGTAACATATAATTTTTTCATTGCTTTTTTATTTTAATTTATTAAATAATACATTTAAATATTTAGAAACAATTATAAATTGCCTATTAAAACAAAAAATCTTCATCTAATTGATATTTTTTAGTTTTCAATTCTACTTCTGAAAACAATTCATCAAGTTCTTCATTAAATGCATTTCTCATACTGTCTTTAATATCAATCATCATATTCAATCGTTGATCGATATTTTTTTCTTTGTTAATCTCCTTAATTGATTTTTTAATAGTATCTACTGTTTGTTTATCTAGCATTGTACTCTAAATTTTAAAATATAAATTGTTTTTTCATTATTTGAATGTTCTAAAAAAATATCTTGATTATTGTATTTCGTTTTATGCTTAATAATTATTTCTTCAAAAGGATAAGATAATACAGATAAATCTTTTCCCTTTTTATAAAAGGCATAAATTTCTAAAATTAAAGGCTGGAACCACGGAAAATTTAAAGGTCGGCTTCCAAGAATATGTAAACTTTCATTGTTTACTTCATCAGTAAATACATATCTATCTTGCAATTCTTTTCTATGTTGACGGAGATTATCTTTGATTGTAAGGAATATTTTTTTCTTCGCTTCTTCATCACCAAATACATCTGATCTATCCACATAAAAATATAAGTATTCTAAATTTTTTTTCTTCTTTATAAATAGAGTTTTCAAAAATTTAAACATTAGAAAATCAATTTATTTTAAAAATAAAATAACATGATTACAAAAACAAATAAAAACGTAAAAAATTTTTTTGAAGCAATAAAAAAGACCTACAAATTAATGTAAGTCTTTTAAGGTTAGCTTTCTATCCTATTTTAGTTGCGGAGGCAGGATTCGAACCTGCGATCTTGTGATAATGCTTACTACTATAGTTTTCACTACCATTAAAATTAATGTTTGTAGTCTGGACTTTATCTTCATTTTTTAATAAAAAAAATGTTCGCCGTTAAGTCTCTACACCTTCTTAATCTTAAATTAAGTTTGGCTCGGTATTACCACGCTTTCAGGCTTCACCGAATTTGACGAATTATACTGCATTTGTTTATTTAATGCAGCAGCCCTAATAATAGACCAAGCATTTTTAAAAAATTCAGGGTTATATGTTGATTTACTATTTTTAATGTTTTTAAATTCAATAGTAAATTCTTTTTTATTATTACAAAAAATATCAGATGATATAATCCAAAAATCATTAGTATCTATAAAATGTGCTACAACAAAATCAAAATCTTTAACATAATAACTTTTAGTTTTAAAATTAACTCTATTTGTTAAAGTTCTTATATTACCAGCACAGCATAAATTTCTACTTTTAGATTTATAAACTGATTTAACTTGAATTTTTAAAAGAACATCATCAACATCTAAGATTAAGTCATATTTTAATCTATCACCTAATGGTTTAGAAACATTAAAACCATTTTTAAGACATTCTAAAATTACACTTTGTTCTGAAATATCGCCCTTTAATTTTTTGTCCATTATTAATTATTGAGCCACACGGGATGACCACTTCCCCACTCCACGATATTATGTTAGTAGCGTTGGATGGATTCGAACCACCGATTTCTAGCTAATGAAACTAGCGAGATAGACCTCTTCTCTACAACGCAATATCAATTTTATATATTGTTACAAATATATTTTTTATTTTTTAAAAAACAAAATTGAAGATAATTTTTTATTACTACCTTCAATTTTGTTTAAAATTTAGCGTATAAAAAAATTACGCTTTAGACTTAGCTGCTTTTTTAGCTTTTTTCAATTCGCTTACTTCTACACGAATTGATTGAGAAAGTCTTTTTACTTCTTGTAATAATTTTCTTAATGCAAGACCAGCAGACTGATTTCCTTTATTATAAAATTTATCGGCTGGAATCTTTAATTCTTCTACTAGAGAAACTAATTGATTTACTTTTTCCATTTTTTAATATTTATTTAAACAAATATAAATATTAAAAATTAAAAAACAAATTTAACTGTTTAAATTATTTTTCTTTTTTTGGTTCTTCATTTTGATTAGCTGCTTCAGGATTAGTTTCTTCAGAACCAAAATCAACGGGGAAACCATCTTCATCTGTAGGCAATGGTGTATCGCCATCTTCTCCATTATCTTCAATTGAAGTATCATCAGGTAATTCTTCGCCTTGATTTGCTGTTAAATCAATTGGTGAACTAAAACTATCACCAGACATTGCAGAACCACCTCCAAATCCACCAGCGCCAGAACTTGAACCACCACCATCAGCAGAATCGTTATCCATATTTCCGGGTTCATACTCTGAATCTTTTTCCCACGGTGAAACTATATTTGAAATATAATTTTTAGGTTCTTTGAAAACAGAATCTTTATCAATTATTTGATTATCATTTTTATCTTTAGCTGCTTCAATTTCATTAGTAAATCTATTTCCAACTTGATAACCATTAGCTGAAAAAAATTCTTGACCTTCTTCTTTTTTAATACTTTCAATATGATGTATATATGCAGAACTTGTTTGTGATTGCTGTTGCATATCCATAACAAAAGTATTACTAAAATTATCTTTTATTTTTTTTGATGCAGCTTTATGGTTTAATAATTTAGAAACATATTCATTTACACCTCTATTTAAAATGTTATCTTCAAAAAATAAACCATTATTATATAATTCTTTTAATTTACTAATATCTAAAACTGTTTGATAACCCTTTGAAACAAGATCGATTTTTTCAATCATATCCTTTCTTTCTTTATACAATTCTTTGATTCTAGCACTTAATTCTTTTTTAGAAACTTTAACAGAAGTACTTAATGCATCTGAATAAGAGAAAAAATATCTAATTAAATTAGAAAGCAATTCAGATGGTAAATTGGAAATTTTTTCAATAAAACCATCTAAATCAGTATAATTTTGAAGTGCAGTAAAAAATTTTCTTATTTGTTTTTTAACTGTTTCTTCCAATTTATCTTTTTCAACTAATTCTTTTTTAGTAAAGAATTTATTGCATAATATTTTTAATTTTTGTTCTTTCAAAAGTTCAGCCCATTTATCCGGCTGTTCATGCATAGAATTATCAACAGTTTGCAAGAACCAATCCCATAATTCGGTATCAATTTCCGTATTATCATCTATTTCTTGACTACCAATATCTTTCATAAAATTATTGATATTCATAGTAAATAATTCATTTAAAGATTTTTTTTGTTTTTTATTTTTAGTTAAATGAATTTTTTCATCTACAAATTTATCAATTTCTTCTTGTAATAAGATATTAAAAGTTTTAAATTCTTTCATTTTGATTATTTTCTTAATTTATCAAACATTTCACTTTCAGCTTTTTTACAACCACTTTGATATGCTTTAAGTGCATTTTGATTATTTTTAAATGATTGTTCTTTTTGTAAAGAAGCCTGTAATGTTTTATATATTTCCATTCTTCCAGCAGAAGTAGGATTTTTTAAGTTTCTAATAAATGCATTTAAATATGCGATAGTATTAGTATAACCTAATTGTTGAATTTCTTGAACTGAAACTTGTGAAGTTGGTTGCTTAGTTCTTCTAACAGGAATATCAAAATCTTCTAAAGATTCCATTAAATTTCTTTTATTAGAATATCCTTCCATATCATTTTTTAATTGATTTCTAATATCAGTTTCTATATTCCCTGTAGATTTAACATGTCCACCACTCCAAGAATCTTTGTGGCCTAAAGAAGTATTTGCAAATGCTTCTTCACCTATTAATGTTTTGGCACGTTCAATTGATTCTTTCATTGAAGTACCTACATTTCCACCAGCATTTATATATTTTTCAACGTGTTCTGGATTCAAAGGGCTTAAACCTTGCATTTGCATATCAAGTCTTTGTTTCTTTGTTAAATTAAAAAGATTTGCCATTATTTAAAATTTCTTTTTTTATTCTTTAAATATAAGTTTTTTAATATTTAACAACAAAAAAAGGCTAGGAAAATTCCTAACCTTTTAAGTTTAAATTTTAGTTAATGAAGTCAAATAAACATTAACTAATTCTTTTTAGAAGAAATTAAAGTTCATTCCAATAACCTAATTTCTTAGCAGTGCGAGTAGTGTAGTGTTTTCTTGCACCATCGTTATATGCTTTTGCAGCGGCTACAGCATCTTCAAGTAAGAAACAACCTAAATGAAAACGTTCTCCATTTTTTTGAATACGGCTACGTAAACGTACACCCCAACCACTTTGAGTTCTATAAGTATTTACAGATACACCACGATAAGTAATGCCCAATGATTCTTTGTTAGGGCGTTTTCCCAATTTTTTGTTTGTTTTCTTTGTTAATTTGTTTGTCATAATTGTTTATTTATAAATCAAAAATAAGCGGCTTTTTTTAAAAAAACAATTTTTTTAAAAAAAATTTTTAAAGTTTTATGTATTAATTTTTATTTTAATTTACCCCAATTGGTGCCATATTCATACTTCACCCTTCCAATTAATCCATTTATATCTGCTTCCATAATTGTGTTTATTGTTTCAAATATATCAGTGTCATTTATTAATTTATCTTCCAATTGTAATAATATAGAATCATGATTTTGAAGAATTATTTTATTTTTTTTCAAATTAACCTTTCTCTTTTCTAATATATCTATAATCAATCTTATTTTAATATAAAGAAAATCTGAAGCGGTAGATGAAATATAGTTATTTAATAAAGCATGGCGTTTTTCAACTCTAATAAATCTTCCAAAGTAATTTTTAAGTAAATGATTTTTTACATTAAAATTTTCATTAGTAATTTTTTCTGTCAAACATTTGATAGCTTTAATAATCCAATGGTGTTCAATTTTTAATTTTAAAAAATCCCTTATTTGCTCCATTTCACTTTTCTTTATTTCATCTTTATCTTCATCATTACAAAAATCATCAATAATTGAATCAATTATCTTATCTAAATTCATTCCATATATTAAAGAGTAATTAATTTTTTTGCCTAACACTCTGTATGAATCCTTATTTTCTAATATAAATTCTTCACCAAATAAATATTTTACAATATCAATGTGAGGGTCTAATTCAGTAGTAATAGGAATGTTAGATAATAAACATAGAATATCAAACTCAAAACTTTTATAATCAAATTCTATTAAAGTACAATTTTTGTCTGCATTTAATATAATTCTTTGATCTTTATTTAAAGTTTGTAATGATTGATTTTTATTTAAATTGACTGGATAAATACGTCCTGTTACAGTATCACTTCCATTATATTCATACTGAACCATTCCATTTTGTATAGGAAATTCTAAATCTTTGAATTTATTGAAATTTATGTTCTTGATTTTAATATTTGAAAAATAATTTTCAACGATAAAAATATTTTCGTAAAAATTATTGTATTTATTCAAATTATTAATACCTAGTACATGACTGCTTATATAATGAGTAGTATTAGTATCAATTGATTTATAAGTACGCAAAAAATAAAAATAAACTACTAACCACTTATAGTATTCATTAAAATCATCAACCTTATAATCAAAAAACTTAAAATAATCAAGGAAGCTATTAAAATTAAATGATTTATCAACTAAACCTTGTTCTTTTAAATTTAACTTTATATCATTATAAGCTATGAAATTAATTTTACTATCCGGTAGTAATTCCTCAATGGTAGTTATTTTTTTATTTAAAACAAAAGAAAAGTAATTAAAATCTATTGTATATATGTTTTTCCCATCGAATAAATACTGAATATTGTTTTTTGTATTATTTATTTTAAAAATATCACCATTTATTTCCTGTAACTGTTCTTGTTTATAAACATTAATCCTTTTATATTCTTTAATTGGCAATAAAATATTTTCAAAAATAAATTCTTTTAAATTGGAGTAGTATAAATTTAAATCATTCAATTCATCAGGACTATAGTACCAATAAACGTTTTCAGCTATTTTATGATCTGAAAATATCGCTGCCGTTTCAAATAAATATGCAGCTAATTCAAATCCATCTACTATTATATTATTGTCTTTATTAAATTCACCATTTATAAAAGATTCACTATCAATAACTTCTAATATCAAAGGACAAGAAGTAGTATTTATTATTTTAATATTATCAGATACCAATGTAATAGCAAATAAATTCATGGTGGCAATTTAAGTAAAAAAAATATGAATATTTAAAAATTAAACACTTATTTTAAATGTATCTTGATATTACAGAAGCAGAATTACAGCAAATATATGAGGAAATTTTAACATTATTAGGTGCATATTCTATTGATGTTGATATTGAAAAAAGGGAAGTATTAGTTGTATTAAGAAGGGCTTTATTAGAATTTGAAAAAGAAACTTCACTTTGGCAATTAAGAAACCAATTTGGCAATGTTTATGGTTTACCTGCTGGACTTATTATGTCTAATCAAATAGCTACATTTAATATGAATTTAGTAACTCAAATTACAGATTGGGTTGCTAGTATGCAAAGATTAGGTGGTAAAATACCGTGGAAAAAAGATTATGTTACTTTAGAACCCGGTAGACAAATTTACAATTTGGCAACTGAATCATCTAAACCATACCCTCCCGGTTCAAGAAGAATACATAGAGTTTTATGGTGTGCTACTCCTGAATTATTCGATGGTTATCATTTTAATGGTAGATTAGATAATATTCAAGGAGATGATATTTTATATTCTTCTGCATGGAATTTTACTAATGCAGGTCTTAATTATGGTTCAAATCCATTAACATTTTTAGGTTATGGATTTGATACAATTATGATGTTACAATCAATTGAAACTAGAAGAAAAATATTATTTTCTGAATTTTTTCATAATTTATCTGGTGATATTTTAGAATTATTACCTATGCCCGGTAGTAGATCATTATCTGTTAGGCCCGGAACTAGAGTATTTTATTATTATTGGGATGAAGCAGAAGTAATTGCAGCTAATAAAGTTATAAATGATACTGTTAATTCTTCAGTTAATTCAGAATTAAATATAATAGAAGGTGGCGGTTTAACTGGTTTACCTCCAAAAGACAAACCATTAATTGCTAATCCTCTTGATATGAAAATTGATGTTGTTCCGTGGTCTATGTTATCGCCGTGGGCTAAACAATTTGTATTTGAAATAACTTTTGCTCGTTGTAAATATATACAAGGCTCAAAATTAAGAGCAATTAAAAGAAATTTTTCAACTGGTGAAATGGAATTTGATATTGAATTTGATTATCAATCATTTTTAGATGAAGCAAGTAATGAAATTCAACAAATAAGGGATGAATTAAAAGCTACATTAGAAGCGTTGAATTTAGCTAATTTATATCAAGATAAATCTACTATGATAGATGCTGCAAAAAATGCAAATAGAATGCAACCTAGACTTTGGAATTTAATGTAATTTTTTTGTTAATAATTAAAAAAATGAATTTAATAAATAAAATTTTATTAGAAAGCAAAGAAATAAATGCTTTAACTGTATTTCATGGAACTTGTAAAAAAAAATGCTGAATATTTATTATTAAATGGATGGCAACCTAGAAGTGGTGAATATGGTAGTAATATGGGTCAATCTAAATATTTATATGTAACAACAGGTGCAGAAGATGCACTTTGGTATGCTGAAGAAAAAGGATGTAATACTATATTAATAATTGAAAATTTACCTTTGGAATATTTAAAACCAGACCCGGAAGATGAAGCTGGATATACAATGAAGGAATTATTAAATACGATAATAGAAAAACCAAATTTTCCTAGAAAATTTGTAATAATAAAACCATTAGATAAACATTATTTTAAACTATACAATATATAATGGCAAGATTAGGTCATCAAGGAAGCAATAAAGAAACAGATCATGGTAGACTTTACTGGAAAGATAATAAAACTATTGATTTTTTAAAAGAAAAAAGTAGAACGGTATTAGAAGAATATCAAGATATTTCATTGCTATATTTTCAAATTGATTGGGCTAAATCGCAAAGAAATTTTTATGGAGAAATGAAATTTAAAAAATTTGTTAATCCATTAGGAGTTCAAGTAAAAGGTGCTATTAAAATGAATCAAGGTGATGAACAACAAAATCAAGGTATTCCTAGTAAAATAATGAAATTAACATTTAGTTGTTATACAGAACAATTGAAAGAATTAGGAATTGAACCTAATTTTGGAGATTATTTTGCTTATGGACAAAGATTATATCAAATATATGATAAAACAATAAAAGATTATGGCCCCGGTAATGTTAATGGTAATAGAGAAAGAATGCGTATAGATTATTTATGCATTCAAGAAGATGATGAAACAATACAAAAAAATGCATGGGGTGATAATCTTGGTTTAGATATACAAATCAGAGGTAATGGTTCAATAGAAAATTTATAATAAAAAAACAATGATACTTTATACAGGAAGAACAGTTAAATCAACTGAATTTGATTACAATTATGTTGGATTAGAAAATGCAATAGATCAAGAAGGGCCGGGGTTTTATTTTTCAACAAGTATTAATACAGCTTTTGGATATGCTGGCAATGATGGTATTGTAATTATTGCTGATGTAGATACTACAAAATTTTTAACCAAAAAAAACAAACCAAAATTAAGTGATATTAAGAAATTAATATTAGCTGCGCCCGATTTAGAAGATACATTAACTAATTTTGCAGAAGATTATAATAAAGCATTAAAAATTGCTATACAATCATATATAGAATATTATGATTCTGCTTTAGATTCTTATCAAACTATATGGCATGATTTTTACAGATATGAACCAGTTAAATACTTAGAACAATTAATTAAACTTGGTTATAATGGTCATTTCGGTGAATTATTTGAAAAATCTAATTTTGTTGAAGAATCGCAACATGTAGTAGTTTATAATAATAAAGTAATAAAAGTTTTAGATGTAAAATATTCAAAAGGAATAAATGAATCTAAAAATGCAATCAATAAAATTCTAAAAGAATCTGAAGAAATTGTTAATGAAATTGCTGTTCATGGATTAGGATATGGACTTATTCATGAAATAGGTGATGGTTCTGGTAAATCATTTGATTTTAATCTAACGCAACACTCTAATGTATATGCAAAATATGAGTTTGAAACAGATCAAAATACAGAATACAAAGTTGCATTTGTAAATGATAAATTAGATAATAAAAATAATCAAGATATTTGGGAATTATCTTTTGGAAATGTTAAAGATGCGTATGGTCATAAAGCTATGAGTACTGAAACAGATACAAATAAAGGTGAGCAATACAAAGTTATGGCTACAATTATTAATATTGTTAAAGATTTTATAAAAAGATACAAAAATATTGATGGTATTAGATTTCATGGAACTGATGATAGACGAAATAATATGTATGCAAAATATGTGTCAAATCATATGGGTTCTAATTGGGAGGTAGGAATCGATAAAGAAGGTAATTTTATATTATCGCCAAAAGAAGTATCTATACTAGAAGAATCTTATAAAATGATAAAAGAATTAATTAAAAAATCTAAAATAAAAAAGGGAGTAAATTAAATACTCCCTTTTTTTATTATTGCTCTAAAATTTTCCTTTCTACATCTAAATTTCTGTTAATTGCATTTTCTTCATTAAACTTTTCTGGATAACGTGATTTTAATTTATCAATATTTAGTTGAAGAATACTTTCAATATTAAAATTTAATGTTTCGCATAATTGTAAAATTAATTGATTTAAATGATTAAAAAAACCAAATTGTTTATTAGCATCATATGGTTTTTTATAAGCAAATAATTTTTTATCTAAATCTTGTAATTCTCCAATACACACTAAAATATCTTCTACAATTTCTTTAGCATCTTTTACAATTACACGTTTATATAAATCAGTAGTCAAAGATAATTTATGTAATGTGGCATAATTGGCTACATACCACATTAAATCACCAATTTCTTCTTTTACATTCACTACATCAAAATTAGAACTTGATAGTGGTTTTAATAATTCAGCAGATACTTCAGTATTCATACCAACTGTCATATGAATACTATCATGAACTAATTCACCTAGATTAGCCATAGTTCTTGTGGCTTCTTTTTGATAAATTTCTATTTTCATATTTACTTTAGTTAAATTAAGAATTTTTCAATAAATGATTTTTCTTTCGAAAAAATAGGTGGTTGTATATCAATCACCCATTGATTTTTATTTTGTTTTTTCGGTTCAGAAAATTTGTTTAAAATTATTTTTTCAATTAATTCTTGTTTAATAACAACCGGAAATTCTACTTTATAAAAACAAATTCCATTTGCATATTTTGTACCAATAAATTGTTTTATTGATTCTTGTTGCTTAAAAATAAAATTATTTTCCACTTCAAAATATGGTAAATTATATACAGCTACACTAAAATAAGCAGGTTCGTAATTATCATATTTTAATTGTTTACTTAAATAATTATTGAATTGATAAGTAAATTTAGAAGATATTGTACTTGTTATCTTTTGAATATCTCCTTTAAAATATTGCTCCTGTTCTTGTTTTTGATCATCCCTCAATAAAAATAAAACTTCATCTTTTTGATAAAATGCAAAAACAATATTTCCTACTTCTTCACATATATTTCTAATTGTTAAAGCAAAAGCAGAAGCTATATCAATATCTAAACTTTTATTTTCTAATAATAAATTATTCGTAAATTTATCATAATGTCTAAGGTTTACTTTAACAATTGCTGGTTGTTTGGGCATTAATTGATTTTTAGTTACTTTTTCATACCCAAACATTCTTTCTCCTAAATTTATTTTTTTAATTTTCTGTTTCATACATTATATAATTTATTTTTTGTTCTAATGTAAAAATTAAAACATTAAAACGAAAAAACAAAATTTAACCCCTTAGTTTGATAAGGGAGCCTTAATAGCTTCTTCTGATTTATAATTTTCTAGTACTATATCTTCAAATGTAAATTCTTCTAATGAAGAATAATTTTCTTTTGCAAATTTAATTGTAGGTAAATCATAACCATCTTTACTTAACTGTTCTATACATTGAGAATAATGATTGTTGTAAATATGTGTATCGCCTCCAACAAACATTAATTCTTCAGGAATCATGTTTACTACTTTAGCAATCATAGTTAATAACAATCCATATGAAGCAATATTAAATGGTAACCCTAAAAAGGTATCTACACTTCTTTGATTCCATTGCAAAGAAATAGCCCGTTTTGGAATGTTATGAGAATCTAAAAATTTTTCTTCAGGAATCATAACATAGTCAGAATGTTTTTTAGAATAAAAATCTATTCTTTCTTGAAGTGTTAATTTCCTTGTCCACACTTGAAATGAATAATGACAAGGTGGTAAAGTCATTTCATCTATTTCACTAACATTCCATGCACTAACAATCATTCTACGATCATCTGGATTATTTTTCAATCTTTCGATAATATCTTTTATTTGATCATAATGAGATACTTTTTTCTTAGAATTATAATTTGTCCAATTACGCCATTGCTTGCCATATACAGGCCCTAAATCGCCAAATTTTAAAGTAAAAAATCTATCAAATTTTTCTCCTTTTATTTTATTTACAAACGTTTCTAAACTATGTGGTTTGCCATTTCCACCTATGAATCCGTATATTGAAAACTCTTGTAAAATTTTTTCATTTCCGGGTTTACATGCATTTTCAATTGTTTGGCAATATTTTTTATATGCATCGCCATTCCAAATGTTAACATTATTATCAACTAAGTATTTAATGTTAGTATCACCACGAAGAAACCATATAAGTTCATGCACAATGCCTTTCCAATAAACCTTTTTAGTAGTTAATATAGGAAAACCATCATTCATTTTATGTTTTAATGAAGTGCCAAATATAGAGGTAGTTCCCGTACCTGTTCGATCTTCCTTTTTATAACCAACATTCAGAATTTCTCGTAATAATTCTTGATACTTTCTGTCTAAATTATTCATATTTTGATTTTTTTAATACATTTTTAGTGGCTTCTATAACCATCTTCGTTCAAATGTAAATGGTAAAAATGAAGAATCCAAAATAACGGCTGAAAACTTTTTTTTTAATAAAACCGTACACAAATATGGAGAGATAATAAGATTATTATTATTTCTTTTTTTAAAAGATTAATATTTACTTTACAGTATGAAAGAAATGGATAAAGAATTAATAGAATTAATTAAGAGAAATGATTTCAAAACAATTAAGAAAAAGCTAAAACCATTAGGAAGTAAGTATGTAAAAAATTTTTTAGAACCTTATATTGAAAATAAATTTGGTATAGACTACCACAAAAATTTGTATTCAATAGTTCGTTATGTAAACAAATTTAACAAAAAACAATCTGAATTATTTTTAGAACATATTAAAGGTAATTTACAGTATGATGAAAAAAATTGGAATAAAAACATTTATAAATTTGATATACTTATACCAGAAAGCATAGCCTTATTAATTGAAAATTCAATATTAGATGCAAAAATAAATGATGGTGAATTATACAATTTTCTTATAAATAATAGAAGCGGAATTTATTGTATTATTTTAAAAATATATAAATTCTGGTTTTCTAATAAGAACCAAAATGATATTGAAGTAAAAAAATTGTATGAAAATAATTTTGAAATTGATAATTTTTTTGTGCGTATTTCAAGGGAGGAATTTAAAAAATATTCTGAAAATTATATCAAAATACTAAATTATTTAGATGCTATTAAGGTTGTGTTTACTGATCACTTCCATAGACCTACAGTTTTAAATAAAGAAAAAAATATTTTTAAACCCGGTATTTGTAAGGGATATAGACTTAATCCATTGTTAGTTAATATTCAAAAAAATGCAGAAAATAAATTTTTCATTATAAGAATAAACAACAAAAAATCTGTAATCAGCCTGTATCATGATTATATTTCACAAAAAGAAGTGTTAATCAACAAAGATGATAGTGAAGAATATTTTAGTGATGAAGAAAATTTATATTATCTTAAAAATTATAGCAATAGACCTAAAAGGATAGGTATTTCAGATGATTGTAAAGAATTGATTAAAAAGTATAATGATAACTTAATAGTTACGCCTATAGAGGAAATGTTTGATTATGTTGATAAGCATTACAGTGAACTTATAGATCAAGGCATAAAAAGAAATAAATTAAATCTTATTGAAAAAATATACGATTATCTTAATTTTTTTGAATTAAGGTACGATGATGCAGATGAAGATAAATTTAAAAATTTCAATTATTTTCTTGATCGAACTGGAAGGTTTTATACATTTTTTAATCATTGTCCGAAGGAAATTATTACTGAAATGTTTAAAATAAAAAATTCAAAAGGTAATGTTGAAAAACTTGTTGAAATAGATATGAGGTCGTGTCATTTGAATATGCTTGCCTTATTATTCAATAAAAATGTTTTAAAGAATTTTAGTATTAGAAATTTCGTAGGCCCTGAATTATTAAATTGGTTTGAAAGAAAATTAGAAAAAATACCAATTGAACAATTGAATGCTTTTAAAAATTTATGTTCAAGTTCAGATTATTATCAAAAAATGGCTAATCTAATTAATGAAAAATCTGAAATAAAATATGATATTGATTCAATAAAGAAGATGAATATGTATTTCTTATATGGAAATAATATTTATAATCCTATTGTAACAATTTTTAAATTTTATTTTCCATTTGTTATTGATTTTTTAAATGAAGTAAAGAAAAATTTTCATTCTCAAAGTAAACTAAGTTACTTATTAATGAGACTAGAAAGTTATTTTTTTATTGATAAAGGAATAGCAAGTGTTTTGAAAGAAGGAATAACTGTATTACCTAAACATGATTGTTATTATGTAGCAGTAAGTGATGCCCAAAAAGTACGAAATATATTGACAAATATTTATTTGGAACTTACAGAAGGTGATATTAATTATATCCCTAGTTATGATAGAGAAACAAGCCGTATTAAAAGTTTATTCAGCAAAACAATAATTGATAAAAAGATAGTATCAAGAAATGTTCAGTTAAAAAAATTCATTAACAAAACAAGAGAAGAAAGAATTAAAAATAATTTATATACAAATATATATTACAAAGAGTTTAATGATTTTTTGTTAAATTCTGGCATCAAAAAATTAAAAGTAGACAGAAAATTGAATGTAGATAAATTTAAAAAGATATTAGATAGATTAGTAAAATTATCTGCTGATGACAATTGTATTAAATTTTTTGAATACTTATATGATATATATGAAAGCAAGAATTATGAAAAATTTGTTAAAGAAAACAAAAAATACAATTTTACATTTTTAAAATTTGTTATAGCAGAATATATATCTGAAGATATTAAAAACAAAACAATTCAGCAACCTATATTTATTTCGAAACAAAAAATTTCAAACACTAAAATTATCACTCCTTATGAGTTTTATTTAAAGAAAACGAATGAAAGTAGTGGATTAAAAGATAGACAGGTGCAACAAAATTATCTTTTATATTAAAAAAAATGTAGCATAATATTTATTTTTCTTGTTAAAAGTAAATATATTACACTCTAATTTAAGAACAAAAAAAATATGGAATATTCAAAATATCAATTGGACGTTTTTAATTTTATTAAAAATGAGAAAGGAAATTGTGTTATTTCTGCTGTTGCTGGTAGTGGTAAAACTACTACAATTGTAGAATCATTAAAGATAATTCCCAAAACAAAAAGTATATTGTTTTTAGCTTTCAATAAAGCTATTGTTGAAGAATTGAAAGATAGAGTTCCTTTCAATGTAAAGGTTAGAACATTTCATAGTTTAGGTAATTCTTATATTTTGAATACTTATCCAAATATGAAAATGGATGGCTATAAGTTTTATAAATATTCTGAAAAGTTATTGGAGCCGTATGTTAAAATGAATTATCCTAGAAAACAACATTCAGCAGTTTTAACAGAATATAGAGACTTGATTAATGTATTTAGAAATAATGCTCTTTATATTCCTAAAGAATTAACATCATCTAAAATTGATGATGTATTATCCAATATTTATAAAATACAAAGTAATAATTTTGACTTTGAATATATTGGTTCTGAAGATGATTATATAAGGGCAATTAAAATGTTGAATGAAATGAATGAAGATCGAGAAAGATTTGATTTCAATGATATGGTTTACTTGCCAGTAATAAATCAGGATATAAAGAATAATATTATTTCTTATGATTATGTTTTGGTTGATGAATGTCAAGATTTGAATATTACTCAACAATCATTTTTAGATAGTATTGTTAAAGAAAAAACAGGTAGATTTATTGCTGTAGGTGATGAAAGGCAAGCAATTTATGGCTTTGCTGGTGCTGATATTCATAGTTTTAAAAATCTTACCAATAAAGAAAATACTATTACTTTACCATTATCTTTTTGCTATAGATGTGGAAAAAATATGATTAAATACGCACAAGGATTTGTTAAACAAATTGAAGCCGTTGAAACTAAAGGTGATGGTATTATTCGTGATGGCAAAATAGAAGAAGTTCAAACAGGTGATATTGTTCTTTCAAGAGTTAATAAAAATCTTATTAGTTTATTTTTCTCCTTATTAAAAGAAAATAAAAAGAGTTTCATTAAGGGTAAAGATATTGGCGAAAATCTTATTAGAATGATAACCAAATCTAATGCAAAAAACTTAAAAGAATTTGAAAAATATGTTGGTGAAGAAGTTAAGAAATTACGTTTAAAGTTAGAAACAAAAATAGGTAGAATTATTGATGAAGAAACTTTTATTAATTCTAGCGAATATCAACATTTAATTGAAAAAGTGGATTGTATCAAAACATTGAATCAACATTATGAAAAACAATTAAAAACTTTTCAGGATTTAAAGGATAAAATAAGTTTGATTTTCATGGATGAAGGTGATGGTATAATGCTTTCTACTGTTCATAAAGCAAAAGGGCTTGAAAATAGTCGCGTTTTTATTTTAGATGCATTTATGTTCCCCGCTACATTTGCTAAAGAAAAATGGGAAAAAATTCAAGAACAAAATCTTTACTATGTGGCAATTACAAGAGCAAAAGACGAATTAGTGTTTATACATGAAAATTTTGAAAGGAAAATTTATAGATACTTACTTTTAAACGATTTTGATTCAATTGAAAAATTAGTTAAAAAGAAAAAAATGGATATTGATGAACTTTATTTTATGGAAGATGTAAGTAAATATACTTTTGATTTTTCTATGGAAAACAAAGAAAAAGTTTATTCATACTATTCTATTCCCGGATATATTACTTTTAAAGAACTAATTAATAAAAATAAAAAAATATTAAATGGAAGAACAACAGGAGCCAATAGCACACTTTAATTTTTCATCTAGTTTAAGTAATGAATTAGGTTGGCAAGAAGTGCAAACAAAAACAACAATTGTTACTCGTTTATTTAATCAAGGGCATATTAATTTTCATGAGGCAACTATTCTATTAAAGGAATTTGTTATCATGGAAAAACAAAATGAAAAAGAAAACTATTGGTTTAAATATCCTTATACATATCCTTTCCAGCCTTATAATGATGGTAAATATAATCATTGGGAACATTGTTCTTGTAATCCTAAAAATGGTGGAAGTGGAGTATGTAATTGCACGTTAAATCAACCATTTACATTTTCAAGAGATCATTTTTCAAATAATAATGAAAATGAAAATAACAAGTAATTTTTTAAAAGCAAATACAGTAACACCTTCTGGTATTTATTATACTGAAGAGTGTTTAAAAAAAATGTGTAATCAAATACAAGATATAATTGATAAAAATGGTGTTGCTTTAGGAGAAATAAAACATGAAATTAATCAATGTTATCCAGTTGAACTTAAAAATGTTACACATTTAATTGAAAATGTTTATTATGATAAAGTAAAAGGAATATCAATTGATGTAAAATTTACTAAAGATTATTTGGAATATTTTAAAGATAAGTTAGCAATTACTCCCCGTGGTACTGCTTCTTATAAAATTGATGAAAGCGGGAACAAAATTATAGATCAAATGGATATTGTTTCGTTTGATTTAACACGTAAAATAGATTAATGTATGTATTATCGTTCGATTTATCATCTACTACTGTAGGTTATTCAATTTTTAATAAAGAAAGTAAAGAGTTAATAAAACTGGATTATTTCAAATATTCAGATTGCGAAGATTTATTAGGCAAAGGGAAACATTTAGAAATTACAATTGAAAAAATTCTAAGTGATTTCCCTTTAGTCAATGAATTTGTGATTGAAGAAAGATTAAAGAAGTTTCAGCATGGGAAAAGCAGTGCTGATAATATATTAGTTTTAGCGCAGTTAAATTATATTTGTCAATATTTGATGAAGTATAAATTCCAATTAAAAATTACTGAAATTAATGTTTTGAAAGCGCGTGGATTAGTGTTTCCAGAAATTTTTAAAATCACTAAGTCTTTAAAAATTAAACAAAAAGATTTCGTTTTTGAAAGGGTATTAACTATATTAGATAATAATTTATTTCCTAAAAAAATTATAAGTAGAGGGAAAAATAAAGGTGAAGAAGTATTTTTAGAGGAAGCAAAAGATATGGCTGATAGTTGGTTAATTGGTCAAGCATATTTTAGATTGAGTGAAGAACCTAAATTTATAAAAAAGAAAAAAACAAAGTAATAATATGGTAAGTATTAAAGAAGTTTCATTAGAATATTTAATGCCTAATTTGGGTGTTCCTAAATTTACTTATAATCAAGTCAAATTTAATTGCCCTAAGTGTGATAAAGGTAATAAATACAATCTTGAAATAAGTACTGATACTTTAATATTCAACTGCTGGTCTTGTCATTATTCAGGGTATATTACTAAGATACTTCGTGAGTATGCAAAAAATGATTCATGGAAATTAATATCTGAATTTAGAGATTCATATAAGCAGAAAATTAGTGGTAAAGTTACTAATTCTCATTTAAAATTGCCGGATAGTATTGTTCCTTTTTACTTCAAGAAAGAAGTAGAAGATTATTTAGTTAATATTAGGAAAATAGATAAAGAAGTATTAAAAGATCGGAAAGTAAGCTATGTTTATTCTGAAGAAGAACCTTTATATAATCACATAATATTTCCTTATTATGATATTACTGGAACAATTTTAACAGGATATTCAGTTCAAAATTTTGAAACTAAAAAATATAAGAATTTTGGTAAGCAAATTTTTGTTCCATACATACAATTTATTAATCCTAATTATCCTATTTGTTTAACTGAAGGGGGATATGATAGTCTTTCTTTACCAAATGCTATACCATTATTAGGTACTGGTGTTCCTAAAGCTGTTTTAGAATTTTTAACTAATAAAAATGTAATATTAGCATTGGATAATACAGTAGAGGAACAATATAAGCAACAAATAGTAGATGCATTAAAGCATTATAGTGTTAATTTCATTCATATTTTTAATACTGGTGAGTATAAAGATTTAAATGAATTTAGACAAAAAGATCGAGAAAGTTTGATAAAAAAATACAAATTAGTAGTTGAAACAATTATGGAAAATTCTGAAAAATTTACATCCTATGCAGCGTAAGCGATATATAGTAATGGAATGGGATGATAGACTATTTACTAAAATAACATCCTATAATCCATTTAGAGTTGATGATATAAGTGAATTTATGAATGATGAAGTTGGAATTGGTCAATTTAAAGGAGATATAATTATTATAGACACGTTTGAAAACAAAATTATAGATAATCATACTTGTGAGTGGAAAGTATTAGAAGAATTTTAAAATAAAAAAAAATATACATGCAAACAAAAAAGATTTTAGCAATTGGAGATATTCACATTTTTAGGTCTAAAAGATTCGATGAACACCAAAATTTATTTAATAAATTTTATAAAGTAATTGATGAAGAAAAACCTGATTTGGTAGTAATACCGGGTGATGTTATTGATAGTAAAGTCAATATTTCTCCCGAACAAGTTATTTTATTACAAGATTTACTTATTAATATAACTAACAAAGTTCCAGTAATTCAAATCTTAGGTAACCATGATTTAAATTTACAAAACATTGAAAGAAAGGATTTAATTTCTGCTGTTGTTGGTTCATTACAAGGTCAAACAAAAAATCCAATACATTTTTATCCGCATTCTGGAATTTATGCAGCATATGGTATAAATTGGGCTGTATGGTCATGTCTTGACAATCAATTGAACCCATATACCATTGAAAACATTGAGACTAATCCATCTGGTGAAAATTATACAATTGGATTATTTCATGGTGCAGTGGGTGGTTGTTTATCTGATACTGGAATGGAATTAAAAGATGGAATTGATATAACTGAATTTGAAAATTGTGATATTTGTATTTTATCCGATATTCACAAACGCCAATCATTTAGAAATAATGAAATAAATTATACTGGTAATTTTATTCAAGTAAAAGAAAATGAGGTTCCACATGGAACATATTTAGTTTATGAATGGAATGAAGAATTAAATAAACATTTTCCTACGGTTAAAAATATAGATAATGAATTTTCTACGTTGGTTTATGAAATAACTGATATAAATGAACTTCCAGAATTTGAAAAAATTTATGAAGATCAAACTATTAAATTAGCTTATAATCAAGATGTAATTAGTAAAGCTGATGTTTTAGAATACAAAAAGAAACTTCAAAAGATTTATAATAATAAAATTGATTATAAACCAATTGTTCCACAACGTAAAAAATTGAATACTGATAGTATTACAATAGAAGGAAATGGTGAAGAATTGATTAAATCTTTTAAGACTTTATTAAAGGATTATTTAGAATCACAAAAAAGTAATATCAAATTTTTAAAAGATATTAATGAAGATTATCAGCTAATATTAGATATTGATAAAATTTTTGGAGGTGATTTAAGTGCTGATAAAACATTTGAAGCAGGTGATTTTTATTTTGAAAAAGTAATTATTAATAATCTATTTTCTTTTGGCCCTGAAGATACTGAAATAGATATTTTTAGTGTAGATGGTATTAATGGTATTAATGGTGAAAACCGTGCTGGTAAAAGTAAAATATTTGCTTCTCTTATGTTTGCTTTATATGGAAGTATGCCTAAATCAATTTCTTCCAGTAAAAATGTAATTAATAAAGATAATAGAGATAAACCAGCCTATGTTAAAGTTATAGCAGTTAAAAATGGTAAAAGATATTGTGTTAAAAGAACTATTGAACCAGTTTCACCTAAAAACGAAAAAGTGTCTTATGTTTTAGAATTTGATGAAATTGATGAAAATAATAATTCTATTCAAAATTTAAGGGATGAAAAAAGACAAGAGACAGAAAAGATAATTAGTAGATATTTTGGTACTGAAGAAACTTTTGAATTACTTTCAATGTTTTCTGCCCAAAAGAAACAAATTGAATTTATTGATTGTTCAAATTCTTTGCGTCTTGAATATATTAATAAATTTATGGGTTTGCAGGAATTTGAGTTAAAACATAAAGAGGCCAGTGAAGAATTTAAAACTCAAAATAAAGTATATCAAGAATTAATTAAAGATTTCAATGATAAATTAAATATAGAAGATTTAGAAAATGAAATTGAGGAAAGGCGAAATAGAATAATTGGAATAGAAAACAGTAATAAAGATTTAGATAAAGCATTAGCTGGTTTAGATGAAGAATTGTCAATTTTAAATTATGAATATCAAAAACATAAAATTATTGCTGAAACTAAGTACGATGATGTAGATTTTATTAATTATAAAATTGAGCAGCAAAACAAAAAAATAGCTGATATTAATGCTTCTAGGGATAATAAACATTTAGAAATTAAAGTAATTGAAGATAAAAAAACGCATTTAGATTTAAAAATTGAATCAAAAAAAGATTTAATTAAGGAAAATTTACAGCGGATAGAAGATTTAAAAATTGTTGGGAAGCAATATAAGATCGAATTTCAGACAGCCGTTAATTCAGACGAAGAAAAAGAAGTATTGTTTGATTTAGTTGATATGTACAAAAAGGATATAATGAATTTCAATAAAGAAGTTGCTATCCTTGAATCTGAAATTAGTGCAAAAGAAAAACAATTAAGAATTGACATTTGTAATAATTGTGGCAAAGAATTTAGTGAAAAAGATAAAGATAACACTCGTAAACAAATTAAAATAAATCAAGATAAAGTTATTTCTATCAACACTAAAATTAATGATCTGATGGAAAAAGAAAGCCATTTGAAGCAATTAAGTAAAAAGTGTAAAGATGTTATTAATGATATTAATAAAGTAATTTCTGAAAATAAATCGTTGGAAATTGAAATAAGTAAATTTGAAACTGAAAAATCTAATTTTGATTTTGAAATTCAAAAAATAGAAAATAAATATCTAAGCATAGATAATGAAGTTGCTAAGATACAGATGGGTATTATTGATTTAGAAAAACAGATTGATGAAACTAATAGAATTGTAAAATCAATTAAAGAGGCTAGTGAAAAAATGGAAGCTATTCGCATTACTAAACTTCCGTTGGAAAATGAAAAGCAAATTTATAAAAAGCAAATTGATGATAACAACATTTTGTTAGGTGAATTTAGGCAAAAAATCAAACAATTAATTAAAGAGGTTGATGATTATAAGAAAAAATATGATGTTATTAAAGATAAAGAAGAAGAAATAAGATTGCTTTCTTTATATCGAGAAGTTATTGCAAAAGATGGATTACCATTATTCATTTTAAAGCAGCGTATTGGTGCTATTAATAATGAGATTAATACTATTATTAACCAAATATTTGATTTTGATTTGAGATTTACTGTTAATGAAGAAACTGGTGAATTGAAAATTGAATTTATTTATGATGAAGATAAAGATAAAAGTGATGTTTCGTTAGCATCTGGTTCTGAAACTTTTATTATAAATTTATGTATAAGAGTTGGTTTAAGTCAAATTTCAGAAATACCTAAATGTCTTTCATTAAATGTAGATGAAGGATTTGGAACATTGGATAGTAAAAATATAGATAAAATTCCTTTATTATTTAGTACACTATTGAACTATTATAAGAATATTATTTTAGTGTCTCATTTAGATGTGATGAAAGAAATTTATACTTGTCAAATAAATGTAACCAAAGATAAGTACACCAAAATTTCTTAAAAAATAGGCAAAAAATTAATTTAAACCCTCTTTCTTTTTAAAAAAGATTGAGGGTTTATTTTTTGTAATATTTAAAAAAAAACAACATTTAATTTTGATGGCTAATAAAGAAAATAAGGAAATTAAAGACCCGATTATTATTCTTGAAACATCTTTGTATTTTGAAAGAGGTAAAATCTTTGAAGAATATGAATCTGTTGATGATGGTGTATTGATACAAGAACATTTTATTCCTAAAAATCAATTTGTTAAATTGAATGAACAATTAAGTCCGGCTGATGAAAAAAGAGTTAAAGACTTAATCAGGGCGCAATTGAAGTATTTTTTTTGGCAATTATATACAAAACAATCTTTTATGTTAGGAAATATTTAATAATATAATGAAAAAAATATATTTGGGTAAATTTGCAAAATATTTGGAAAGTTTGTACGAAGGCTTACAAGTCACTTCAATAAAAAAAAGTGAAAGCTATTCTGATGCTTATGAAATTTATTTTAGTTATGAAGGTGAGTTAAGGTTAAGAATTTTAAATTCATTAGAAGATCAAGTTGAAACTTCTCTTGGTGAATATTTATATGATATTTCAGTTGAACTAGATAGTGAAGCAAGAGTAAAAAATGAAAATAGTTCCTTATCATATGGCATTATTAGTTTAGGCTTTAATGATAAAAAAGTTAAAATTTTTGAAGCTGAAGGGTTTGAAGATAAAAATGAATCAATATTTGCTAAAAAATTTAATCATTTTATCAGTCATTTATGGAAAAATAATATTGAAAAAATGATTGTTAAAAAGATATACAAATACAAAAGATTAATTGTTAAAGACCCGGCAAAAGGTAAAGAATATTTGAATGACCTTTATTTAAACAATAAGGATTTAATTGATTCTAATGCTTCTTTAGAGTTTAAAGATGAATTAAGTAAACTTATAAATGATTATAAGGGAGAAGAACAATTAAATGAATTGCAGGATGGCACTAAATATTTTAATAAAAAAACTAAAAAATTATATTCAGATGCTAATTACTTTGGTGAATCTATTAATAATAATAAAATGAATAATAAAAATTTAGAGTTAATTAAAAGAATTGATAATTTCTTTTATATTGCAGAAAATGAAAGTGCTTTGAATAATTGGGAAGATTATAAAAAAAGTATTTTAAAAGAATCTAACATTAAAACATGGGAAGAATATGCTGAAGTTTCTTCTTTAAATGAAGAAATTAAAACAGCTACGGGATTGTTTAGATTACATAATTTAATGCCTAGAGCAGAACTTTTTTTACAAAAAGAAAATTATTTATACAGACCTACAAAAGATTATTGTTATAAAGTAGGTTTAATTTTTAATCCTTATGCTGACAAAGAAGGTAATATTTTCTTTGACGATGAAAACGTTGCTAAACAATATGCAGATAGTTCAAGAGGTAAATATGAGTATATTGGCAAAGAAAATATAAATGAATCAGTACAACTTAATGAGGATAATGATACTGAATATGTAAATGTTAGAATTTCATCTACTAGAGGTAAAATTTCTAAATTAATAGGCAGTAAGATTATAGAAGAATTAAGGGATGGTTTTGATATTGAAAAAGGTCAAATAAAAATTAAACCAGTTGAAAGTGTAATATTAGTTAGTAAATTGCCTTTAGCTGATTTGGTGCCTTTAAACAAAAGTATGCAAGCAATTAATCCAGCATTAGATACTAAAATGATTGGTTTTTATTCTGGTGATAAATATTTTAATGCTGAAAAAGGTGAGTATGCAGATTTACATGAAGATGAAAGTTTAAAAGATAAAAAATTCGATAAAGTTATGGGTGAATTTGGTGATGGTAAATTAAAAACTGGTTCTGGTAAAAAAGTTACTAATCAAAAGCAAGCTATTGCAATAGCGTATTCTGAAAGTGGGAAAGATAAAATGAACGAATGTGATTGTAATGATGATGTTGCAAAAGAAGCTAAAAATGCTCATATTGAACCTTATGAAGATTGGAAAGAATTAAAAGATACTGAAGTTTTAAACGAAGAAACTACTACTGCTGATATAGCTATACCTGCTTTACCTGTAATGCCAGTAGTTAAAAGAATAGATGAAGCAACCTTTGAAACTTCTTATAAAAATGAAATTAATGATTTAGTTTCAGATGGTAGTTTTGAAAAAAAATTATTAAACTTTGACCCTTATAAGAATGCTAGTAATGTAGTTAAAGGAAGCAAGACAGAAATTAAAAAGAAATTTGATTGTTTATTTGAAAAGTATTCTATTAAAGATCATAATTTAAAAGAGAAGAAAATTGACAAGTTTTCTGTTTTAATTGAGAATGATTATAAAGAATCAAAAATTGTTTCCTTTGGAAAAAAAGATTTTGCTAAATACATTTTTGAAAATAAAAATGTAAAAAATTATATTAAAGAAGGAAAATTTGATTATTTTAGATACATGAATAATCAAACTCATGGTTCAACGCATTCTTTGATTAGAGAATATTTTGAAGCTAAATTATCAAAATAATAATCAAACATTATTCAAAACATTATAAATTAATCATTTTTATTTAATACACTATTTAAAATATTAAAATTGCACATAAAAGAAATGAAATTTCCTAAAAGCATAAATTTTTCTAACGTTAACGTAAAAAAAATATTCGAACCTACATCAAAAGAATATAAAGCATTATTGGCTTTAAATGATGAAGGTGAATGGAAAGATTATATAAATGAGATGCTAACTTTAGGCATTTCAGTTGTTTATGATGCAAGTGGTGACTTTTTTATAGTTAAACCAGTAGCTTTCAAAGAAAATAACAATAAAATGTATTCAAAAGGTAAAAAATTAAATTTAAGCGATTTTCAGTTCTTAAATGAAGATTTCGATAAAAAATATCTTTTACATGATGATGATGAAGAAACGGAAAATTTATCAGACAATAATGTAGATATTGAAACATCAGTTAATGATTTAATACATTTAGATGATCAAGATGTAGAATTAGCTACTCCTGAAACAGCAGAAGAATTAGTTCCATCTGATGATATTCCACAACAACCTACTTCAACATTGACTGTTCAAGATATTGAAAATATAGTTAAGCAATTTTTAACAGGTCAACAATCTACATCTGATAAACAAACTTCTGTTCCAGATACTTTAGCTACAGGCGAAGCATCTACAGTTAATCAAGACGTAGAAGGTGATTTGGATGTATTGGAATCTGAATTTGCAGAAAATCAATCTAAAATTAATGTTGTTGAAAATAAAATAGAAAATGATGAAAGTTATTTAGATATTTTAAATGGCGATTATATTGGTGAAACTGAATCAATTGAAATACCGTTAGCAGCAGAAGGTAGTCAAGTAATGGAGCCTACTTCTGCTATTAATGACAATTTATCGACTGTAGGTTCTGAATTTGATATTTATGAACAACCAGATGAAGAAGAAGAACCTGAAATTATTAAGGAAGGCCCTGAAGATGAATTAGATATTGTTGAGCCAGTTGATTATGAAGATGGTGATTTAGATTTAGTTGAACCAGAAATTGAACCTGAAGTAGTTCCTAATAACTCAATTATTAATGTTGGCGGTACTCCTATAAAAATTCAAATAACTGGATGGCTAATTACAATGCCAGAAGTTAATACATTAGTTGAAGCTGTTAAAAAGAATAAAGCTAAATTAAGAAAACTTGAATCTAATAACGATAAAGAATTATTTTTGTATATTGAGTGCAATAATAAAATTTATAAAATAAGATATGAAGATAGACCTAAAGTTGAATTATCACGTCCGTGGTCTATTAAAGGTAAAAAGTTTGCCTCTATAAATGAGGCTATATCTATGGTAAGAAATAGAAAACTTGTAAATGATAAAGAAAAATATTTTAAAGATTTAATTGCTACAGATAAAGATTTAAGTTCAAGAACATTATCAAATTTAAAAGAAGCAAATATTTTTGAAGATTTTAGAAACGATAAAAATAGTGTAAATTATGTACCAGGATGGAATATTAAGCATGTAGGTGCTTTAGATTTAAAAAAAGGTTTAAACGAAGTTTTCAGTAATATAACACAACATAATAGTAAAGATAAAAATACATTATTTAAAACAAAAGATGGTAAATATTTTTTAATAAAAGGAAATTTAGGTGAAGCCAGCCAAAAAGGTGAAAAGAGACAATTAGTAGATTTAGAAGGGAAAAAAGAATATGGTATAGGACAAGTAGTAGGATTGTATGAAAACACATATAAAGGTTTAGGACAAGTTATGTATAAAATTCAAAGAACATCGATACCCTTATTAGTTTGGAAAAGAAAATAAAAAAAAAAGAAAATAAAAATTTAAAAGGCTGTTTTTCAGCCTTTTTTTATTATTTAAAAAATAAATTTAGCTAAATGTTTAAAAAAATTACAGATTTCTATGATAAAAATAAAAGTAAAATTAATATAGTTGTAATTGTATTTTTGATTTTATTGTCTATAATTGGCATAAGAGGTTGTATTAATAATAATATAGTTGCAAAAAATTTAAAAATTGCTAATGATTCTCTTAATATGAAAATATTGGAATATGTAGATGAAAATAATAATATTCATGCACGAGTAAGAGAATTAGAATTGTCTAAAAATGAATTAAATTCATTAAATGAAAACTTAAAAAACCATTATATTAATAAAATTGATTCTTTAGCTAAAGTACTTAATGTAAAAAATAAAGAAATTCAAAATTATATAATAATTATTGCAAAATCTACTGGCACTGGTAAAGGAAGAATAGATACAATCTATCAACCATCTAAAGCAAATGGAATTGATACAAGTTATAAGTTCAATTCTAATGATGGTTTTTTAGTTTATAATGGTATCTTGAATAAAGGAGGTTTAACATATGATTATGAATATACAATGTTATTAAATGCAGTAAGAATTTCTAAAAATAAAGGATTTTTAGGTTTAAATAAAGAATATTATTGGGATATATCTACAAATAATAAAAATGCTAAGATAATTGGATTAGAACAATTTTCTCAAACACCAGTAAGTAAGTTAAAAAGATTTTCAATGGTTGTAGGGCCTTCAGTTGGCTTAACCAATAATTTTAATTTTGGTTTTCAACCAATAACGGTGACTATAGGTTTAAAAATTGTTGATTTTTAATCAAAAAGCTAGTATTTAAACTAGCTTTTTTTATTCTGTTTAAAATATATCTGATATATAAAGTATTATAAAAAAGGTTATTTTAATAATGAAATTAACAAAGGAATATTTATTGTCTTTAGAAAATAATCAAAAATTAAAAGAGCAAGAAATTTTTAAGGAATTTTATAATTGTAAAACTAATCCTAGATATTGTATTGAAACTTATTTCTCTGTAGTTGCTGGTGCTAATAGAGTTCCATTTAAATTATTCCCTCACCAAATAAAAACGTTAGATGCTTATGAAAAGTATCAAAACGTTATAACTATGAAAACAAGACAGATGGGTTTCACTACCTTTACTGGTGCTTGGATAGCATGGAATATGATGACAAAAAATAATTTCCATGTATTAATTATTTCTAAAAGATTGGATGATACTAAAAAATTTATTGCTGAAATAAAGGCTATAATTGATGAAGTAATAAAGGAATATCCGTGGTTATGTAGAGGTTATGTAGAGGGGCATAATAATAAAACATATTTTAAATTAGAAAAAACTAATTCTACTCTTACAGGCCAATCAACTACAGATGATGCAGGTCGTGGATTTTCTGCTATTAATGCATTAGTGATTGATGAGGTGGCGTTTATTGATCGTAAAAGCCCTGAAAAGATGAATGAAATTGTTGCGGCGGCAGGTATTGCTTTGACTACTGTAAGAGGTAAAATGATTGCAATTTCTACTCCAAAAGGTCAATCAGGATGGTATTATGACACATATAACAATGCTGATAAAAAAGGTTTTAGAATAGTTAATGCTCACTGGACTGAACATCCTAACTACAAAAAAGGAACTTATAAATGGATTAAAGACCCTAATAAACCAGCAGGAGGATATATTAAATTTTTAGATCAATCATGGCCTGATCAAGTATTCGATGTTGCTACAGGTATGTATATTGAATTAAAAAAGGATGAATATCAATTTGTGTTAGATGGTAAAATTAGAAGTCCGTGGTATGATTTTGAATCAAGAAGATTAGGGCCTGAAAGAACAAGATGTGAATTAGATTGTTCTTTTATGGGAACAGGTGGTGAGGTTCTTGATGCTGATACTTTAAGAGAATTACAACTATTTTTAGAAAATTCAGCATATAAAGAATTTTCTAATCCTTTTGCTCATATTAATGGAATTTATAGAGAATATAAAGAATATATAGAACCTGTTGTGGGAAGGAGATATGTTTTATCTGCTGACGTTGCTACTGGTGACGGTTCAGATTATTCAGCTTTTACTATTATTGATGTTGAAACATTAGATATATGTGGAACTTTTAAGGCACAATTAATACCTGATGCTTTTGGTAAACTTATATATATGGTTGGTAAAAGATTTGGTTTTTGTCCTGTAATTGTGGAAAATGCTGGTGGTGGTGGTACTACTTTACAGACATTAAAACAAGATGGTTATCCAAATATATACTATTCTATATTAAGAAAAAATGACCCTTCAACTGGTATGAAGAAAAGAAAAATAGGTTTATGGCCTTCTGAAGAAGTAAGATGGCAAGGTGGAGATAGATTAGAACAGGTAATTAGATTATTTCAACTAAAAATACATTGTAAAGATATTTTAACTGAATTAAATACTTGGATTTGGGATAAAGATGGTAAACGCCGCCACGCTCCTGAAAAAAATGATGACTTAATTATGGCTGCTCAACATGGAATTTATTATATTTATTATGTTATTAAAAGAGCGGATAGAAATCGTGAATTACAAGCATTAGTTTCCAGCGTTAAAAGAAATGGCGTTTCTATTAAAAAAATTGAATCTACAAATAATTATTCTGGATTAGGTGGCATGATAACAAATGTTGAAGAAACTAATAGTACAAATAAATTTTTATATAAATATCGTGATAATTATGCCAATTTTAATGTAGATAAAGAAAGTGGTATGAATTTGCAACGTAGAGGTATGATACTTTAAAACTATAATATTTAAAAAAAAAGTTTGATTATTAAAAATATATCATAAATGAATTTTAAGTCTATTTTAGAAAAGATTTTTGAGAAGATTAAAAATACTAGCGATAAACAAGCTAGAGAAAAGGCATATAATTATTTGGAGGAATCTATTTCTAAAAATTACATATATAAGCATCAGTTTGAATTATTAAAGTTTTTAGAAGAAAATAAAGGTAAAATTAAAAATTCAGCTAAACTTCAAGATTTAATTGATAAAGTAAATGGTAAAAATTACAAATTCATAAAAGAGAATAAAAACATTAATAGTTTAAAGGTGTGGCAAGAAAATAAAAAATTGCTTGAATACTTTAATATTAATCCAAATGAAATTATTCCTAGTGTTTTGGATAAAGCTATTGACATTAATGCTGATAAAAAATTGAATGAGTATGCTATTAAATCGTATATTGGTAAAGTAAGAAAAGTTAATCCATTAAATGAAATATACAAAACTTTAGTTAAAAATAAATCAGTTAAGGAATTAAATAAAGCTATGAAAAAAGTTAGAATTATAGCTGAAAAATTAAGTGGAAAAGATCAAGTTTTTGTATATGAAAGTTTATCTAAATTAAGAGAATTAAAAGAAAGTAATTTTGATGAAACAGTTAAAAAATTATATAAATTACATTTACTAACTGAAAATTTATTAAAAGAATTTCAGACAGAAATACCTAATGAAAATTTAGAAGTTTCTGAAGAACCTGAAAATAATATTGCTTAATTAATGAAATTAAATTTTCCAGATTTTTTATTGGAGAAGGAAATACATGTACCTGAATTAGTCGTAAAAGGTAGTTCAATAAAAAGAATATTGGAAGAATATTCTGTAAATTATTTAAAAGAAAATAGTAATAAAATGTTAAATAAAAAAATTTTAAAAGAAGATGTAACACCAGATTCGGAAAAAAGACAACAGTTAATGAGTTTAACTGTTGGTGTTGAAGAAGCTGTTTTAAAACTTTATAAATTTGCCGTAACAGATCAAAATGTAGATAATTCATTGGTTTCAGTTATTAATAAATTAAAATCACATGTAAGTAAATTTGTTAATGCTATTGATGCTAGAGAAACTAAAGAAGAAGAAGTAGAAGAACAAAAAATTGATTTAAATCAACCTTCTGAAGAAAATAGGAAAGATTTTATTGAAAGCGAAGAAGTTGAAGATTCTGAATATTCTGAAGAAGGGAAAGAAGTAATAAATGAAAATAAAAATCTTAATCTGAAAGAAAATAAGATTTGGAAGGTTTCAGTAGATATTTCTGATGAAGTTAAAGGATTGATAGAATGTTATGGAACTAATGGTTTTAAATCTAAAAAAACTAAACAAAGTTTAAAAAAATTAACTGAATCTTTAAAATCTAACTTAGATTTATTAAAAGAAAATATTGGTCAACAAGAAACTGCATTATTTGAAGAATTTGTAGATGATATTGGTGCATCTGATTCCGAAGGAGAATTTGAAGCAAATTATTCAAGAATGACTGAATGGGCTAATAAGGGTAAAAAAATCTATATTAATATTGATTAAATGGAAAAAAAAATAAAATATTATATAAAATTGCTTGAAAAATATTCTTCTAAAAAAGTTTTTTTAAAAGAAGCTGATGAAGCAACAAAAAATCAGGCAGTTAATAATTTGCAATTTATTAAAACATCTATTGGTAATGTTTTAAGTAAAATTGAAGAATTACAAGATATACCTATTTTAACTAAAGAAAGGAATATTACTTTAAATAAAATTTCTAGTTCATTAGGTAAGATTGATCAAGAAATTGATGGTTTAATTGAAGAAATAACCGCTACAAGAACTTCGGAACAAGAAAAACCATTAGATGAAGATGTTTCTATGTCAACTGATGATATTATAAGAAATCCACAAGTTGTTAAAAAATTATCTGACAATAAAGTTGATATAAAAGTTAAAGATAAAAATATGAAAAGTAGTAGTTCATCTGCATATGGATAATTTAGCAACGTTGAATTTTTAATTCAACTTGATACATTTAAAAAAAAAATTATTTCAAAAATTAAAACCATTAGAAATTTATTTCTAGTGGTTTTTTTTATTTTTAATATTTAAAAGTTAAATAAAATTTTTGTAATAAAAATGAATCAACATAATAAAAGAAAAGAAAGACAGGTATTGCTTGAAAATAGTAAAAAGTCTTATGGTGAATATTTATTAGAAGTGGATGGTGGTGAAAGCATGATTGAAAAAGCTAAAAAAAATCCTGATATTCCAATTTATTTAGTTGGTATTATTCAAAAAGGCGATACTCCTAATAGAAATGGTAGAATTTATCCATTCTCAATTTTAAAAAAAGAATGTGATAGGTATATGAATGAAGAAATAAAAGACGGTCAATCTTATGGTGAATTAGATCATCCAGCAGAATCAACAGTACCAGAATTGAAAAATGCAGCTATGACACTGGAAGATATTTGGTATAAAGGGCTTGAAGTATGGGGTAGAGTAAAATTATTAAATGCTTATATGCCTGAAGTTGCTCCCGGTAAACTTGCTCGTGGTATTATTTTAAATGGGAAAACTATAGGTATATCAAGTAGGGCATTAGGTTCTGTTTATCAAGATCAAACTGGATATGATGTTGTTGAAGATGATTTGGAATTGATTTGTTGGGATTTAGTAAGTCGCCCTTCTACTTACGATGCTAATTTAAGAATAACTGAAAGTAAATCTAATAAAGGTAAAATTAATACTAATATTTTAACTGAATCAAAATGTTTTGGTGGCAATTGTAATATAAAAACTTCAAAACAAATTATTAAAGGTAAAAAAATTGAAGCATTAACTGAATCTGAAAAAATTTATTTGGATATTTTAGGTATTGAAAAATTTTTACAGATAAAAAATAAATTATAATAAAATGGAAAATAAAAATAAAACTATTTCTTTAAAAGAAAACACTGTGTCTAGTGCTATTCAAAAAGCAGAAAGAGAAATTAGATTTGCTATGAAAAAAGGCGATTTAGTTGCTGCTAGAAAATTAAAAATGAAATTAAAAAGTGATTTAGAATCAGCAGGATATAATTGGAAACAAGACCCTTACGCTGTTGATTTAATTCAAGAAGCAGCTAAAATTAAAGAAAAATCAAAAGCAACACCAAAAAAACAAAATTCTAGTAAAAAAACTATTGAAGAAAGAAAAATAGCTATTTTAACCAAAAAAATTGAAGAAGCAACTGGTAAAAAAGTTATTTTTAAAGAAGCTGGATATTCTGGACAATTACAAAAAAGAATTGATACTATTAATGCTTCTGAACAAGGATTAGGGGGTAGTGGTTTTACTATTAAACCTAGTATTGACGGAGCAGGTGCCAATATATTTTTAACAAATCCAAAGGGAGAAGGTGGAATTAGTTTATTTCGCGGTAGTGTTAAAGAGGCAGATATTTTTGTTCAAGGTATGTTTTCTGCTTTAAGAATAAAAAATGGTTTTGTAAAATAAAATTATTGAAAGAAAGTAAAATATATATTTTAACTAAAAAACTTAAAAGAATCATCAATTTGATGGTTCTTTTTTTTTATCATATTTAAAGAAATAAATAATAATTAAGATGAAAAATAAGGTAGATAAAAAAATCTTAAAGGAAGAAGAAGGCTTATCTACTCCAAAGCCAATTAATAGATATACTGAAAGTGATATTGAAAGTACTATTAAGGGTGTATTGGAGAAAGAGTTTAAAGACTTCACTTTAAAAACTTATCAACATCAAGGAGAAACAGAATATATCAATTTAATTATTTGTTCAGAAATTGAAGATTTGAATAAAGATTTAGAGTTAAAAAGATATGTTATTTCTAGGACTATTTCTGAATTTAGAAGATCATTTTTAACAGAATTAAGCAAGTATTTGAATGTTGTTAATGTTAATTGTGGTAGTTACAGTTTTGTAAAAGGAACTGATAAAATTACTTTCACTGTTACTATATTATTAAGTGATAATAATATTAGCGATTGGGTTAGTGGAAATAGAAAAAAAGTTGAATCTAATAAAGAATTTGTAAAAAAATCAAAAAATACAATGAAAAATAGTGTTACTGAAATAAAAGCTATTAGAAATGTTTTGACAAATTTATACGAATCAGTTTTGAAAGAAGGTAAAGTAACTAAATCATTCGAAACTAAGAAAGATGAATTTGAAATTAAAGAAAGTTTAGCTAAAAAAGGATTAAAAGCATCTGTTGAAAAAGCAGGAGTTGTAAGAGTTACTTACAATGATAAAAAGTATAATGAAGATGAAATTAAAAAATTAATGGAATCTAAAGAAATGCAAAATGTTAAAGTAATTCTTGAAAGCATATACAAACAAATTTTAACAGAAGCTAGACCTAAAAAAAAAATTGAAGTGGAGCCAGAAGTTGAAAGTGAACCACAACAAAAAATAGATACTAAAAGTGAGCGTAAACTTCAAAAAGCTATTAGAGAATATGCTGCTTTATCTAATGAAATTGAAGAATTAGAAGAACAACATAGAAAGTTTATGCAAAAAAGAAATGACAAACAGACAAAATTAGAAGAAGTAATTTATTCAACAATGAAGTCTGTTAACATGAATTTATATATAGTAGATGAAATTGTTGCTAAATTAAGTGCTGAATTTGAAAGAGAAAATACAAAGTATGCTAAAATGTTTGAAGAACTTTTGACTAAAGTAAATGATGATACTAAAAAAGTTATTCACAAATTAAAGAAAAAATATACTTCTACAACTACTGTATATAGTAGATTGGATGTTCAACCACCTGCTTATCCTAGAGGCAAAGGTAAGAGAAATGAATCTTTAATTAAAGAAAGTTTTGTTAGTTGGTTTAAAGATGTGTTTTCTATTCTAAAAGGTTATTTATCAAGTTTAACTGCTAGTAGAAAAAAATTACAAGAATTAGCACATGAAGTTAATTTGATATAAAAAAGCAAAAAAATAAATACTATAATATTTAAAAAAGTAAATTTATACAATACATTTTAATTTAAATTAAAATAAATATTAAATGGCAATAAAAAATAAAAAAACTTCTTTAAAAGAACAATCTGTAGAAAACAGATTAAGAGAAAAACTTAAAGAAAGTTATAATAATTTTCTTAAAGAAGAAGATGAAGATTTAGACTTGTCTGATGAAGATATTGATTCTGATGAAGATTTAGATTTTGGTTCAGATGAATTTGGTGGTGATGAAGGCGGTGAAGATGCTGGATTAGAAGATGATTTTTCTGATGAATTAGAGAATCCTGAAGAAGAAGAATTAACTCCTTCACAAGAAGAATTTTTTGATGATCAAATTGATTTATTATTAGAACCTAATGTAGAACAACCTGAATTAGAAGAAACTGAAGAATTTTTAGGTGAGGCTGAAGGTGATAATGATGAATTTGCTGAAGATTCTTTTGATTTTGAAGATGAAGATGGTTTTGGTGATGAAGAAGATGTTGATATTGAATCTGATTCTGATGATTTAGATGGATTTAACGATTCTTTAGAAGATGAAATGTCTGATGATTCTGCAATTGATGATGAAGAATTACAAGCTATAATTGATGCTCCTAATACTTACGAAATGTTGGGTGATGTTTTAAGAGATGAAGCAATTGATGCATTCCCTTCTGATGAAGAATTATCTGATGACATTGATAGCGAAGTTGAATTAGAAGATGAATTAGATGAAGCATGGGATTTATATGATCAAACAGGAAACCATGATCAAGTTGGCTCTATGAAAAGAGTAGTTAATGAAGCAAATAAAAATACTAAACAAACAACAATGAAAAAAGCACAACCAGCTAAAAAACAAAAAGTTGCTGCTAAAAATGCTTCTTTAAAAGAAGAAATTAAATTAACTCCTGAATTAAAGCAATTAGACTTTGACGAAGAAGATAGTGATTTGGAAAGTTCTTATGATAAAGTTTCAAAACCTGAAGGCAAAGAAGGTAAAGTTGAACATGGTAAAGGTTTAACTCAAAACATGAAAGCGCAGGAAATGAAAAAAGAATCTATTGAAAAATCAAAGATGTTAGTTAAAGCAGCTAAACATATCAATAATTTGGCTAAAAAAGTTAAAGAATTACAACTTGAAAATTATCGTTTAATTAAAGCTAATGGCATTTTGTCTGCTGCTGCTGATAAATTAGATAAAGAATCAAGAAAGAAAATTTCTGAAAGTTTTGATAAATGCAATAGCACTAAACAAGTTGATCAATTATATGGACAAATTGTAAATACAATTAAGCAAAAAAGTAGACCATCTTTAAATGAATCAGTTAATAAAGTAAAATCTTCTGTAACAACTACTAATATTTTAAAAGAAGGTAAAGAAGAAAAATTATCTTTAGCACAACAAAGGAAGAATTTATTAATGGGCTTATCTACTGAAGATGATGTTTATATGAATTTTTAAAAATCACCATATTTAAAATTAAAATTAAAAACACAATAAATTGTATAACGTTAAATTTCAAATAAATGAAATTGTTAAAAGAAAACATAGAAAATAAAAATTTGGGAAGGCTTATCGAACAAGACGAGAAAGCTAAACGTCAAGTTTTAGTAGAAGCATGGACTGGTACTGGTTATTTATTTGGTTTAAAAGGTCGTGATGCTGCTAATATGGCGGTATTAATGGAAAACCAAAAGAAACAAATTTTAAAAGAAAACACAAGTACTGCTGATATGGCTGTATTTGATACTATTGCAATTCCTATGATTCGTAGACAGAATGCATTAATGGTTTCTCCTAATTTAATTTCTGTTCAACCTTTATCTTACCCTAACGGTTTAGCATTCTATATGGATTATAAAGTATCTTCAACTAAAAAACCTTTAAGAAGTGATTATTTAGAAAATGATCTTTCTGGTGGTCAAGCTGATGATATGAAAGGTAACCAATTCCAAAGCGTATCTGGTTATGATCAATTCTACGACAATGCAAATTACGATCTTTCTAAAGGTAAAGTAATTGCTCGTGGTTGGAATGGTACTAACTTCGATAACTCCGCTTCTGGTGGTCAAAACGATACTGCAAATGCCGCTGCATTATCTGCTGTTGCTGATTTGACTGATGCTAATAACAACGCTCAATTCGCTATTGTAGAATTTGATCTTTCTACAATCGGTGGTATTGGAATGGATGAAGCTGCTTCTATTATGATTTATGATGCTGCTGGTGGTGCTTTAGCTGGTAGAGATTTCTACTTCCAAAGAGTTCCACAAAATTACACTGATGATATTATGTCATCTGGACGTAATGCTAATCCTTTTGCTCCAAATAACACTACTTCTACTTTGGGTAGACCCGGTGGCCCTGGCGCTCCTAACCAAAAGTTAAGAGTTAAAATTATTCCTACTCGTTCTGATGTTGGTACATTACAGTTAAGATTAGGTTTCCGTCAATACTTAAATTTAGAATTATATCCTGCATTCAGTTCTGAATTAAAAATGGATATTGTGAGTGTTGATATTAAAACTCAAATCCATAAATTGAAAACTGCTTGGACTGTTGAATTAGCGCAAGACCTTATGGCTTACTATGCAATTGATGCTGAAGCTGAATTAAGTCAATTGTTAGCAGAACAAATTGCTGGTGAGAAAGATAGAATGATTATTCGTGAGTTAATTACCTTAGCTGGTCACTTAGAATTATGGCAAGCCGATTTCTATGACGCTGTTGACCCTAATCCTGCAAATACTGTATTCCGTGGAACTGAAGCTGGTTATAACCAAACTTTAATCTACAAAATCAATAATATTGATGCTAAAATTAGAAAATCAACTAAACAAGGTGGTGCTAACTGGATTGTAATTTCTGCTGAAGGTGCTGCAAAAATCGCTAACTTAGATACTTTCAAAGGTTTTGATGTTGACGAAAATGGTACTAAATTCGCTATGGGTGTAGAAAGAATTGGTACACTTGAAAGAAAATATCAAGTTTATGTTGACCCTAATTTACCCGGTCATATCTGCTTAGTAGGTAGAAAAGGTACTTCTTTCTTTGACACTGGATATGTATATTGCCCATATATTGAGTATATCTTATCTCCAACTGTTATCGAAGATCAGGACTTTAACCCACGTAAAATGATCAGTTCTCGTTTCGGTACTAAAATGTTAAACAACCGTTTCTATGGTGTAGTTTATATGCAAGGTATTAAAACTTTCGAAGCTGTTCAACCTGCTTTAGTAAACAATGCTTAATATTGAAAGTAGAATTTAAAAATAAAAAAGGGCTAGATTATTTCTAGCCCTTTTGTTGTTTTATAAACGTTCTTTCTATTTCTTCACTATTTAAAAATTAAAATCTAATTATTTAACAATTATTATATAAGACAAGAAATGGCAACAAAAATAACTGATGTTTCAAGAGTTCCATATCAATCATCTGGTGTGTATTTTCGTGAAGTTGACTTGACTGTAGTTTCTCGTGCCACTGGTGGTTTTTCTGCTGCCTTGATTGGTTTAACAGAGAAAGGCCCAGCTTTCGATATTTCAAATAGCGCAACATATGAAGATAGAGCATTTAGATTGGGAGAATTGAATCCTAAATTCCCTTCAAGCTATTATGCTAGACAATATCTTGAACAAGCAAGAAATTTTAAAGAAATAAGAGTTCTAGGTCTTGAAGGTTATTCTGATAATGTTGGGTTTGCAATAGCTTTGGATGTACCGGGAAGTAGCCCTGCTGTTCCGGGTGTTTCTGCATTACAATTAGGAACACAATCTTTAAGGTGCGTTTTAAAGAAAAGAAAAGTAACTGTAACAGGTAGAGCAGAAATTACATCTGTAGCTGTTGAAGCAGTTACATATACTGACCCTGTTTCAAATGTATCAGTAACAGCTGCTAATGATTATTTATTCGGTTTAAGAATAAATTATGCAGATAGTACTAATGAATTAATTATTACATCATTAAGACCAGAAAGCAACGATTATATCGTAAAGAAATTTGGTAAAGACCCTTTAGATAGTCCTTTAATTAGAAATAATATAGCTTCTTTATGGGTAGATTTTGTTGTTCCTTCTGTAAAATGGAGGCCAACATTAACTTCTCCTTTGGGATATTATTTACCGGGAAGTACAGTTGCACAAAGTACATTGCCTATTATGGTAGGAAATATTGCTTTTGGAACAAATATTACATTGCAAAGTGAAGCAATCTCAAATGTAACATCAAATTCAACTAGTGTTACTGTAGAATTAGCAACTGATGTTACTGCATGGTTAGCAAATAATGACTATGTTCAAATTACTAACGTAAGTGGTACTGGTAATATTACTGCTGTTAATAATGTTTGGAAAGTATCTAATGTTACATTAGTAGCTGGTAAAACACAATTTAATTTAATTGACAAAAATACTAATACTCCTTTAGTAATTCAAGGCCCTATTACATTTAGTAATGTTAATAACCCTGTAGCTGCTGAATATGCTAATCCTACATGGGAAGTTGAAGTATTAGACTTTTCTGAATTAGCTTACCAAACTCCTATTACTCCGTGGGTAGTTTCTGATGGTGATGTTAATGGTGATTTCAAAAGATTGTTTAGATTTTGGTCTATTTCTGATGGTAAATCAGCAAATACTGAAATTAAAATTGAAATTAAAAATATAGACCCAACTGGTAATAATGGTAAAGGTTCTTTTGATGTAGTTGTAAGAAAATGGGATGATCGTGATGATGCAAATCAAATTAAATTAGAAACTTTTTCTAATTTAAATCTTGACCCTAAAGATGATAACTATATTTTAAGACGTATTGGTAATGGTGAAGATTTTGCTTTAAGAAGCAAATTTATCTTAATTGATATGAATCTTGATGAAGAAATACCTGCAAATTCATTACCGTGGGGTTGTTTTGGTTATCCTAATGTAACTGGAACTAAATTTGATGATATTAAATGGACTTTAGATTATAGTAAAATTCAACCTATTACTAAACAAACTTTAGGTTTAGCGAATAATGCTATTAATATGTATAAAGCTATAGCACCCGATCAATTAGCATTTAAACGTTCAATTGGTACTATTGGTAAAGGATTTCATCTTAATCCAAATAATAATACTGCTTTTGCTACTAGTCAAGCAAATTTATTTGAATTTGCTCCTTCTTCTATCTATCTTGATACTCAAAATAGAGTAGTGGTACCTACTGAAAAAGTAAGAAGAAATAAATTCGTATTAGATTTTTATGGTGGTTTTGATGGCTGGAATGTATATAGTAAAAGAACATGGGGTGATATTACTTCTAAAGACTATGAAGCATTAACTTATGCAGTTGAAATTTTAAAAGATAAAGAAAGTCTTGACACTGATTTTACTGTTTTAGTAACTCCTGATATGTATTTTGATATACATCCTTCTGCTTGTGAATTAGTTTTAGATATGGTAAGAGAAAGGGGGGATGCATTATATATTCCTGATATGAGTTATGACCCAACGGCAGATATTTATAATGCTGTTGATTTAACTAATAATTCAAATATGAAAAGTAATTCTGTTGCTATTTACTTCCCATATTGTCAAATGGAAGATACAATTAATAAAAGCAATATTTGGTTACCACCTTCAATTTTAGCTTTAGGTACAATTACTTATGTTGCAAATAATGAACAGGTATGGCAACCGCCCGGTGGTTCAATAAGAACTGTTACTAATAACTTATTGAGAACTAGAAAAAGGTTGACATTACCAGATAGGGAAGTATTAAAAACTGCTAATATCAATCCAATAACTTACTTCCCTGGAAGTGGTTATGAAATTACTGAAGTTAGAACTACACAAGAGTATTTTTCTGCTTTATCTTTTATTCATAATAGATTATTGTTATGTTATGCTAAGAAAATTCTTAATCAAATTTTAAGGCCATTATTATTCCAATTAAATAGTCAAGTATCAAGGGATGCATTCTTAATGACTGTAAGACCTATATTTGATAGAATTAAAAAATTAAATGGTGTTGAAGAATATGCTGTTGATATAGTTGATCGTCCTGAATTGAATGATAGGACTACATTATATGGTAGAATTACAATAGTTCCATTATTCCCGATTGAAAGAATCGTTATTGACTTCGTATTACAAGATTCTGGCGTTAGTTTTAATGCTTAATAAAATTTAAATAGAAGTGAGTTAAAAATACTCACTTCTATTTTATTGTTAAAATATAAATATAAATGACAAAAGAAGAAAGAAAAATAGCTATTTTAACCCAAAAACTTGAAGAAGCGACTGGTAAAAAAGTTGTTTTAGAAGAAGGTAAAGCAGGTATTATTCAAGAAGTAAATAGAATAGTTAGTTTTGCTCAAATTTTAAAAGAAAGTGTATCAAAAATTCCTAGCAAATATAAACCTGAAGCAGTTATAATTAAATTGCGTGATGCAATTGATAGATTAGAATCTAAATTGGAAGATGAAATGGTTTAATAATTTGCCAAAGAATAATGTAAGTAATTTTTTAAAAAACAAAAATAAATGAAAAAAGAACAAGTTATTTCAATTGTAAGACACGTATTATCTGTAGTGGGTGGTCTTTTATTAGCTTATGGTATTGGACAAGAAGTATTATTTGCTAATTTCTCCGGTGTTGTTTTAGGATTGGTTTCTTTAGTTTGGTCTATTAAAGACAAAACAGCTACAATTAGTCAAACTGCTGGTGTTATCAGACAAGTATTGACTTTTGTTGGTGGTTTCTTGATTTTAAAAGGTCTTTTAACACCTGAAAAATTAGAAGCTACAATTGGTGCCTTAGTTGCATTATTACCTGTTATCTTAGGCCAATTTGATAAAATCCCTTCAACTCCTAGTGAAGAATAAAAACCATAATTAAAAAAATTTTTTGTTAACCCTATAAAGCTAGAAAAAAATTCTAGCTTTTTTTATTTTAAAATAAAACATGTATTCATACATATTTAAAATTAAAATATTAAACAATTAAAACAACTTAAATTTAAGAATAATGGCAGGTAACGCTTTGTTTTCAGGTATTCCTTTAGAATATCCAATTTTAAGGAAGGATATGTGGTCGCTTATTTTTCCTCCTGAAATGGGTATAAGCGAAAGGTTTCAAGTTACTGCATCAAGACCGCAGTTAACTAATTCTGTTAAAATATTAAAATATAAAAATTCGTTCACAAAATATAAAGGCCCTACTCAATTTGAAAACATTAATATTTCATTTAGGGATGTTGTAGGCCCTTCTGTAATGCAAAAATTATGGGCTTGGCAACGTCAGCATTATGACCCAATTACAGGTTGTGGTGGTTATCCTTCAATTTATAAGAAAAATATTACTTTGGTTATGGAAGATGAATGTGGTAATCCAGTTCAAAAATGGATTTATTATGGTTGCTTTATCGCTAGTTTAAACGGTGGTGGCCTTGATATGGAGAATGATGCAGACCCCGCATTAGTTGAATTAACTTTAGCTTATGATTATGCTTCGTTAGAATTTTAATATTTTTAATATTTTTTTAAAATATCAAAGGGCTAAATTTTTTAGCCCTTTTTTCATTTAATATTAATATTTAAAAATATAATGAAACACTAAATATTTTTCTAATGGCACTAGATTTAAAGTATTATAACGAAACAACAATAAGTGCAGCAAAGGGTTTAAATAATAATATTGTTAAAGATTATTATTTCTTAGAAAAATATGAAACATTGAAATTATTAGATTCAAAATTTAAATCTAGAAAAATATACCATAGTAAGGCATTTAATTCATTTATAGTAATTTTTAATACTGATAAGGATGAAGGTGATGTTTTTAATTATTTAGCTAAATTAAAAAAAGGTTATTCAGGTATTCAATTGATACTAGATATTGAATATGATAAAGAACAAGATATATTAAATTATATATTAAAAATAGAATATAAAAATGAAGTTAGTTTGCATTAAAAGCGGTAAGTGTATAAAGGAAGGTTCTGGTTTTATTGAGGTGTTTGAAGGGGATGAAGGTAACATAATTGAAAAACAACGCGCTGGTGATGTGGTAGCATTTATCAATGGAACAAGAGTTTTAATACCAGTAGATCATTTAAATCATGTTGAAAAATCTTTTTTAGCTTCTTTTAAAGTATTAAAGGAAGAATTGGTTGAATCTAAATTGTTAAATAGAAAAATTAAGATTATGACTGAAAAATTAGAAACACTAACTGGTAAAAAAATTGTTTTGGAATAAAAAAAAATAATAAAAAATGTGCAATAATAATAAAAAATGTTCTTGTTCTTGTAAAAAAAATAAATTTAATGAAACTGTTTTATTGCAAGAAGTGATTAATCTTGAAATTTCTTCTTCAAGGAAAATAGAGGCATTAAAACAAGCTAGAGTAGCAAATGAGGCTATACTTTCATTATATGAATTATGTCAAAAATCTGGCGTTAAAAACCCTGATTTTTTATCAATTTTAGATAAAGCATATAGCAATACAAATGCATTATTAACTGTTTTGGTTGTTCAAAATGAAAAGGATGAAAGTGAAGAACAAAAAATTCCTGCAACCGAAAAAACAGAATTTTAATAAATAATAAAAAAATGGCAGAAATAGTAACAATAGATCAACTTAGAAAAATGACAGCTAGGGAAATAGCTGAAAGAATAGCTAAGGATAGTGAATATCACAATCCACCTCCCCCTATGCCTGATCAAGTTCCATTCCCACAAAGAGGAAATATTTGGATTTCTAATGAAGAATATTCAATTTCAGGTATTCCAGTATATAATAGAAGTACTCCACCTCCATTGTCAACTAGTACTACTTCCACAACTACTACTACATCAACAACGACAATAAGGCCAACAACAAGTAGTACAACAACAAGTACATCAACTAGTTCAACTACTAGTACAAGTTCTTCTACTACGACTAGTACAAGTTCTACTACATCTACTACAAGTAGCACAACGACAACAAGTAGTTCTACAACAAGTACTACAAGTAGTTCTACTACTTCTAGCA
>Ga0164243_10001144_pt1 | contig 45758 bp, 30 predicted proteins | sample OricompcompostOP_FD_108781 | JGI IMG/M metagenome (GOLD analysis project Ga0164243, IMG submission 108781) | Organic Plus compost microbial communities from Emeryville, California, USA - Original compost - Organic plus compost (OP) | ecosystem: Engineered > Solid waste > Mixed feedstock >...
GAAGATCCTGGGCGGCGATGCCGATGTCGATAATTTCTTGCAGTCCTCCTACGCCGATCCGAACGATCTCGAGGCGGAAACGATCGCGAACCGGGCGAAATCGGTGGCGCACAAATTCTCGGAGCAATACCGAACACAATATGCCTCTTCTGATCTTGCGCTGGACGAGCGAAGATTTGAACCTAAGCCCTGTTGTTGCCGACCAACTTTACTCAGGCAGCTCCGACTTCGTTTCGAACTGATAGGGTTGTCCGAAACTCCTCTGCCTACTGACGACGACTTACAATCAGATGAGAAGTTGGGCCATAGTTCACTTGAAACTTTGCTTTATGCCACGCCTGCATTTTCACAATTAATCATCGCTGATGATTGTAACGACACGACCGATGCTTAGACCATCTCTGGCAACTTACGTTGATCGCCTCGATCTAAACTAAGTTCAAATCATTCGGCTGTTTGCTTCCTGGCCAGGTGCCTCGACGCTTTCGAAGCCTAGACGGTTTCGGCAACGCGCGGCGCGTGGCGTGCGTTGCCGAGACTGCCTGCTATCACAACGGACAGATCTACCGGTTTCTCCAGTTTCAAGAGTCCGAGGCTGTCGGAAAGTGGTGCCGCTGACGTTTGCGGCACCTCCTTCATCAATGGCGAATGCAGCGAAGCTCCGTTGTCGCATCCCAGTCGATACATCCCGGGGGGTTAATGACAACTCCATAGTCCCTACGCGCACCCTCGACAGAAACGAGTCCCAACTCGATATCGGCGAGTACCGCTTCAGGATCGCGGGTGAAGGGATCGCCATAACCGCCTCCGCCCGGAGAGCGGACGGTGAGCACGTCGCCGGCTTTAGTGCTGACCCAGACCTGCTTCGGAATAATCTCGCCGTTCAATGCCAGATAGCCGCGCATGCCCGGTTGGCCGCCGGCGAGCGGAGCCGGTGGATTGACGATCTTATCGCTCGACCCCGATTCGAATTGCACCGGGAGGTCGCTACGGATTTGTAGGAGGGTGGTTTGCCCCGGCCCGCCCCGGAATTTACCCGGTCCCCCGCCATCGATCTCGATTTCTTTGGAGAGAAAGATCAGCGGGGTACGCGCTTCGATCACTTCGATCGGCATGTTCGAGCAATTATCAGGATAAGACATGCAGAAGCGGCCGTCGCCGGCTCCGGTTGCGCCTTGCCCGCCGTTGCCGATATAGCCGGTGATGAACATGGCATCCGTGGTGAAGTCGGGGCGTTGGCGCTCACTCCACGTCCCGCGGATGTCCCACGACCAGATGCAGCCACTGTTTGCCTGCACGCGCGCTGGACTGATGTACTCCGGAACGAGTGCGGAAAGCACCTGGAAGATGGGCGCATGGACGTTGTGGACGACCGTCGTGCGTGCGAATACCGGGGCCGGAAACTTCGGATTGAGAATGCAGCCTTCCGGCGCTGTCACCTTGATCGGACGCAGCGAGCCGGCCGTGGTCGGAATATCCGCCCCGAGTGCCACGCGCACCGGCCAAACACTCTCGGCGAAGGTCAAATTCATCGGGCTGTTGATACCGTGCTGCACCTGAGGCGAGGTGCCGGCGTAGTCGATCGTCAGGGTATCGCCCGCGATAGTCACCTTTACCTTGATCGTAATCTCACCGGCGCCGGCAACGCCGTCCGATTTCACCTCGCCGAAGTAGTCGCCGTCGGGAAGGCGCTCGATAGCGGCGCGCATGGCTCGTTCGGTTCGGGAGATGATCTCCTCGGAGAGTTGGTCAAGATCATCAAGCCCATATTCTTCGAGCATCTCAACCAATCGATGATCAGCGGTGGTGGTAGCGGCGATTTGCGCATTGATATCGCCGATCATCTGGTCGGGAATGCGGCTATTGGCTCGGAGGAACTTGAAAATCTCCTCGTTCGGTTCACCCGCCTTCACCAGCTTCGAGGGAAGAATCCGCAAACCTTCCTCGAAGAGATCGAAGGCCTCCGCCGAGTTGCGGCCCCCGATATCGGTCAAGTGCGCGGTGTTCGCGGCGAAGGCAACGACGCGATCGTTGTAGAAGATCGGCCGCATCACATTGAGATCGTTGAGATGCCCGCAGCAAATCCACGGATCGTTCGTGGTCAGCACGTCGCCAGGTCGAAGGGTCTCCACCGGGTAATGCTGGAGCAGCACGCGAGCGGTGTGATCGAGGATGCCGATAAACGCCGGCATGGCCGATGGCGTTTGCGCCAGCAAATTGCCCTTGGCATCGAGGAGCGCGGCTGAATGGTCGTCCGCTTCACCGACGATGGGTGAGAACGATGTGCGAACGAGCGTCGACTCCGATTCCTCGACGATCGAGATCAGCCGGCTCCAGAGCATTTCGAGCGTGATCGGATCGATCGGTTCACCGTGCCGGAGGCCGGGAGAACGATGTTGGGTGGTTGCTGACACGGGTGAATGACCTTTCGACTGTTCCCGGGGTTCCGACCCCCGGCGAATAACAAAGGAGCTCTTCTAGAGCTCACGATTGGCGTCACCGCATAGAACCCTCGAAGGGTTCCTCCGTCATTCGCCCGGGGTCGGAAACCACGGAACGAGATCGGCGTTATCCCGTGTGCCCGTATGACGTCGCGGCGGTCTCGGGAGTGATGTACCCCTCGGTAAGGTCGCGTTCGATGGCGGCGCGATCGCGCGCCGAGGCCGGGCCGAAGCCGCCGCCACCGCCGGTTTCGACGATGACGTGGGTGCCGGTGGGGACTGGCATCGAGTTGACTTTGTTCCGCACTTCCGTCGTGCCGTCAGGGTAGACGAAGGTGGCTTTGGGTGGCTGAGCCGGTTCGCCGCCGAGCAGTCCCCAGCCAGGCATCTTGGCGCGATCCAGCCGCACCATGACGCGGGTGTTGTCCTCCAGCGCCACATACTCCTTGATCGTGCCGAGCCCACCGCGCCATTGTCCGGCGCCACCGCTATCGACGCGCAGCGCATAGCGATCGATCCGCATCGGAAAGACGCTCTCGGCCACCTCGCAGGGAATTGATTTCAGCCCACCATTAACGTTATTGATCAATGCGCTCTCGCCGTCGCGTCCTTGCGAGCCGCCCCAACCGCCGGAATTGGCCTGGGTGTGAATTTTGTAGACGGCGCCGCGAATCGTCATACCGACAACCATCGAATCGCCGAAGTGCGCGGCTGCAACACGATCGGGAATAACCGGCGCCAGCGCGGTTCCGAGGAGGTCGATCAGCAAGCCGAGCGGCGAGAAGTAGAACTGGCAGGCGGAAGGATTCTCGGCGGCGAAGATCGTGCCCGGCTCGATGATCACATCGAGCGGCGCGAAGGTGCCGCCCGTCACGGGTACGGTCGGGTTGATCAGCATTTTGAAGGCAACGCGGCACCCGGAGACCGACTGTGCTTTGCCACAGTTGACGTTGCCGCCGACCGCCGGGTTCGAACCGGAGAGGTCCATGATCATTCGATCACCCTCGACCGTGACCTTCAATTTCACATGGACCGTCTCGTCAGTCACACCGTCGTCGTCGAGAAAGCCTTCGGCGGTGTACACGCCGTCCGGAATTGCCGCGACTGCCTGGCGATCGAGTTCAGCCGATTGCTCGAAAATCTTTCGCGCGCAGGCTTCGACCGTATCGCGGCCGAAGCGATCGAGGATCGCCTTATAACGAGCCTCTCCGGTGCGCGCCGCGGCAATCTGCGCGTTGAGATCGCCTTCGAGGACGAGTGGCAGGCGGCTGTTCAGGGCGAGGATGTCGAAGACGTCACGCAGTGGCTCGCCTTTCGACATCACCCTGGTCGGGGGAAGGCGAATGCCCTCCTGGTAAATCTCGGTCGAATCGATCGGCATCGTTTCCTTGGCGCCGATGTCGAGCCAGTGCGCCCGGCTGGCGGTAAAGCCGACCAGCTCTTCCTTATAGAAGATCGGCGAGATAACGGTGATATCCCCGAGGTGGGTGCCGGTCAGATAGGAATCGTTGAGGATGAAGACGTCGCCGTTGAAGATGCCGTCGTAGCCGTACTTCTCGATCGTGAGCTGAATCGTCACCTCGAGATTGCCGAGGAAAATCGGCAGACCGGCGGCCTGACCGAGCAGATTCGTCTCGCGGTCGAAGATACCGACCGAGCAGTCCTTCATCTCGTAGATGATCGGGCTGTGCGCGCTGCGGATCAGATTCGCGTTCATGTCCTGCGCCGCTGCGATGAAGGCGTTGCGCACGATCTCGGTCGTGATCGGATCGACGGAGACCCGGTTCAGCGTGCCGGGTGCAGAGTGCTGAGTAGCGGTCACATTGGGTTCCTTTCGATCACGCCTGCGTGCTGCGGACGATGAGATTGCCGTAGCCATCGACCTGCGCCGAGTGCGCGGGTGGAATGACGGTGGTGGCGGAGAGCTCGTTGACGATCGCCGGTCCGGCGAACACCTGCCCGGGCAGCAATTGCGCGCGATCGTAGATACCCGCGGTGTGCCACTCGCGCTTGAATCGGACTTTGCGCGTGGTGATCGGTGTCGCAGTACTGCCCTGTTCGGTCGAGACGGGAGCCGCTTCCATGCGCGCCAGCTTGCCGACCGCGGCCAGGCGCAGATTGACGAACTCGACGCTGGCGCCTCGCACCGAGTAGCCGAAGCGTGCTTCGTAGACATCGTGGAAACGCTCGACGATCGCGCCGGCGGCCGGCAGCGGCTCGCCGGGTTCGGCTAAGGTGGCGGTGACCACATATTCCTGTCCGACGTAACGCATATCGGCGAGCACGGTGAAGCTCATGTCGGCTTCGGCGATGTGCTCTTCGACCAGGCTGGCGATTGCCCGCTCGCGCAACCCATCGACCGCACTTTGGAGTTCCTCTGGCAGCAAGGTCTCCGCCGGCCGGTAGAAGGATTGAACGAGGTCATGGCGAATATCGGTGCGGAGCATGCCCCAGGCGGAGAAGATGCCCGGATTCGCGGGAACTACAAAACTCGGGATCTCCAGCTCCTCCGCCAGGAAGGCGGCGTGGAGCGGACCGGCGCCGCCGAAGGCGGTCAGTGCGAAGCCGCGCGGGTCGATACCGCGGGCGACCGTCAGGGTGCGGATGGCGTTCGCCATCTTGGCGTTGACGATATCGATGATGCCCTCGGCGAGATCGATCGGATCGAGCCCGAGCTCGTCCGCCAGTGCCTGGTGCGCCTGCTCCGCTGCGGCAACGTCGAGCGTCATCCCGCCGCCGAGGAAATCGGATGCCCCGAGGCGGCCGAGCAGGAGATTGGCATCGGTAACAGTCGGTTCTTTTCCGCCGCGGCCATAGGCCGCTGGGCCCGGGACCGAACCGGCCGAGCGTGGACCGACGCGCAACCCGCCCGCTTCCGCGAAGGCGACACTGCCGCCACCGGCGCCGATCGTGTGGATGTTAACCATCGGGGTCAGCAGCGGAAAGCCTTCGATCTCGGTTTCGTTGGCAACTTCGAGCTGGCCGTCGACCACCATGCTGACATCGAAGCTGGTGCCGCCCATGTCGATCGTCAACACATTGCCGTTGCCGATCTGATGACCGACCGCCTGGCCGCCGATCGCACCGCCGACCGGACCCGAGAGCAGGGTGCGCAGCGGGTGGCGCCGAGCAGTCGCGGCGGTCATGACACCGCCGTTCGATTGCATGATGTGGATCGGTTCGCCCAATCCGTCGTCGCTCATGCGCATATCGAGCTGCTCGAGATAGCGCTCGACGATCGGGGCGATGTAGGCGTTCATCACGACGGTGCTGGTGCGCTCGTACTCCCGCCATTCGTTCGCGATCTCATGCGAAACGGAGACGGGGATAGTCGGCAACTGCTCGCGCAGGTGCGCCGCCAGCCGCTCTTCTTCACTCGGGTTCGTATAGGAGTGGAGAAAGCAGATCGCTACCGATTCGAATCCGCCTGCTTTGATGGCTGCGACGAGCTCAGTCGTCGAGCCGAGATCGACCGGTTTACTGACGGTGCCATCGGCAAGCGTGCGCTGCGAGACTTCGAAGACGGCGCTGCGCGGAATCAGGCGCGGCTGGCGATGGTAGGCGGGGTCGTACATCTCGACCCGCTCGCTTCGTCCCATTTCGTAAACATCGCGGAACCCTTCGGTGGTTACGAGCGATGCCTTGACGCCACGCCGTTCGAGCAGCGCGTTCAGCCCGGCGGTCGTGCCGTGCGCGAAGAAATCGATCTCACCAAAGGTGGGGAGAATCTTGTGAATACCCTCGACGATGCCCTGCGAGAGATCGGGTGGGGTCGAGAGCACTTTGGCGATGCGCGATTCGCCGGTTGCTCGGTCGATGACGATGACATCGGTGAACGTTCCGCCGATGTCGACCGCTACGGAGTAGCCGGGCATTGATAGTCCTTCCAGGTAGCGAGAAACCGGTTACGCATGACCTGGGGTTGCGACCCCAGGCTACGCCTAGGAACACTCCTTCGGAGTTACGGAGCGAAGTTCGTTCGTTTGGGTCCAATCAATCTCGAGATGAGGTGTGATGGCGACGCCGTAGTCGGCGCGGGCGGCATCGATGGAGACAAGGCCATAGATGACGTCGGCGAGTACTGCTTCAGGATCGCGGGCGAAGGGATTGCCGTAGCCGCCTCCGCCGGGTGAGCGAACGGTGACGAGATCGCCGAACTTCACTTCCTGCCAGACCTGCTTCGGGATCGGCTCGCCGTTGACGGCGAGCGCGCCGGTTTGGCCGGGCTTTCCATCGAACAATGGAGCGGGAGCCTGAATCATTTTGTCGCCGGAGCTGGAGATGAAGTACATCGGCCGCTCGCTGCGCATCTCGAGCAGGATCGTCTGGCCCGGGCCGCCGCGATACTCGCCGGGTCCGCCCGCATCGGTGGTGATCTGTTTCGAGACGAAGATCACCGGCGACCGGGATTCGATCACCTCGATCGGCATATTCGAGCAATTGTCGGGATAGGACATACAGAACCGACCGTCACCTGCTCCCGTGGCTCCCTGGCCGCCGTTACCGAGGTAGCTCGTAACGAATTGCTCGCCGGCCAGGAAATCGGGGCGCTGACGCTCGCTCCAGGATCCGCGCACGCGCCAGCCCCAGATCGCGCCGCTGTTTGCCTGCACGCGCGACGGGCTGACGTGCTCCGGCACCAGGGCTGAGAGCGCCTGGAAAATCGGCGCGTGCGCGTTGTGCACGATCGTCGTCCGGGCATAGACCGCAGCCGGGAATTTCGGGTTGAGAATGCAGCCTTCTGGCGCGATCACCTTGATCGGGCGGAGTGAGCCGGCGGTTGTCGGAATGTCCGAACCGAGCGCGACCCGGATCGGCCAGACCGCTTCGGCATAGGTCAGGTTCATCGGGCAATTGACCCCGTATGGCACCTGCGGCGAAGTGCCGTCAAAGTCGATCGTCAGCGAATCACCGTGAATGGTGATCTTCGCTTTGATCGTGATCGGGCCGGTGTCACGAACACCATCCGATTTCACCTCGCCGACATACTCGCCGTCGGGAAGCCGGCTGATCGCGGCTCGCATCGCTGCTTCAGTGCGGCTAATGATCTCGTCCGAGAGGGCTTCGAGATCGGCGAGCCCGTACTCCTCGAGCATCTCAACGAGGCGGCGATCGGCGATCTCCGCAGCGGCGAGCTGGGCGTTGATGTCGCCGATGATCTGATCCGGCACGCGGCTGTTGGCATGCAGCATCTTGAAGATTTCTTCGTTCGGCTCGCCCGCTTTGACCAATTTCGACGGAAGGATGCGCAGGCCTTCTTCGAAGAGATCAAATGCCTCCGCTGAATTTCGCCCGCCGATATCCGTGAGGTGCGCCGTATTCGCTGAGAAGGCGACAATTTTTCCCTTGTAGAAGATGGGGCGCATGACGTTCAGATCGTTGAGATGCCCGCAGCAGATCCAGGGATCGTTGGTCGTCAGCACATCCCCGGGTTGCAGGGTTTCGGCGGGGTAGTGCTGGAGCAACACGCGCGCCGTGTGATCGAGAATACCGATGAACGCGGGCATCGCTGACGGCGTCTGCGCGAGGAGATTACCCCTGGCGTCGAGCAACGCTGCCGAGTGATCGTCGGCCTCGCCGACGATCGGTGAGAAGGAGGTGCGAACCAGGGTCGATTCCGATTCTTCGACAATGGAGATCAACCGGCTCCAGAGCATCTCCAGGGTAATAGGATCGAGCTCGACCGCTGTTCGCCGCTGTGCCAGTTCCAGGCCAACCATCTCCGCCCCTCCGTTCATCTAGAATCCTCCAGCTTCGCTGTGCAGCGTGAGCCGGACATTCAGGTATTCATCGACCCGGAACTCAGTGGCGGGAGGCACGACGATCGTCGATTCCCGCTCCTCGATCACCGCCGGTCCACTCGCCGTATCACCCGGCAGCAGGCGGTAGCGGTCGTAGACGTCGATCGTCTGCCAGCCGCCGTGATCGCCGAAGTAGGCCGAGCGGCTTCCCTTCAACGCTCGCGCCGCGCCGGCCGAATCGTCGGGAGTCGCGACTTCGGCGAGATCGATCGCCGGCGTCGGCCCGGTGGCGAGCAGGCGCCAGTTGAGCGCCTCGATCGGCGCTTCGGGTGAATGCCGCCCATACAGCTCGTGATAGGCCTTGTGGAAAAGCTCGGCCATTTGCGGCCAGCTTTCGTCGGAAAGTTCGCCGACCGGGACCGGCACGGTGATCTCGAAGAGCTGGCCGGCGTAACGCATATCTGCCGTTCGGATCAGTTGCTGATCGTCGAGCGGGACACCCGCTTCGCTCAGCACCTGCTGTCCTTTTGCTTCCAGCTCCTCGTAGATCCCTTGCAGGGTGCTCCAATTCGCCCGATCGATGCGGGTGATGTAGGTGCGAATGAAATCGAACGAAATTGGAGCCGTCAGGAAGCCGAACGCCGAGAGCACCCCGGCCTGGCTGGGAACGAGGACATCGGTAATGCGCAGCCGTCGTGCGACGGCGACCGCGTGAAGCGGTCCCGCGCCACCGAATGCCAGCAGGGTGTATCCGCGGGGATCGCGGCCCTTTTCGGCGAAGTGGACGCGGGCAGCCGATGCCATGCTTTCATTGACCACCTGGTAGATACCCCAGGCGCCTTCGATGGTTTCCATGTTGAGGGGCGCCGCGACATGGTCGCGGATCGCATCTGCCGCCAACCCGTCCTCGAGACGCATCGCGCCGCCGGCGAAGAAGGCGGGATCGAGATAGCCGAGGGTGAGATCGGCGTCGGTGACCGTTGGATAGATACCACCCTGGCCGTAGCAGACCGGGCCGGGATTCGCCTCGGCGCTCTCCGGTCCGACCTGGAGCAGCCCCATTTTGCTGACATGCGCGATACTGCCGCCGCCGGCGCCAATCTCGATCATGTCGATCACGGGGGAGCGGATCGGCAGACCGCTGCCTTTGATGAAGCGCTCGACGCGGCCGGTTTCGAAGTACTTGGTGCGGGTCGGCGCGCCGTTATCGACGATGCAGGCTTTGGCGGTCGTGCCGCCCATGTCGAAGGCGAGCAGTTGCGGCTCGTCAAGGTGGCGACCGTAGAAACCGGTCGCCAGCGCCCCAGCGGCCGGGCCTGATTCGAGCAGGCGAACCGGGAACTGCACGGCGGTTTCGGTGGTGGTGATGCCGCCAGTCGACATCATCACGTACATGCCGCGCTCGTAGCCGTTCTTCACCAGCCCGTTGCTGAGATTTGACAGGTAATTGTCGACGAGTGGCTGGGTGTAGGCATTGGCGGCGGTGGTTGACATCCGTTCGTACTCGCGGAATTCCGGCACCACCTGCGACGAGAGCGAATAGAGCATGCCCGGAAGCACGCGCTCGATCACCTCGCCCATCGCCAGCTCGTTGGTCGCGTTCTGGTAGGCGTGGAGGAAGCAGACGGCGATCGCTTCCGCGCCAGAGGCTTTCACCTGCTCGAGCACTGCTTCCGCCGCGGCGATATCGAGCGGAGTCAGGATCGTGCCGTCAGCCAGCGATCGCTCGGGAACTTCGAACGAGCGCTGGCGGGTGATGAGTGGCTCCGGGAAGGGCGCGGTGATGTTGTAGACGTCGTACCGCAGCTCGCGCCCGATCTGCAGCACGTCCCGGAAGCCCTTGGTGGTGATCAGCGCCGTTTTCACGCCATGCCGCTGGAGGATGGCGTTGGTCACGATCGTCGTGCCGTGAACGGCATGGCGGAGATCGTCGAACCCGGCCTGCGCTTCCGCGAGTACATCGGTCAGCGCGGTCATGGCGCCGATCGCCGGATCGTGCGATGTGGTCAGGGTTTTGGCGACGTAGCGATAGCCGGTTGCCGGCTCGAGCGCTACCGCATCAGTGAATGTGCCGCCGATATCGAATCCGACATGAAAAGAACGATCGCTCGACACGTGCTTCCTCCGTTCCGGCCTAACGCCCGCGCAGGGCCGGATCAATCAATTCCTGAATGAGATCGCCAACGATGTTGAATGCCACGATGGTGGTGGTGATCGTGATGCCGGGAATCAGGCCATACCACCAGTTGTCGATGGCGTAGGTGCGCGAATCGGCGATGATCGTGCCCCACTCGGCGGTCGGTGGCTGCGCGCCGAGGCCGATGAAGCCGAGACTCGCCAGCGCCACGATCGAGAAGCCGAGATCGAGCGAGAACTGCACGATCAGGGATGCCCAGGTTTGCGGCAGAATGTGCTTGAAGATGATGCGCGAACGGCTTCCGCCGACCACCCTGGCCGACTCGACGAACTCGCGGTGGCGCAGACTGACCACCTGGTTGCGCACCAGGCGCGCGTACGACGGCCAGAAAACCACGATCACCGAAACCACCGCATTCTGGGTGCTGGCGCCAAGCGAGAAGGCGATCGCCATCGCCAGAATGAGATAGGGAAACGCAATGAAGAAGTCGGCAATCCGCATGATCGTCGCATCGACGATCCCGCCGGCATACCCCGCGATCGCTCCAAGCACGGTGCCGATGATCACCGTGCTGATGAGGATGATGAATCCGAGGGTCACCGAGAGGCGGCAGCCGTAGATCATGCGGCTGAAAAGATCGCGGCCGGTTTCATCAGTGCCGAAGAGATGATTCCAGCTCGGCGCCACGAGCTTGTCACGCAGGGAGATGGAATTCGGATTGTGGTTCGCGATCAGCGGCGCCGCGATGACCACGATGAGGATCAGGACGGTTACCGTTACCCCGAAAATCGCCAGGGGGTCTCGGGCGATCCGGCGCAGCGCCAGGCGCACCGCTTTCTCCCGGCTCGACATGGCGCGAGCGGTACTGATCGGGCTGGAGGTACTCAGTTCGACAGAGTTCGCGACCGTCACGTGCTTCGGGCCCCTTGCCTTTACGCGTGCCTGACGCGCGGATCTAGGTACGACTGAATCAGATCGACGATGAGATTGATGACGACGAACATAACGGTCACGAAAAGTGTGACGCCGGTCAGCGCCGGAAAATCGAAGTTGCCGATTGCCTGCAGCGAGTAGCGGCCGAGCCCCGGCCAGCGGAAGATCGATTCGATCAGCACCGTGCCGGCGAGCAAATATCCGGTGCGAATACCGATGACCGTCAGGACCGGGTTCATCGCGTTCGGCAGCACGTGGCGGAAGAGCACGACCGCATTCTTCATCCCCTTGGCCCGAGCCGTGCGCGCATAGTCCTTACGCATCTCCAGCAGCACCTGGGAGCGGGTCATGCGCATGATGTCGGCGATGCCGCCGATCGCCAGCGCGGCTGCCGGCAACAGAATGTGCTCGGCGCTGCTCCAGAATGCCGGCCAGTTCCACGTCAACACGCTATCGACGAGATAGAGCCCGGTGATCTTGCGTGGCGAATCGACTGCGTCGAGATCGATTCGGCCGCCGCTGGGCAACCATTTGAGCCGGCCGTAGAACATGGTCTGTAAGAGAATCGCGAGCCAGAAGGCCGGCACCGCGCGGCCGATGATCGCCACCAGCCGGGTCAAGCGATCGAAGGCGCGCCCGCTTGCGACCGCGGCGTACACGCCGAGCACGATGCCGAAGAGCACGGTGAAGAAGGTGGCGACCAGCGCCAACTCGATCGTGGCTGGGGCGTAGTTCTTGATCGCGTCGAGCACCGGCTTTTTGTCATAGATCGAATCACCGAGATCGCCGCGGACCAAATCCCAGAGATAGCGGGCGAACTGCACCGGTAGGGGATCGTTGAGCCCCATCTTGTCGCGCATCGTTTGCACGGCCGCATCGTTGGCATTCGGGCCGACCGCGATCCGTGCCGGGTCGGACGGCACGATGTGCGTGAGGATGAAGAGAAAGAGCACGACGCCGAACAGCATTGCCGGCAATGCGATCAAGCGTCCCGCCACGATTCGAATCACGCGACCATCCCCCTTGGGATGGAGTGCAAAGGGCTAAGGGCAAAGTACAAAGGAGTCTGGTCGGATTCTCCTTTGTACTTTGTGCTTTGTCCTTAGTACTCCGTTACTCAGACAGCCAGACGTCGTACCAGGCGACCTGCCAGTAGTAGTCGACCGGGTTCCAGATGTAGTTCTGAACGCGAGAATTGACCGCTTCGACGGCTTGCGGGTTGGAGAAGAAGATCGCCGGTGCATCGGCGACGATCATGCCGGCTGCCTGCTGCAGCAGCGCGGTGCGCTCGGCTTCATCGAGGGTTTGTGCCGCCTGGTCGACGAGATTCTGCATGTCTTGATTGCGATACCACGACCAGTTGTAGGGCTTGCCGGCGAACTCGATGCCGTAGTTCTGGTTGAGGGTGAAGCAGGGATCGGCGGTGAAGGTCGACATCAGCAGCACGCTCATGTGATCGGCCACCTCCTGGTTGCCGGCGACATCGAACATGGTGGCCCACGGCATGCCCTTGAGCTCGACGTTCAAACCGATCTGGCCGAGGGTGTCCTGAACCACCAAGGCGCATTGCTCCTCCTCGGCTCGGCCATCGAGGAAGTTCATCGTGATCGTCTGGCCGGCGACTCCGGCCTCGTCGATCAGCGCCTTCGCCTTTTCCAGGTCCTGCGCGAACACCGGAAGACTCGGATCGTAGCCGGGGTAATCGGGAGCGAACGGCCCGTTCGGAATGTTGCCGTAGCCGAGCAGCACGCTATCGCGGAAGCCCTCGTAATCGAAGGCGAGCTGGATCGCCTGCCGCACACGAAGATCGTCGAGGGGTGCCTTCTCCATGTTGAAGGTGGCGATATCGATTTCGAAGTTCTTCGAGATATTGACGGTGATACCGTCAGTGCCGTCGAGGGCCTTGACCGTATCGGCGGGGAGCGATCCGACCAGATGCGCTTCGCCATCGACGAGCATCTGCCGGCGCGTTTCCACCTCCGGGACGATCTCGAAGATGATCTTTGAGAGGTGGTTGCCGTCCCAGCCCTGCCAGTAGTTGTCGAAGCGTTCCATCACGCGGCGGGTATTCGGGGTGATTTCGGTAATGCGATAGGGACCGGTGCCGGCAGTGTTTTCTTCCAGATAAGCGGCGCCGTAGTCGCCATCCTTCTGATTATTTTCCCAGGCGGTCGGCGAGACGATACCGATTTTTGGCACATAGGCCATGAAGTAGACGTTCGGCGCTTTGAGCTTGATATCGACGGTGAGATCGTCCACCACATCGACGGAGGCCACTGAATCGAGCAGTGAGGCCGGCCCAAGCGCCATAGCGATCACGCGATCGTACGATTTCTTGACGGCGGTGGCATCCATCGTCGTGCCGTCGTGGAATTGCACTCCTTCGCGGAGCTTGAAGGTGACGCTTTGCGCGTCCTCCGCAATGGTCCATTCCGTCGCGAGCGCCGGTTTGATATCGGTCGTTCCGGTAACCTGAGCGACGAGGCCCTCGTAGGCGGCGCGAACGATGTGGAACGAGTTCGATTCCAGCGCATTCGCGGGATCCTGCGAGCGCACATCGACATCCCACAGATAGTGCAGTGTTTGATCCTCAGCGGGAGTAGGAGTGTCCTGCGCGAGCGCTGAGTGACTCCGGAGGAGTGGCGCTCCGGCCACGGCCGCGGTGGCGGCCGACGCGGCGGTGTACTTCAACAGCGAGCGCCGATCGAGGTTAAGCATCGTGCGGTTGGTCATCTGCGGCGTCCTCTCGTAACGGTAAACACTGGTCATAACGAAGCGATCACGAACATCCCTCGGCAACATTGCGATCTAATCGGGGGGGAGCTCCTTTCAGTGATTCACGGCGTTGGCGTTCCAGCAACGTCTTCATTACGGCATGCGAGCGCAGCGTGTGGAAGCGAAGCGCGGTGCCGGCTTGCACGGGATCGCGCGAATCGAGCGCGTCGATGATCTGACCATGCTCCGTATAGGAGCGGTCGGCTGCGGTGCCGAGCAGCACAATCCGATCCCGGTCGAGTACGCGCCGCGAGAGCTGCTCGAACGATTCGGCCACCGGGTTGTGGGTTGAGAGGGCGATGATCCGGTGAAACTCGGCATCGATATTGGCGAGCTCTTCGAGATCGAATTCACGAGTGGCCCGCTCCTGCCGCTTATGCACGGCGCGGAGCTGAGCAATCTCATCGGTGGTGATGCGCTCGGCGGCAAGTTGGCCGAATCGCATGCTCATCACATCGGCGAACTCGATGACATCGAGCATGTCGACCGGGCGTGTCCAGATCACGTCGTGACTGGCTTCGTAGGTTTTGCGGTCGGCGACATACACGCCGCTGCCATGGCGCACCTCGACCACTCCGAGGCTTTCGAGGATGCGGTATCCCTCGCGAACCAGCGGGCGACTCACCCCCAGCAGTTGGGCCAGATCGCGTTCGCTCGGTAAGCGATCGCCGACGCCGAAGCGGCCGGAGCTGATCTCGCTCGTGACATGCTTGGCAATCTGCTCGGATCGGCGGTGGCCGTTCAGCGGATACTGCTCCATCGCCTCCCTCAGTGCACGAATCATGCAACTGGTCTTACCGGAGAGCCTAAAGCTGCACTGAATGTGAACGAATCATTCCCGATCAGTTTTATCGAGACGCTGAGCGTTTGTTCGCGCAGCTCGCGAGTTTTTTTCGATGAATGCAGATGCATCGTGCTGATCGATTAGCGCGTACCTTATCCAATGCGGTCTGACCAGTCAATAAGTTACTGCAATCCATCGAATAGCCGTTAGTCAGCTTCACGATATTTCAGGTACGATTTTGTACGCGTCGGCCAAGGGCATTTGGCTGAGCAAGTAAGGTGTTTAGCGTGCAAAATTGGCCACACCCGTTTATTCTCATTAGTTCTACAGAATATGGTGTCATTAGAGAGCGACGATGTTGCCACAAACCTCGCGCGCCTTTGTTGAGACGCGATCCTCGATTCACCTGATGGTGTCGATTAAATGCACCGTGCAACAGGCACACGCGATGATACTCCGCCCAGTTTCAGCGCATATCTTTCGACGGCGGGATGAATCGCGAATGATTGGCGCAGGCACGAAAAGTACTCTATTTAAAAACTACAATCAGGACCGGAACCTCAGCGGTGATCAACACCGACGAAAGCACGGTCGATCACTGTGCGGGTAATCGGTGCCTTAAGTAGTACCGAACACAAGATAGAACCAATCGCTCTCCGCTGGACGGAATGCGACCTAACTATCACGACTATGGCCAATTGAACCTGGAAGTACTTTCATCATCCAGATCTCCAATCAAATTCCCTGATGGCGCGGCCAGAACCTCGACGTCCGACAGAAATACGAGGGGGGCTGATTGCTGGGCATGGCTCAATCCGTCGTGGTTGTGTCCACAATCGCGAGAGTAGGGGGCTGGTGCTGCGGTGGAGCGACGTTGATCTCGTCGAACGGGTAATGGAATGACCGCGCGTGCTGGCAGAAGGCAGGTGCTTGAAGTGCTATCTCGCGGAGAGTGCCGAACCGAAGATGCGGCGAATCTCGATATCAAGCGTGTTCGTTGAGCCGGGGTACGCCTGAATAGCGGCAAGCCCTTCGGCGTAGGACACGGTGGGACCTGGGTAGAGGGTAGCTGCGGAGCGGACCACCCGCTCGCCTGTCTTATCGCGAATGGCGTCGCGATACGCGTGCATTTTGTCGATATCCACCTTTTTCGGTTTGCCGTCGCCCGGATCGCCGTCGATGAGTTCGCCATCGAGTTTGTATTTGGGGTCGAAGATCAGAACCTTTGGTGCGGCGTCCGGCTGGGTAATCTCGATGGCGATATCGGGGCGTTGTTCATAGCTGATCGAGTGGAGTGTGCCGGAGCTGCGATAGGAGCGCTCCGGGATGCAGCGCACTGTGGTGTGTGATTCGGGGCAATGCAATTCCAGCGCGGGCTGACCATCACACAATACCCGCACGAAGATGCCATCCGCGTCGTGCCCGACCAGCGTCTGGTGCTTCAACTCGAATCCTGCCGCGACCGCAATCTCCACCAACTGCTCGATCACGCGCAGCGTGCCCCAGACTTGATAGAGCCTGGGCAGATTTTCCAGCGGTGATTCCAGCGCTGGCTCTTCGATGCGTACGGCGATCGAGCGATTGAGCTCGAGCAAACCGGCCAGCGCGGCGCGATAGGGCGGGCGCTTGAGCAGCACCATGGTGGTGCGATCCGGCGCGGAAACTGTATTCGATACGTTATCGAGAAATCGCGCCTGACGACGAGCGCGCTCGAGCCGTAGCTGCAGCGCGGTGAGTTCGGCGTGCAGGGGAGATAGCGCGTCGAGGTGACGCAACAGGCGGCGCAAGCGCTGGCGTACCTGCTCGGTGAAGAGCGCGACGAGACGGTTTTCATAGGTATCGACACTGGGGTCGACACGATCGTCTAGCACGCGCATTGGCCGGTGATTGGCATCGAGATTGTCGACCGCCGTCAGCGCCTGGCGGAGACGCGCCGGATGCGGGCGGCGGGCACGTTCGGCGTGTGCCCAGATCTCACGGTGCGCCAGCACCACATGGTGATCACCAGCCAACGTTTCCAACACGCTGATTAATCCCGGGCGGGCGGCGGTGCCGAGGAGCGCCCGGCGAAGGCGCGTAGCCTCCTGAGCTATGGTTGATTCCCCGGGCGGTGGCAAGACAAGACCGGCCAATCCGCCGGCGCGCTGCAGACCGATCGCGACCGCCACCGGCAGGCGTCGTTCCAAATCGGCAAGCAGCTCGCGATACGCCTCGTCGCTGATTTTTGACGGACGAATGGTGAGCAGGCGGGTTGCCACCTGATCGCCTAATCGCGCGACGATCCCGTAATACCCCGGGCCGGAGCGCGGCCAATCGGCCACGATCGCGGCCTTACCGTTGATGAGGCGGAGCGATACCGGTGCGGGACCGTTCTGTATGGTCAACCGCACGTCCTGCCAGCGCTCGATCGGGGCATCGATGCGGACAAATCCCGGTTGCCAATCGCGCGGTTGCTCGATCCCGGCGAATCTGGCATCGAGGAGGTGGATGGCGAGTTCGGGTTCATCCATTGCGCGCTCGTCCACCGCTAGTGGTAGGAGGTGAAGCCATGCTCGTGCAGGCGCTGGAGCATGAGGGTCGCCCGGGCGTAAGTGAGGGGAAAGCGATCCTGCGACCATTCGGCCAGCTTACCGAGCGTGTTGCCAACCGCGAGATCGGCGCCTTTGAGCTTCGGCAGCACCTTTTGCAGGAGTTGTTCGTCGAGCGATTCCTGCCAGGGTACGTCGAGCGCTTCGGCATGTTTGACATACGTGGCGATCTCATCCAGCACGCGGAAGGTAAATGGACCGCTGAGGCGCACGTAATCCCAAACCAGGAGCAACTCCTCGGCGTAGATGGCATCGCCGAGGTGGGCGACGATGTCGTCGCGCCGCGCTTCCAACTCAATGAGTTGGGCGCGATCGTAGACCTTGTCGGCAAAGCCGTGGGTGGTTTCATCGATATTCACCGTGCCGATGACGAAGAGATTGGGAGTGAGGGTGACGATGTCGTCCGGACCGAGCTCGATTTCGGCGGTGCCGTAGCGCATGCGCACTTCCATGGCGGAGAGGAATTTAGCGAAGTAGTACTCCACCCGCGCTAGATTCATTTCATCGAGCACGACATGGTATGGCTGCGGCTGAACCTGGTTGTCGGTCGCCCGCTTGTATTCATCAGCCGCGGCGCGGAGAAAGCGGCTGAACGCGGTGTCGTGATAGCGCTCGGTGAGCGGGCTGGCGTAGCCGAGCAGATCCTCATTGGTCGTCCAATTCGGGGCGACCGAGACGATCAGATGCCTCGCGCCGACTGCGGCGGCATACCGTTCCGCCAGCCAGGTTTTGCCGGTGCCGCTGAGTCCGGAAAGCACCACAAATCCGCGCGTTTTCAACGACAGGTGATACCGGCGCAGTGTTCGATCGTCGATTTGCAGCCCGTCTGCGCGTACTGCTTCGAGAATCGATGGGATTTGGGGTTCGATGTAGGTGACGGGTTCAGCGAGCGGGTCGTTCATGGAATCAGGACTGGAAGCTTGCAGCTCCGAGATGCGTCGCGAGAGCTCGGTCGAAACTGTGTCGATCGTCTTCGATGTCCAGCCTATCTGTTCCGGGACAAATCCTGCAATCGATGTGTCCCAATCCACGGCGACAGTGTGACGATAATCCCGGCGCTCGGGCAGCCATCGATAGCCTGGTTCAACGACGGTACCTACACCAAGCACCTCAGAGGCGCCGCGATTCGCGACTACACGGTCGCCCGTGCGCAATTCCATCAGCGTCCAAAGCTCGTTCGCCTTTTCGTTGAGCTTCGATCGACTACCGTTGTAGTCGAGGTTGTATCCAACTCGAAAGGCCTCAACGAACCGCTCTTTGCTCGCGTACGCTTTGAGATCGCCCACCTTATCCCAACCGACACAGATGTAGCCTCCCTTGACACAGTCACTCCATTCTTGCGCATTAGGTCCCGGAGAAATTTTCACGGTGCGAAGTGGGCGATCGGGGGGTGCTGGCAACGATGTACCTGCATCGAGCTCACCAGGCAGAATGGGGACAGGATGCCATACTGGACGAACATCTGATCGATAAAAGTGAAACGTTGGCTCTTCGCCTGCGCGCGAAAGCTGCCGGCGAATTTCATAAAGTTGGTCATCTTTGTCGTCGATTCCCGCAGTATACGAACTGAATGCTGAGACGATTTTTGCTCGATGCTCGTGGCTCGCGATAGCTTCAATGCGATCAGGAAACAGAAGATGTATAAGGAAGATGCTCGATCGTGTATTTATGTTCATGGATTGTCGCAATCGGGCGGCTAGTGCTTTACAGGTATCTAGACTGAAGGGGTCCAGGTGCTCTCTCACTACCGCACGAGAAAACTTCACGAGGAATTCGAGTTCTCGGTGTCGGATATCTTGAGTGTAAGTCCCAACCAACTCTATGCCGTTGTCGATTGCTCCACTCATTAGTTCTTGCTCGGTGTCGGCAATAGTGAGTAAAGTTGGTCTCCAATTGAGGACGCTCTGGATCAATTCGTGCCTCTTGGCCGCACCTGCTCCCCTCTCGCCAGGCATCAAACAAAAAATCATCATGAGATCGGCTGCGACTCGAACAACATTGTCAGGCTGATCGGCAAGCTGCATTTTCCATTTTTTGATGAAGCTACTCGTACCTTCGATTGGGCGATCAACCGTAGCGCGTTCGAGAGATGCCAGATTCGAATCGTTCCAAATTTGTTGATCAGGCCAGAGCAGCGACCGGCCTTCGATCAGGCAGCGTTGCCGGAAGAGATCAGCGCATTCGTAAACAGCTTCAGCGCCTGGGTGTCTGGCCATGGTGGTGTTCGGCTCCTGCAGGTGTGAGCGATTCGAGCGTGGGAGGCTTCTCATCGCATTGCAGCCCAGCTGATCGGGCAAACTCAAGAAGCGCTTGAAATTTTCGCTGTGATTTGTAAGTAGACCCACCGAAAGGAGGCTGCCAGAAGTCAGTGGTTTTTGCGAGCGCCACGACGGTTCCGCCTGAGCTGTAGCTGAGTTCGTAATAGCAGAATTTGGCGTTCGGCTGCGAAGGGGGTGGTAGCATCTTCGCTGAGTTGCGACTGAGCCGCAAGAAGACGTGGCACCGGTAGTGTCCTATCTCCTTGGTCATACCTGGGCGAAGTGGGGTTAGGACAATGACATCCGATCGCTTTGATCGCGATGACTTTGATGATTTGCGTGATGAAGCCACAGCACGCTGCTGAGGAGGCTGGATGGGAAGCGGGCGATGATTGACGTTCTTGTAGACGTCTCTCGGTGAAGGAGGCTGTTCGGGGAGAAGATCCCATTCCCGAAACATTGGTGTAAAAGGCTTGCCCAATTGCGGCGCCGCGTCTGGTGGAGAAATCGGTGGTTTACCTATCGGAGCATCGATCAGCTGACGATGCCCACCACTTGGGCATCGCTCAACGCCTTCGGGAACATACTCGCCACAGACGCGACAGCTCGGCACTCCATCACCCTCAGGTTCGATGTCCTAAACAATCCCCTCAAACCGGTCATACGCCTCCAGGCAGAGACGCTTGGTACGGTACTCGCCGTAGGCGACTTCGTCGGCCTGGCGGACGATTGGGAACGTGTCGAGGATGTAAGCGAAATCGTCCCGGCTTAGGTTGTAGAGATGAGCATAAATGCCGTCGAGTTCGGCACGTAGCGATTGACGGCGTAACTCGTCCCAGCAGAAAAGGGATGTAACCTGCTCATCTTGCTGACCAAACGATTCAATATCTCGAGATGTCCGAACGAGTTCTAGAACTCGAGGAGTGATTTCTCCAAATTGACTTTGCGTGAACTTTGTACGATTGATGAGTGGCAGTTGCTTGACTATGAAGAATGTGAGATGAGTTCCGCTTAGCTTTTGACGGATGGCATAATCGATTACCAAAGAATTGAATGCCCCGAATAATGCGATCTTCTCATCAAAAGAGGCCTCTTCGAGTTGAATCACTGGCAGCGTATGTCCAACAGCGGCGAACGGCACGATTGAGAAGATCGCCGTTCTCTTGTCAGTATTCCGGGCAATGTCGCGAAATCCGATCAACCAGTCGAAGGTATCTCCTACCGCCCTCCCAACCTCTTCCTCTTTGACCCAATACCGTGGCAGCGGAGAGTAGTTGGGGTTTTGGTGTTCGGCGAGGGTGACGTCGCGGGTGCGTTCGCTGCCGTCGATCGATTCGTAGGTGGCGAAGCGGTGATCGTATTGGTGGATCATTTTTGCTTCGTAGAGCGGCAGCCAGGTTTCGCCGTGGCCGCGGAAACGGCTGTCCTCGCCCAGCTGCAGCCCGCGATCTTGGAGCTCTTTGCGGGTGCGGAAGAGATGGGAGTCGCTCGTCATATTGAACAGCCCTTGCTTGAGCGTAATGCCCCAAGGGTTATCGATCACCTTGCCGTGCTCATCCTCGCGAATCAGCACCGGCGCTGCCTCGTAGATACGCTTTGTCAGCTCAGCATCACGAGCCGAACGGAAAATCGGACAGGTTCTGGTATTCGGATTGAGCAAGCGAATCGCATTGGCGTCGAGCTCGAAAATACGATCGGGTTCGCGTAATTGATCTGGAGCCGTCAAAAAGAATGCGACGGAGAACGGCGAGGTCGGATTCGATTTGCCTCTGATAGTAAGCAGGGAGAATTTCATTCGACTATCAACGGAGTCAAAGAGTCCTTCTCGATTCTCGAAGTCGAAGAGGGACGATATCCTCCCATTTTCAACGAGCCAGCCGAAGAAATGCTTGTTCGTATCGTCGGTGGCGATTCCGGTTGGCACAATGATCCCGAGCCGACCCATTTCACTGACGAGCATCGACGCTCGTTCTGAGAATGCCGGGTAAGTATTTATCTTTCCTGTTCCGGTTAGCGGATACGACATCGACTTACGTATGAACAGGCTAATGTGTTCCATTTCGACCACATGACTCTGCCAGGCATCCCATAATGGTTGGTTACTAGTCGGGAGGGCATCGATCATGCGCTTTCTTGTGGCGCCTGCCGCCGCGGCGATGATTGGATTTCGAACCGCGAAGAACTTTTGCTCTTCCGGTTGGATTTGCTCCCACGGTGGATTGCCGAGGATGCAGTCGAACCCCGAATTATCGCCAGAGAAGACGTCTTCGAATTCGAGCTCCCAGTGGAAAAAGCTGTGGCGGCGCGCCAATCGCCGCGCCAGGATGACGGTGCGGTAGGCGGCGGTGTGGCGATAGGCATCGGCTTTGCCTTTGGCGATGTAATCAGTGAGATGCGGGTCGCTGCAGAGGCGCAGCCAGGTGGCCTGAGTCGGCGCTTCCGGTTCGCCTGCCTGCAGCGGCCAGAAGGCGGCTGCCGTCCAGAGATCGGCCTGGATGCGGTTGCGCCAGGCATCGGGCGAGCTTTGGTGGCGGCGATATTCGCGCGCTTTGGCTTCGACATCCGACACCGAATCTTCGCTGGCATCTAGCCGGCGAAAATAGGCGGCTGCTTCGTCTGCGCTGGTAAAGACGGTGATCGTCGTGCCGAGCAGATCGAGCCCGATCTGGTTTTTCTCCTGGCGATTGCGCTTCTTCAGCGCAGCGGCGATCTTTTTGTCGTCGCCGGTGACCGCTTCGAAGACGTCATCCGGGATGCCATTCGCCATGACGGCCGCGGTGGCCCCGATCAGCGAGTTGCCCTGCTTGATGTGGTGATCGAGAAAGCCGATCGGTTTGCCCGGTTCGTGCGCTTCCAGCCAGAGCGCCAGTTTGCAGAGATCGACCGCGAGCGGATTGAGATCGACCCCATAGACGCAATTGGCGATCGCTTCGCGGGTGGCGTGCCGGGTACTGGTGGGATCGGGCTCGCTCTCGCCGGCATCGAGACGGGCGATCTCGCGGCCGATCCGCCGCGCCGCCGCCAGCAAAAAGTGCCCGGAGCCGCAGGCGGGATCGCAGACATTGAGCGCCAGCAGATTGCGCCGCTTTTCGGCGCGATTGGCGCCGCGCTCCAGGGCCGCCGCGATCACCGGCTCCAGCGCGCTCACGATCAGCTCGCGCACCAAGCCGGGATTGGTGTAGTAGGAGCCGGTGCTCTTGCGCTCGCCGCTGTGCCCGAGATCGAAGGCCGGTTTCTCGCTGCTCACGTTCAGGGAGGGCTGCAGCTCGAGCAACCCTTCGTAGACGCTCCCGAGCTCTTCCACATCCATATCGCGGTAATTGATGCGGCGGATGCCATCAGTTTTGCCGGCTTTGGTGAACGACAGCCCGCGAATCGCCTCCAGCAGGCGGGCGTTGGCGATCAGGGCGCGATCGAGATCGGGGCAGGAATCGGGACCGAAGAGCCCGCCGGCGAGCGGCTTTAGCCCGAGCTGCCGGCCGGTGTCGCTCGCGGTCAGCGCCTGAAAGGTGATCGCCAGCGAGCGCCAGAGATCGTCGTAGCGATCGGCGTGGCGGCGCTGCTCGACCAGCGTGCGCAAGCGGCCGACGCCGTAGTGCCGGGCGTAGATGGCGCGCTGGGCATCGGCGGCGTCGCCGTCGAAGAGGAGATCGCGCTCCTCGGCGGCGAGCAAAAAGAGCAGGCGATAGACCAGGCGCAGCAGTTGCCTGTAGTAATCGAGAATGCTCAGCTTGCCGCTCATCAGCCGCTGCCGCAACTCGTCATTTTCGGGATGCTCGACCAGGCCCTGCCCGAGCGCGCGAATCGCCGATTCCACGCCGTCGCGCAATTCGTTGAGCGCGCGCTTGCCCCGCTCGTCGGCGGCCGCGCGCCAGCGCTCCAACCAGCAGCTTGCCGGTGGCTGCTCGCCCTGGGGAAAGCGGCTGCGGTGAAGGAGGAGATAGAGCAGCACGAAATCGGCGTAGACGCCGCCATCGAGCATCGCTTCGAGGTCGAATTCGACGTAGGCCGCGCGGGAGAGGCGAAGATTGTCACGCAACAGCCGCAGGCGCAACCCGTTCGAAACGACACCCCAAAGGTGATCGGTGCGGTTGAGGTATTCCTGCAGCAGCCCGTGGGGACTGGTGCGCGGCTGGCCCGCTCCGGCGGTAGTCAGCCGCTCGAGATCGGTGCGGAAGCTGACCAGATGCACCGGCGGCGATGCCGGGGATTCGCCGGCCTGGTGGGAGATCGGGTAGCGCCGCCCCTCGATCTCTTCGGCGGCGGCACGGAAGGTAAGGCGGCCGAAGCCGAGCTCGCGGAACAGCTGCAGCAACCAGAGCTCGCGGGTTTCGGTAACACCGGTTTCGCCGGCGCCGATCACTTGCCGGGCCGCGCTGAAGGCTGCCCAGTAGCTTTTCACGCGCTCCCACGCGCGGGCGATCGCCTCGTTCAGCCGCTCGCCCGCCGCCAGATCGTAAAGCTGCGGATCGAATCCGCCGAGCTCGGATTCGTTGGCGGTGATGCGCGCCAGCAGATCGGGCGGCAGCAAGCCTCCTTCGGAACGAACGGTGGAGAAGGCGGTTTGGGTGCCGGTAGATGTGCGCAGCCGCATCAGGCGAGCCCTCCCTGGGGCATCAGCAGGTAGATTCCAAGCAGATCGACTGGTAGTGCGGGGCGCACCCGGTAGGTGAACCCGGTTTGCCGGGCGGCGCGGCGTACGCGCTCGTGGGCATCGAGCACGGCAGCGGCCTGTTCGTGCGCCAGGCGCTCGATCCCCGCCTGCTGGAGATCGAGATCGGCGAGCGCCTGCTCCAGCAGCGATTGTTTTTCCGGAAGCGACATATTGGCTGACGGCGGGGCATCGAGCAGCGCGTTCGCTTCATCCTGGCTCAGCCACTCGGCGCGCTCGCCCCGCCCGCGGTAGGCGGCGATCAGCGCCTCCTCCGCCAGAAGCTCGCTGCTTTTCCCGCGGTGCGTAACATCGATATGCATGCGCAGGCGGAGAAGTAAGAGGGTGGTACGCGTGCTCACTGCGCGCGTGCGAATCGCGCCGGACCTGGTGGCGGGGCTGACCAGCTTGTCATCGAGCGCGGTATCGACAAGATAGGAAGCGAGCGTTTCCACCAGCGGGCTGGTGCGCGATGTGAGTGACGCCGTCCGGGACGGGTAAATCGAACGCGATCTTCATCGAGCTATCGAGTGCCAGCCGTTCACGGATAGCTGCCGGGAGCGCGGTGGGCGAGAAGACGGCGACGCCGTGATCCGAGCCAAGCGGCGCGTTCAGCGCGGAACAGGCATCGCGCACGAAGCGGGCAACATCCTCGGTGTTCCCCAGCGCCCGCGCGGCATCATCCAGCTCCCGCCGCACTTCTTCGGGCTTGATCGTGCCCTGGGCGAAGATGGTGCGGCTGCGCTGTTCGCGAGCCTCGGCTTTATCCCACTCGATTTCAACATCCTTCAGCCGGCGCTCGGCATCGTTGAAATCGAGCGTCATCTGCATCGGGCTCGCCTTGGTGAGAAAGAGCGCTTCGAAGATTGCTTCCATCACCTTGGTGGTGTCGGCGGGCACCGGCACGGAAACCCCGAGCCGCTTGCGAATCGCCTCGGCTTTGCGCAGCAACACGCGCATGATCGCGCCATCGACGCGATTGTCCTCGCCGTAATAGAGCACGGTGCGCACGGTCGGGCTGGCCTGGCCAAAGCGATCGACCCGGCCCTCGCGTTGCTCGTGACGGGTGGGGTTCCAGCTGAGATCGTAGTGCACGACGGCGTCGAAGCCGTTCTGGAGATTGATCCCTTCGGAGAGGCAATCGGTGGCGACGAGCACGCGCGGAGCAGATTCCATCAAGGCGGCAACACGTTCCGCGCGCTCCTCCGCGGGCAGGCGGCCGGTGACGGCGTCCACCTCCACTCCTTTGAGTCGTTTGCGGAGCTCGCCCTCCACGTATTCGGCGGTGGCGATGTAGCGGCAGTAGATGACGGGGCTGAAGCCGTCGCTGAGCAATTGCTTGACGAGCGCGACCATACCGGTGAGCTTGCGATCTTTGTCTCCCGCCAGTGCTTCGGCCTCACGCGCCAGGCGGAGCAGGCGGGCGCGTTCATTGCCGGCGGGGGCATCGCCGGCGATGGTGTCGGCGCCGGGCACCACATCATCCTGATCGGCGACTTCGGAGGTTTCGAGATCGAGCACCGCGCGTTCGCCCAGGGCATCGAGACTCGCCAGCGAGAGGTTCTCTTCGTCGGCGCCGCCGGCTCGGGTGCGCAGAGTGGCGGCTGCGGCGGCGGGACTGCTGGTCACGCAGCGAAGGAGCGCCAGCGCCGCCCACCAGCAGACGCGCTGGCGAAAGCGGGATAGGCCGGTTGACGCGGAGACGAGCTCGGTGGCGTAGGCGTGGACCTGATCGAACAGCCGGCGATACTCCGGGCTCATCTGATAGGTCGGCTCGACGACAACTCGCTCAGGAAAGGTCGTCCGCTCGGTGAGGAATTTCCGAATGTCGTTGCGCCGCCGCTGCACGAAGTGACGCGCCAGTTTGAGCCGCAATGGATGATTGGCATCGAGGTGCTCAACATCGGCCAGCGCGGCGAACTCGGGATCGAGCAGCTCCAGAAGCGACTGGAAGGCTGTTTCGATTCCGGAATGCGGGGTGGCCGTGGCGAGCACCAAATGCCGCTTGCCATCCCGCGCCAGATCGGCGATCAGTTGGTGGCGCTGGTGCTGGCCGCCTGTTTGCGTGGCGCCAGAAGCGCAGGTGTGCGCTTCGTCGACAATGACAAATTCCGGACAGGCGCGCACGAAATCGTGCCGCCGCCTATCTGATTTGATGTAATCGATTGAAACGATGACGAACCGGTAGACATCGAAAAGTGATTCGCTGGCGCTGAGCCCACGCTCGAGTTTGGTAACGGTGCCCGGGCGAACGACTTCGGCGTCGATATGGAATTTACTGCTCAATTCGGCCTGCCACTGATCGCAAAGATGTGGTGGGCAGATCACCGCCAGGCGCTGAATTTCCCCGCGATCGAGCAGTTCACGCGCGATCAGTGCGGCTTCGACGGTTTTGCCGATGCCAACATCATCGGCAATCAACAACCGGACCGGATCGAGCCGTAGCGCCATCAGGAGCGGCACCAGTTGGTACGACCGAGGTTCGACGGCGATCCGCCCGAGCGATCGGAAGGGACCGGCGCCGGCGCGGAACGAGAGACGTACCGCATCGCGAAGCAGCCGGGCGGCGGTATTGTCGCCGGCGCTCCGAGGATCAGGCTTTGAAAAGGTGGCCTGGCGAACGTCGGCGCCCTCAAGGGGGAGATAGAGCCCGGTGGCATCCGATTCCGTTCCACCGAGCGGGCGCAGCATCAGGACGTCATCTTCGTCGCTCGGCAGCACGACCCATTCGCGACCGCGAGCTTTGACCAATGAGCCGATCGTGTAAGAGCTGGCCACCGTCATGCCTGCGATCCTTCTCCAAATATCCAACCATATTGGGCAATTTCTTCAGTCCAGGCATCATCGCTCGTGACTCGAACCAGGCGGTAGCCCGCATCTTCCAGCTGTTCGGTGAGCTCAGCATCACGCTGGCGTCGATGTGGGTATTCGTGGAAGGGGCCATCGACAAAGACACAGGTTTGCCCCTCGTCATAGTAGAAATCGGGCCGGGCAAATTCAGGCAAGGTCACCTGTGCGCGATCGGGCAGTCGATATCCGCCATCGTAGAGAAAGTGCAGGAAGCGGCGCTCCAATTCAGATTCGCAGCGCGCGAGCAGATCGTCGCGGAGTTCGGCGCGGGTCAGCGCGCCGCGTCCCAGCTCGGCGGTCGCGGCAGCGAGCGCGAGCAGGGTATCGCGCACCGAATGGCGGTCAAGCAGCTCGTGTTCGCGCTGGTTTGTGTAGCCAAGCAGGCAGTTGTAGCAGGCGACTTCGCACGGTTCGGGCAGGGTAGGGTCGTTGCCCCGGTCGTTGCCTTCGAGATCGAAATGGCAGGCGAGCAATGCCTGCTCCGCCACCCGGGAGAGCGCATTAGGTTCACTGACCAGCCGCGAGAGAACGCCGGCACCGCCCTCGGCCGCTTCATAGAACAGGATGGCGGTTGGATTGTCGTTTGACGGCAGGAGCTCCACCGCAACTTCATTGTTCTCGACCTGGAAAACAGCTTCGATCCCGCGGCGCAACGCGTATTGCAGGCTTATGAGGGTCGACGTTCGATGTTCGAGTGGACCAGCGAGGGCGAAGATCAATGCGTTTCGCCGGTCCTCGACAAAGGGGACGATTCGCTCGAACCGCTCGAGTTGCTCGGTTGCTTCGGGGGCGTCTCCCGTGTTCACCGGGTCGGCATCACGGCGCGACCAATAACCTTTTTCCGGATCGAGCAAAAATCCGTAGACGTGCTTGTCTTTGCGGCGCGACCAGCCAAGATTGATCCGCCAGAGCGTGGCGGTAGGCGCATAGGTCGCTCGTGCCAGGGTTTCGCCCTCGGCGGTGTACGCGGCCGGAAGGTAATCCGAACCATTTTGCGTTTCGGCGTAGCGGAAGGCGGTCATCACGTCGTAGCCGAAGCGCAGGCGCTCTTCTTCGTCCGACGTGATGCGCGCCACCCGGCGAGTGGACACGTTCTGCATGCGGAAGAGATTGGAGAACCACCGCGCCGAGCCATCGAGCAGCGCATGGCATTGCTCGCAACGGTCGGCAGTGGCGCTGGCATCGACATGACCGTATCCGCATTGCGCACAGATCTTGGCAGAAAGCGTGAGCGAGCCGGTTTCGGGGGCACGCGGCGGAATGATGACCTTATTGATCTGATACCGGCTGCCTTCGTAATAGATCACATTCTGCGGACCGAACTCTGAGATGGCGAGGAACCGGGCACGCGATACGAACTCGTCACGGCCCTGGCGGCGAACCCGGCCGGGGAGATACGCAGCCAGCGGCAGGCGAGGGAAGTTGTATCCAGGCAAGAATCCGGCCGACGCAAAGTAGCGGTAGGAATAGAAATCGTTGTTGACGTGTCCCTCGTCACCCGAAAGGAGGGAGATTTGTGCTTCCGCTTCACCGCGGAGTTTTTTCGCGGTCTCGCGGTCTTTCGCGCTGGCGGACATGTCGCCGACGATCTCATTTTGAACAACGCGTTGATGCTGTGCTGAGCGAAAGAGCGTGCGCCAGCGCTCACACGCATGATCGAATTGAATAAGGACGTTGCCTAACACGGTTTCGAGCCACGCCGGTCCATACCAGCGGGCACCGGAAAGTTCCGGTTCCAGCTCGTCGAGGATCCGCCGGCAGCGATCGAGCGCCCGTTGCTTCGCATGTTCGTTCGAGAGGGCATGGCGCACATCAGGCAGTAATGGCAGATCATTGCCGGCGTCGGTGAGATCGAGCACATCTCGCAGCGATTTCCCCAGCGATTGGCCAGTTTCGGCTAACCAGATTGCATTAAAATGCGAGGTGATCAATTCCTCGTTGGCGAGATCAATCTTCGGCGGCGCAACTGCGCCTGACACCATGTCACGCGGGCGCTGGAAGAACCACTGATCGTGTGGGCTCATGGAGGAACAGTAGGTGAGGACGAGCGCAGGCTGGCCGCTGCGACCGGCACGACCGCTGCGTTGCGCGTAGTTCGCCGGGGTCGGCGGAACATTGCGCATATTCACCGCGTTGAGATCGGCGATATCGACGCCCAACTCCATCGTCGGCGAGCAATAAAGGACCGCGAGTTCACCGTTGCGAAATGCCTTTTCCCGCTGTTCGCGTTCGTCCGACGGAACCTGCGCGGTGTGCTCGGCCGCCGTAAGCCCTTTGAGGGTGAGCGCGGTCGTCTGATAGAGCGTTTTGAAGAATTCGTTCACTTGAATGTCGGCTTTGGTGGCACGGGCGATACGCGTGGGGTCGTGCTCGACGACACCATCTCCCGCGATCCAACGTATTGCTCCGGCCTGGAGCTGGTAATACGGCGACTGATTTTGTTTCGAGCCATAGGTTCCGACCTGTTCCAACTGCCCGCCGATCGCGAGGACCGCGAACAAATCTGACGCGAGCTCCTCGAATCCGGCCGTTTTCAGCGGTTCTCTCTTCCAGGTCGTGGCGCGGCGCAAGTATTTGCCGAGGGCGCTAGTCGCCGAAACCGTCACCTCAGCGGTGCGCGCTCGTGGGTCGCGTGTGCCGACTCGCACCATCGGCGCGCTTTCCATCTCGTCGGCTTCGTCGAGTCCCCACGGTGGGACGAGATATTGAAAGCTGTTGGTTTTGATGGCTTCCTGACGAATGGGATCGAGAAATTCTGTCTTGATCGCGAGTTCGCGCCGAAAGAAGTCGAGCACAACCTGGCAGGCAGCTTCACGCTGTTGCGGGGTGGCTGTGGCTAGCACGTCGTGACGATCCTGCCAGACGTCCTCGACCGCGCAAAGTTCGGAAAGCGCGAGATACCGCACCTTGAGCAAGCCCGTTTGCTCAAGATTTGGAGCGTTGACGCGCCATCCACGGCGGAGATCGCGATAGAGGCGATAACCAATTACTCCACGGAGCGCCTCTTCGGTCCGGCTCTTCGCAAGAAATTGTGCGTCCGGACTGGATGCATATTCCTGTGGTGACAGTGCAAGGGCGTCGGTAACGCGCCGCGCGATGTGTTCCGCGGAGATGCCATCTGGGCCGGAGTCCGCAACCGCGGCGTGGAGGGCGCCGCGAAGCAAGCCGATTTGCACAAAGTCGTTCAGATGCCCGCTCTGGAGCGACGCATCCTGACGGTTGTCCGTGAAGCTCAGCAACTTCCGCGCCTTCTCGTCAACGCCATCGGTTGCTTTCAGCGCGCGGACGATCGACATCGAAAGCACCGTAGTCGCGGTGCTTCGTCCCTCGGTGGCGAGTTCCGCGAGCTTGCCAAAATCGGCCTGCCGGCCGGCGTAGTTCACTCCGCAGGCGAGGCAGAACCGGAATGGAGCTACGATGAACCAGGCAGGGACTGATTCCGGAGTCGCATCGTTCGAGAGGGTGCCGTCGGCCCGAACGTAGACGAGTTCCGGCACATACTTTCGGCTGGACGATTTGATGCTTAGCGTTCCGTTCTTCTTTAGCTCACGCCAATCATCCGGTAGCGTGCCCTCTTCGTCAGTGGGATCCCACGCGAGTTCCGGGTCGAGATACAGGAACCCCGAGCGAGTTCCCGCATCATCACTCGACGAAACATCGCTGACGTCACGTGGTTCGAGCGGCTTGCCGTCGATGCGATCGACGACGAAGTACTCCTGTCCACATTCCCGGCAAAACGCGAGTGGATACAGGCGCTTAGAGCGCTCGCTGCCCGGAACAAACACCTGACCCGACATCGCGAGATACCGCTGTTCGGGCTCGATCGAGCTGTATACGGCATCGCCACGGCTCACAAATTGATGGAGCCGGAACGCAAACACTTTGCGCCCGGTGATTGGGTCGTCGATGTTGTATCCGGCAAGCAATACCGCTTTGAGTTGTGTTTCGCAAATCTCGATTGGCACGCCGGTTTGGTGGGAAAGTTTCGCGGCCGCTTCATGCACGGTTACTGGAATGCGCCGTTTGAGCCGCCCAAAGTCATCGCGCTCCAGCCCGAATGCGCCCTCTGCCCAGGCAGCAACTGGATCGCCACTGAACTCCTCGTAGGAGGACAAGGAAGCATAATCGCGAGCAGATAGCAGCCGCTGTTGCAGCTCCTCAGACGTTGGTGCAGGACGGCGTATGGCGCTACGCAATGTTTCGCCTACCACGTGTTCAGGCAGTACTAGCGAACCGAACAACTTGCTCGCGAGTCGTGCTACCTCGATTTGCTGCTCTTCAGGTGTCCCCTGACCGGCGAGCGTGGCACTCGTTCCGATGCACTGCAGGTGGGGCCCGGCAAGCCGTTCGCGAACACGGCGGACCAGCATGGCGACGTCGGCGCCCTGGCGACCGCGGTAAGTGTGCAATTCGTCAAGCACGAGGAATTCGAGATTGCCGGATGCGCCGTTGATGATGCGTTTGTCGTTTTCATCGACCCTCGTCATGAGGAGTTCGAGCATGACGTAGTTCGTCAGGATGATGTCAGGTGGAGCGGATGAAATAAGATCGCGCTCTTCTTTGGATTCCTGGCCGGTGTAGCGTGCAAAGGTGACCGGTTCGTTTCCGGCGCCATAGCCTTCGCGCAGGAATCGATTGAGTTCGTCCCGCTGGCTGTTGCACAACGCATTCATGGGATAGACGACAATGGCCTTGATGCCTTTGCCAGAACCAGCCTTGAGTACGCGGTCAATAATCGGGACGAAATAAGAAAGGCTCTTTCCCGAGCCAGTACCGGTCGTCAAGACATATGAATTGCGTGCTTGTGCAATCTCAATGGCATCCCGCTGATGGCGATGCAGAATCAGCGGTGCACCGATCGGATCAGTGGCTTTGTTCCTGCGGAAAATACGCCCGCATTCCGAATCGAGGAGGCCTTGATTGACTAGGTCGTCGATCGAGCCGGCCGGCTCGAAGGAGGGGTTGAGTTGCACAAGTGGGTTGGGCCACAGACGCCCTTCATCTAGGCGCTGCTCCACGAAGTCCTTAATATCGGGATCGCTGATACGCAGGAACGACCGGACGTACGATGCGTAATCGCCGATCACCTGATCCCTAAATTGGAAGACGTCCATGATATTGCTTTCAACCAGGTAGGCCAAAAACCCTGCCCGCAACGGGTCGCTACGAATTGGTGCTTGTCATAGCCTAACAAAAACACCCTCGAAATGCGTGGATTAAGTCCAGATCGCCACGCACCATTGACCGGTTAATGAGAACAAGCGAATACCATCAATTCGATCGAACAGGAGCAGTTGTCCTCAAGAATCCCGATGCCCCGCATCGTGAGGTCAGTGAATGCAATAAACTAAGTAGTTCTTCTCGAAACATGAGGAAGCTATTGATCATCTCCTGACGCACATGGCTCTGATTTCGACGATATCGCCTGCGCACGAAATGAGGATTCGTGATGTGCATTGATGGATGATTCGTGCCGACTTTTCTCAAGATACCGAGCCAATTGCGCCGCTGATGCTGCCGTCGGTTCCTCGCTCCCGAAGGCGATTAGGGCACGCGCATACGCAAGAAATGAACGATCGGGGAGCAGATCGAGTGCTGCAGCAATGCGATCGATCCGACGCTGCACAACTTGCCGAGTCAAGTCCAGTCGTCTCCGAGCATGCGCAGCTCAATCATCCGAAGTGGCTGCACTGGCACGACTCGCTGCCCAGTAATCCGTTCGATGAGCGCACATTGCTACTGTACGTCACCACGATCCCGTGCGGCATCGTACGCCCGCCGGTCTTGCTCGTCCCACTCGTCGGGCACAATGACCATCCTCTGAAACGACAGCGGTGGCCGTGTTTGCCGCTGCAACAGATCGACGCGCGCCATCAATCGCATGCTACTTCCTTATCTATAATTCGGATTCGTGGTCCTCGCCATCCAGGATGATCCGCAGGCAGCCGAACCGCTCCAGCTCCGCGTCGCTCAGCCCAGCCAATCCTACCTGCTGCACCTGTCCCATCAACCGGCAGAGCTCTTGCTGCTCGTCGAACGTGAGCCGGGCCAAGTCCACCGGATCAGCATCGAGTTCCTCCACCGACAATAGCCTCGGCAAGCCCGCGCCAATCCGCTCCATGCGCTTGCGCCACCGCTTCGGTGGGATCACGGTCCTAGATGGCATGCAGGCTCACTCCCATCAGATGCACCCACCGCGCGACCGGGACCTGGCGTCCACAGTCCGGGCACCACTCCGGCCGCAGCATCACCCCGTCGTCATCGATCACCACCGTCGGACTCCACCCCCGGCAGGTCGGACAGCCACTGCCCACAGCGGTTTCAAGCCTGCGTATGCGGGTGCGAATCAGTCGTGCCATGCGTACCCCGTCAATGGATCGGCGCGGAGTCGCTCCAGCAGTTCCTCGGTGGAGAGCTCGAGTTCCGCCGCCACATCGGCCAGCTTCGCCTCGTTCGTGGTGGCCCCGATCTCGTTCCAACGCCGCACCAGATCCTCCGCTTTCCGGCGCACCTCCTCGGGGGTGATGCCGAGATTCGCGGCGATCTGGGCGGTCAACCAGGTCAGGTACCGCTGATGCTGCGCATCATGAATGGTGGCGAGGCGCTTGGTGAGCATCGCAGTCTTCGCCGTGTCAGCCCTCCTGCCGGAGCCCGGCGGCTCGTTCGAGCTCGACCACCCGCGCTTCCAGGGTAGCCAGTTCCCGGAGTTGCAGCAGCCGGTTGAGCACGACGTCCGCCGCCCGGATCTTCGAGGCCACTGGGGTGGTGGTATCGCTCATCGCTTTGGCGAGCGTTCCTGAGGCGGTGCGCCCCAACCGCACCAGGATGCGCGAGAGATCGTCGATGGCTTGCGCTTCGGCCGCCCGCACCATCGCGAGGAAGTCCGGCTGTTTGAGCCAGCGATAGATCGTATCCCGGGAGACGCCGGCTTGCTGCGCTGCCGCCTGCACATCCCCGGTGGTGAGCAAGGCTTCGACCGCTTTCCGCTGTTTCGGCGTGAGGATGGGCTGGCTGGGTGTCTGATTTGTTGGCATGGTGTTGCGCCACCTCCGTCCTCGGCGCCGGCGATTAGGCGGCTACCGTCGCGGAATCACGCTCAGGACCCGCGGGTGATACGCGTTCCGCCGCCTTCCCGGTAAGTGACTCCCAGCGCTGCACGATGACGTCGCAGTACCGGGGATCGATCTCCGCCAGCCGGGCACGGCGACCCAGCTGCTCACACGCAATCAGGGTCGAGCCGGACCCGGCAAAGGGGTCAAGGACGACCTCGCCAGGGAGACTGCTGTTTCCGATCGCGATGGTGAGGAGCTCGACTGGCTTCATGGTCGGGTGCTCGGCATTGCGCGATGGCCGATCGACTTCCCAGACGGTGGTCTGGGTGCGGTCCTCGACGAAGTAGTGACCGGCACCGGGCTTCCACCCGTAGAGGATTGGCTCATGACGCCAGTGGTAGTCCTGCCGGCCGAGCACCAACGATTGCTTAACCCAGATCAGCGTCTGCTTGTGCAGCCACCCAGCCGTTCGAAACGCTTGACGGACTACCAAGCCGTGGGAGTCAGAGTGGAAGCAGTAGATGGCTCCGCCGGGTTTGGTGACGGTGTGCATCGCGGTGAAGGCGGCATCCAGGAACGACCCCAAGCCCGTATCGTCGAGGTCGTCGTTGGCGATGGTGAGGCGGTCAGACGTCTTGCCTTCGTAGGCGACGCCGTACGGGGGGTCGGTGACGATGAGGCCGGCCAGCGCACCATCGAGCACCACCGACAGATCCTCGACCTTGGTGGCATCCCCACAGAGCAGGCGGTGCGGACCGAGGACCCACAGATCTCCAGGCTGGGTGATTGGCGAGAGAGGTATCTCCGGCACATCATCGGGATCGGTGCGCCGAGGAGGGGCAGCATCGGCATCGAACTGTCCCAGGAGGGCTGCCAGTTCATCGTCGTCCCAGAGACCGGAGAGATCGAGATCGTCGGCAAGGGAAGCCAGTACCTCAGTGTCCCAATCCGCCAGTTCGGCGGCGCGGTTGTCGAAGAGGGCAAGACGGCGCTTCTGGTCGTCCGTGAGGTTCGACCGGCGGACCGCGATGAGCTCGGAGCCATCTGTGTCAACAATCCGGACTTTGCCTATTCCAGCGCGAGCCGCAGCGGCGACGGTGGCGTTGCCGGCGAGGATCGTGCCGTCCTCATCGACCACGATCGAGCGGCCAGCCCCGACGTCAAGGAGGGACGATGCGATGAGGGCAAGGTTGCGTTCGCCGTGGGAGCGCGCGTTCTGCGGATCGGGGGTGAGGTCCGCAAGATCGGCTGTCTGGTCGAGATCGTTGTTTGCCATACCGCGTACCTTTTCCCGTAATCACGTCTTTCCACTTGAGTCAGCGGAAAACAAAAAAAGGGTCACCGGTGCGAGCGCTTCCACTCGCTTCCGGCGGCCCTGATGCGTCCACCACTTGATTTCTCTTCCTATTTTACCGCACGATCCATTCCTCTCGATATTCGCAGCGTGAGGGACAATCGCCATGACTTGGTGGCCGTGGAGTCATCCGAAGCTTACTGGGGCATACCCGCAGGGACCTGGTATGCTCGGCCGGCGCCGCGCGTTGTTCAATCCGCGCTTTTCCCCGTTTCGTCCCATGGTCCTCATAGTCGACAGCGAGCTCCTGTCTAGCGCCTCAGGCGATCCCCGGCTTCGCTATCTCCTTGAGCTTGCTGCACACGCTCCGGTTGAGGCCCATCTCTATGCGTTCGATGGAACTCAACCAACAGTTGCGCCGTCGACCGCCGTCGACACGGGAACGGTTGCGTATCGCGAGTGGGTTGTTGTTCGCCCCCAATCCGACCGTCGGCGGCATGAAGCAGCTTTTTTTCGCGACGGTGTTCCCCAAGTAAGCCCCATGCTGACGGATGACTCCGTCTTCCGCCAGATCGCTGCCAAAGGACAGGTGATGGAAGAAGAGGCGACCGCACTCCTGGTCGCTAAATCGCTGCGCGCCGATATCCTCGTGACCCAGCGATCGTTCTCCGTTGATTCGGATAGTGGGTATTGGCGCAATACGCTTGTGCTCTCTCCGAACGACACCCTTCCAATCGTTGGGCTCTATCTCCGCTGCCATGATCATTACCTGATTGGTCAAACACCATCACTGGGGGCACCGCGATCTCCAGCGCAAAGCAACAAGCGCGATCGATCCACATTTTTTTGGGAGGCGGCGCAAGCGCTTCTGCCATTCGAAGCAACCTGGTCATTTGCCCTTCGCGCTCACGCGTCGGAAACAGGAAATCGCGCCCTCGCTGACCTGTCACGATCAATCATTTGGCGATTCGATCAGGTGTTGCGTTCGCGCGATCGAATGCTGGTCCTGCTTGCCGTTGTCCCTCAAGAGCATGCGCCGGTTGACGACATTCTCATAGAGGTTGACCAGATCCTGCTGTTTCTCATGGCCACACTCGACATCACCGCTCGGATCACACATGCCGCACTAACTCTGCCTGGTAGACCACGAGATGCAGGTTGGCAAAATGAGAAATGGCTCGAGTCTGTTGAGAAAAAAGATGAAGCGATTGCAGCGATCTTTGCCGAGGGGACGCCCGGCCGACAAGTGCTCGATATTCTCCGGTTGCTCCGAAACACCATCCACGCTGTTGCGTTTAGTGCGCACGGCATGATCCCCGTTGTTGGCGACCAAGCAATGCAGCCCCTCGTACCACTTCCTCTCGCAATCCGGGACAAGCTTCTTTCAGCGTTCAACGCTCATGGAAACTCGCAAACGTGGGGAGTTGTGCAGCCGTTTCCGGATGCCGAGTACCATTTGCGGCCCGGAGACTTCGTCGAACAACTTATGCACTCCGTGACCTCATTGCTCAACGAAGTCATGCTGACGGTCACTGCGGAACGGCTCGCCGGAGCGGCATCCGGGCGACTTCCTGGGCCAACGCCGCGAGGGCACGCCGAAATGCGTACGCTGTGGCAACTTGGGTTCAACTTGGCAGAGTGAGGGCGGAGTCAGCGGCTGCATAGCCTAGGCAAAGCGGTCTTGCCTGGCTCAGCGGTGGGATATGACAGTTCGAGTTTCTGGCCCTACCTTCCGAGCGAAAGTGGTTTCCACGGTCTCAAGCAGGATGTCGAGTGGGTTGGGTTCCTTTGATTCATCGCACTCTCACCGAGGTAACTGTGCCGAAACCCAAGGGCGGTCCATTTAAAAAGATGCACGTGCCACTGAAGCGTCGAATCGTGCCGCACTGCGGACACGTGATCGATGCAGTCCGGGTATCAAAATAGACGGCGAGGGTAGTCACAGCGCCATCGAGTACTAGTCCACTATTTGCAGTCAAGCGCCCAAGCACCACCCCATGCGGCACCGGGCAGTCACGATTCCGGCATCGCCAGAGTGACCGGCTCATGACGCTACCTCCGACCGCTCAGAACTGAAGTCTCCACTGCAGTCGGCGCAAAGCATCCGCCGGTCTTGAGGAAGCGGAGCACCACAGACGCAGCAAGTCGCCGGGATGAGACACGGCCGCCCATCGACTGGATGCAAGCACCGTCCCATCCGCCGGCAGGGGCGCCAGCGGCTCCCCGCCTGAGCGGCCAAACACTTCCCCGGTCCGCGGTACAGCTCCCGCACCAGCTTGAGCAGCGCCGGCTTCTGCAGTTTGAGTTGCTGCTTCAAGTCCGGGGACAACGCCCCCTTCGCCGCCCGGACATGCAGTTCCTCCCCATCTGGGATCAGCGCCACCCCCCGCGCTTTCAGGGCCCGGAGGAGGTCATCGATCTTCATCGGCTTCTGTGGTGCTGGAGATGGCGATGATGCGCTCACAGTGTCACCTCCTCCATGTCGTCCCCAAAGTCCGTTTGGATCGACGGTGCAGGGATGAAGAACGACTGGGGTGAACCATTGTCACCATCGTCACCCGCGCCAGGACCCGCAGGGATTTCCGTAGAAATGCGCGAAGATGGGTGACGATCATGGGCGTGGTGGTGACGATCCGTGACGACGGGTGACGATCCGTGGTCCCTGGCATGCCGCGGTAGTTCCGGGCGTTCTTCATGATGGTGACGATGGTGACAATCTTTTGCGGGGGTATTCCAAAAGACCGTCAACATCCGTTGCCCAGTATGAGCTTTGCGCCGCAGCTCGATGGAGAGCCCGTGGTGCCGGAGATTCGGTGCGAGCCGCCGGAGCTGGCCCGAGAGGGCATTGGCCCGCTTCGGCCACTCCCGGCTGCGCTGGATCTGCTCGTTCACCGTTGCCGTGATCTCCGTCAACAGCACCGATGCGGTGCCTTCCCACTGCTCCCGGTCGGTCATGAAGGCAATCAGGGCCGGACCAATCGGGAGCGCTTCGATGGCGATCGCATCGGCCGAACGGCGATTGGCCTCCATGACCGACACAAATTCCTCCGCCTCCCACCCGAAGGCCGGCGCGGTCGCTTCCACCCACCGGCAGAAATCGGCCATGCGCGGATGCCGGGTCAGGGTCGTGGTGGGCAGTCGGCATAAGCCCATGGCGGCGGCATCGAGTAGCGCCCCAACAATCTTGGGCCGGTCCCGCGCGAATCGCTGGTTGACCTCCTGCTCGGTCCGCCGCTCCTCCGAGGAAATCGCTTTGAGCACGACCGTCACACAGCGGTCAAGGAGATCACTCGCCACGGCGATGTCGTTGATACCGGTAAAGATCACGGGCCGCCGGGCATCAAGGAGCATCTCGTCAGCGTCGGTGAAGAGCTCGCGCTTGGAGATGCCTCCGCCAGTGGCGATCCGGCAGAAGGCGTCGCTCAGCCACGACTTGAGACTTGAGACGTTATCGATGGCGACCACGAGGCCGTTGACGGCTTGGATGAGGAGATCGACTTCCTCTTTGGGTTCGCTACGCAGCGGCACCTGATTGGGATCGACGAGGGAGCGCAGCAGCCGGGCCAAGGTCGACTTGGCGCTGCCCTGTTCCCCGAGAATCTGCAGGATCGGTCGCGGCCCGTGGGGATAGAGACAGCCGATGAGCCAGCCGACCACGAGATACCAATCCTCGTCATCGGCACAGTTCACATAGGGCCGGAGCAGCTCAACCGATCCACCGCGAACCGGAAGCGGAAGGGGGAGCAACCCTCGTGGACGGCGGAAGCGCACCGGCGCGTCCTGTGGTGGGATGAGCGTCCAGCCGGTGCGATCGATGCGAACGATCTGCCAGTCCTTCGTCCCAAGATCGAGCAGGAGCTCGTGCTCGGTTGCGGCTAAGCGGATCTCAACAGATCGTTCCGGTCCGGCAAAGAGCGCTTCGCCGGCCAAGACATCGGTGGCGTCTTTGATTGCCTGTGAGCCGGGAGCCTTTCCGCGCGCCAGGTAATAGGCGCGGGAGAGGTACCGGCGAAAGCTGCCACTGGAAAGGGGCCACGTTTCCCAATGCCCGTCCATGAAGATCGTGGCGTAGACAGCTCCAGAAGCATCGTGGAAGAGATCGATCTCCTGGTCGTGGGCGAGGTCAACGAGCATGGTGGCTTGCGCCGGTTCACGACCACCCGTCTCCTTCCCTGGATCGAGCCGCTTCGGAGTCAGCCACTCCCGCGCTTTCTCCATCACGCGGGGATCGATCAGGCGACCGAGCGTGGTCCAGCCGGTGACCATCTGGTTGGCCTCGAGCTTGACCCTCGTCGATGGAATCGTGGCGAGCCGATCCTCACGTTCGTCGTCACCAGCGGCCGTCACGACCGCTTCGAAGAACCGCGCTGTCTCCTCGTCGTCCCAGCCGCCGCGGAGAAGCGCCCCGGCCAGGGCCATCGCGGCATCATGCCGGCTTCCTTCCGCCGGCCAGTGCCGGGCGATGAGCGTGGTGCCGGCCAGCCGGGTCACGGCGGTGAGCAGCGCATCGGCGGTAACGGGGGCCGGGTCGCCTTTGGCGTACCAGACGCACGGCTCGCCCTCGGGATAGGTGGAGGGCGGGATGAGGGTGTGCGCCCCGGTCCAACGCAGTTCAACCAGCATGGTGCGCTCGCCATCACCGCCCTCGACCGGGTTGGTGGGATCCCGGAACTGGTGGGTCTTGAGTGTGCCCTCCACCGTGTAGAGCCGGTGGCTTTCCGTAACCGAGGTGCGACCGAAGCGGGCCTCCGTTGGCGGCAAGAACCAGGGCGCCAGGAGCTTGGCGAGAGAATGGTCGCAGTCGACATCGGCGGTGTTGGCAGAGTCCACCCCGGAAAGCAGGCTGATGTTGCCGGGCCCGGCAAAGACGCGCGGCACCTCTTCGGCCGTCCAGCGCTCCTGTTGCCACTCGTCGCGTCCGGCGTGTTTAGCCCCAGCGGGAACCGGGATGACGTGCCACCCCCGTTCGAGGTACATCAGTGCAGCCTTCTGGCGTGAGGAGCGGGCGTTAGGCTGCGGCATCGGACGCAGCCTCCTCGGTGAGATTCGTTGCGCAATCGTCTGCCGTAGTCGGATCCCCCGGTTCAATGGGTGGCGCTAAGAGCCGGTTCCAGATCTGTTCCCAGAGTCGTCGCCGCGCTTCCAGCGGCAACACCTCAAATCCTGTCCGGTCATCGATACGAATGCGGTCGTCTTGTGGCTGATCCGCCATGAGGTCCTCCGTTCCGGTGATGCAGGAAAACGGAGACGCGGACTGGGGGAGCACTGACTTATCCGCCCCTCGGAGTCGTCAGCGCGATCCGCGCCTCCTTAAACGGAGGTGACTGACAGGAGGTGTCCGATTCTGGACACCTCCTGTGTCCATTTTTGGGCAGAGGGTGTCAGGCAGCTTGAGAAGAATGCGCAAACGTCCACGATATGGACGTTTCTGGGCGATAGCGGTTGATCTTTCCATATACGAGGGAATGCTCGAGATGATCCCCCAGCAACGGATGCTGTTTACGGATCCGCTCGGTCAAGCGATGCAGCGACTTGTAGACCGCGTCGTACTTTCGCGATTCATTATCATCAAAGGTCTTGGGCAATCCGACGGGAGAGGTTCCCTCATTGCGATACACCTCAAGGACTCGTTGCTGTTCTTCCAACAGCGCCGCCTCGTCGGTATTGCCAACAGCGATGGCATCGTCGATTTCGCCCTGCAACCGGCGAATCTCTTTGAGGGTGCTTTCGCGCGCTATCTCGTCGAGCACCTCGCCACCGCCGCCCGGACGTTCAATAGAAAGATCTCGTTCGTCCTCGCGGAAAAGCTTCGTTCCGGAATCGAGATCAGTGCGTGTGTAGGCAAGCAGGTCGGACGGTGTGAATTCCTGTTCAGGATGAGCGAGCAGGTACGCCAACCGCGTCAACGAGTCCCCATGATGCAGCTGAATCGTGAATCCGCGATACGAAATGGTCCAGAATTTTCCATCCCGAACGAAGACGTTTTCGTCACCTTCTGCTTCATTACCTTCCACTGTTTCAGGAGCGCGTTTCGGCTGCGGCTGGGCAATCGATTGCACGCCCGAATCAGCCAGCGATTCAGCATCAAGTTCACTCGTTGCCAGCAGACACTGGGCCGACAATTTGCCGCGCCTGCGCAGGTCCCTCGCAGCCGCTTGCTGACGGTCCATGACATCAAGCACCGACGTCGCGTGGCGCTGCACCACATCAATAAGCTCGCGCAGCACAGATTCTGGTTCTCCGTCCGAGTGCTGGGCCGCTTCCAGCAATTGGGGGTAGGTGATGATGAGCTGATCGGGGGTCATCTCACTCAACCGTTGCGCGTGCCGGACGTACGACAGCGCTATCATCCTCGCGTCGTTGGTCGGCAGCGGATCAAGAAAGACATCGTGCTTGTACCGCGTCAGCGGATCGTGCTGTTCCAGACCAGCGGCAATCGTGGCGAACCGACGATCGATGCACTGCGAGCAATATCCGCAATGGGTTGCGCCACCTGTGTGGCCGCGCCAATTGCTGCACGACAGCGTGACCGGAATCAGCGTTTCCAGATCCAGGTCAGTCAGGATCTCCAGCGTTTCCGCCCGTGTTCGCGCCCAGAGCGGATTGCTGAACCGCACCGGATGGCCGGCAAACTGGGTGGCAAACGCGGAGGCGCGTTCCAGGAACACCGGATGGGTCGAGCGGCTGGCGTGAGCGCCAACGACCTGGTCGTTCAGGGGCAGGTTCAAACTGATTGGTCCGTTATCGGCGAGCAGGATTCGATTGACGTCCAACTGAGTCGCGGCGGCAATCCCCAGGGCCGCGAACAGCATGCCGCGGGCCCGGCGAGTCCGTTCCGGTCCCTCCTTCCCTTTGCCATGGATCTCAATCTGCGCCGACGGCAACGTCCAGTGAGCCAGACGAGGTCGCTTGCTCGGCGTACGCGGTGCCAGATGCAACAAATCGCGCTGCCGCTTCTTGCTTCCGTGCTCCGACCAATGGGAAACTGCGAACGGTCGCTGTCCCGTCGCGGCCGCTTCGGCCAGAGTCGCCAGGCTATCCAGACCGCCGGAGAAGAGCACCACACAGCTCGGCTTCTCCTTGGTGGCCTTCAGACTCGTATCGAATTGGGTCTGAACTTCGCCGCCGTCGGCCTCGCGAAACTCGCTAAAGGCGAACTGCCAACGGTCGTCCGTGCCGAAGCGCACGAGACTCGCCAAGCGGTCCTGGTTGCTCGTCTCCGACCAGAAGTCCAGATCGCGCACGCCGATGCACAGCCCGAACTCGCGCTCCCAGCGTTCACCATGCTCGTCCTTGCTGCCACCGCGCGAGACCAGCTGGTCGGCGCGGTAGATCGCGCCGGCAATCGCGATCAGGTCTTTGACGCGGGGAGAGAGGGGACCGAGGCCCCGTTGCTCGATGCCACGGACGACCAGATTGGCGGTCAGTTTCGAGGTCGCATCGGTATCGACATCCTTCGTGATCGTCCAATCAATCGTTCGCCATTCCAAGGGGACAGGCGCACCATCGCAGCGCACCAGACACCGGACGGTCGAGTCGCTCATGCCGCCGCTCCTTCACGCTCGAGCGCGGTTTGCAGCTTTGAGAGCGCGTGGGCAACGAAGAACTGCGCCTCTTCCCGACTGATGACCCCCTCGGATTGCCAGTGATGCTTGCTGAACCACTCCCTGGCGAATTGCTCAGTCACGGACGCGGTGGTGCGGGCATAGCGGGTAAGGTCTTCGATGAAGAGCTCGCTCTGGTGAACCGAGCGAAATCCGCCCGTCGGACCAATTTCCAGCGGAAGCGCTTTGTCGACGTAGAAACGGAGCACACGAGCGAAGAACGCGCCGAAGAAGTCGCTCAGGATCCGTCCGAGTTGGGTTGGCGTGCCGAAGCGGCGAAACGTGACTTCAATATCAGCGGTGGAGCCACCAAAGAGCGATCCGCACTGCGCACCGATCGTTGCTGCAAGCGTGCTGCGCAGTGCATCCGAGGCCAGTTCGCCAAACGGTCCCGATCCCACCCGGCGATCCAACTCCTCGCGGATACGCGTGCTAACGGCGCCGAGGAACCCAATCACCGAATCCGCCTCGCGCAGCTCGAGTCCGAGCTGCGCGACCGAGGTCTCGAAGTCCTCAGAGCGCGCCGCGCTCGCCAACCGGACGAGCAACCACACGCAATAACCAAGGTTCCGATCGGACTGCAGCTGGGTGATGCGATCCCTGGCGGCATTGGCGGTGGCGACCGCGACCTGCTCCGGATCGTGGTCGCCGGCGGCAAGCAGCCCCGTCACGCGTCGCCAGGCCACCGTTGTCGGCAGATAGCCAAGATGAATGTGACCCATGGGTTGTCCTCTTTTCGATCAGAACATTCGTTCTATTCAGCAGAGGATAGCTCATGATGAGCTGGGTGAATAGTCGTGACCAGCGGTCACAGTGTAGCACGTCATAAGTCGGAGTCCGACTTGCTTTTATTCGCGTTCGAGCGAACATCGTTGGAGAAACTGTTTTCTCGTAACTTAATGAAATGGAGGCGTCATCTTGAGCAGAAGCCGTACGCAACACGCACAACAGATGGATCAGGTAGGGACTCGTCGCCAGGCCGTAATCTATTGCCGTGTCAGTACTTCTGGGCAGGAAGACAACTACAGCTTACCAACGCAGGAGTCGGGCTGCCGTGATTTGGCTGCAGCCGCTGGGTACACCATTGTCGATGTTTTCAAAGAGGTGCACACCGGATCGGAGCTCTTCGAGCGACCAGAATTGAGTCGTTTGCGCCGCCAGCACGAAGCTGGCGGCGCTGATGTCTTGCTCGTATATGCCCTCGATCGCCTCAGCCGGAATCAGACGCACTTGGGATTTCTGCTCAGTGAGTTTGATCATCTAGGAGTTAAGCTCGAACTTGTCAGTGAATCCATGGACGATACGCCGGAGGGCCGTTTACTTCAGAGTGTCCGCGGATTCGTAGCAGAAATGGAGAGTCTCAAGTTCAAAGAGCGCTCGCAGCGTGGCATTCGTGCTCGCGTCGAGGCAGGACGGCCACTCCCCGGCCAGAAGGCGCCTTTCGGATATCGCTGGGCAGACGACGCTAAGACGCGGTATGAACTCGATCCGATTGAGGCACCAATTGCTCGTCAGATTTTCGACGACATTCTTGCTGGTCGGTCCTTCCGGTCGATTGCAAACGACCTGACACTGAGTGGAATTCCTACGCCATCCGGACGAGCGAATCAGTGGGAAGTAGCAACGCTGCACTACATGTTGAAGCACCCGATCTATACGGGGCGCGTAGTCGCATTTCGTACCAGGACGCAGCGTAACCAAGGGAAGACGCGTTCAGTCATTACCCCGGAGAGCAACTGGATTGCGCTACCTGAACATGTTGCGCCACGTCTGATTACTGAAGCTGAGTACAACGCTATCCAGACGCGTTTGGCCCACAACCGGGCCGTAGCTCCGAGGAACAACGCAAACCCGGAAGCGACACTTCTACGATGCGGAATTGCCAAGTGTGGTTACTGCGGGCATCCACTTTCTATTACGAAGCGCTCCGGCGGCTCGCATATGTACCGGTGCCATCCCGTCGGTCGCACACGAACCGGGTGCCCTTCATTCGGGATCCTGGCATCGATCCTTGATAATGCAGTCTGGGGCAAAGTCGAATCAGTTCTCGTTGATCCAACCATTATCGCCCGTGAACTCGAGCGCCGATCGGCGGAAGACCACTTGCAAGATGATCAAACCGCAATTGAACGCCGTGCGAGGGAGATCGATGCCCGGCGTGCCCGTGTAGCTCGAGCCATAGCCACCCTAGACGATAATGATGCTGCTGCGCCATTGATTCTCGAACTTAAGCAACTCTCCTCCGATGCCAAGAACATCGCTGCAGAACTCCAAGTGCGGATCGATCAAGGAAGGAATCGCGCGACCGAACGAGAAAAGCTCGAACACCTCGCCGATTGGTGCACGCGGGTTGCCGGTAGACTTCCCTCGCTCTCATATACCGAAAAACGAATGATTCTGGAAGCACTCGGCGTTAGTGTCGCGGTCTATCGCGCAGACCACGATCCTCGTTGGGAGATCCAAATGGCACCGCTTCCTGTCGAATCGAACGAACCGGATTCAGTCGGGCACATTGTGTTCAGTAGGGGGATGCCTTCTTCAATGGCGATTCGGCAACCGATCCGAAGTCGTTCGATGGGTTGACGAAGGCGCTGGCCGGTGGCTCACAGGAGATTGCGACGGCGGCAAACGGCGGGTCGCTGACGCTCGA
>Ga0164243_10001145_pt1 | contig 45742 bp, 41 predicted proteins | sample OricompcompostOP_FD_108781 | JGI IMG/M metagenome (GOLD analysis project Ga0164243, IMG submission 108781) | Organic Plus compost microbial communities from Emeryville, California, USA - Original compost - Organic plus compost (OP) | ecosystem: Engineered > Solid waste > Mixed feedstock >...
ACGCTCGGGCGGGAACCAGGAGTTCACCAGCGGCACGCCAACAGCGAAACTACTGCCCGCCACGCCGAGGAGGAAGCCCCAGAGCAAGAAGCCCCACAGGCCAGTGCTGGTCGTCATGCCAAGTAGGGGAACGGTGGTGAAAAGGAGCAGGAATGTCATCACGCGGCGGCCTCCGAAGCGGTCGGTGAGCAATCCCATCGGGATACGAGCCAGAGACCCCAGGATGACCGGAACTGCGAGCATAATGCTTACTTCCATTTCTGATAAATGAAATTCCTGCTGAATTTGGGTGGCCAGAGGTGACAACAAAGACCACACAGCGAACGTGATAGTAAACGAGAGCGTCGCCATGAGTAAGGCTATCCAGGCTTTATATTTTGGCAAGATGATAATCTCCTTTTTATGTACATTTTTTAAGTAAACGGCGGGTCGTGCTGGTTCAGAGTATAAAAAATGGTGATTACAAGAGCGTCACAGGAACACCGCCTTTTCTCTCAAAATGCTCACATGTATGGAAATCTCGCTGATACGGGTCTGTGATCTGGTTGTGATAATGGTGTGAAAGGCTGTGACCAGGGCGTGATCTCTTTCGATTATTGTTATGGGTATCTTGTCTGGCTTTCCCGGCACAACTGATTGAAAGTTGAAATTGAAGTATATGCATCTCTTTCTGAAGAATAAAGGAGATTAGAGAAGGATGGAGCCAGAACATATTGCTCCCCCTCCACGACCGCGGATGCATAAGGGCGCGTTTGTGGTTGCGACCCTTGTGACTGGCCTCGTGGTAGCTTTGATTATCGTGGGCTCAAGAGGTCTGCGTGATTTTGACTCAGCTCTGATCGGATATGCAGTGGCGTCGTTATTCGCGATTGCAGTGCTGCTGTACCGGTATGTCCTCTGGATCCTGCGTCCTCCGACAGGGCGGTACTTTCGTGCCGGTTGGTCTTCCTTTTTTTCGTGGCAGAACTTCCGGCGCTTTACGACGCTCGTGCCTCGGGCGTTATGGACCGATATCTTCGCACAAACGTTTATTCTCAAGCGTAGCCTGTATCGCTGGGTTATGCACATGTCGCTCTTCTGGGGCGTGCTATTGTCGCTGTTCGTGACGATTCCGCTGACGTTTGGTTGGCTGCATTTCACGCTTGAGGATGTAGATACCTATCGCATCTGGTTTTTCGGTCTGCCGTTGTTCACCTTCCCGGTTGAGGCGGGTATTGGTTTCGCCTTTTTCCATGCGCTGGATATCACCGCTTTTCTGTTGATGGTAGGAGTGGTGATGGCGCTCTGGCGGCGGCTTCGTGACTCCGGTCTGCTTGCAACACAGCGCTTTGGCTTTGATATGGTGCCGCTGGTGTTGCTGGCGGCGATCGCGATCACTGGACTGGCTCTAACGGCGTCCTCGATGTGGTGGGGCGGTCGTTTCTACTGGTTCATTTCGTTGACCCATCAGGTAACAGTGGTTGCCTGGTTCCTGACGCTCCCGTTCGGGAAGTTCTTTCATATCATCCAGCGTCCCGCGAGTATTGGCGTCACCCTCTATCAGAAGGTAAACCAGAACAGGGAGCACAGCGAGCAGCAGACGGTGGGCGTGTGTAAGCGCTGTGGTGAGGAACTGCCCTCGCAACAGTTTATTCGGGATCTCAGGGCAGTGTTGCAAGATTTAGACCAGAACTATGATCTGGGAGCTCATGACAACCTGCATGAGTACTGTCCTCACTGCAAGCGGGTGTTGCGCGGTCAGGCCTATTATGCAATGATGAAAAAGCGCTTTGTGTGATGGAAGGAGAAGCGGGAGCATGTCTGTTAATAAAGATGTTTTTCAACAACGGAATACAAATACTGACTTTCAGTCTCATGGGCTGAAAGACTGGGATGCTCACTCGCGCACGCCTGAGACCTTGATCCCCACTCATTGCAGCTTTTGCGGTGTGCAGTGCGGTATGTATCTGAAGGTGCGTCAGGGGCAGGTGATTGGCGTCGAGCCGCGCAACTACGCGCACAATCGTGGCTCACTCTGTCCGAAGGGCGTGGTAGCCTACCAGCAGGCAAATCACCCGGACCGTCTGCGCTACCCGCTGATACGGCGTGGCGGCAAGGGGTCGCCGCTGGAACGGGCGACCTGGGATGAGGCGCTCGATTATATCGTGAGCAGATGGCAGGATCTCCAGGGGCAATATGGAAAAGATGCTATCGCGATCTACAGCGGCTCATCGATGACAAACGAGAAATGTTATGCAATGGGGAAGTTTGCGCGTGCGGTGCTTGGAACGCGGCACGTCGATTATAATGGACGTCTGTGCATGTCTTCGGCTGCTGTGGCATATGCGAAGGCGTTCGGTATCGATCGCTCTCCCATACCGATGACCGATATTCCTAATGCGGATTGTCTGGTTGCGGTCGGCGTGAACATGTCAGAGTGTTTTCCGGTGATGATGCAGTGGGTCTGGCGGGCGCGGGATCGTGGCGCATCGTTGATTGTGCTTGATCCTCGGGAAACGCCACTTGCTCGTACGGCTGATCTCTGGCTCCCGGTGCGCTCGGGCACTGATATGGTTGTGCTGAACACGATGCTGAATCTGCTCATTCAGGACGGCATGATTGACGAGGAGTACATCCGCGAGCGCACTGTTGGATGGGAGCAGGTACGCGAGACGGTCGCGAAGTACACGCCAGAGGAGGCGCAGCGTATTTCGGGCGTCCCGGCTGAGCGCATTATTACGGCAGCCCGCATGTATGGCCGGGCGGCGACCTCGCTGATTATGCATGCACGCGGCATTGAGCATAGCTCGCATGGGGTCAATACCTGCCTTGCCTGTACCAATCTGGCGCTTGCTCGCGGGCAGGTTGGCAAGTTGGGCGGCGGCACAATGATGGTGACAGGCCAGGGCAACGGGCAGGGCGGTCGCGAGATGGGACAGAAGGCCAACCAGCTTCCGGGCTATCGTCATATCGATGTTGATGAGGATCGTCGCTTTATTGCTCAGGTGTGGGGCATTCCGGTTGAGGAGATGCCGTGGGAAGGTGCGGCAGCCACCGAGATGATTCATCTGATGGCGAAGGGCGACATTAAAAGCTGCATGATCGCCTGCTCGAATCTGATGGTCTCGCTTCCCGATAACCAGACAGTCAGGCGCGCTTTGCAACAACTGGATCCATTGATTGTGGTCGATTTCTTCATGTCTGAAACGGCTGAACTGGCTGATGTAGTGCTGCCGGCGGCGGTCTGGTGCGAGGATGAGGGCACGACGACCAATCTGGAAGGCCGCGTTGTGAAGATCAACAAGGCGGTTGAGCCTCTGGGCGAGTCAAAGGCTGACTGGGAGATTCTGGTTGAGCTTGCAAAGCGCATGGGGAAAGAGCGCATCTTTTCCTATCGTTCTGCACGCGACATCTGGAACGATCTGCGAAAGGCGACGAAAGGTGGTGCTGCCGACTATTCAGGTATGAGTTGGGAGAAGATAGATGAGGAGCAAGGAATGTTCTGGCCCTGCCCCGATGAAGGGCACCCGGGCACGCCGCGCCTCTTTACCGAGCGCTTCGGCCACCCGGACGGCAAAGCGCGGTTCATCGCGGTAGAGTATCAGCCGCCCGCAGAGGAGCCCGGCGAAGACTTCCCCTTCCGCCTGACAACCGGGCGCGTGGTCTATCACTACCTGTCGGGCAACCAGACACGCAGACTTGGCTTCTTGAATGCGCAGGCTCCGGAACCGTGGGTTGAGATTCACCCGCAGGCCGCCGCGAAACCCGGGATTCAGAATCATGATCGGGTGCGCATCACCTCGCCCCGCGGATCGATGGAGTTGCAGGCGCTGGTCGTGCCGACGATCCGCCCCGATACGCTGTTTGTACCCTACCACTACGGGCATGCGGAAGCAATCAATCAGCTTACCAACCCTGCCGTTGATCCGACGGTTAAGATCCCTGAATATAAGGCCTGCGCGGCTCGCATTGAGCGCATCGACGCGCCTGAGAAGGAGGGCGGTACAGGGTATACGGTGAACTATAACCCGGAAAATATGCCTGCGATGTTCCCTTATGCCGTTGGCGAGACTGGTAACAAGAAGATCAAGGAATGAGAAGAGGTACAAAATGGCGATAAAGACCATGTTTGTCGATCCCTCACGTTGCATCGGATGCCGTTCTTGTGAGGCCGCCTGCCGGGAATGCGAATCGCATAAGGGCGAAAGTATGGTCATGGTCGACTTTATTGACCGAGAACTCAGCGTGGCGACACAGCCCACGATCTGTATGCATTGTGAAGATCCGCTAGCCCCGTGCGCACAGGTTTGCCCGGCGCTGGCGATCCTGGTGACTGATGAGGGTGTGGTGCAGATGGCAGAGCCGTCGCGCTGCATTGGCTGCCAGAACTGCGTGTATGCCTGTCCGTTTGGTGTGCCGAAATTCGATGCGAAGGCGCGACTGATGAAGAAGTGCAACCTGTGCTATGATCGCACCTCACAGGATCTCACCCCGTGGTGCGCGCAGGTCTGCCCGACTCAGGCGCTCTGGTACGGGACATATGAGGAGTTTATGCATCAGCGACAGGGCAAGCCGGTAAACATCACCAATTTTGGCCCGCAAGAGGTCAAGACGCGCGTGTACTGGGTGCTGCCCGACGAGAGCGAGCCGCTCAATATTGCTGATCTGCTGGATCAGGTGACAAGTAAGGAGAAACAGACAGGAGAGGAACCGTGGGTTTTATAGAGGACAAGGAAGCTGAGAAGCGCCCTCGGCGGAAGATTACCCGCTGGCAGGCATTGTTCCCCTTTCACTGGGATGCCGATGCGTTTGTGATGCGCCGTGACCTGTTGAGATTGGCTGTGCAGGCATCTGGAGCCTTTTTTGCTGTCACTGCCGGGCTTGCCGGACTGGGAACCCTCTGGCCACGGAAGGCCCGGGGAGCGCGACGCCCTATTATTGAGGCTGCGAAGCTGAAGCCGGGAGATGTCCATTACTTCTCCTATCCGACGGAAGAGGATCCGGCGATGCTGCTCCGTCTCAAGGATGGAAAATTCGTCGCCTATAGCGGACGTTGCACACATCTCTCCTGCGCTGTCTACTATTCGCCGAAAAAGGAACAGTTGATCTGTCCTTGCCATGATGGCTGCTTTGAGGCGCGGAGCGGGGTACCGCTTGCCGGACCTCCTCAGCGACCGCTGCCACGTGTGGTGGTGCAGGAAGATGGTGGCATGATCTACGCTATAGAGGAGCAACCACGATGAAGAAATCTGTGCTGCCTTTAAGTGAAACAATCGGGGGCAGTTCGGCCAGACCTCCGCACGGAATGGGGGCGATCCTGCTGGCTGCTCTGCTGCTCGGGATTCTGCTGATGGGCCTGCAACTCTGGCTGCTGACGATCGCGCTGGATCTCTACCTCTCGGGTCAGACCGCAGGCATCTGGGAACTGGCGGCGTTGTCCGGGGTCATTTTTCTGGGCGGCGTGCTGTTACAGATGGCGCTTCGGAAGACCATTACAGGCCCCTGGAATCGGTGAAATGCACAGGTGTGCTGCTGTGACATGCAGCGGCGCACCTGCTTTTTGTATTCTCATCAGCGTCGTATTTTGCAAGTAGGCGTATAGCAAGAAACAGGTACGCGTCAGTGCTCTGGTGCAGGCTGTTCCTGGTAGGGCTCGCTCTTTAGCTATCGCTCATTTCGGCTGTTCGGTTGTCGGCTCGCCGCTCATAGCGCTTGCAGGGCCGAATCAGTGCGGAATGGCTCAAAGGTGTGATTCTGCTGCACCCAGGTGGCGACCTCGGGTTGAAGGCGACGCGCTTCATGCAAGAGGGTGACGGCTTCTCGATCTGCGCCTGCTTTCATGGCGATCTCGGCCTGCTGGTAGATTGCACGCCCAAGCTCGTTGGCGGGCAGGTCGCGGCGGCGCATAATGCCAATCATACGATCGTAGAGGTGGAGGGCGTCGTCACATTTGCCCTGCTGAAGCAAAAATGCAGCTATGTGCCTGTATGAATGTTTGACGCCGGTCGACAGGATCTGCGGCCAGAGGGGTTCGCCCTGTAACGAGGGAAAGTGCACAGGATCGCTGAGCTGCTCTTCAGGCAGATATTCAACCAGCATCAGCAGCTCGCGGAAGGCATTTTCTGCCTGCATTGCAACCGTCTCCCAGGTGCGCCGTTGAGCTGCGGCAAAGATGCGAGCATTCAGCGCGTCTGTCTGCTCTGTTGAGTTGAGGGAAGTGGGAGGGTCTCCGTGCTCGGCCTGCTGGATGTGCTCGCTTGTACGCTCTTTCCAGGCCGAAATGTGGGCCAGTACTTCCTTCGCGGACCAGCGTTCCACCGTTCCGAGGGCCTCCTTTTCGGGATCGCTCAATGTGCTGATCCAGCTTAATTCCTCTTCGCGAGCCAGATGCAGGAGGGTAAGAAGGGTGGCTTTCGGGAAAAACGGTGGCATTATTTGGAATGTCCTTTCTGCTGTCCTGTTGCTGTGTTTATTGTATTTTGGAGGTACAAGCAGTATATCATAGAGAAGCAAGAGAATGCGAATTACTTCATTGTGTATCAGTATATCTCACGCGGGTTCGAGAGGCGTAATGGGCGCTTTCAGGCTGGATAAAAGCCTGTTCTGAGCAGAGATGTCGGTAGCCATTCCGGGCTACTGCTGTGCGATGAGCGCGCGAGCCGTCTGTTCGACGCTCTCCAGGCGGTCAAAACAATGATTCTCGATCATATCCAGATTGTTCAGACGCTGGACCTCGTTGAGTGGCTCATGAAGCAGGCTGTGAAGCCACGCCGCCAGATTGCGCAACTGGAGGCGATACGTATAGTAGGCGAGCAGGGCCATATTCCACTGAAAAGGTGCCTCATAGGCTGCCGCGAACGCGCTGAAGTCGGGCTTGATGAAACCGCTGTAGAGGTATGCGTCCCGCTCTGGTGGCGCGATAATGGCTGCTTCCCAATCCAGAAAGGTGAGTCGCTGCGAGGACGTACGAATAATATTGCCGCCCCAGGGATCACCATGACAGAGCACTCTGTGTGTGGGCTTCTGGCGCGCCTTCTCGGCATACGCGTCGCTCTGTTCGAGGAAGGCGTCTATCTGTGTGCGGCGTGGCTCGACCAGTGCTCGGAGCTGTTGCAGAAAGGGCGGGCTCGCTGTCGTGATGGCGTCCAGCGCGGCCAGGTTTTCGCGTAGCTCCTGATCGAATGGGGCTGTGAGGTCGTCGGGCGGGACATGGAGCCCCTCGGGAGGCCTGACGGTATGGAGTTGTGCGAGGGCGCGCCCGATCTGCCCGACCAGTTCGCGCGACATGGGATAAGCATTCGCGAGCGTTTCGCCCGGGATGAAGGTGTAGAGCGCGAAGAGCAGCGGCCCTGTATCTGCCTGGAGGGTGCCGCTTGTGGTTGGCAGAGGAAGCGGCGCGTCAAGCGCTTCGAGGTGCATACTGGCGATGGTGCGCTGCAACGGAAGCGAGAACTGCATCCGCTCGGCGGTTCGACGTCCGGTTGCGGTGCGCCGATCAACGATTTTCAGATAGGTTGTGGAGTCCGCTTCTACCCGATATGAATAAGCAGAATCACCTATCGGGATGAAATGCAGGTCGATTGGCTCAAGTTGCCAGTACTCCCGCAAGATGGAGCGAATCAGCTCATTACCTTCAGGCAGCGGTTGTTTCACCGGGGGCCTCTTTCAAACGAGCCATGCGTGATGACTCAGGGACGTCTTCAGGCGTGATAATCGATGACGATCGCAGTCATGTCGTCGGGCTTGGCGCGGAGGATGACACGATTCTCCGCGCGTGAGCGCTGAATAGCGGCGTCCACGAGTGCCTGCGCTGCCTGCGCGATCTCGGTATCTCGCAAAATACGCTCTATTTCCTGATTGGTCAGGTTGTCGTGAATGCCATCAGTGCAGAGCAGGAGGCGCATGCCCGGCGTGAGTTCGCGGGTTCCAGTGTGCACACCCAGGTGCTGCGCGTCGCCTAAGGCCTGTGTGATGCCGTTGCGGCGCTGAAAATAGAGATATTCGGCGTCGGAGAGCTGATCACGGCTTGTGGCCTGTTCAATGCGCTCGGCATCTTCTGCGGTGACGTAGCCCTTCTGAAGCAGGAGGGTCAGATAGCTGTCATCCTGAGTCAGGCAGGTGAGTGGCTGATCCGGCGAAAGGAGATAGAGCCTGCTATCACCGACTGAGGCATAGGCCAACGTATAGCCATCAGCATGAGGGCATAGAGCTGCAATCGTGGCTGTAGTCGCCTGACTCTCAAGGCGTTGAACACCGGCACGTTGCAGACCATCCTGACGGATTTGTTCGTGCGCCTGTTCAAGGAGCTCGCGGAGCCGGGTGGTGACATCGTCCGGTGCTGGCGAGGTGGCGTCTGTTTGCCAGTGCGTAAAAAGGCGTTCCCAACCCTCCTGGATGACGCGAGCGGCGATCTGTGACGCGATCTCTCCGCCCATGCTTCCACCGACGCCATCAAAGACGGCGGCAAAACCCCGCTGCTGATCGGCGATCAGTTGATCTTCGTTGCGTTCCCGGTGCGTATCGCTTGCGACGCTGTGTGCTGTAAATAGAAAAGTCGCTTGCTCAGGTTGGTTCATGCCCCTCTGCCTTTCTGTTCCCTTTATACTTGTTCTCTTGAGAAAGAGCCAGCCTTCTCTGTCTTTCCGGGGTTGATTGCGGCGTGCGATAACAGGGCTACTGTTCGTACTGTTCAGACGTGAGTAGCATGTTCTATTCTCTTTATGAATGTGTTCCCATTTTAAAGCGAGCTACAAGAAATGTCAATCGTTTTCTGGTTGTGCCTTGAAAAGCAAGCTGGCAGGCGGGAATCTTCGTTGATTCCTGTCGCGGCGATCTGCTTTCTTGCTTTCGAGTAATACTGAAGCCGAAACGAGGGAATTCCAGGCTTCCCTGAAGCGAGATGTAGAACTCATCCGTATTCCTAACAAGACCAGGGATGCATACTCTGCCATACCAGTATATAATGAAAAGGCTTTTATGGAGAATGCGTATTTTTCCTGCCGGTGAAAAGGAATAATAAAGAAGCATCATGGTCTAAAAGGAGGCGGTATTGATCGTATGATGCGCAATGAACACCCTGCATCCTCTCTTGATTTTCTGGCAGGTGGGGGCGAAATGGGAGAGCGTATTCGCTCGTTTGATTGGGCCTCGACGCCGCTTGGGCCTGCCGAGCAATGGCCACAGAGTTTAAAAACGATTGTCCGGATTATGCTTACGTCGAGTCAACCGATCTGGATTGGGTGGGGACCTGATCTGATCAAGCTCTATAACGATCCTTATAAGGCGATTGTTGGCGGCAAGCATCCTGAGGCTCTTGGTCAGCCCGTTCGCGTGGTGTGGCGCGAGATCTGGCCTGATATTGCCCCTAAACTGCGCACCGCAATGGAAGATAATGTCGGAACCTATGATGAGGCGGCACTGCTCATCATGGAGCGCTATGGCTATCAGGAAGAGACCTACTATACCTTCTCGTATAGCCCGGTTCCAGGTGATAATGGGGGCGTGGGTGGCATTATTTGTGCAAATACCGACGATACTGCCCGGATTATTGGAGAGCGGCAGGTGAAGCTGTTGCAGACACTTGCCGCCGAAACATCGGACGCACGTACGATTGGGGAGGCCTGCCGCTTGAGCGCCGAACTGTTGACCCGAAATCCGCAGGATATTCCGTTCGCGCTGCTCTATTTGCTCGATCAGGATGGGAAGCAGATGACGCTTGCGGGGACCAGCGGCATTGAGCGTCAGCATCCTGCGGTGTTTGAGCAGGTGGCGCTCGATCAGGATGCTCCCTGGCCGTTTGCTGAGGTGATGCGAACGCAGAAGCCCTGTCTGATTGACGATATCCAGCAGCGCTTTGGGGCCCTGCCTACCGGGGCATGGAAGAAAATGCCGCATCAGGCCGCTATTCTGGCGGTTGCTCCCTCGGGCCAGACTGGCCAGGCGGGCGCGTTGATCGTGGGCCTTAATCCCTATCGGCTCTTTGATGAGAGCTATCAGGGCTTCCTGAAGCTGGTATGCAGCCAGATCTCAAACAGTATTGCAAACGCGCAGGCATATGAAGAGGAGCGGAAGCGTGCTGAGGCGCTTGAAGAGATCGACCGGGCCAAGACGCTCTTCTTCAGCAACGTGAGTCACGAGTTCCGCACGCCGCTGACCCTGATGCTTGGACCAATCGAGGAGATACGCGACGATCCGAACACGGCGCCCGCCAATCGCGAACGAATTGAGGTCGCGCATCGGAACGCGCTGCGGCTGTTGAAGCTGGTCAACACACTGCTCGACTTCTCGCGGCTGGAGGCGGGTCGCATTCAGGCCAGCTATGAGGCGACTGATCTGGGCATCTATACCGCCGAACTTGCCAGCAATTTTCGTTCCGCGATTGAGAAGGCCGGAATGAAGCTAACGCTGGATCTCCCCGCGCTCTCGGAGCCGATTTATGTGGATCGCGACATGTGGGAGAAGATTATCTTGAATCTGCTCTCCAATGCATTTAAGTTTACCTTTGAAGGCGAGATCGCTGTGCGGCTTGAGGAGCGGCGCGACCATGTGGTGTTGCAGGTGCAGGATACTGGTGTTGGCATTGCGCCCGATCAGTTGCCGCTCATTTTCGAACGCTTCCGGCGCGTTGAGGGCGTACGGTCGCGCTCTTATGAAGGATCGGGAATCGGGCTTTCACTGGTGCAGGAGCTTGTCAAGCTGCATAAGGGTGAGGTCGAGGTGACAAGCACCCCGGGCAAAGGGACCACGTTCACCATCACGCTGCGGAAAGGGACGGCGCATCTGCCTGCGGACCGCATCGGAGCGACACGTACCCTGCAATCGACCGCCCTGAGCGCTGCCATCTATGTTGAGGAGATGAGCCAGTGGCTGCCTCCTGAGGAAGAGGAGCCGGCAGGCTTTCCGGCTGAAATTCCTGCCGGGGATCGCCCGCGTATTGTGCTGGCCGACGACAATGCGGATATGCGTGACTATATCTGCCGCCTGTTGAGCGATCGTTTTACGATTGAGGCCGTCGCGAATGGTAAGCAGGCGCTGGAGGCGATTCGGCGCGCTCGCCCCGAACTGGTGCTGACAGATGTGATGATGCCCGAGATGGATGGGTTCCAGCTTTTGCAGGCAATAAAGGCACATCCCGATACTGCTCGTATTCCCGTGATTATGCTCTCGGCTCGCGCTGGCGAGGAAGCAACGATTGAAGGGGTGCGTGCGGGTGCTGATGATTATCTGGTGAAGCCTTTCTCGGCGCGTGAGTTGCGGGCCCGCGTGATCACGCATATCAAGCTCGCCCGAAGCCGCTACGAGTCCGAGCGCAAGCTATTTGACCTGTTTATGCAGGCTCCGGCGGCCATCGTCATCTTGCGTGGACCGACATATGTGGTGGAACTGGCGAACCCGACAACGCTCGCGATCTGGGGCCGAAGCAGTGAGGATGTGCTGCATAAGCCGCTCTTCGAGGGACTGCCGGAGGTTCGCGGACAGGGCCTCGAACCGCTGCTAGAGGTCGTCTACACGACGGGGGTTCCCTACGTTGGCAATGAACTGAAGGTGGCGCTTGATCGAACCGGGAGCGGACAACTTGAGGATGTGTACTTTACATTTGTCTACACTCCTATGCGCGACGCTGTAGGGACGATCGAGGGGGTGATGGTTTTCGCGTTTGATGTCACCGAGCAGGTGCTTGCGCGACAGCGAGCCGAAGAGAGCGAGCTGCGTTTTCGGACGCTGGCCGATAATATCCCTAATCTCGCCTGGATGGCAGATCGAGGCGGTCGGATCTACTGGTACAACTCGCGCTGGTATGAGTATACCGGGACCACGCCCGAGCAGGTGAAGGATCAGGGTTGGGAGCAGGTTGTTGACCCGCAGGACCTCCCAGCTGTTCGGCGGCGCTTTCACCGGGCTCTCTATGAGCACGAGCCCTTCGAGATGGTGTACTCCCTCAGGGGCGCTGATGGCACCTATCGCCCGTTCCTCACACGTATGGTGCCGATTCGCGATGCAGAAGGTACTATTGTCCAGTGGTTTGGTACCAATACCGATATTACCGAGCAGAAGAGACTGGAGCGGCAGAAGGATGAGTTTCTCGGCATTGCCAGTCACGAACTGAAGACGCCTGTGACCAGTATCAAAGCGTATACGCAATTACTGGAACGTCGTTTCCGCAAAGCAGGGGATGAACGCGCCTCTGAACTCCTCAAAAAGATGGATATGCAACTGAATAAACTCACCTCGCTGATCGCCGACCTGCTGGATGTGACCAGGATTGAGAGCGGCAAGCTGCTATTCCATCCCGCTCCGTTCGACTATAACTCGTTGATTCAGGAGGTGGTAGAAGAGGCACAGCGCACGACCACCCGCCATACTATTCTGCAAGAGCTCGGGCCCTCTGTCACCCTGACCGGAGACCGCGAGCGCATCGGGCAGGTGTTAACCAACTTGCTGACCAACGCGATTAAATATTCGCCAAAGGCTGACACTATTTATGTGAAAACCGAGCTGAAGGACAATATGGTGATTACATCGGTGCTCGACTTCGGAATCGGTATTCCTGCCGAAAAGCAGCAACATCTCTTCCAACGTTTCTATCGTGTAGAAGGTGAAACACAGATGACGTATCCAGGGTTGGGGCTGGGCCTGTATATCTCGGCGGAGTTCGTCAAACGCCATCACGGAACGATCTGGGTTCAGAGCGAAGAAGGGAAGGGGACGACCTTTTCGTTCTCGCTGCCGCTCTCGCTCGCGCCTGAGGAACACCTACTTGAGGGAGAACAGAGTGCATAATGTCACAGAAGAAGCGTATTCTGATTGCTGATGATGATCCTGCTATTCTTGATTCGCTTGAACTTATTCTTGAAGATGCAGGCTATGAGGTGATTACAACCGGCGATGGGGCAACTATTCAGGATCTGGTGCAGATGAAGCCTGATCTCTTGTTGCTTGACATCTGGCTTTCAGGCTGGAATGGAAAGGATATTTGCGCCACATTGAAACACAATGAACAAACGAAACATCTCCCGGTTATCCTCTTTTCGGCGAGCCGGGAGACGGAAGCGATTGCCCGAGACGCGGGCGCAGATGCGTTTATTACCAAGCCGTTTGAGCTGGATGATCTGCTCGATACCCTGGAGCAGCATCTGTAGCGGGGAGATCTCAACGGTCTCCCCATTGATCGCGATAGTCAAGCGAGATGCGGCTATCCTGAGCTTGCTGCCGATCGGAGTCGCGGTAGGAGAAATAGGTATCGGCGTCGAGTAGCAAGAAAGAGGTAGTAGGGTGTGTATGATCCACGGAAATCTGACAGAGAATCCCCTGTAGCGCTGCAAGCGCATGTCCATCGCATTGTTGATGTTTCTGCATAACGTGGCCCCTTTCTTCTGGTTGCATGCTTTTCTCTGAGTCTACCATGAAGCGGATCGGGCGGAATGGGTCATGTGTCCCATTTTGTCCTCAAGCGCAGGGTTGAGGCCAAAATCAGCCAGAGGACAACCCGTGAGTTGATGTATCGCGCTGACATTCCGGGTACACTGGTTCTCATGAAAGAGTACGTGTGAGGAGTGTTATGAGCGAATCGAAGAAAAAGCGTCACAGAACACAGTTGCTGCCAGGCGTGTTCCTGAATGGTGTGTTGCCAGTAATCGTCTGAAATGTGGGGATATACGTGATCGGGCTTGAGGAGCTGCCTGCATTGCTGTTGACGGCGCTGCCTTCTTTTGTGCATACGCTGGTCAGCGTGAGCCTGCAAAGGCGTGTCGATCTGCTGGCGGGGCTGACGCTCTGCATCACGGCGCTGAGCGGGAATAAGCGGCTGTTTCTGTTGCGTGATCCGCTGCTGACGGGCGGGCTTGCCTGCCTGGTATCGCTGGCGTTTTTCCGGCTGCTTCTATACTTTGTTCTCAACTACCTGACAGGTATAGAAAGGAGGGCCTGGACACCGGAGCTACGGAGGACCGTTGTTGTATATTCGTTGTTATGGGGCGGCGGGCTGACGTTGGAGGCTCTTGGCCGCTGCTGACCCAATCGATCGAGGTCTTTCTGATCGCCTCCCCCTGCATCAGCTATAGCGTCTATGTGGTCCTGCTGATTGCCACGTTCGTCCTACGCAGGCGACGGCATACCCAACAGATCGTTAGGTAGCAAAGGCAATGCCGCCGCTTCGGAGCTTGACGCACGCCGGGATTACCGGAATGCGCCACTCATGCAAATAGCTCGTCGGAATGCCTCCTGAGAGGTATGCGGGCGCTTCTGAAGCGGTGTACGCTATGGGTGAAGATGAAATAGAAAAGAAGGAGATCAGAAACATGGTCCATTTGCATGAGTTGAACTCGCAGGAGACAAAGCGTCACCCACAGGTGTTTTTCGGTCAGTTGCGCGAGGGGCGCGGCCCGTACTTTGTTGAGGGGCTGAACGCCTGGGTAACGACGAGCTATGAGGATGCGCTGTTCGTGTTGCGCGATCCCCGGCTGACGAAGGATCGGCGCAAGCTAGAGGCCGCACGTGACAAAGTATTAGCGGAACAGGCGCTCGAATACCCGCATCTGTTGCTGGTCGATCCGCCCGATCACTCGCGCTTGCGGCGGCTGGTATCCAAAGCCTTTACGCCAAAGATGATCGAGCAGCTTCGCCCGCGCATTCAAAAGATCACAGAGGGCCTGCTTGATGCCGTAGAGGGGCGCGGCCATATGGATCTTATTGCTGAGTTTGCCTATCCGTTGCCGATCACGGTCATTTCGGAGCTACTGGGCATTCCCGAGGAAGATCGGTCGCAGTTTCGTCACTGGACGCAGATCTTCATCAATATTGAGGAGGAGCCCGAGCGACAACAGAAAGTAATAGGTGAATTTTTCGCATATATCAGACATCTGTGTGAGGAGAAGCGTGTGCATCCCGGGCAGGATCTGATGTCGGAACTGGTGCATGTCGAGGAAAACGGGGATCAGTTAAGCGAGAATGAGCTGATCGGGATGATCTTCCTGTTAATCGTGGCGGGCCATGAGACGACGGTGAATCTCATCGGTAATGGGACGCTGGCGCTTCTGGAGCACCCCGATCAGCTACAACTGTTGCGGAACGATCCGTTGCTGTTACCGGGAGCTGTCGAGGAGTTGCTTCGTTATACCTCGCCGGTCAGCCTATCGGATGAACGGTTTGCGCTTGAGGATATCGAGCTGCATGGGAAGACCATCCACCGGGGTGATCAGGTGCTTGCGGCGCTGATCTCGGCGAACTCCGACCCGCGCCAGTTTGAAGATGCGTTGCGACTGGACATCACGCGTAAGGAGAATGCACATCTGGCTTTTGGCAAGGGCATGCATTTCTGTCTGGGGGCTCCACTTGCCCGCCTGGAAGGACAGACCGCGTTCGGGGCGCTGTTGCGGCGGCTTCCCGGGCTGCGTCTGGCGGTTGACCCGGAAGCGCTGCGCTGGAATAATAACCCGATGCTGCGAGGGCTGGCGGAGCTGCCGGTGCGCTTTTAAGGGATCTGGCACCTGAGGAGCGACCTCCGAGATGCAGCATCAGGAAAAGCTGCCTGTTGTGCCGCGTACGCTGCGAAAGCGCGTTGCTATTGGATAGTTGGTCCCCTCCTCTCTCGCAGTGAAACGGTGAAAAAGGGGAAATGCTGAGTGTAGTACTTCTGCATTGTTGCTATACAGAAAGCGAATCTGCTATGCTTATGGGATCTGGTTCGTTTTGTCAATGAGAGAGAGGAAGGATATAGTGAATCTCCAGGCACTTTTTTCCGCACCCATTCTTGAACAAACGTATCTTGATCCCGGCTACTCGGGCCATGCAAGCGATGTCTGGCGTGTGCGGACAGCAGAGGAAGTGGTAGTTGTACGAATGCTGCGTCAGGGGCTCCCTGAGGTGCCATTCTGGTATGGGTGTCATGTATTGTTTGGTCTCGATCAACGGGCAATCTTTCAGCTTGAGCCGCTCAATCGTCTGCTTGCTCGTTTCTGTTCGCTGCCTGTTCCGCAGGTGTTGCGCAAGGGCACGCTGGAGGATCGACCGTATGTCATTGTCGACGCGATGCCCGGCGTTTCCTTTGAAACTTTCTCGGAACTGCCTGAAGAGGCACTGGAAGCTATGGGAGAGGAGTTCGCACGCTTGCATTGTGGTCGCTTCGACTGGTTTGGGACGCCCACTGGCAGTACGCGGTATGACCTCGCGGACTTTCAGACGCGATTGCAGGAAACACTGCGCCTGCTGGTTGAGCGATTTTATCAGCAGGATGAAGCGATCAAGAAGATGCTCCCCGCCGCCTGTGAGGCTGTGACACAGCTTCCGCCTCTTCACTATACCGTGCCCGTTCTGATGGATATGGATGCATCCCAGTTTCTGACCGATGGGAAGCGTATCACTGCCTTTGTTGATACAGAAGGGTATGCAATGGGACCGCGTGAGCTTGACTTTATCGGGCTGGAATATGTCTTTCAGCAGCGTGAGGCGCGGGCCTTTGCCCGGGGCTATGAGCGCGTTCTGAGCCTGCCCGAGATCGCGCCTGTACGCTTCGTCTATCGCTACCTGTATTGTTTGATGGAGGTGCAGGGCTCGGTCGCATTAGATCCCTGGATGCGCTATCCCGCTCTTTTTGCGTAATTGGTGGTATAAAAGAGTACTCCTGAAAAGAAGTGGTAGGCAATGGAATACATATAAATTATATAGAAATTATCAGGTATTCCTGAAATACGCAGAAGAGAGGTATGTTGATACTTCCCCCGCTTCAATGCGGGGGATTCTTCTTTCAGCCGGCAACCGTCTTGCCGCGATGCAGAACGGCTCGACGAGGTGCACGACGGGCCACGGCTTCCGCCGAGCAACTTGCCTCAACCAGTACCAGATCAGCCGGTTGACCGAGGCGCGGCCATTGTTGCTCACCCTGCGCGTTGACGGGCGTGAGGCCTCCAGTGATGAACGCAAGGGCTTCCGCAAGGTCTTCTTCCTGAACCATGCCCTGGGTCTCAGCGAGTCGGTTTGCTCGCTCAAAGATATCGCCGGTGCCGAATGGAGACCAGCTATCATAGACGTTATCACAACCAAGCGCGACATGGACCCCCGCTTTATGCAGCGTGTAGAGCGGCATCGGGATGCTCAAGGGGACACTTGAATTGATGCTGATGCCAAGCTCGACGAAGCGTTCGGCCAGGGACGCCAGCTCGCGGGTGTCGGCATCGGCGAGCGCGAAGGCATGGCTGATTGCTACTTTTCCCTGAAGCCCTGCCTGCTCGATCATATCGGCGAGCGTGCGAATCGTGTAGAGGCCCAGTTGTCCACGATCGTGCAGGTGCAGGTCGATGCCCGCGCCAAACTCAACGGCTATAGAGACCATTTCTTCTAGTGAGCGCTCAAGCTTGAGATCAACGGTGCCGGGGTCAACGCCACCGACCAGCGTCGCCCCGAGCTTCATCGCCTCGCGGGTAAGCTCCTGAGAGGAGGAGCGGAGCAGGCCGTGCTGAGGGAAGGCGACTATTTCATACGTCAGGTTGTTCTCGTTCTCTGTCAGCACTCGCTTGACTGCTTCCAGATGGCGTAGCCCGTACGCCGGGGCAATGTCGACATGTGTTCTGACGTGAGTGGAACCGGCGCGCTGGATCATGCCCAGGAACTGCCGGGCGCGCTCCTCGATGGGAACCGGGTGATTGTTCAGGATCTCAGCCTCGATCGCGACACGTTCAAGGATGCTGCGAGCCGGTCGCGTAGGCATCCAGGGGCCGCCTAACAGCGTCTTATCGAGATGAATGTGCCGCTCAATGAAGGCCGGGAGCGCGAGGGCCCCCTGTGCGCTGACGCGCGGGTGCTGATCGTGTACGGTATCATTGGGCTCGATAGCGGCGACGTGCCCATCTCGCAGTAGAAGCTGGAACAGATCAGTTTTTGTGCGCATGCGATTTTCTTCTTGGACGCGGCCTGTTTCCAGTAAAACATCTGTAAGCCAATAGGCTGTCATAACAAACCTCCAATCAGAAATAGGGATGTGGTGGGCACATGGTATCACCCGATGAAGTTCCTCCTTAGTTGCCTGGAGGGGCCTGAGAAGCGCTTTCAAGCGAGCAACCACCGGCAAGCACTATGAGGAAGCGGAGGCGCTTGCCCTGTTCTTACTTTATCATACTCACTGAGAAAAAGCGAGCAGGCTCTATTTTGGATGTGACGTATAGGGGACAAGTGTTGTTCTGTTCCTTTGAGATAGAGTATAATGGCCTTGCCTGATGTGCTCCCTGATTCGAGGGAGTGGTCAGAAGAGCCTGTGCGTAAAGGGGGAATGCTGTGCCGAGACAGACTGCCTTCAAGCTGCTCTGGGAGCCTGCGCGTGAGCGTTACGTTGTTGATATAGCTGTTGATATTGCTATCAATATTGCTGGTGATATGACTGTACCATGTCAGCAGATAGAGGTAGAGAGTCAGGATTGGTTTCAGTGGTTAGAATATGTTCCCTCGTTCTCGTTTCAGGATCGACGCGGCTACACGTGTACTCTGCGGAAAGAGCGTGTCCAGCGCGGTGGAGCCTACTGGTATGCCTATCGTCGTCAGCAGCGAAAGATGGTCAAGCGCTATCTGGGCCATAGCAAGAACCTCACCGTGGCGCGTCTGGAGCAGGTCGCCGAGCAACTCAATATCCCGACAGAGACTCCCGAACTGACAGCAGAGCATGTGCAGGAGCTGCTGCGGCAGGGGCGGCTGCACCAGGCGGCTGCGCTGTTGCGTCGGCTGCTGGAGGGCGCTGAGGCCGAGAAGAGCCGTCTCTTGCTGGCACAGAGCGAGATCGCATATGAATGGAATGATCTGTCTGCCGCCCGGCGTGCGCTGGAAGAGGGAATAGCCTGCGGTCGGCCAGAGGAGCAGCTTGACGGCTATGTTCTGCTGGCGCGGCTGGCTCTGGCTGAGGGGCAGATGCAGGAAGCCGAGCAGGCGCTACAGCAGGCGGAAGCACTTGCACAGCAGCTTCATGCGGCGTCGCTGGCACGGGTTGCCGGCATGCGGGCGCTGCTGGCATTGAAGCAGGAGCAAAGAGAGCAGATGCTGCTCTGGGCGCAGGAGCGGCAAGCTGACGAGAACACCTCGCTCTTTGAGTCTCTGGTGCTGGCTCGCGTGTTGCTGGCGCAGGGGCGCATTGCTGATGCCACTTCCCTGCTCAAGCAGTTGGCCGTGCATCAGGAGGCGCGTAACGGCTCCCTGGTCGAGATTCGGATGCTGCAAGCGCTTGTGGCCCATGCACAGACGCGGAACGAGGAAGCGGTATCGTTGCTGATGCAGGCGCTCTCACAGGCTGCTTCCGAGGGCTATATGCGGCTTTTTGTCGATGAGGGGCGAGTTATGCAGGAGCTCTTGCTGCGGGTGCGCGAGCAGCATGGACGCAAGCCCGCCAGCTTGCTACACTATCTTGATCGTCTGCTTGCTGCCTTTCCTCCCGCACCTCACCAAGCGAGCACACACGAGTCATTGAGCAAGCGAGAGCTGGAAGTGCTTGCCTTGCTGGCTCAGGGCTGTTCCAATCAGGAGATTGCCGGCAGGCTGGTCGTTGCTGTCAGCACGGTGAAGTCACATATCAAGCATCTCTTTGCCAAACTGGGCGTGCAGCGCCGCTCGCAGGCTGTCAAGAAGGCGAAAGCGGCGGGGCTCCTCGATGCGTGATCCGTAACGCAGAAAAGGGGAGGCGTCCGTTCCTTGTTGCGTTGCTTGAACAAGCATCCAGCGAAGCAAGGTTTGAACGGCGTCTCCTCCCATTCTCAAGCTGGCTCGACAAGAGCACTTCAGTGTCTCTACACCTGTTTTCCTACTTCTTCCTGTTCTTCTACTCTTGAGCCGCTCAGGCTGTGCTCCCTGTCACGAACCTCCAGATAAGGAGTATGTTTGCTCGCTTCTGAAGCAGGGAGAGCGTATTTCCCTTGCTGTAAGAGATCGCTTGACACCTCTTTGAAGAACGCCTATAGTAGGTGCAAAGCGCTCTATGCGTATTTCGTGCTCTTGGTTTTGGAAGGAGGTAGTATGAACGAAGCATGGATGCCGGTATCAGCGCCGCTGCTGAACCACAGTGATGACCCTCATACGCGTCGCGCCGCACTTGCTGATCTCCTCATGCAGGAACGATCCCCCTCTGCTGTCGCGCTCGCACCCGATGGGAAGCGGGTTGCGTTTGTTGTCACTGAGCCTGTCCCCGGGGCTCAGACGTTCAGCCGTCGTATCTGGCTTACCGATCTGGAAGGCAATGCTCGCCCGCTGACCACAGGCAAGCAGAACGAGCGAGAGCCGTGTTGGTCTCCTGATGGGCGGTGGCTGGCCTTTGTCGCGACGCCCGAAGGGCAGCAGAAGCCGCAACTATATCGAATCAATCCTGATGGTGGTGATCCCGAGCAGCTTTGCTCGATGCCGAACGGCGTCATGAATCTCGCCTGGGCGCCGGATGGAAGCCGTATTTCCTTTCTATCGCTTGAGGGAGAAGAGCCGAAGAGCGATCCGAAGGTTCTGGGCCCCGAGCGCTATTGCCGACTCTGGGCAGTGCGTCCCGGACATACAGTTCCGGAGCCAATCACGCCGCCCAACGTGACCGTTTTTGAATATGTCTGGTCGCCTGATAGCAAACAGGTCGCGCTGTATTACTCGCATGGTTCCGATTACACCGACTGGTATAACAGCGAGATCGGGGTGGTTCCCGCGAATGGCGGTTCTGTGCGGCAATTGACGCTGCTTCAGTGGCAGGCGCGGGCACTTGCCTGGTCGCCTGACAGTACCAGAATTGCCTATCTCTCAGGTCGATGGAGCGACCCCGGGCGTGGCTGCGGCGATATCTTCACGGTATCGGTTGCGGATGGGCAAACACGCAACCTGACGCCGGGGATTGATTGCAGCCCGGCCTGGTGTCGCTGGCTGCCTGATGGGCGCTCGCTGCTTTTCACTGCGGTCAAGCATGTGACGCATCAGATATGCCTGCTTGATAGCCAGAGTGGCAGGGTGACTGTTCTTGACGATGATTTTGTGATGTACTGGGATCAGCCGAGCCTCTCAACGACGCCGGATGGCCGGATGATGGCAACCACCCACTCGACGCCACAGAAGCCCGCTGATGTGTGGTACGGCACGCTGACCGAGCAGGGCATCAAGTGGCGACAGCTTTCGCGGCTCAATCCGCTGCTGGAGGCGCTAGGCGAGCCAGTGAAGACGGAGCGCATTCGCTATAAAAGCGTGGATGGTCGGATGATTGATGGCATCTTTATGCATCCGCTGAAGCCGCCCGCTGATGGCATGTTGCCGCCGCTCTTTGTGCAGGTGCATGGTGGACCTTCCGGGGCCGAGTGCGATTCCTGGAAGGGAGGCTTTTCCTTTATGGCCGCTACGGAGGGCTTCGCGGTCTTCCGGCCCAATTATCGAGGTAGTTGGGGACAGGGTGCGGCCTTTGCTGATGAGGTGCTGGGCGATATGGGCGGCAAAGACTTTCAGGATATTATGAGCGGTGTCGAGTACCTGGTGCAGCAAGGGGAAGTTGATGGCGAACGGGTGTGTATTGGCGGGTGGAGCAATGGCGGCTTTCTGTCTGCCTGGGCAATCACGCAGACCGACCGTTTTAAGGCGGCAATGGTGGGAGCGGGCATTATCGATTTCCACAATATGCATGGGCAGTCTAATATTGCGGATGCCGATGAGCTCCTGCTGAATGCCAACCCGCTCGATCAGCCTGAGGTGTACCGCGCATGTTCTCCGCTGACCTTTGCCGGGCGTGTAAAGACGCCCACGCTGATCCTGCATGGCGAAGCTGATGAAGCGGTTCCGGTAGCACAGGCATATATGTTCTATCGGGCGTTGCGCGAACGAAAGGTGCCCGTCGAGTGTGTTATCTATCCGCGTGAGGGGCATGGTTTCCACGAGTTTGATCATATGCGTGACTCGGTGTTGCGTGTAGTCGAGTGGTTCCTGCGCTACGTGTAGCCGGGAAGCGCGGGCTCACTGCTGCCCTGTCTCAGCCGGGAAGGAAAGCGAGCGCGCGCTAGCAGAAGAAGAGCCGATCTGATCCGGTCGGCTCTCCTGTTCAGCAAGGGTGATAGGCGCTGTGTTTAGCCTTGCAGTTCGTTGAGGATGCGACGCGCTCTACTGTGGTTCGGCTGAAGCTGTAAGGCATGCTCAAGAGCTCTCCGGGCCTCGCTGATCCTGCCCAGATCGCGAAGCAGCTCCCCTTTGTTGCTCCATGCCGAAACATAGTTCGGGTCGATCCGGATTGCCTCCTCATACAGCGGGAGCGCCTCGCTATGGCGTCCAAGCTCGGAGAGGGCCAGGGCCTTGTTATTCAGGGCCAGGGTATAGCGCGGGTTATACCGAAGCGCTTCGTCATAAGCAACGATCGCTTCCATGTAGCGTCCGAGCGCATAGAGTGCGCGCCCTTTATTGTTCCACCCGTAGACATAGGTGGAATCGAGCTCAAGCGCCTTTTCGCAGGCGTGTAGCGATTCGAGATAGCGTCCGAGCTCATAGAGGGTCAACCCTTTGTTGTTCCATGCATAGAGGTAGCGCGGGTTGAGCCGGTTTGCCTCCTCATACATCGGAAGAGCTTCTTCATAGCGCCCCAGATAATAGAGCGCCAGACCTTTATTGTTCCACGCATGGACGTAGCGCGGGTCGAGGCGCATCGCTTCCTCATACATCGGAAGAGCCTCTTCATACCGTTTGAGCGCCTGTAGCGCCAGACCTTTATTGTTCCACGCTGAAACATAGCGTGGGTCGATGCGAAGCGCTTCGTCACAGGCTTTCAGTGACTCTTCGTAGCGCCCGAGATCATAGAGGAGCGTGGCTTTATTGTTCCAGGCCGTGGAATAGCGTGGGTTGAGCCGCAGCGACTCGTTGTAGAAAGAGAGCGCCTGTTCGTACTGCTTCAAATTATGGAGAATACTCCCCTTATTGTTCCATGCGTAAAAATATGTAGGATCCTGGCGCATCGCTTCCTCGTACGCACTGAGGGCTTCATCATAGCGTCCGAGGGCCTGTAGTGCTCGACCTTTGTTGTTCCACGCGTAGACGTAGTTCGGATCGAGATAGAGCGCCTCATTGCATGCTTGCAGCGACTCGTTATAGCGCCCGAGATCGTAGAGTGCCAGCCCTTTGTTATTCCAGGCGGCGACATAGCGCGGATCAAGACTGAGAGCCTTTTCATACATGGGAAGCGCAGCGGCAGCTTGTCCCGAGTCGTAGAGAGCCAGCCCCTTATTGTTCCACGCATAGACGTAGTTCGGGTTGATGCGGATAACCTCATCATAGGCTGTGATCGCCTGCTCGTACTTCCCGAGATTGTAGAAAGAGCGTCCTTTATTGTTCCATGCCGAAACATGAGTCGGATCAACGCGTAGCGTTGCTTCACACGCCTGGATGGTCTCTTCATAGCGCTTCAGATCGTAGAGAGCCAGCGCCTTATTGTTCAAGGCGTAGACGTAGCGCGGATTGAGGCGTATGGCCTCTTCGTAGGCTTCCAGCGCTTCGTTGATGCGACCCATATCGTGCAGGGCCAATCCTTTATTATTCCAGGCAGCGACATAGCGCGGACTGAGGCGTATGGCTTCTTCGTAGGCTTCCAGCGCTTCTTCATAGCGACGTGAATCCGCGAGAGCCAGCCCCTTGTTATTCCAGGCATGCACATAGTTGGGGTCGAGGCGGAGCACCTTTTCATACATGGCCAGCGCCTCATCATACTGTTTGCGGTCGTAGAGGATATTGCCTTTGCCGTTCCAGGCATGCACGTAGTTGGGGTCGAGGCGTAACGCTTCATCGAAGGCAGCCACGGCCTCTTCATAGCGCTTCAGATCACGCAGGGCATTGCCTTTGCCATTCCAGGCATGGACATAGGTTGGATCGAGGCGTATGGCTTCTTCGTAGGCTTCCAGCGCTTCCTGGCTGCCTCCCAGATCACGCAGGGCATTGCCTTTATTGTTCCACGCGTAGACGTAGTGTGGATCACGACGCAGGGCCTCGTCGTAGGCGCGTATGGCCTCTTCACTGTGACCGGCATCGTAGAGGGAGAGCCCTTTGCGGTTCCATGCAGCGGCATCGTAGAGGTGCTCGCCGGGCCGGAGCGATGGTTCTTCTCTTGGTTGTGAGGTTTCGCGAGGCGGCGACTGCATGGTTTCCTGCTCTGGCGGCGCGGGTGGCGGCTGAATGCGCACGGCCTCCGGTTTGAGCGCAGCCAGAAATGCAGGGATATCCTCAAAACGGTTGTGACGCTCTTTTGAGAGAGCCTTTAAGATCGCTTGCTCAAGATGTGACGGAATAGATGGGTTCAGTATGCGTGGAGAGCGGGGCGGCTCGTAAATATGCTTGTAGCCGATCGAGAAGGGATCGGGAGCCTCAAAGACTTTGTTCCCGGTCAACAGTTCAAAAAGCATGCAGGCCAGCGCATATTGATCGCTCTGGGCGCTGACTTTGCCCTGAAACTGCTCGGGAGCCATATAGGTGGGCGTTCCCGCGACCGTCGTTGATACCATGCTCTGGGTTGTGAGCAGTGAGGCAATACCAAAGTCGGTGAGCAGCGCCGTTTCTTCGTCGGCAAGGAGAATGTTTTCTGGTTTCAGGTCGCGATGGACGACTTGCTTTTGATGCGCATAGTGCAGCGCTTCCCCGATCTGAAAGACGTACTTGAGTGCCTGTTCTGTTGGTAGTGGCCGTCTCAGGCGCTCCCGGAGCGAGCCGCCCGCGATCAGAGGCATAATCAGGTAGGGTATGCCTTGCAGCAGCCCGGTGTCGAGCAGAGGGACAATATGCGGGTGTTTCAATTGTTCCAGTAGCTCGGCCTCGCGCAGAAAGCGGACTTGCTCGCTTTGATCCACGGCATGCCGCATGATCTTGATGGCAGCGATTCGCGACGGCAAATACATATGCTGTCCTCGGTAAACCATCCCGAATCCGCCCTGAGCAATCCGTGCGACAATACGATAGTTGCCGATTTGTTGTTGCAGGAAATAATCGTCGCGTGGTTCCATGCGTCTTTGTTTCCGTTGATTTCTTGGTTTTTTGCTTTCATCCCTCAGCCGCTCGTGAGAGGTGCTGTCGTACCCGCACAGATGATTTTGTGCAGCAGTAGCGCGGGTATCTCCAAGTATAACAGATTTCGCCTTATGATACTACCCCTTTTTGTGCGCATTTCATGGTGGCAATGGGATGCTCCAAATGATAGAGTAGAAGCAACCAGGCGCTCTATGTGCGTGCTCACTGCTGAAGATTGGCGTTCGTAAGGGGGAGCTGTCCTGTGATCTCCCCCTTTTCTGAGGATAGGATAAAGGGCTATGCCCCCTCTTTTTGTGAAGTCAGCTCGTAGCTGCGTACAGAACGCGCAACGAACAGAATGACAATACCAGGCTGTATCCCTACCGTGCCGATCAGCAGCGTCGGCCAGAGCCCGATAACCTCACCCGGAAAGCCAGCAATCAGCGCCCGGGTGGAAGGGAGTATGCTATTTCTGTGGTCCAGGGTTCGTCATTGTGATAGCTCTCCCTCTTTTGGGGGAGGCAAAAATCACGATGTGCAGCGATGGCAAGCTGTGCTTTCTCCTGTACACTGTTCCTCAAAACGAGAAGGAAACAGGTAAGGAGAAAAAAGCATGTCACCATTATTGATACTTGTGGTTGCACTTCTGGTTATTGTCCTGGTTACCGTGCGGCAGTGTCAGGAGCGACCGGCTAAAGGGATATCGTGGCTCATCTTGATAGTGGTTGTCGGGGGCCTTTCGATTGAACGAGCGTGGGGTGTGTTTGCGAACCCACCCGTTTCATCTATGTGGCTGGCCCTGGCTGCGGTTGCAGGACTGCTCGCAGGGACGCTTATCGGCTTCGCGCGCGGGAAGATGGCGTTTCTGCGCATCGACCCGAGAACCGGAATTGCCTATTCAAGAGCAAACGTTCTTAGTATTATAATCTGGTTACTGCTGCTGGTGCTTCGGGTGGCGGTACTGGCGGTACCTCCGTCGTTACAGTACACGTCGGCACTGTTCGCGCTTGCGGCTATGGCAATGAATACGCTCTTTTTGAGTAATCTGGCAAGCGAGCGAGCTACAGTCTTCTGGCGAGCAAGTACTGTGCCATCGAAAGAGGAGCAGCTTCCACAAAGTCAGTTGTATTAACCTTGCTATAGAAATGCGTTGGGAAGAAACGGAGCATGCTTATGGGGCAAGAGATGCGTGGAACGTACAGATCAGAGGAGACAAGCCGGGTGGGAGTGGCTACATACCTGGTGGTGAGTCATCTGGTGGCGGCTGGCGCGGCCCTGAGTATGGTTGCTCTGTTGCTTCATTTTGGTGTATCGATTGTGCTCACGTTGTTGCTTGCCTGCGTGGCGGGGATGCTGGTTGGCTGGCTGCTGACATTGCCCTTACAATCGCACCTTTCCATGCTGGAACTGGCCCTTGCTCGTCTGGCGCATGGCTTCGCGGTAGAACCTTTACGAACAGCCATGCGCTGGCCTGTGGGGCCTTTTTACGCGATTGCCAATGCTGTGAGCCAGCGGATCGGCAGGTATGAGCAGCAGGCCTATCTGACAGCCGAGTTGCGAGATCAGGCACTCCGACAGGCGGCGGAAGTCGCGGCGCAAGAGGAGCGGAATCGGATCGCGCGCGATCTGCATGACTCGGTGAAGCAGCAACTATTCAGCATCAACATGAGTGCAGCGGCTGCCCGAGCGCACGGAGGCGGCGACAACGCAGAGGTGCAAGCCGCAATTGTGGATATCCAGCGAAGCGTGAAAGAAGCGCAGGTCGAGATGCAGGCGCTCTTGCAACAGTTGCATTCCTCCCCGCTTGAACAGACAGGTCTGGCGGAGGCGCTGCGGATGCAGGCTCAGGCGCTTGGCTATCGCACGGGGGCGCAGGTTCACACCGAGATAGAGCCGCTTCCTGCTGGCACGGTTCTGAGTACCGCGGAACAGATCTTCCGACTGGTGCAGGAGGCATTCGCGAATATTGCCCGTCATGCTCGGGCTGGCGAAGTCTGGCTCCAACTCACAACGCGTGGGGAGTGGCTGCATATTGAGGTGCGCGATAACGGGCAGGGCTTTGATCCCGCAACGGTGAAGCAAGGTATGGGGCTCTCGAACGTTCGGGAGCGCGTGGAGTTGCTCGGCGGGCAGTTGGAGATTCAGAGCAGCCCGGGACAGGGAACAACGCTTCGGGCGCGGATCCCGCTGCTGGACACGCGGGCGCTGGAACATGAGCAAGAACAGATGCAGCGCGAAACCGGGAAGGCGACCGAGCAGGCAAAGAGCGGGCTTCAACTGGGGGCGAGCGCTGTGCAGGCCACCTTTCTCTTTATGCTTCTGGCTACATTGTTCGGGCGTTCCGGCATACTCGCGATTGTTTGCTTGCTTATCGGGCTGCTGGTTGTGCTCTCCGCGTGCATCTGGGGACAAGTCGCGAGTTTCCGCGTGCTCATCAATAATGGCGGACAGAGTCGGGATTCGCTGTCCCTGTTGCGGCGCGTGCATGCGCTCTGGCTGAAGCTGCTGCGTTTATGTATAATGGGCAGTTGGTTCAGCTTTATTATGGTTGAGGGGTGGCGGTATCCAGTTGCCTGGTGGATCACCTTTACACTTACGATTATCTCCTGCATTTTACTGGTGGTGGAGCATAAGCGGTATTATGGGATTATTAATCGCTATTTCGAGAAGCTGCTTGAGAGCGGCCTGCGCTGGCAAATAGCGCAGGAGTGGGGAAAATTGATGCAGAAGATGCGAGGCTTTCTGCTTTGGCCGTTGTTTGTCGTTGCCCTGCTGCTGCTCGGTATGATTACTGTCTCCTTTCCGCCGAGCACTGCCAGAGATTGGGCGGGATATGCCTTGATCGCGCTTGTGCTTTTCCGGAGCGTGACGCTCTTCATTGATTATGTACAATTGAAGAGATGGAAGCAATATACTGAAGAAGAGTAGATATTTCATGGAAAAGAGGTGCTGCTATGCCCGAGAAGACGAAGGTGATGCTGGTAGATGACCACCGAATCGTGCGCCGCGGCCTGTATAGCTTCTTGAAAGCCTTCGATGATATGGAGGTGGTGGGGGAGGTGTCAAGCGGGGAAGAGGCGCTGAAGCAGCTTGATCGCTGGATGCCGGATGTCGTGGTGATGGATCTGCTGATGCCCGGCGGCATGGATGGCATTGAGGCAATCAAGCAGATACACGAACAGGCTCCCAATATCCGTATTGTCGCATTGACTAGCTCAACTGAAGAAACACGGGTGATGGCTGCACTACGTGCGGGCGCCATTGGCTATGTGCGCAAAGATGCCGATCCCGAGATGTTGCTTGCATCGATTCGGGCGGCTGCTCGCGGGCAATCGTTGCTTGATCCCTCGGTAGCGGGGGCGGTGATGCAGGAGTTGATGCGGACCGTCAAGCAGCCGAGCGAGCTGACCGAGCGTGAGCTACAGGTCTTGCAGCAGCTTGCGATGGGGCGTACGAATGTGGAAATTGCTGCGGCGCTTGGCGTGAGCGAGGAGACAATCAAGACGCATGTCGGGAACATTCTGACCAAATTGCAGCTTGCACACCGCACACAGGCCGTCATCTATGCGCTGAAAAGAGGGCTGCTCTCGCTTGATGACATCGAACTCCCCTGAGCGCTGCCTGCGGACGAGAGGGCAATTTTGCCCTGTGATGAAAACGTTTTCTGTCCATCCCTTGAATTTCATCACGTGCTTTCAGTATACTCAAAGGAAACGATGAAACTCGATGCGCAGGCCTCCGAGGCGGCGCGTTTGGGTTTGCACTGCAAGACGGTGAAAGGGACTTCTGTATCTATGAAACTCTGGTATCGCAAACCTGCTTCCGTCTGGATGGAGGCGCTTCCAGTGGGAAACGGACACCTGGGAGCAATGGTGCATGGAGGGATCGAGGAAGAGCTGCTTCAATTGAATGAAGACACGCTTTGGTCCGGTGAGCCGCGTGATCCGAAGTATGATGAGGCGGCTTCACACCTTACCGAACTCAGGCGGCTGGTAATGGAAGAGCATGACTATGTCGCCGCGGATGCACTCGCACAGCGGATTCAGGGCCCTTATACTCAGGCGTATCTGCCGCTCGGGAACCTGCGCCTGACCTTTCAACATGCTGGCCAGGTGACGGACTATCGGCGCGAGCTGGACCTGCAAACGGCTCTCAGCAGCGTGCGCTATCGCGTCGGGGAGCAGACTTACAGGAGGGAGGTCTTCGCTTCCGCCGTGGATGATGTGCTCGTGGTGCGTCTGGCCTGCGATGAGGGCGGCACAATCTCGTTTACGATCTCGCTTGACAGCCCGCTTCAAGCGCAGGTTGTCGCTGTCGGGCCCGATGGCTTGCATCTGAGTGGTCGCTGTCCGGTGCACGCCGATCCAGTTTACCATCAGAGTGAGCATCCTATTATTTATGAGGAAAACAAGGGGATCCGTTTTGATACGCAGATGCAGGTGGTGCTCGATGGCGGGCGCGTCTTTGCGGCAGAGGATAGTACGCTGACCGTTGAGAATGCTCGTTCTGCAACCTTGCTGCTTGCCACTGTAACGAGCTTTCGTGGCTTTGATCGCGATCCCGCGGACCACGATGAGGATATTACGGCGCTCTGTACTGCGAAACTGGTTGCCGCCGCGCAGAAGGACTACGCCGCTCTGTTCGAGGCTCATGTGCGCGATCATCAGCGGCTCTTTCAGCGCGTCACGTTCTACCTGGACGAGAACGACTTTGCCGAGATTCCGACGGATGAACGGCTGAAGGCGCTGCGCAAGGGAGAGCAGGACCTTCAGTTGCTTGCTTTGTATTTTCACTATGGTCGCTATCTGCTAATAACGGGCTCGCGTCCCGGAACGCAACCGGCAACTCTGCAAGGTATCTGGAACGATCAGCTTCAGCCGCCGTGGAGCTCGAATTATACCATTAATATCAACACTGAGATGAATTACTGGCTGGCGGAGACCTGTAACCTGCCGGAGTGTCATGAGCCGCTCTTTGCTCTGATCGAGGGCTTGAGCGTGACCGGTGCGAAAACAGCTCGAGCTTACTATCAGTGTGAGGGGTGGGTAGCGCACCACAATACTGATCTGTGGCGTCATTCCGAGCCCGTGGGCGCAGGAAGTGGCGGGCCCCAATGGGCGAACTGGCCACTAGGTGGGGCGTGGCTCTGTCAGCATTTATGGGAACACTACGCCTTTTCTGGTAATCGCGAGTTCCTCGCGCAGCGGGCCTATCCGTTGATGAAGGGAGCTGCCCGTTTTTTCCTCGACTTCCTGATTGAAGATGAGCATGGCAACCTGCTGACCTGTCCCTCCACATCGCCCGAAAACACTTTTATTACCCCTGATGGCAAGCGTGCCACGGTCAGCGCGGGCACGACGATGGATATGACGATCATTCGGGAACTCTTCACGAATTGTATCAAGGCCAGCCACATTCTGGGGTGTGATGCCGAGTTCGCGGCGCAGCTCGAACAGGCCAGAGCCCGGCTGCTTCCCCCAAAGATCGGACAGAACGGGCAATTGCAGGAGTGGAAGGAGGACTTTGCCGAGGCTGAGCCGGGTCATCGCCATCTCTCTCATTTGTACGGATTGTATCCGGGTGAGGAGATCACGCTTGAGAAGACGCCGGAACTGGCTCGGGCGGCAAAGCGATCGCTTGAGTTGCGGCTAGAGCACAAGGGCGGTCATACGGGCTGGTCGCGTGCCTGGGTGATCGCGCTCTGGGCACGGCTTCGTGAGGGCAACGAGGCCTATACGCATCTGCTACAACTGCTTGCCCGGTTGACGGCAACGAACCTGTTCGATATGCACCCGACGCACCTCCCGACCGGCGCTGATAACGAGGATGACGAGATGCGTTCGGCACTCTTCCAGATCGATGGAAATTTCGGTGCTCCGGCGGCGATCGCGGAAATGCTCTTGCAGAGCCATGCGGGTGAGATCGCGTTGCTGCCTGCCCTGCCCGATGCCTGGAAACGGGGCGAGATCACGGGGTTGCGAGCGCGTGGGGGCGTCGAGGTTGATATCCGCTGGCTGCCCGACAGTACCACGGTTGTCTTGCGCGCACAGAACGGCGGGACCTATCGGCTTCGTGCGCCTCGTGATCAACAGCTTGCTCAGGTGAGCGATCAGGCGGGGCAAAACATCTCATGGAGCGTGGAGAATGGGCGTATCCTGCTGCCGCTTGAAGCGGGTGCGACGTATGAACTCGCTTTTCGCTGATCCGGAGCAGGAGTGACAATGAAGCAGCCGGACCGCTTGCATGGTGGGCTGCTTCGTTTTGTCTGGATCTTTTTGTCTCCTTTATTCTACCTACGTTGTTTTAACTATAGAGAGCCGATCAGACGATAGAGGTGCTGCTGCTCTTTGGCGGGGTCTGCGAGGGCAATATTTATGAGTTGTAACCCACCGATGCCGCTCTGCAAGAGCTTCTGAATACGATCCCGTATCGCTTCTTCTGTGCCATAGATCGCAAGCTCAAGGGCCAGTGCATCCAGCGCCTTCGTATCCCCCTGTATGGCTGCTCCCCACCCTGCCAGCGTAAACATATGTGCATAGGTGCTGGTCTGGCTTATCTGCTGGACAAAGACCCGTACTGCCCCCTGTACCGTTCGCTCATCCGTGCTGAACACGACTGGCAAGCCCGCAATGATGGGAGGGGCCGGGCGCTTGCTTTTCTCCGCACCGGCCTGAATGGCTGGGCGGGCCTGCTCAAGCAGGTAAGGAACCGGGCAGAAGGCTGCGAGCGCGCCATCAGCAATCTCGCCCGCCAGCTCGAACGCCTTCAGGCCAAGCGCCGGGATAAGCAGCGGGATCGGTGCTGTGCGAGGCTGGACCGCTGAGACCTGGAAGAAGGTGCCACGATACTCAACCTGGCCTTCATAGAGGACGCTACGAAGCACCTGAAGGTACTCGCGGAGGTGCTTGAGGGGTGTTGCCTGCGGCAGGCCATAGCCGTGCTCAAACAGGGCGCGATCTCCGGAGCCGACGCCGAGCAGCAAGCGCCCGGGAGCGATGTCGTGGATCGCAAGTGCCTGCTGCGCCATGACCAGCGGATGCCGCGCGGGAACTGGCACGATTGCGGTTCCCAGTTTGATGCGCTCAGTCTGGATGGCTGCTGCACTCAGCATGGTCAGGACGTCGGCGAGGCCTGCGCTTCCTGTTGAAAACCAGGCCTGTTGCACGCCTGCTGCTTCAGCCTCGCGAATGCTGCGGACGGCCTCTGCTGTGTCACTTGATTGAAAGATGGCGACGCCTACACGTTCGCGCAATGAAAGGGATGATTGTGACATGTTCTACCTCTCCTTTTTGAGTATGATTGCTCTGGAAAAACTGGTAATGGTAGTATAGAGTAGAGCTCCTGAAGGAACCAGGAGTGTGTTCTATCATATGTCCGGGTAGTCATAGTTTGAGAGCGAGGATGATGAGAGAAAGAGTCAAGCGCAAGGCGGGGTTGGCAGAATTTTTACAGAGTCGGCGGGCCCGCCTGCATCCAGAACAGTTTCACCTTCCGACCTACCAGCGCAGGCGGGCGCGTGGGCTGCGGCGGGAAGAGGTCGCCCAGCTTGTGGGTGTCGGGGTCTCCTGGTACACCTGGCTTGAACAAGGGCGTGATATTCAGGTGTCGACACAGGTGCTCGAACGCCTGGCATCGATCCTGCAATTGGACGATGAGGAGCGTCGTCACTTATTTTCGCTGGCGCAGGACTCGATGCCACCGATGGGTGAGGTGGTGTCCCCTGATGAGACCACGCAGCGAATTCTGGATGGTTTTCGCTATCCTGCCCGGTTGTTTGATCGGCGCGGCAATGTTGTGGGCTGGAATGAGTGTGCCCGGCGCGTCTTCGGTGATTATCCGAGCTTCTCCGAGCGAGAACGTAATGCGCTATGGTACCATTTTGTGCATCCGGCTGCTCGAACGCTGTCAGCAGACTGGGAGCGCGAGGCCCGGAGCTGTCTGGCTGCCTTCCATGTGTATTATGATCGCTACCCTGACGACCCCTGGTACAACGAGCTGATCGAGGAGTTGCGAGAGAAAAGCCCCGAGTTTCGCGCCTGGTGGCCTGAGCATGAGATTGCGTTGGCGTGTGGGAAGTTCTGTGCGCTCAATCATCCCGAGGTGGGGTATCTGGTCCTGTGCCCGACCACTTTCCCTGTGCCCAACCTGCCCGGGATACAGATGGTCGTCTATACGCCTCTGGACGACGCCGAGACGAAATTGCAGCAGCTTATGATATGAAGGTGATTGTGCAGGGTCGCTCTGGCCTTGCCTCTCCCTCCTGGAGGCCGCCTGTTTGCGGATCGTTGCCCTTCTGGAGCTGGCTGGAGGGTGTTTTGTTTGTCTGACGGGACAAGAAATACCCTTTTTCGTGATTCTCGCTATCTTATACAGCACTGTTTGCTTTCATCTGGTGTAGATACTTGAAAAAGAGATGTGGTGGGATCCGAAGTTTGAGGGATAGGGAAGGGTTCTCTGCTTCTGCTACAATGCTGCCCGTACTATTGAAAGTGAGTAGCATAATAATGAGTGAATTGACTATCAGTGAGGTCACCCGCGACAACTGGCGAGATACGCTTTTATTAGGAGTATATCCCGAGCAGCAACGGTTTATCTCTGATGTGGTGCCGATTGCCGCGATCGCACTGGCGAAAGCGTATATACGTCCGGGTGGGCTCCTCTGGCGGCCTTATGCGTTCTATGACGATAGAACGATGATCGGCTTTATGATGCTGGCCTATGAGCCGGATAACACTGCGGATTGCTGGATGTTCCACTTTTTTATTGATGTGGCTCATCAGGGGAAAGGCTATGGCAAGCAAGCGCTGCTTCGGTTACTTGATTTTCTCAAACAGGAATGCCCCGCCTGCTGCGCTCTTCTGCTAACTGTGCACCCGGAGAATATGCGTGCACAACGCCTGTATCGCGGGATTGGCTTTCAACCGACTGGTGAAGAGAGAGAAGGGGAGCCGATTTACCGTCTTTTGTTGCGCTGAGATGGTGACCTCTTGACAGCTCTGCGTTTTGCCCTGGATTGTGGTAAAAATGGTGATAGGCTGTATTAAAGAAAGAGGACTATGAGCAAATCGATTCTTTATGCGAGAATACATTCTCGCAACGAGCTTATAGTGCTGATTCGGATGCTGATCAACAATTCGTAAGGGGCCGACGAGGCGTGGATCTGTGTTAGCAGGGAACTGTTCTGTGACCCTTGAGCGCTATGTGAGAGGGCGTATATGGAGGATATGCGCTCTATCGAGAACGGGATAGAGAAACGACTTCATGCGGAGCCTTTCGTGACCTCGTGGGAGAAGGAGCGTGTGGCCTGTTCTCGCTTCTTTCTTTTAAGGACGATGGCCGTCCTTCTTTTTGTGGAATGAGCACCAGGAGATATGATTTTATCAGTATGTCATCGGTGAGTTCCTGGATCCTTCGGAAATACATGGATATATTGGCTGCTTTGGGTTTACCTGGAAAGAGATTAAGCATCTCAATCCTGATGAATGTGGGTATGAGGATAGACCTTTCTACGGAGCAACATGATAGTATTTGTATTTGGAATGGAAGCAAGTCCACTCAATTTGATGGATACGAGGAGCTGATGGGATGGAGTATCTCTTGACAAAGAGGATGTAATGCGGGTATACTGACAAATAGCTAACCGGTTAGGGAGATAGTGCAGCGTATGAGTGATTTCATTGCCTTTTTTGCTCGCGTTTCAGGTGAAACGAAGGAAGCCTGTCAGCAGAGGCTGCAACGATACGGAGTGTATGCCGGACAGAATTTCCTTCTTGAACTCCTCTGGAACGCTTCGGAGGATCTGACAATTAGCGAGATTGCAGAGCGGCTTCATGCCTCGGGGCCGGCTATTACACGCACTGTGCGGAGGATGGTCAATCAGGGGTTGGTCGAGAAGTACCCGCACCCAACGGATGCGCGACAGGTGCTTGTCAGGTTAACACCGAAGGGCAGGGAGCTACAGGCGGTCATTCCGAAGGAAATGGCAGAAGTCGAAAAAGTACTTCTGACCAATATCTCGGATGTCGAGTATGCGCTTTTTGTGCGAGTGCTTGAACAGATGCTGCGCAATCTTGAGCAACACACGAGGCAAGAATCTCAGGAACTTTGAAAGCGGGCTACAGGTAGGCTCATCTTTTGTGAAGATTGTTAACCGGTTAGCTTTTTTATAAGCATTTTACTAACCGGTTAGGGAAAGGAATCTATTCGTATGGATCTGGGATTACAGCAAAAGGTCGTCATGGTGACAGGAAGCTCCTCGGGAATCGGGAGGGCAACTGCTCTCGCCTTTGGGAGAGAAGGGGCACGAGTCGTTGTGACCTATCGCTCTCAGCACGCGCAGGCTGAGGAAACGGCCAGCCGGGTACTTGAGGTCGGTGGTGAGGCGCTGGTAGTGCCATATGACCTGGCTAGTGAAGAAACAATCACCCAGGCGGTAGACACAGTTGTACAGCGGTGGGGAAGTATTGATGTGCTTGTGAATAACGCTGTTCAGTGGGGAGCGCTTGAGGACATGGGCAAGCGCTTTGAGGATGTGCCTGCACAGAACTGGAAGCCGACTCTTGAACTCTCTCTGATGGGCGTATATTCTACATTGCAGCGCGTGGTTCCGCTGATGCGAACGCGTGGCTGGGGACGTATCGTGAACGTGTCCTCGAATGTCGCGGAGGATGGTATCCCAGGCGCGGGGGCGTATGCGGCTGCTAAAGCGGGCTTGCATGGGTTGACGCGGGTGCTGGCGCGTGAGCTTGGCTCTGCGGGTATTCTGGCTAATGTTGTCATGCCGGGTTTCACGCTGACCGAGCGGAACCGGGATCAGTTTCCTGCGCAGATGCAGGCGGCTGTCGCTCAACAGAACCCCACCGGGCGTCTAACCACACCCGAAGATGTCGCCGCTCTGATCGTATTTCTCTGTTCGGCTGCAAATGGCCACGTGAACGGGGAAGCGATTCGCTGTACCGGTGGTGCGTAATTATATGGAGGAGTAGAGAATGCATATTCTTGTTTTGGTTCATTCCCAGGGCGGTAACTGTCTGACGTTGGCCGAGCTAGCGGTAAAGGGCGTGGAGAGTATACCAGGGATCCGCGCCGAATTGAAACGTGTTCCCGATCTGGAAACGGAGGAGGCTTTGCGAGCTCATCCGTGGACGGGGCGTGTCTATGCTGAACGTATCCACCCGTTGCCGGTAGCGCGTATTGATGATCTGGCGCGGGCCGATGGGTTGATTATCGGCTCGGGGACGCGTTATGGTGGGATGTCAGCCGCGATGAAGTACTTTCTGGAGCAAGCAAGTCCGCTCTGGCGAACGAATGCGCTGCTTGGTCGTCCTGCCGGGGTGATGTCCGTAGCTTCTACTCCGCATGGAGGCGTGGAACAGGCAACCTTAGGAATGATGGTACAATTGATGCATCTGGGTATGTTGCTGGTTCCATGCGGCTATGCAACGCCTTTATTGCAGAGGGCCGGTTCGCCCTACGGGGCAATGGCAATTGCCGGGGGAGCCGCCGGCCGCACGCTTTCAGAGGATGAGCTGGCTGTGGCTCATTATCTGGGACAGCGGGTCGCTGAGGTGGCCCTGAGGCTTGGTCCAAAGCAATTGCAGGCATAGCAAAGCAGCAGGTAGCCAGAGAGAGGGAGTATATCTCTGTCTGGCTGCTTTGTAATAGAGCAACATCGCTATGCTATCGTTTCCTGAATGAGTGAAGCTGTGCTACAGTTTCACCATTCTATAAAAGGGTAAGGCGTGGAAGTGGTGATATGTGAGAGAGAAGCAGAAGAATGGGTAGAAATTTGTGCCTATCTATGTGGAAAGAAGCTGGTTGTCTGAAATGTTGGAGTAGCTCTTTATAGGGTGAAGGTGGTGAATAGCTTCGGGCGCCTGCTGAGATAGAATCGGGTAAGGGTGAAAACAGTCCTGAAACATTGAGTTTTTGCGCGTTTCGTTCTATTCTGAAGGGATAGGTGGAGAGGGAAGACACATCCTCTTCACCTGATTCTTGAGAGGATAGAGGAGAAATGGATGCTGTTAACGCTTAATGCAACGCTGTTTCACCTGGTCAATCAGTTGGCCGGCCGCTTCCCCTGGCTTGACGATGTGATGATATTCTGTGCAGAGTGGTTGATTTTCTGCTGGCCGGTGTTGCTGCTGGTGCTCTGGGGGCTGCCGCGGCGGTCCATGCAGTCGGCGGATGAGCAGCAGGCCGCGTTTGAGCGTCGGTCATTGGTGCTCTGGGTTGCTGTCGCCTGCGCGCTTGCCTATGGGTTCAATATTGTGATCGGTCACCTTGCGTTTGAGGAGCGACCTTTTGTCGCCATGCGTGCGCTGGTGCTGGTTCATCATGCAGCAGATGCCTCATTCCCGAGTGATCATACTGCCTGGTCGTTTGCGGTCGTGGGGATGTTGCTGTTTGCTCTGCCACGGCTGTTCCGGCTCACGCTCCCTCCAAAGAGATTGGTCTTTCTGATTCTATTGACAGGGGCGTTCCTGGTAGTAGGGGCATTGGTGGGCTTTTCGCGTATCTTTGTTGGCGTGCACTATCCAGGTGATATTCTGGGTGGAATATGTACAGGGCTGGGTTCTGCGAGAATCGTGACATGGCTGCGGCACCGTCTGGAAAGGCCGACGCGGGCTATAATCGCGTTTGCCCATCGCTGTTATCTTGCCTAGCAGGGGCAAAGTCAGTACGACGGTGACACGATGTATCAGTTAAGTGAAGTCTGGTAGAGCTGTTACCGTCGTCCCGATTTTTGGCGGGTTGTGAGAACAGGTGTGTCCGATAGGCGCTTGCTTGCTGCCGATGTTCAAGTAGTATATCATTTGAAATGACTTTATGGAAACATATGTATAATAGAAATAGATAAATGTTGTTTCGCAAAGAAAAGAGGTTCTGTTATGAGTTGGAATGACAACGAGGATAAAACACAGTACAAAGTAGTTGTGAACCACGAGGAACAGTACTCTATTTGGCCCGCGGACAGGGATAATCCGCTTGGCTGGCATGATGCTGGCAAGACTGGAACAAAGGCTGAGTGTCTGGAATATATCCAGGAGGTCTGGACGGACATGCGGCCACTGAGCCTCCGCAAGAAGATGGAAGAGGCTGCGGAGCGGAATCGGGAATAGGCCTGGCAGCCCTTGTCATGAGTGCCTTCTTCCAGCTAGAGGGCACTCGATTGACTTTGTGAACGGGCGGATTGTCCGTTTTTGTGTCCTTGTACGGACGCATTGGGCTCCTCTGCTCTTTCGCGCGAAGGCTGTGTATCCCGTACCGGAACAGGCTCAATCCTCTCTCAGGAGATGTCAGCAGCGCTCTGCATCCCGTTGCGCATCGTTCCCGGTGACACGTATAAGGACTCCATCTGCTTTGCTCCTCCCATTTTTGAGAAGATTGTGTGTTCGCCCTTTATCCTTTTGCTGATAACAAGGTGCTTGCTTCAGGCGCCATTGCAGGCCAATATTACCCAATTGTTGAAGATCGGGTGTGGCGTAATGTGGGTAATAGTTCAGCGAAGGGAGATGCGATGCAAGTGGCTTGAAGGGTGGGTAGAGAGAAACATATTCATTTTTTTGCTTCCCTGTCATCATCACTTCTGATGAGAGAGTTTCCCCTTTTCTGCTCCAGGATAGTGTGGCTGCCTTCTCTGTTTTATGTATGTCGTGATGTCAATGAAGCGTTGCAAGTGCTCAGAAATGAAGAATTGTTGCTACTCTTTTCCTGTTTTTGCTGTTATACTCTATTACAGGGTAAGTAGAGAAAAAGAAGTAGTTTATTTCCTTATAGAGCCGTTTCTGTTTTTTTCTGATTCAGAAAGAAAGGGTGTCATTCACATGGCAGATGTCTATCTTCAGAAGCTTGCTCGGGTGCTTGTTCACTATTCGTTCAAGCTGAAAGCTGGCGAGCGGTTTGTGATCCGGGCTCCTGAGGTTGCCGCTCCGCTCGTTCGTGCTGTGTATCGTGAGGCGCTCCGGGCGGGCGCTCATGTGTATCCCATCATTCATCTGGATGGCATGCGCGAGATTTTCTTTCAGGAGGCAAATGACGAGCAACTCAGCTACACTGCCCCGGTTGAGCAGTTCGTGACAGAACACTTTGATGCTGGCCTGACCATCTGGGCCGAGCAAAATACCCGCGCTCTTACCCGCATCGATCCTGCCCGGCTGGCGCTCTATAAGCGGGCGCATGCCGCACAGATAAACCGCCAGATGCAGCGCGAGGCGGAGGGGGCTTTCCGCTGGTGTGGAACGCTGTTCCCGACGCATGCTCACGCGCAGGATGCGGGTATGTCGCTTGCGGATTTCGAGGCGTTTGTCTATCGGGCGGAGCTACTTGACGAAGATGATCCGCTGGCAGTCTGGCAGAAAGTGCACGATGAGCAACAAAAGCTCGTCGATTTCCTGATGCAACATGACGAGATTCATGTGGTGACCCCTGACACTGATGTGACGTACCGCACGGGCGGGCGCAAGTGGATTAATTGCGATGGTCGATACAGCATGCCAGATGGAGAGGTGTTCAGCTCGCCTATCGAGAACTCGGTCAACGGAACGGTTCGTTTTCGCTATCCGGCAAACCGTGACGGCAATCTCGTTGAGGACATTCGGCTGACGTTCCGTGATGGCAAGGTCATTGAGAGCTATGCAAGCCGTGGGTTGGAGTATCTGAATATGATGCTGGATCGGGATGCGGGCGCTCGCTATCTGGGTGAAGTCGCTTTTGGCACGAATTATAACATTCAGGAAGCGACCGGGCACACGCTCTTCGATGAAAAGATTGGTGGGACGATGCATATGGCGCTTGGGGCCTCGATCCGCTTGACGGGCGGCGTGAATGAGTCTGCCGATCACTGGGATCTGGTTTGTGATCTGCATGAGGGCAAGGTGTACGCAGATGGGAAGCTCTGCTACGAGAACGGGCGCTTTTTGATCTAGCCTCTCGCTTGAACGCTCCGGTATGGCGCGCTTGCGGGGTGCCGGAGCGTTCGCCTGGGAGAATGTGGCGCGTTGTCCGGAGAATAGAGCAGAGCAGGATGAAACAGCAGGAAAAACGGGTGAAAAGGCTTGTATGGGGAAGAAGAAAAGTGTATACTGTGGGCAAGAATAGCGCGCAGGATGCGTTTCCGGTACTGGCTGATCTGGATGTTGTAAGGGAAATCGCTGATACCCCATGACGCACGACGCGAGAATCTCCTGCGACCGAGGAGCTGTATAGAAATATTTACCCCGCCTCATCCATCTGTCGAAGAGGAATGTAGTCAGAATGAGTATCTGCATTGTGGAGGCCGAAAGTCTATTGCGAAGTTTTATTTTCAGCTATTTTAAGTATTTTGCAGAAATTCAGGACTTCCGCGACTCGATCTATCAGCAGGCGCTAGAAGCCATGTGAGTGCCTCGCCCCCAAAAAAGGGAAAGAGCCCGAAACGGGGATTGAAGAACAAGGGAAGGATTGAAAGAATGGATTTGTCAAACTGGGTCGGGGCGTGGTATACAGCACCTTCACGGGTCCTTTCGGCTAATATGCAGGGACGCACGTTGCGTCAGATCGTGCATCTGCATGTGGGTGGCGAACAGCTTCGGGTGCGCCTGTCGAATCGATATGGGGATGAGTCGGTCACGCTCGCTTCGGTGTGTGTGGGTGACGTCGCCGGGGCGCCGATTCTCAGTACGAAAACGCGACCGGTCACTTTTGGGGGCAGGCCAATGCTGACTTTGGAGCCAGGGCAGGAGGCGGTCAGCGATCCGGTGGCGTTTCCTGTTCAGGCGTTGAGCGATCTGGCAATCTCCTTTTTCGTGGAGCGGGGTGAATGCGTGACGGGCCATTTCAGCGCCCAACAAACCTCGTATGTTTCGAGGTTAGGAGATGTGACCGCTCTGGAAGTGGATGCGGCTTTTCTGGCCTATCCGCTGCTTACCACGTCGTGGTGGCTGCTGACTGGTATCGATGTTTTGCCCTCGACTCCGCTCAATGCTGTTGTCGCATTTGGCTCCTCGACAACAGATGGGTTTGGCTCAACCACGAACGCAAACAAGCGTTGGCCCGATTATCTGGCGCGTCGCTTGCAGGAGGCGGGCGGACAGCGCGTGATGTCGGTTCTGAACGCGGGGCTTTCGGGCAATCAACTGACCGGCGAATTCCCTCCGTCCTATGAAGGGGAGCCGTCCCATCTGTTCGGAGAGCCGGGCATACAGCGGATGGCCTGGGATGTGCTGGCACAGCCGGGAGCAACCGACCTGATTGTGCATATTGGATCGAATGATCTGCGGGCTGATGTGCCGGCTGCGACGGTCATCGAGGCGCTACACCGGGTGGCGAAGCAAGCAAGACAAACGTATCGGCGCGTGTTCGGTACGACAATTCTGCCCGGCGGCTATACTCCCGAGCAACAAGAGCAACGTCTGCTTGTCAATGCGTGGCTGCTCGAACAGGGCTCGCAGTGCTTTGACGCTGTCTTCGATTTCGCGACGCCGCTCTGTTCTCCTGATGATGCTGCGAGGCTCCATCCGGCCTATGATTCCGGCGACGGCGTTCATCCCAATGATGACGGCTATCGGCGCATGGCTGAAGCTGTAAACATCGCGCTCCTGACCGGAAGCCCGGAACGCACGGCGTAGGATGCTGTGTCTCCTCTGGCGGTACCAGGGCTTTCCGGGGAAAGCAGGGTGAGAGACGGCGGTTGTTTCCCTCTTCGGCTGAAGAACCCGCTTGATTCCCTGCCTCAGCAGGATAAACAATATAGACAGGGATCTTCTGTGCCTGTATACTGTATGAACAAGCAAGGGAGCGGTCAGAGTGAAGATGTTGCGCGAACGCGGTTATTGAGCCTTGTGAAGGCAGTATGCTCTTTTCTATAGTCCTGACTGCATCTCGCTTGGATCTTTTGAACAGTAGATCTGGATGCGCTGAAGCGTCGAATGAAAGGATGTGTTGTAATGGAGTATCGTCGCCTCGGACGAGCTGGCGTCAAGGTCAGTTCTATCGCGCTTGGAAGCTGGCTGACCTACAGTCAATCTGTGGGTGAAGATGTCACGACGCGTTGTGTTCACAAGGCCTATGAGCTTGGCGTGAACTTCTTTGATACAGCGAACGTCTACAATAGTGGAGAAGCGGAAAAGGTGGTCGGGCAGGCTTTGAAAGCTTTTCCCCGAGACTCCTATGTGCTGGCTACAAAGGTCTTCTTCCCGATGGGTGATGGCCCCAACGATAAAGGGTTATCACGCAAGCATATCATGGAGCAGTGCCACGCGAGTTTGAAGCGTCTGGGCACAGATTATATCGACCTGTATCAGTGCCATCGCTATGACCCCGAAACCCCGATTGATGAGGTGGTGCGGGCTCTTGATGATCTGGTCACACAGGGCAAAGTGCTCTATGTCGGCGTGTCGGAGTGGTCAGCCGCGCAGATCTCGGATGCAGTGCATACGGCGAGAGCGCTGAATGCAGATCCGATCGTCTCCAACCAGCCGCAGTATAACATGCTCAATCGTCGCATCGAGAACGAGATCATTCCGCTGTGTGAGCGCGAGGGCATCGGTCAGGTGGTCTTCTCTCCGCTGGCGCAGGGCGTGCTGACCGGCAAGTATCGACCGAACGAGCAACCGCCCGCAGGAACGCGAGCTGCGAACAACGAGATCAACTATTTCATCAATCAGTTGATGCAAGATCGCATTCTGGAAGCGGTGCAGCGCTTGAAGGATCTGGCGGCTGAAGGGGGCTACACGCTGGCACAACTGGCCCTGGCCTGGACCTTGCGTCAGAAGAACGTCAGCTCAGCGATCATTGGAGCCTCGCGCCCTGAGCAGATCGAAGAGAACGTCAAAGCCAGCGATGTCCATCTGAGCAGCGATGTGCTGGAGCGGATTGATGCCATTCTGGAGGGGCTCATTAGCTACTAGAAGCCCGGCCTGTGAACCGGCACGAAGCTGCATGCCAGGGTGTGCAGCCACAACAGAGGCGGCTGTCTGATTGGTCGCCTCGTTGCTGTGCTGCCCATCGCGGTACAGTCTCTTATTCAGTTGCGGCTAGTCGCTTGCAAGGAGATCGAGACGCCAATCATTGCACCGCATAAAGCTACCTTTCGGGTATTCGAAATCGCATTCCTCGATCAATGTGAAGCCAGCTTTGCGACAGAGCGCATTGGAGGCGTGGTTCTCAACCGAGGGGAAGGCGTGCAGATAGCGATGCTTGCCTGCTTTCCTTGCGTGTGCTATTGCCAGAGCAACCGCCGCGCTTGCAATGCCCCGGCCCTGAAACCCGGGCAGGACCAACCACCCTGTTTCATAGATCGCTTCCCCATTGTGGACGCTCTCCCAGTACCCGACCGAGCCGACCGCCTCTCCCGTGTCCTCAAGGACAATTTTATACATGCGGCCCTCTTCTGGCTTCGACATCTGCTCATAGGTGGCCTGGCGCTTGATCAGCTTCTCCTCGCTTTCAGGGCCGCCAAGATAGTGCATCATCGCTGGATCACCTAGTAGTTGTTTGAGCAGGGGAAGGTCGCCTTTCCCCCACGGCTCAAGACGTACAGCGTTTCGGTTGGTGTTGCTCTCTGTTGACATCGTCTGTTTTTCTCCCTCTCGCTATTTCAGCGTAGCCAGAAAGCAAAGAGCAGTCGAATGTATACGGAGTTTTAAGTATACCACCTTATGCGCTCTCGTATGTTGTCCGGGCAGCTTGCCCACTGCCTGTAATGGCGGTATTTGCCCATCTCAATGCGACCAGCACAGACGCGGAAGTGCTCTCCCAACACAACTCGCATACCTTTTATAGATAGATGGGTATTAGCCGACGACCCGGGGGGTAGACAGTTGAGGTGTCTCCTTTCCCTCAGCCCGCTTGTGATAGTACCCACTCATGATACCCACAAACGCCATCGCTCCGGCGCCGACCAGCAAATGTGCTCCCTGCACAAGCCAATGCCACTCGCCAATGAGAAGCTGAAACTGATTCATCCCAAAGAGAGGGATGATAATTGCGTATATAATGCCTGACGCACCTGCGACCCTCAAGCCTCTGGTCAGGAGCAAGATGACACTCAAGGCAAGCAGAGCCAACGTGACAGTCAGACCGAACCACATATGCACGGAAAGGAAGCTGATATGCGCGAACCAGTGCAAAAGTCCTAACACCAGTGCTCCCGCGCCCGCAATATTGCTGATCCAATGAATGACACGAACTGCTGTTATCATATAATCCCTCGCTTGTTTCTATTGCCAGATGATTTTTCTGGTAACAAATTGCCCATCTTGAAAGGCCGGTGCGTCGACCCCCCAGCTCCATGAGACTTCTGGCGTTATGACAATGTAGGTCCCGGGACCCCGATAGCCTTGCTCAAGGGTGACAATCTCAGCCTTTCCATGAATCTTGATGGCGCGTGGCATCAGTGGTTCAAGTGAGACCAGATCATCGATGATGAGCGAGATCTGCTTATGTCCGGCAGCGATATTTTTATACTTGCGTGTACGCTCCAGGGCATAGCCGCTGATATAGAAGCGCTCCCCATCAAAGCCAATGCCGACCGCATCAACATCGGGCTGACCATTGACTGCTACAGTTGCAAACCGAGCCAGAGTCTGGCTGTCAAGAAATGCACGTTCACGCTCTGAAAACATATGCTCCTCTTTCTCTTTGATAGATCTACTGGTTGCGTATCCGGCCTGCACGGCCATCAGCGCTCCTCTCTCCAGGAGCGAGCCGTAGGCCAGCTCGACGCTCTCGGCCCCTCGAATGGACCGCAGCGAAGGCGCCATGCCCCACTGAGAGTATCTGAGCAGGATAAAGGCTTATCCTGGCACAACAGATGTACTAAGGACCACAGACAGGCATGCACAAAGTGTTCGCGCACATGACTTTCGGCGGCCTGCAATGCCTTCTCGGTACGGTCACTGTTAAGGGATACCGAGGTAAGGTAGGGCACCTGACCGGTCTTCAGGTGCTTTCCTTCTCGTCCTCGATTTCAAGAAACAGCAGGGTCAGGCCGAGACGACGAATAGTCAGAAGCACCCCGTAGAGTGCGGCCTGATCTGCAAGCTGACCTGAGAGAAGCGACGTGCCATCTGGCTGATGAGTGATATGTAAGTCCTCAATTTCGGGTTGCCAGATCGCGCCGAGATGCCCTCTGATACGGATCTGCACATGCATTGTGCTTTCTCCTTCTCTACAGGTTGTCTGAGGGAAAGTATAGAGGAGATCGGGGGAGAAACATCACCCTTGTGCGTGATTTCAAGGGGTGATATTCTCCTGGAGCAGAGAGAGCTGCTGTGCCAGCGTGAGCGCCTCAACGCGCCGACTGACGCCGAGCTTGCGATAGATACTGCTGACCTGCGTTTTAATCGTGTTACGAGAGACAACAAGCCGCTCCGCGATCTCGGCGTAGGTCTGTCCGGCTGCCAGCAGGCGTAAGACGCGCTGTTCCTGAGCGGTCAGCGGGTTGGAAGAAGCGGGCGCTGAAGCGTTTCTTGACGCTTTGTTGGCGGATGTGCCTCCCTCGCGCCCTTGTTCCTGCCGGGCGAATGCGGCAAGGACAGATGAGGCAAAGGAGCGTAGAGTTGCGTCCTCGTCACTATTCAGGAAGCGGGTGAGGATGTGCCGCATCGGTTGGCCCATGTTCAGGAGAACCCGAAGACGCTTTTCTGGCTCGCAGAGCGCCAGGAGACGCAGCAGGGTGGTATGCACCTGTTCTCGTTTTCCGGTCTGGTGCAGTGCGACAACAAGGAGCGCCAGAAACTCGGCCTTATTCTCGGTATTCTCCATTTGCTCAAAATACTGCTCTCGGAAGCGCTCCAGCAGCTCAAGAGCGGCGGGGTAGCGCTGAAGC